>BNJS01003822.1_pt1 | contig 79875 bp, 79 predicted proteins | sample 8540461 | NCBI WGS metagenome assembly BNJS01 (sample SAMD00202454, study PRJDB9452) | human saliva metagenome | isolation source: human saliva | place: Japan
TGGAGTGTTTGATAGCGAGAATATAGTGATACGCATGAGACTTATTCTTGACTGGCCGGAAAGTTAGACGGTGGATACTGCCGTGCCACAGCGGTTAAGAATCATTCCTGCCGAGACCATCAGTCACAGACTATAATAATCCTGCTTTGAAAAGAACATCTCCGATGCCATGGGAGTACGCTGCATAAAGGATCTCCTTCACGTGGTAATGAACACACCCCCACAGAGCAGAGGCGGCGGCATATCCCACACGGACTTGAAAATCCCAATTATCACCGCAAACAGAGTTCAAATATTTTGCGCACAAGTGAACATCTGACATCACAACACAAAAATCAACCATAACACCTGAAATAATGCATTGACCGTACCACACCATTACACGTTTGCCTGTGTCCAACCAGCCACTTACACACATTTCATTAACGTCATCCCGTGTATTGTCCATTTAAGTAACATTCCTGAAGTAAAACAGTATGATGTCGCCGAGCTCAATACTGTTGTTATTGTTGGAACATAACCATAAGTAAAGTGATCATATATTGATTTGAGTTTACGGACAGAACCAGAGCTGATGCTCATCTGGCAATGCAGGCCTCATCTGTTCGAACCAACAGTCAGCATTCGGCATGCACAGAAGAAAGATCTCCATACCTTCTTTATCATCTCGATGAGCCCTTTCCACCTATTTATTTAATATCGCCGCGCCGGGCAGACAGCCCGCAGTATCCGATCGGCAATGCAGACGGCACACATAATCACGCCAATAACGCTACGGTCAACGATAAACATTCGACAGCAAGCAGCCTTGAGTTGGCCTGTTGTGCCAGCGTTTATGATCATAAACACCGTCACCGGTTAACCGCTCATACCAACGGAACGGACCGCCCAGATCACCAATATCGCACCGACAGCCGGTCGGAGGTCCTCCTGACCCTCGTCCAGAGCGACGGAGCCCACGCAGACACCGCCCGGTACCTGAACACCTCAGCGCGACTGGCCGACGGTGCCGTCTCACACAACAAAAATATTCGAAGAATTGTGTATTGGTCCCTGTAATCGTTCCCCGATACTTGAAGATAGAAACCATTCATTTACCGGCGCCAGAGGCCAGATCAGTTTCATGGCGTTATCACATCCGGTTAACGGTCACATGAGTTTGACCGTTGCGACGCCACATCATCGAGCCCAATAAGACAAAGATACTACGAGCATGTTCATATCCATTTCGATCCGCCATTTCGCTGGCGAAGATGCGTAAACAAACACCGCAGGCGGTGAGGCGAGCTATTCGGAGATCTACCTGGCTACCGGTGCCACCAACCAGCCAACATTGCCTGCCAGTTCAGAATACGCCGAGCAGAGCAACCCAGTTGCTTCATTCAGTTCCACCACTGACATTCTAATCTGAAAATACCATCGTTGCATGGAAAACGCCGAGTTATGGCAATTTATCAATCAAACAAGTCACCCGACATTTATCTGATTACGATCAGTCAATTTGAAGAAATATAAAACTACAACAATGTGCCCCCTCGAAAGAGGGTTTATTATTATCAACAACCATCATTTATTTTCCAGGCTGATGATTTTGCCTTGTTTTAACACCATAAGTCGCCCAGCGATAGACGTTTGCCACCACGTAAACCTCGTCCATTGCCTTCCCCAGCACCACCACGACGTCTCCGCGATCACTACTACTGATCATCACCTTGCCGAGCCTTCCATAGATTACCATTTTAGCATCTGTTCATCCGTTACTCTTCCAAATTTACACCGTGTTGAAACCATCGTTTGACGGTTATCCGAGAACCTGATGCCCGTCCATCAGAACATAAAACCATTGTTTGTCACGCCTGTGTACAGCGGCGTCCATCAGAGCCATTTCATCTCTCGTCTCCAAAATATCCAGATTTTACGCTGTCAACGGTGAACGTCTGAAGAACGCCGGAACCCCGAACCACTGTCTGGCGATCGACGGCAGTCAACTTTCTCCTGTCAACAGCCCTCATGACTTTATCACCATGTCCGGCCCATACCTTCAGTCGCTCACCCACAACCTGTCCGGCCATATCCACTGCAGGCCCACCACCCAGCCATGCCCGTCATAGTCATTCCGTTCAATTAACTGACTGTCGATAGACTGCGTTAGAGGTTCGGTTCATTACCGTCATATTTTACAAAGAAAATATCCGTAGAACACTTTTCCTCAAAACCGAAATAAGATGAAACTTCATACCGTAAAATCGCACAGTCCCGCTTACTGACAACCATTGTCATATATGATGGCGTTTGAGGCGCAGAAAAATCGCACCAGAACAGGCTTTGTCAATAAATGCCACACAAAGCCTGTGGCATTGCCCAAAGCCCAACCCCGAAAACCAGCACCGGCCTGTGCCTTGTTGCATGAGACCAACCGTGCCTATTTCTGTTTTCAATCTGGCCCCCGTTCAAACAGCACCTCATCATGAAGATGTCCCACCGATTAGGCACCATTTTCATAGCCCAGCAGGCTCAGCTGTTTCTGTCTGTTAATATGCAGCCAGCCCATCACATAAACCAGAGTTTTAAGAAAAAGTCCATTTGATCTTTGATTCCTCAGCAGCAAAAGAGCCAGAATCAACAGTCATTGAGTCCCGAGAAAATACTTTGTTAGGGTGTCGGCGAAGAAAAATCTTCCATAGACGAGAGTTTCATGAAGAGAACATTGATTAGACACCATATAGGATTTATCCCTGTGACAGAGCCATAAACTGAAAGAACAAATGCAGAGCAATCTATCCTGCTTCTGGTCATCCCTCAAATCTATATGGTGTCCCAATGTAAGTGTTTGCTTCCTAAGAATACCATCTATAGTAGAAGATTTTTCTTTGCCATTTTTCTTGCAGAAACTGTTTTTCTTCGGTTTTTCAATGGCTTTATTTGATTCTAGCTCTATACTCTTGAGTCAAAGATGTAAAATGAGACTTTTCTTCTGCTAAAACTTCTGGTTTATATGCTGATGGAGTAGCCACTACATAATTGGAAACACAAGACTGAAGAGAAAACAACAATCCTGCCATAAGACTATAAAATAAAACACTTTTTTCATCAATTGGGATATCTTCATAGATGGTAAAACTTTTGAAGTTCACTTCTATTTTGAACGAGGCAAAGTTAGAAAAACTCGACAAAATAAAAATGATTTTTGTCAGTTAGTCCACTAACAAAAACTTTAAAACTAAAAATTGCTGTTTTCAGGAATTTAAGGCTTTTGGTGTCTGCATTTTAAACTTTTTATATATTTTATTAACAAAAGCCTGTTTCTATAATTTTGATTTTTCTTATCTTTGCACCCTCAAAATATACATCATATATAATAATAGAATTTATCAAAAGAAGTAAGCGGGACTTATTACGATTTTTGCAATTGTAAGTTTCATGTTATTTTTCAGTTTTTGAAAGGGAAAAATGTATTTTCTACGGATAATTTTTCTTTGTAAAAATAGTGACAATGTGGATGGACTAGAACCCTCTAACGCAGTCACTATCAACGGATTGAAAAGTCGGATTAGTAGACCAAATTATTCCTATAACATCTAAAAGATGGCAAAAATAAGTTTCGTGGTAAGAATTTCTGTGGATGACCAGTATTCTTTCTCTAAAAACTCACCAGTAGAAATCTTCGAACCAAGTTTAATGGGTGGTAAGCAACTGAAAATCAATTTGGTTTATGATAATAAAATCGCAAAAGACGGCGATACATTAGGGAGGAAAATTCCAGCTCTGCCATCAATGCTATGGCATCCGAAATGGGACCGAAAGTTTCCAGCGTTCTTACAAAAAGTAGATTCTACATTGGCTAGCACAAATAAAATCCTAGATGAACAGAACGAGAGAAATAAAAATGCTCTCTCTAATCTGAACGCCACTGTATCAGCTTTTAAAACTACAGCTGACCAAACCATGAGACTTTTGTCTTCTAATGAACATAAATAAGTTCTCTGCTGGATAACGCAAACCAAACGATGGTTTCTACGAAAACACAGTAGATAAATTTGGAAAAGTAGCAGATGAAATAGATGCTAAAAACTAAACCAATCTATAGAAGAGCTCAGCAAAACAGCCAATCAGCTAAACCAAGTAATCGCAGGAATAAATCGTGGTGAAGGTTCTTTAGGAAAACTAATGAAAGACGAAGAGCTTTACAATAATTTAACAAAAACATCTAACTCACTAAACGAGCTTATAAGTGATTTAAAACAAAACCCAAAAGAAATACATCAATATTTCTGTTTTTGGGAAGAAATAAATGACAATTTTATTTGATAATAGTAAGCCCTCTTTCAGGAGGGCTTTTTATTTACATTATTTTTATAATTTTATAGCTTCTTTAGAGTTATTTATTCGTATCAGATAAATATCGGGTAGCAAACTACTTATATTTATTTGATTATTCACAAATTACTCCTCTTTCAGCATTTTTCCATTTTTGTCATACAACTGATAAAATATTCTTTCCAGATTCTCCATCTATCATTAGAATATCAGTGACAGGATTTGGATAAGCCTTTGGGTTTTCTCCTCTTTCAGCATATTCTGAACTGTATTTGCGGCTAATGGTTTTAGCTGGTTGTGCTACAGTATATTTAGGTATAGGTAATCTCGGAATAGCTCCTTCCTGTTTACCATCGTGCAGTGTTTTTATTTTTCACATCTACAATTCATAGCAAAATATGGATCCAAGTGGTTCTCAAACATACTCCTAGCCCCATTATCTTTGTCTATTACAGAGCTCGTGGTCTTCCTAACAAAGCATCACCCATGGCACTAGTCCAAACTCCCCATATGTCTTTCATTAACTTTGGATGTGATAGCACCACCATAAGGCACTGATCTATAGCCTCTAGCACCAGTAAATGGATAGTTTCTATGTAATACCCCTTATCTTCAAAAACATATCCAAGGAACTGATTTTTAGGGAGTTATTACTGGTTCTCCTTTTGAAAATATTTTTGTATGTTATACCATTCTTGAAGACCTTTCCATTCAGCCCAGTCTCTCTTGCCCCCTAAGGTGATCTTCAAAATCTCTACCAGTAGATATATCTACATGTGAAGCATCTGGAACTCTCCATCCTTCTGGACAAGGGTCAAAAGGAGATTTTTCTATCTGCGCGACCCCATCTATCAGATACAATATTAAAGCTTGATCTATAAGCCAATCCATTCCATGTAGTATAAGCAGTTGTATTTTTGTGACGAATAACCTGTTTGCTGGAATCATAAACACTAAAGGATTTTTAATCAGAATAGCTCAAAACCTTACTTACCTTATCAGATATTTTTATCTGTTGATACCACATTATTAGCATTATTAGCATAATTGTTATATGGTACCACAAATCTACTTTCATAATTGCCACCATTCAGTTCTGTATAAGATGTCTGCCCAGCAGATTAGTATTCCCTAAATAAATAGAGTAAGAAAGAACCATCAGGATTGATAAAAGAAGGTATAGGATCTTTTTCTTCCTCATTTGTACCATGCATCCTCCAGATACTTTTTATTTTATTTAGTTCTTGAACAGATGGAGAATTTGCATTTACTACAGATGGAAAAAGCATCCAATGCTCCTAAGTTTCTATCCATAAACTCAAAATCTATTATATATGATCCCTTTGCAACATAGTTTATATAATTATATGCTGATATTAGGCTCAGCAGTAACATATCTTACTGTTTTTACTTCAGAATCTGTTACCCAAATATGCCAAGACCAATACACAGGATGTCAATACTCCCATTGTGTAGAGTAACTACCGCATTCCCACTTTGATTAGGTGTTATTTTTACATTAATAAATGTATTATTTATCTCTGCTAAATTAGCTGATTGGTTTTTGAAATAGAAACATGCTTAATGAGGTCTTTTGTTAGTAGTCCAATGCATTAACTTTCAAATTATTATAGTTGGTATTTTTAATATTTGCTTATTATCCAAATATTCACTATGCACAGAAAATACTTTGTTAATTAGTATCTTAACTATAGACTCTGTTGTTTTTACTATTTGATAAGAATTAGATTTTTCAAGTCCATCAGTGAATGTAGGATATGCCACTTCATCTCTAAAAATACTCTGTAGGGAAGTCATATTCATTTACCACATATGAGGATCCTTTATACAGCGTACTCCCATAGCATCAGAAGATGTTCTTTCCCAAAATGAGGATTATATTTATAGCGTCCTATGACTGATGACATTTCAGGGTCTGGTATATCACTTTGTGCAGGATCAGGAATGATTCTTAACGCTATTGGATGACGGCTGTGTATTATCCCACCATCTAACCATTGTGGCAGTCAAAGATAAGTCTCATGCATGTCACTATATTCTCCGCTATGTTCAAACCTTGACAGCATCCCTGTACCAGGAAACACCCCATATTTTGTCCATTAACAGAAGATAAATCATCATCTCAGGATACATTTTTGATTCCTTTCAGAAAATCAGGCATACCATCATTAGTTGGTTTAATGGTATATAATTTGTTATTATGTTCCTTTGTTTTTGGACCATACAGGACTAAACTCCATAGGAATATTTGTTGAATAAACAAAACCTTCTCCTAAAAGTTCTACTTGCCGTCAATACAGAAGGAACCCTCCAACCATTAGGGACATGGGTCGTATGAAGACTTATCATGATATGGTTTTACTGCTTTTTAGGTGATATTGTTGGGTTAAAGAATTTTCCTTGGAATTATCTGACCAAAGATTTACTTCACGACAACCCTCCATCATTGGGGAGGTGATTCCAAACCAATTGATAGGCAAATCTACATTTCCATTATAATAAGCTTGTTTATCTGAGTTATTAGCATTCACATAAATAAGATTCATAGGATTATGAATAGAAAGCTTGATGTTATCCTTTAATTTTTGCTTTAGCTAAAAGACATGCATTACCATATCTCTTTCTGAGACTCTTGAGTTACATTATTGTTATGTGAGTTTATATTCCCTACTCTTCCAATACTACCAGAAACTTCATAAAAAATCCATCCTCTAGTTACTAGGGGTGGAATAGGGTCTTTTCTTCCCATTGGTATAATAGTCCATTGTTTCTATTCCAACCTTTCCTCTGTAAGGCTGCCAGAAACAGCCCCCAAGTTACGATCCATCCAGCCCCATTCTATTTTAGGTATAGGTTCCTCTACACCGTTATTTCTAAGTCTTTAGTTTCATCATAAGCCATATAGTTAGTCCCTTTACTAGGATCATCTGTTACCCACACATGCCATGACCAGTATATTTCTCCATTAACTTTATATACCACTAGTGCATTTCCTTCTTTAGCTTTATTAACAGGCACTTTTATCTTTGCAGACTCTCCTGAACCTATAATCTCTAGTTGATAATTAGGCTTTGTTCTTATCAATCCATGCTACATCTTCCCAATACACTTCTGCTACTACTGCCCATTAGGCACTGCTCCTCCTTCAATGTAGTCCATTTTTCCACATTTCATAAAGCTTTTTTTCACTGGGATAAATAATCCACTATTTGAACTTTTATGGTCAAATATGTAACTATTAGAGCTTTAGTGTGGTCTAATCCTGCCACTTTCATGTAATTGTCTATACTTAAACTAGATACAATTTGATTGCTATAATCTACAAACAATTCCACATTGTGGTATCCCACACTTTTTGAATTTAATGAGTGGATTTTTGTTTATCTGTTACATGATTTCGCATCTGTAAATGTCCAACTTTGACTAACTGGAGTTCCAACTGAAATGTTAGAAAACTGCACATTTTCTCCAAAAATTAACTGTGGTTGCATTTGCTTTAAATTCAGCAGGAGGAGATAAACAGCCTTTATTCCTACCCCTAATCCCACTTTTGCATTTACATCTATTGATTGTTTATCTAAACCAGAGCTAGTATAAACCTCAACTTTAATATAATACTCCCCTTGTTCCAATTTATAATTGACCACCTCTGGGTTTTCTGAATTCAACCATCCTTTAGGTCCTGGCTGAATAAATTTTGTTCGTGTTATTTGTTTACTATCTTCTGTTCCATCTTTGTTTTCTTAACTAAATACACCCAATTTCAGTGAAATGTGAGAGCCTTTAGATTTAAAATACCTTCAGTTGGAACTTTAAAAAGTTTTTACTAACATAAAAACATTTGGTGTGTTTACCTCCACTATTTGTTGTTATCCATCTTGTCACTGGTGTTTTATTATTTAATTCTACTGACTCCCAAACTTCCCTCAAAATACAGGATCATATCCAAATATGGTTTTCTAGTATATGGAATTGTTCTAATAGTCATTTTTCATCTAGATGTGTCCAGTCTGCATCTTTTTCTCCATTCTCAGACATCAGAGTCCCATCTTCTGTAGTCCCTGTACTCAGATCTGTTTCTTTGCTACTGTATAGGACACTTCTAATGTTCTCACAGATGTAGAGGTAACTCTTTAGCATCTGTAACTTTTTAATTTTACACTATATTTCCCTGAGAGAATAAGATACCTTAGGGCTTTTCTCTGTGGATACAGCTGGTACCCTCTCCTGAAATTCCCACTGATAAGATATAGGAGTCCCTATACTCTTGTCTGCAAAAGCAACTGAATTGTGCCATTAGATGCTACATCAAACTTTGGACACAAGACTCTGTCCATAACTGTTGAAAAATGACGAAGAAATTCAACAAATAATAAAAGTTTTTTCTCATAAGTAAAATTTTTGTATTCCATCTTTCAAAGTTATTAAATCACAAGCAATTACAACCTATTAAAAACAATGATATTTATCAGTTTTAAATTAAAAAGAATATTCAAAAATCTTAAGATGCTAATTACATATCTATTAAGAAAATTTACATTATGAATAAAAAGAATTACTAAATTTGCTCAAGTTATAATACTTTAATTGGGGAAAAAAGAAACTCCCCGATGGCATAGAGGCTAAAAACCCTAGGATAATGATTTATCCATCTTCCCGTGTTCTAAAAATCAGAGGAAATACAGGTCATTTCAGAAAGAATAAATGATTTTTTTATCAGACTGGACTACGCATGGAGCCGCTTTTTGGCATCTTTTAAAATAGAAAGAAATAAGTTTCTCATCATCTTCATCGATGAAGAAAACGCAAAAGCTGGTGGATGTCTCGGTAGATTCGCTTACGAGTATGATAAGGATATCGACACGGAATTTGGATTGATTTTTTGAACAGAATGAAAGTTTCTTATATAGAAAATGGAGAAACTAAAACCATCAACCTCCTTGATTTCAAAAAGGAATAAAAACAGTTCTATACCACAGAATATAGAAGTTTTTGATTTTTCCAAAGAAACATACAATGACTATTTATCTGGCTTCCTGCTGCCATTAGAAAAAGCTGGGCTAAAATTTATTTATGAAAAATATAGTTTTTATCATCGGTTTTTATTCGTTTCTGCTCCAAAACGCGCAGATATACACTCCTGCGGGAGGAATGTCCAATGAAGAAATGGGCGTTTCCAAAAACAGAGCAAAACAGCTGAATACTATGGAAAGAGAACAACCAAGAATGGATTTCCAAACGAAAGAAAAATTCTATCCCTACCCAGCTCAACTACTGGAGCAATATAGAAAACCTAGAACAAAGAAAAGAAAAACAAGATGGAGAGCTGGTCTCTTTCCAATATGAGTTGTACGATTTGATTTACAAAAATTCTACGAAAAACCTAAAAACTTTATAAAGATGCTCCTCCGGAAAAATTCGAGGAACTAGATGCCATAGAGGATGCCGTTCGGTATCTAAATCCTGATGAAGAAAACCACCCTTCTCGTTCCTTCTGTTCTGGCGTATGGGACTTACGGAGACGGCGACCAAATCCCTTACGACATGCCTCTAATCATTAAACTCAAAACTTATAAAAATAATTTTTTTAACATTATGAAAAAGAATCTTATTCTTTATTGATTTCGCTTTAATTTTAACAAACTGTAAACCTATTTATAAAAAAATGAATATAGACAAAGCACTTTTACGAAAAACTTCCTGATGGAGTCTATGCAAAAATGGAAACTTCAAAAGGAGACATGATTATCCAGTTCTTTGACAAAGAAGCTCCCTGTTACGGTGGCTAACTTCGTAGGACTAGCACAAGGAACTATAGAAAACAAGGCGAAAGGAAAAGGACAGCCTTACTACGATGGAATCATTCTCCATAGAGTGATTAAAGACTTATGATTCAAGGTGGTGACCCTACAGGAACAGGAATGGGCGACCTAGGGTACAAATTTGATGATGAAAAATGATTTGAGACACGAAGGAAAAAGGATACCTTTCTATAGAAAATTCTGGCCTCAATACAAATGGTTCTCAGTTCTTCATCACAGAAGTGGCTACACCTTGGCTAGATGGAAGACACACCATTTTTGGGAAAAGTAATCAGCGGTATAGAAACTATCGATGCTATCGCAACGGTAGAAAAAGGACCACAAGATAAACCAAAAGAAGATGTGGTTATCAAAAAGTAGAAATCTTCACAAAAGGTGAGAGCTACAAATCTTATGATGCGAAAATCTTCAACGAAGGTAAAAATAAAATCCAAGACAAACAAGAGCAAGAGAGAAAATTCGCTTCTAAAAGAAGGAATGCAGCAGACTCCATCTGGTTTTGTTCTATAAAATAACAAAACAAGGAAACGGAAAACAGCCACAAAAAGGAGATGTGGTTTCTGTTCACTACGCAGGAAGACTGGTAAACGGACAGGAGTTTGACAACTCTTTCAGAAGAGGAGAACCGATAGAAATCCTATTGGCGTTGGTCAAGTGATTAAAGGCTGGGACGAAGGAATTATGCTTCTAAAAGAAGGCGATGCAGCTACTCTTCTTATCCCTTCTGAACTAGGCTACGGAGCAAGAGGCGCTAGCGGTGTGATTCCACCTAACGCTTAGCTGATTTTCGATGTAGAATTAGTAAGAGTAAAATAGATTGAAAAAGAGCTCTAGAATTAGGGAGTTCTTTTTATTTTTGTCAAAAATTCTTGATAATTTCATCAAAATGACAATACAAAACCTAATAAAAGAACTTTAGCCAAATAATCCCTTTTCAACAAGCGGAAGACTTTGATAATGTGGGACTCTCTGTGGAACCAGAGCGGGAAATCACTAGGCGTTTTAATCTGTCACGATGCCTGGAAAGTGTCGTAGAGGAAGCTGTACAGAAAAACGCAAATGTGATTTTGACCTTTCATCCGATTATTTTTCAGGATTAAATCCATCACTGGCAAAAATTATGTAGAAAAGCCGTCCTGAAAGCGATAGAAAACAAAATCGCCATCATCGCCCTTCATACGGCACTGGACAATCATTATTTCGGTGAATCATAGGATTTGTAAAGAATTAGGTTTAGACCAGCTTAAAATTTTAATTCCAAAAGAAAATCTTTTACAGCTAATCACTTATGTTCCTGTGGATTACGCCGAGCAGGTTAAAAGGCTCTCATTTGAGGCTGGTGCAGGGAAACATTGGTTTTTATGATGAATGTAGTTTCAGCATCGGTGGCGAGGGAACTTTCCGCCCGATAGATGGTTCTAATCCGTTTTTTTGGGCAAAAAGGAACAACTGAAAAAAAGTCAATGAAATTCAGCTTTCTGTGATTTTTTGAAAAATTCAAAAAATCAGATTATTTCGCTATGAAATTCGCTCATCCTTACGAGGAAGTTGCCTACCAAATCTATGACGATAGAAAAACGAAACCAATATTCTGGTTTGGGAATGTTTGTGAATTGTCCGAGGAAATGGAGGAAAAAGAATTCCTGAATTTCGTGAAAGAAAAATTTGATTTAAAAATCATCCGCTCACAGTGGTTTTACTAATAAAAAGATAAAAAGTGGCTGTTTTAGGCGGCAGCAGAGCTAGCGGAATCAAAACGCCCATGCAAAAACCAATGCGATGCCCACTCTCACCGCAGATATGAAATATCATGATTTTTTTCACTGCTGAAAATAGAATTTTGCTGTGTGATATCGGGCATTTTGAGTCGGAGCAATTTGTAGTTCAACAATTATATGAAATTTTTATCAGAAAAATTCACTACATTTGCAGTTTCAAAATCAAGCATTAATACCAACCCTGTAAATTATTTCTTATAAGTTATGGCTAAGAAAAATATAGAAATCTCTGTTGAAGAAAAACTAAGAACCCTTTATGACCTGCAATATATCGATTCTAGGTTAGATGAAATCCGCAGTACCAGAGGCGAACTGCCGATAGAAGTGGAGGATTTGGAAAACGAAATCGAAGGTCTTAATAAAAAGAATTTTCGAAGTTAGAAACGAAATTGAAGATTTCAACAAGGAAATCAGCACTAAAAAAGAGGTGATCAATCATTCTCAAACTTTTGATTGAAAAATATAAAACTCAGCAGGATAATGTAAAAACAATAAAGAATTTTGAAGCATTATCAAAAAGAAATGGAGTTTCAGGAATTAGAAATCCAGCTGGCTGAGATAAGAGAATCTCGAAGCTAAAATATCACATGAGGTTCTTTCACAAAAACAAAGAAAAATAGAAGAGCTGGAATCTCACCTAAACTTCAAAAATCTGAGTTAAACTCACTAATCACAGAAACTCAAAAAGAGGAAGAATTTTTAGTGAAAAATCTGAGGAATTTGCACAGCTAATCGATGAAAGACTGCTTTCTTCTTATAAAAGAATCAGAAACAACTCTGCTAACGGGCTTGCTGTGGTAGGTATAGAAAGAGGTGCGCCGAAAAGGGTCTTACTTACGATTCCTGCTCAGAAATTGGTAGAAATAGCACAAAGAAAGAAAATCATCATCGATGAACATAGTGGAAAAATCCTAGTAGATGATGAACTCGTAAGCGAGGAAAAATGCTAAAATGGAAGAAATCATTAGATTTCTAAATAAAAAAACCGAGAAATTCTCGGTTTTTGTTTTTTAACTTTACCAAAAGGCTGCAGCCTCTGATATCCGAATGAGTCTATTCTTCCCAAAACTTGAAATTTTCCTTTGTGAATTTTCCCTCAAATCTTGTGTCGCAATAAAGCTGCACGAGTGTTTATTCGCCAAGTCTATAATATTGATTGCCCCTGTCCTGCCCTCTTCCATATAGGAAAAACGGGTCTTCTATATTACGAACCAAAATACGCATCCACGTGGACACAGATACTCATTATTTCCCAGAGAATACGCCTGCGAAAGAGTTCCGTCATGGAATATCTCGGAGTAGATTTTTCGGTTTGGAAGCTAGTTTTCAATATTTCCAAAAAGTTCATCTTTGGTCATTTCTTCTTTTCTGCCTTTCATTCCACCCGTTTCTATGATAATCAGGTCTGGATTTTTAGCCAAATCAAAACCTTCGTTCTCCTTACAAGAAATCTGCAAAATCCAACAAAGCGAAAACTAACCCCAAAGAGAATGATTTTTCTTATTATTCAGCTTTTTGAGAAGGTCAAGAAGTTCTCTATGATTATACAAGAAATAGCCGTTTTCCTGATGCCCAGATTTTTCATCAAGAAATCCACCATATAGATTAGCGATGAATTTTGGCGTTCTAAATAACTTAGCAGCAGTCCTAAAAACACGAAATCTTCCGGCTTTCCGATGAACTGCTCAAAACTTTTTTAGTAAATACTCTCTTCATACAAAGCCAAAAATCTGCAATCCAATGCTTGGAAATCGTCTGAATATTAGTCGTTCCAGATGACTGGAAATAGTTTTCCTTTTCTTTATTTTTATCTAAAAATTGTGGTTTTTGAACATTTCTATCGGCAGAAAAAGGAATCTCAGAAATCTGAGTGATTTGGTCTGGATTGATATTTAAGAAATCAACAAATTTTCTATAAACCTCCACATTTTCATACTGATAGCGAAAAAGTTTCCAAACATTTTTCCCTAAAATCCTGCTCCGTTTTTATATCAAAAATTCCTTTCATTTGTCCATTTATTTATATTCCAGCAAATCAAATTTCTGCCCATCAAAAACACCATAAGTGAAATAAGAAATCCAGTCGCCAAGGTTGATGTAGAGCGAACCTGTTTTATCCAAATCCAAAACCATCGGCAGGTGGCGATGCCCAAAAACAAAATAATCTATCTTTTTCTGTTTTCAGTTTTTCTTTTGCATAAAGAATCAAAAATTCCTTGTCTTCGCTCCAAAAAGCTGCTTGTCTTCCTCTCCTGAAATCAGTTTGTTTTTCGTGGAAAGATATATCGCCAGCCTCATCGCGATATCAGGGTGAAGCCACTGAAAAAGCCAGCGAGACACAGGATTGGTAAAAACTTTTTCATTCTCTTGTATCCCTATCCCCTGGACCTAAGCCATCTCCATGAGCGAGGAGGAATTTTTTCCCATTAATCTCAAAATATTGTTTCTCAAAAAACAGGAATGCCCAGCTCTTTTTGGAAATAATCTTTCATCCACAAATCATGGTTTCCCACGAAAAATAAATGTCTATTCCGCTGTCTTTTTAGCTCAGCGATTTTTCCTAAAACACGCACAAAAACCTTTTCGGAACTACATAGTCCCACTCATGCCAAAAAAATCAAATAAATCTCCATCAGGAACAGCACCTGACAGTCATGCTTTATCTCATCCAGCCACTGCACGAAACGCTCCTCACGAGGCTTTGCTCTCAGCAGGCGTAAGCGCCCCGAAATGCTGGTCAGATGCGAAATAAATTTTCTTATAATTTTCTAAATTTATATTTAGCATGATGTGTTTTCTTTTCTATTCTAAAACTCAAATTCATGGAACAGTCCTGCTCCCAAATCTTCCATCGGCATTCTTATAACCTACAATAACTCCTTGTACATTCTTCTACCTGTATAACTACTACAAATTCAGAACCTTCATCACTATGCATTTTAGCAAGTTTGGGCAGTTTCATGTCATATGCTTTATGAAATTCTACATCAGTATTTTTCAATCACAAAAACTGCATTTTCATTTTTCACGTCCTCTTCTTGGCTATTCTACCTGCAACACATGGAGTAGCTTTCCAATTTGGGGAAAAAGTTTTTCAGCTTCTTGTTTTTGTATTCATTTTTATCTAATTATTCATTATCCTCCGCAAACCATTCTCCGTAGGAGTTTTTCGGTTTCGTGGAGTTTTAGATATACGAGCTGCACTTGGCTCGGCAGTCTTTTTGATTTTTATCAGCGATTTCGTAGAGCATATTTTTCGCAAGTAGGCTGATAATCACAGTAGATGACTTTATGTCTTTTCTGCTCCAATTCTTTCCCTAAATCCTTTATGAGGCGACAGCGCATTTTACCATCAGTCCGTGATCCCATTCATCCACGATTTCTTCTTTACAATGGCTTTGAGGTCACCGAAAATCAAGCACCATTCCGTTCTTTTCGTTGTTAATATCATCTATCGGTTTTCCCTTTATCGTTACAAAAAGTTTGTAGGAATGTCCCGTGTATATTCTTGCATTTTCCATCATATCCGTAGAGGACATGAGCAGTCTCAAAAGTAAAAATTTTAGTTACCCTAATCATAGGGCAAAAGATAGTGATAATGATTTAAAACAAAAACCCTGTTCATATTATGTATTTTTAACTAATTTATTTTTCTATATTTGCGCATATTTTAACTTTTATCTATGGAACTATTATCATTATCAATGCCAGATTTTGCGGATCCGCAGATTTGGATTAGTTTATTAACATTGACCTTCTTGGAGGTGGTTTTGGGAGTGGATAACATTATTTTCGTTTCCATTTTATCCAACAAACTTCCTGCTCATCAGCAAAAATAGAGCCAGAAATATCGGGCTGTTTTTGCGATGATTTTTCCGTGTGGGATTATTATTGACCATCAGCTGGTTAATCGGGCTGAGCGACCCTGTTCTCACATTAGATTGGTTCAATGACCCACAAAACACTGGAAATGCATTGGCTTTAAGCTGAAAGACATCATTCTACTCTGTGGAGGACTTTTCCTTATCGTGAAAAGCACGATGAAATCCACCACAAAATGCAAGGTGATGAACACGAAGACTCTATACATCCAAAGCCTCTGCGGCGATTACAATGGTTATCGTGCAGATTATCTTAGTGGATATGGTGTTCTCTTTGGACCTCTATCCTTACAGCAGTGGGACTTGTTGATAATGTAGCGATTATGATTGCGGCTGTGATTATCTCTATGACGATAATGATGCTCTTCGCTGAAAGGTGAGCAGCATTATAAACGCTCATCCGAGTTTGCAGATGCTGGCACTCTTTCTTGGTTGTAATCGGTGTATTACTTGTTGCGGAAGGTATCCACCAACACATTAGCAAAAAATATTATTTATTCTTGCTTGGCATTCAGTTTAACAGTTGAATTCCTAAACATCAAACTTCGTTCAAAAACAAGAAAAACAAAAAGCGGAATAATTTCCGCTTTTTATTCTTATTTATAAAAATGGCTGCATACAAATACCCTATTACTTTGAAAGCAGCGCTCAAGGAAGTAACCGAGGACGCTTTTTGCAAAGGACATCATTACAAAGGATGTCGCCCTGACCGACGAGATGGTGGCACAGATCGTACAAGTAAAATCCTTGGTCAATATGGGCTTTATCAATACTGATATTACCGATGAAGCACTACAGTACTTGGCGACTTTGCCCAAACTAAAACTTCTTTTCTTGGAGGATAATAAACAAGTTACAGGCGAAGGCTTTTAAGTACTTTTGCTGACAAACCTATTGACCATATCTCGCTGGATGGTTGTCCCGTAACTGATGAGACGCTAAAAATCGTCTTGCAAGTACCACGCCTGAAGTCTCTTTCGCTAAAGAGAACGCGGGTTACCTTTGAAGGACTCATGGCGGTGGCGCATTATAACAAAGTGAGTTTCTACCTTGACAAACCTTTTACTGCCGAGCAGATAAAAGCCTTTGAACAAGCCCAACGCACGGCAGGCAAGAAGAAACCAGCAGCACCCTCTACCGATGATTTGCCCGTAGTAAAGCAACTACTCTTAGATTTCTTTACGGCAATGACCCAGTGGGAGGCTTTTGCTGCCAAGAATGATGATACCCGAAGAGGGTGAGCTTTTGGTACAAGAAAATGCAAAACCTCTTCCAAAAGTATTGTACCGACAAGCGCAGGGCGGGCTATCGTCCTGAAGGAATTCATTTTTCACTAAACGAGGGAGGTACTTATGGAGCGCATCAAATCATTGATAGCGAGACAGTAACTAAGAATAAGATATACCTCTACACCCAAAATGATCGTGATAATCAGTTTCGCTTTTCTCATCATCAGAAAAGATGGCGAGTGGAAGATAGATGACTGTCAAAGGCACGATGGGGGCTGGACAAAAATACGGATTGTAATAATGAAAAACAGCAAAACAACTTATAGAAGAAGAACTCCAAAAGTTGTTCATCAGCTAAAGAAGTTTCCCTTTTGCAAGAAGAGAAACAAGCACTTATAACTTATAAAAAGGAATTGGAACAGCTTTTTATTTCTCAAAACTTTTTGGATACTTATCATTTAGAACCAAAAGATATAGAGAAAGTTATTGTGCTACCCTACGCCCTCTATGGCTTTTGCTGATTTTTCGGATTGTAGATGATGTAGAAACTGATGAAAGAGATATTGGAAAGAATTAGAAAATCTTTCTTTAAACGAAGGAGATATTTTGATTAAGAAAATGAATGCCTTACAAAAACGATTAGCACAGATAGGAACTGAACCTCATGAGAATGGCTTGTGTGACGGGATAGTATATAGAAGACACAGAAACCCAATGTTATTGATTTACAACCACTATTCCTATTGCGAATGGCTCCAAGCACTATATGGTGCATTACGCCGAACTTAGCTGGGAAGAAGCTACGGAAAAATTAGCTCAAAGTAGCCTGTTTGAAAGACCTCCTAAGGATACTGAAGATTTGGTTTGTATCACGCACGAGCTTACCTATCACAACGCGATGGAGATAGCCAAAAGGAAATATGTATTGGCGGAACGGAACACCCTCTGACACTAATGATTTTTGAGGAAGAACACTGATATTTGGTGTGAGCAAACCAAAGAAAAATATCATTTAAAATGAAGAATACGAGACACTTAGTTTTGAAGAAGTATTAAATAAAAACAAAATGAGTTACATTACCTTTAAGAGCAAAGCTATAGAGCAGAAAGTAAAGCAATATCTGAAAAAGAAACACGAAGACCTTCTTGTAAAAAGAGAGGAGGAGGGTGTTGGTCAAAGAAGAAGGAGCGCCTTTGATTACCAAAATACTCATTCATAACGATGATTTGCACTCGGAGGACTTAGCCGACTTGCAAATGTTCCCCAATATAAAGGAATTAGAGTTGCTATCGGAGAATATTACCGATTTAGAATCCTTACCACCCTTGGAGAAGCTACAAAAACTCTATTTGAATGTCAAGGCAACGGATTGATACGCCTCTCTGCTAAGTATAAAAACTGAAAAAGTAGAAGTTTATGACAGTGGTGTGAGTGATATAACTCCTTTTTGCGAACTTTCCAAGCTAAAAGAATTAAGATTATCGTGCAATAAGGTCACTTCTTTAATAGGAATCAGCTAAATTACAAAACCTTACTGAACTTTGGTTGGATAGAAACCAAATCACCGATATATCCTCCTTGGCGTGGTTGCCCAATCTTGAATATTTGCAGTTAGATAGGAACCAAATCAGCGATTTATCTCCATTGAAAGCCCTTAAGAAGGTCACCACCTTATATTTTGTATCACAATGAAGTAAAAGACCTTTTCCCCTTTGAAGCATCTATCCTTGGAGGAATTGAACTTAGAGCAAAAACAAAATAGAAGACCTTAGCGATTTGGTAGGTATGGAGACCCTCCGGAACTTAAAGATATGTTTTAACCCTATAAAAGACGCCTCTCCTTTGCTAAAAATGCCTTATTTAGAGTTCATCTGTACAGATGCTGAGGATATCTACTTGCCTTTAGAACGTTACCTCGGTAAAATTGTAGTAAGAGAAGTCTTTGGAGGCAGTACCCTAACTTTGAAGAAGCAGATACTTATATATTTAGTAAAAAAGAATGAAAAATGACCTTATTAGCCTCTTTGTTAGCGTTGTTCTCTTGTAAAGAGCGACAGAAGAGCGTAAAGCCACAGAAAGCCTTTGCGATACAATCCCTACTTACCTATGAATATTGTGGGGAAAAGGATGGTTTTCAGTATTTCTTATTAGGCAACCAATGGGAGCGTAAAGTGTTCAAAAATAAAAAGTTCCGAAATAAACATTGATTCTCAATATGCCTTTCATGCTAATGCCTCTTTTGAGCATAAAATTCCTATCACGCCTGTTGTTCAAGAAAAAGTCTTTGCTGAAATCCCTATGAGTGGGCAAAAACTCTATTTGTACCAAAGAAAATGTGATCGTTCAGCTATTTTCTCAACTGCTCTGATCTGCATAAAAAGCAACCGACCAGCCCACTTATTTATACGATGAAATCACTAAGAAGAAGCCGAAATGCACAAACGAGAGCATGCTTATTATATAGGCTAGTTTCAAAGGAGAACAGCTCATTCGCTATGAAAAATCTATCAAGGAAAAGTGTTGATGGATAAAAACTATTTTAGATTAGCTTTTTCGCGAGTTCGAATAATTCTGGGTTGATGTGGCAGGTATCCACTTGGATTTTTATCCAAATAATCCTGATGATATTCTTCTCCGCTATAGAAATTTTTTCAAAGGTTCATTTTCTACCACTATGGGTTTTCATAATTTTTGAAGCTCGAAAGCGCCTCTGTTACAGCTTTTTCATCTTCTGATTTACCCAATAAATTCCTGTTCTGTAGCGGTTCCGATGTCTTCTCCTGCTGATTAAGGCTTGTAGGGTCTGTTGTTTTTAAAAAACAAATCCAAAAAGCATTTCCAGACTTACCACCTTTGGGTCATAAAGCTCACTTTACCACCTCTGCAAAGCCTGTGCTGTCGGTATATACCTGTTCGTAAGTGGGATTTTCTATATTTCCATTAGCATAGCCTACCTGCGTAGCCGTTACTCCGTTGATTTGTTTGAAAAATGCTCCGTTCCCCAAAACATCCACCTGCAAAATAAATTTCTTTATCCATTTTATTTCTCGCCCTTAAATTCTTTTATTGTTTCCTGATATAAATTCTCATACATCGGAATGATTTTTCTTATAATCAAAAGTCTTCGCTCTTCTATGGCATTTGTTTTCATTTCCTTTAAAAACAGTTTCTTCAGACAAAATCTGAAGTGTATATTCAGCCATTTTCTCCACATCGCCTACATTCTTAAAATCCTGTCTCACCGTGAATATTCACCTCTGGAATTCCTCCTGTATTACTGCTGACCACGGGCGTTCCGGCTGCCATAGCCTCTAGCGCCGCCAGACCAGCTTTCCTTTTCGAAGGAAGAAGGACACATCTGCATAGGTAAGCACTGGGCGAAGGTCATTTACTTTTTCCCATGAGTTTTTATTTTTGTCAATAAAATCTGGTTTTTCTGATAAGAAAGCATTTACTTTTTCCATTTCAGGGCCCTCGCCTACTATGATTAGTTTACTCAGAATTTTTCGATTTACCTTTTCCAAAAATCTCCAAAACATCCTGAATTCTTTTTAACAGGTCTAAGGTTAGAAATATGACTAAAATCTTCTCATTCTCCTCCGCAAACTGATTTCTAAAACAAACCGAACATTGCTCAAAATGTCTCTCTCTCAATGAAGTTCGGAATCACATGGATTTCTTTTTAATGTCAGCCAATGTATCTTGTTTTAAAACTTTCCGAAACCGAAGTCAGCGCATCAGACTGAGTGATGAAAAATTCCACTGCATGTTTATAGCTCGGATGCTGCCCCACAAAGTAATATCCGTTCCGTGAAGTGTAGTCACCGAGTGGTAAATCCTTGCCTTTTTCTTTCAGCATCTGTTTCGCTGTAAAAGCCGCATAGGCATGCGGAATAGCGTAATGAGCGTGGAGAACATCCAGCTGATACATGCACACCACCTGATATATCGCAGATGACAGCGCGATATCATACGGCTGATGCCTGAATAACGGATACGCCTGTACATTCACTTTATGAAAAAGATATTGGGCCTGGTCATATCCAGCCTTGCAGGAAGCTCGGAGCTGATGAAATGCACTTCATAGCCTTTTTCGGGCAAGGTTCATTCCGAGTTCTGTCGCCACTGTTCCACTTCCCCATAAGTAGGGTAACATAATATTCCTATTTTTAACATTTTCCTTTGTTTATTTCTGTTTTGGGACATCTATTCCCATTCCGTATTTTATTTGTTCATTTTACTACCTGGCAGTCTTCCGTTTTATCTTTTGTTTCTAAATAAACCTCTGCTGTAGCTTTCATCGAGAGGATTATTTTCATAAGAAACCAAAACTGATGAAATTCCGCTAATATCCATCCTGAAGAGCATACGGACTACCGAAACACATTGAGAATCACTTTTGTTCCTTGATTTCACTTGGTTGATGAGCCTTTTTGCTCTCCCATGACACCTGTAGAGCTTGTAAGCAGTAGAATTATCTTATGAAGTCCGATGATTACCACTGCATTTTCAGGGATAGACTGGATTTCTTTTGAGATATTTTTAACCTTGATTTCTTTTGGACAATTCTTGTAAAAACGCCTCGTGCGAAGCTTCTTCTAATGGGAGATAATACACTTCCTTTTCTCTAAGTGGGAAAAGCTGTTTTTCATCTTTTAACAAAGTCAAAAAGCATTGGCGTACAACTTCTCTGAGAATTTTCGCGTGAGAATCGTTGTTTAAAACATTATTGATTCCTTCTGAACTAAGCGGTCGCAGATTCACAAACAAAAGATATTTCGTTTTCAAAATCTTTTTCACGCTCTCTTCCAGCCTTTTTCGCTGATTTCTCCCCTTTGAATTGCTTCTTTTATCAACTTTTTCCCTGTCGAGCATCTTGACTAAGCAAAACATCATTCCCTGCCTGAACGCCCTCAAATCAATTCCCCAGCAGGAAATTTTTGTAGCAACAGCATTCATGTTTCAGGGCATCAGTAATGACCAGCCCTTCGTATCGAATTTATTTTTCAGCAAATTCGTTACAATATCATAAGAAATAGAAGCTGGGATATTTTTCCCTTTCCAGCTGTGGGACATGAGAGATGCGCTATCATCACTCCGCCTATTTTCTTGTCCATCAATGCTTTGAAGGGCGCCAATTCTATTTTATTCAACCTCTCCAGACTATGTTTCACCACTGGTAAAATCCAAATGCGAATCTACATCTGTGTCCCCATGCCTGGAAAGTGTGTAATCTGCTGTACATCGTGTATCCTGCAAACCTTGGGCGTGCATGCGAGATTTCGCGATTACATTCTGAACATCTGAACCAAACGAACGATTACCTATAATCGGATTTTTGGGATTGGTATTCACATCCACCACAGGAGCAAAGTTCAGTAGATTCCCATTTTCTTTGCATCTTCGGCTATTTTAGACCATTTCATGAGACCAAATTATTATCCTGAATCGCTCGAGGGTCATCGCCCAAGGAATTTTGTGCGCTGCTATTCTCTGATAAAGCCCCATTCGGCATCCATACCAAGAGCATCGGCACTCTGGATTTCTTCTGAAATTCATTTACCAGCGCTATTTCCTGCTCGGCATCATCTGCATCAGGATAATTCCTCCTATCCTCTCCTGCTCTACCAGTTTTCTCACTCCTGAGATATGGTTTTGGTCTTTATTGGTATAAAAGCGCCACTATGTATAACTGCCCGATACGCTCATCCATGCTGAGTTTAGCATATAAGACTGTCTGCATGTTCTCCGCTTTTTATCCAAATCTTTGGTGAGAAATTTTTGGGAGCGAACTGTGCCTGTAAATATCCTACACACCCAAAAATAAAAACTAAAATACAAAAATATTATTTTTCATAATGAACAAAAGTACAATTTTCAGATAAAATAATCTTACTTTTGCACCAAAATTAAAGTTTTGATAAAAACTATTGGGACAAACGGCGCTCTACGGCATCAGTTCGGTACTGGTGAGGATATTTCCTTTCCTCATTGCACCCATCATCACGAGGGGCATTTTTCGCCAGCAGAGTCCTGCACCCTTCGTTAGATTGGTACTCCATCGCAGGAGTGGTTGACTGTTTTTCTGACGCACAGCATGGAAACCTCGTTTTTCGTTTTGCTCAGAGGAAAACATCAGCCGGAGGACGCTGGTTTCCACTTGTTCCGCAGAGCATCTTGGCGATGTCTTTTGTTGTTGAGTCTTGGGCTGGGTGTTTCGGCGCGAGTTGCAGAATATTTCCACACGCCAGACCAAATTCATTTCTTGATTTTTATTTTGTTCATTCTTTCCATTGATGCCTTTTTCTACGATTCCTTCGGCTGTTCTTCGTTTAGAGGAAAACCACTGCGGTATGTAGTGTCTAGGTTGCTGGAAGCGTGATTTATTTTGGGTTGAGTGGTGTTTTTCATCAATATTCTTCTCAATTTACCCAATGGCTTCCTCGGACTGGAAAATACGATGCTGAGTTCGGCGTGGGATATGTCTTTGTGGCGAATTTGGTTCAGAGTATTATTTCATTACTCATTGTTTCTAAAGAGTTTGTCAATTTCAGTTTTAGGAGTTTTGATTTTTCTTTATGGAAAAAATTATGAACTACTCTTGGCCTGTAATGGTAGCAGGGCTGGCGGGCATCATCAGCCAGACGATGGACGAGACAATTCCTAAAATGCCTCCTTCCTGAGGGAAAAGCAAGCGCAAATAGGCGTATAGCGGGGCGGTCTATAAGATAGCGACATTCATCACCGTGTTTAGACAGGCCTGCACCAGTGGGATAGAGCCGTATTTCTTTTTCTAGTTTTAAAAAGCGAAAATGCAAAGAAAACTTACCTCTGCTGATGGACATCTTCGTGATATGCAGCTGTGTGATTTTCCTAGGACTTTATCACTAATATTTCTTGGATTTCAAAATACACATCAACAATCCTCTCACTACGAAGGCATAGAGCTGATTCCTTGCCTTATGCTGGGAGCTGTGTTTTTGGGGATATATCTTAATTTGTCCATTTGGTACAAACTCTCTGACCAGACCATCGTAGGGGCTGTATCTCCCTCATCGGGCAGCGATTACGAGTGTCTGTCAATTATTTTCTTCGTGTCCGAATATGGATGCTGAGCAGAGTGCAGGGTGGCAGCGCTGCTGACTTTTCATGTCTATGATGATAATTTCCTATATTTGGGACAAATAAAATATCCGATTCCTTATAATACGGGAAAAATAGCAATCTACCTGCTTCTCTCCATAGGATTGGGGATGATTTCTTTTTAAATATTTTAGAAAAATTACATCATCAGTAACATTATTTTTGTAATTTTTCTGATATTTGTCGTTTTAAGGAAAGATTACTCTTGATTTTTGAAAAATGAAAATTAAGATTATAAATAAATCCAAACACCCACTTCAAAGTACCAGACCGAGCTTTCAGCTGGAATGGATTTGTATGCAAATATCACAGAGACCTGTTCGGTTAGGTTCTTTAGAGGCGAACGATTATCCCAACAGGTATTTTTCATAGCCCTGCCTGCAGGATACGAAGCCCAGTAAGACCTCGCAGCGGACTGACTGCAAGCACGGCATCACCTGTCTGAACAGCCCTGGAACGATGGTGCAGACTACCGCGGAGAGGTCGGTGTAGATTCTCGCAAATCTATCCAAAGATGAATTCGTGATCAATGATGAGCAGTTGCCCAACTGGTCATCATAAAACACGAAAAACTGCCCAGTGGGAAGAAGTAGAAACCTTGATGAGACAGAAAGAGGAGGCGAGGAGGTTTCGGAAGCTCTGGAACGAAATAACAATTGTAAACCTAAATTATAAATACAACTATTATGAAAATAATAATACCTATGGCAGGGAAAGGGTTCCCGATTGAGACCACACACTTTGACCGTGCCCAAACCTTTGATTCCTATCGCAGGAGAAAAACCTATCGTGCAGAGATTGGTGGAGGACATCGCAAAGGTGGTAAATCAGAAAATAGATGAAGATTTGCCTTCATCACTGGTGATTTCGGAAGTCAAGTGGAACAGGATTTATTAGCTGTTGCAGAAAAAATTAGGCGCAAAAGGAAGCATATACCACCAAACAGGAGGCTTTAGGGACAGCTCATGCTATCAACTGTGCAAGAGAAAGTATGCGAGGGCCTGTAATCATCGCTTTTGCAGATACATTGTTTAGAGCTGATTTTTCATCTAGACACCAATTCTGATGGAGTAATTTGGGTAAAAAGTAGATGACCCAGAGTGCCTTCAGGAGTAGTGAAACTAGACGACTATGAAGCTTCATCACGGACTTTGTAGAAAAACCAGAAAGAATTCGTATCTGATTTGGCGATTAATGGAATTTACTATTTCAATAGCGCAGAAAAACTCATGGGCGAAATAGACTATATCATGAGGTAATGATATCAAAGATGGAGGCGAATACCAGCTGAGCAACTGCACTAGAAAACCTTAGAAAAAAGAGCTAAATTCTCTTTAGGAAAGGTAAATGACTGGATGGACTGCAGGAAACAAGACCATCACCAGTGCAGACCAATGGTAAAATTCTAGAATACGAAAAAGAAAATCTTTCCCAGTATCCAGCTTCTGCGCAGATGAAAACAGTTTGATAATTCCTCCATGCTTCATCGGAGGAATGTGAAAATCGTAAATTCTATCATCGGGCCGAGGGATTTCTCCGGCAACAACACGGTGATACTCTAATATAGATAATTCTCTAATCCAAAAGAACAGAAATCCAGTCTGCTAACCTGAGCAACTCCATGATTGGGAACTCGGCGAAGTATATCGGAACTTCTATCAATCTTTCTTTGGGAGATTTTTCCGTATTAGATTTTCTCTGAATAATATTTTTAGAAGTGATTTTTAATGATTAACAAAATGAAGAAATTAATAGCTCTATCCGCCATTATGAGTGCTTTTAGCCTCTTGTGGTGCTAAAAAGCATCGCTGTGAACTCAGAAATTCCTGCTGTTTCCAGCAACAAAAATTTCTATGATGCTATCACGAAAAATCTGATTTTTGATGCCCTTAAAAATCACTTCTAAAATAGATGCAGAAGTGAAAAATTCGTTCCTACCATTCATGCAACTATCTACATAGAAAACAACCAGAAAATATGGATGAATATGTCTGCTCTGTTTATGAATGTAGGCCGCGGAATAGCAACTCCCAAGGGACTAAAAAGCCTACGAAAAACTGAGCAGAACTTATATCGATTCTGATTTTTCTTATCTTAATAATTTACTGAAAGTCAATTTTTGTAGACTATTCTTCACTTCAAAGGAAATTTATTAGTCGGAAAAGTTTTCTTTTCCTGTCCAATGAAAAAGATTTTAATCTAACCAAAAAGCCGAAGAATACATCCTAAAACCGATTACTGTACTGAAAGTAAACATCGATGGGAAAACCAGTGAATACCTTACAGAATTCCGTTTTTTCTAATGATCTGAACCTTACCAAAGTTTCTTTAAAAGACACGAAAACTGCGGATAATCTGGAAAGTATTCTATGACAACTGGATAGATATCAATGGAGTAAAACTCCTAAAAATGTTAAAATAGTTATAAAAAGGTAGAAAAACTGACCAAAATTCTAATAGAAAAACACGAAATTTGACTTTTTCTAGAATGGAAACTCATATTCGTACCTAATAATTATAAAAACGAGATTTCTAATGTATTTCAGGAAGATAAGCTTATTTATTGGAATTTTGTCTGCTTCGCTCTTTCTCGCACAAAGAAGCAAGGAGGATTTACAAAAGGCAAAACAGCTGAATTAAAAACAAATCAGAAACCATCAATGCTAACTTGGCTAAAAGCAAAGTCCGAGGCTAGACTCTCCATATCTTATCTTAATGATATCAATAAAAATTGCCCTTCGTGAGAAAGTCTATGGCAATACACAGAAAGAAAAAGATTCATAGAGATGATATTTATCTTCGCCAGTTAGAAATCAATAAATACAACCGAGAGCTGAAAGTTCTCCGTAAAAACTACGCCGAAATTCTCGTAAAAAGCCTATAAAAACAAAGGCGTACAGAACAAAGTAACATTCATTTTTGTCTTCTCAAGATTTGGGACAGGCGCTTCGTAGAGTGCAATATTTGAAACAATACGGAGAATGCCAAGACAAAAAGCTGCAGAAATATCTGATAAAGCTATAAAAAGCACAATCGCCCTGAGAGAAAAATCCAGACAAGGAAAATCTTCTCTTGAAACAGAGCTAAAGATTTAGAAGTAATCAGCTCAGGAAAGAAAAGAAAAAGAAATTTTATTAGAAGATTTTCCAGAAAAAATGAAGCCAGACTAGTGGCTGAACTTAAACAAAAACAAACAATCTGAATCCAAAAGGTTAGAAGGCGAAATCAGAAAAATCATCGCTGAAGAAATCAGAATCGCAAAAAAGCGAAAGAAGAGGCTGAAAGAAAAGCGCGTGAAGAAAAACTAAGACTAGCGAGAATAGAGGCTGAAAATGAAAAAGCCAGAATAGAAAAGCCAACAGAAGGAGAACGCGTGAAGAAGGGCCGAGCAGAGCAAAGAAAAGCAGAGAGGAAGAAAGAAGACTAGCCGAAATCAGCTGAGCAGAAGAGGAAAGAAAAGCCATAGAAGCCAACAACGAGGCCAAAAGAATAGCCCAGCTGAAAAAGCGAAAATGGAAAGCTGCTGCAGCAAAAAGTAAACAGAGTAAAGCCAGAGGCTGGAGTGCAGAAGCTGCAGCCAAAAACAGGAGTCTGAGAGCCGTGGATGAACGAGCAATGGCATCAGCTGGCGCAGAAGTTCTGCTAGTAATAGTTTCGCAGAAAATGAGAACTTTCTTTTCCCTGTTCATCGCGGACAGGGTTGCACAGCGTTTCGAGAGACAACCACACCCTGTGTGTACAAAGGGGTTGATTATAAACAATGGAATCAAAGAAATAGCCGTAGAAGCAGGAACGAAGGCGAAAGCGTTTTTGCTGGTGTCGGTGAGTAAATGTTTTTGGCCAGTGGGGGTTCAAAAACCGTGATAGTAAAGACATGGAAGTTATTTTCACTATTTATAGTAATTTGAAAGCACCTATGTTTCTAAAAACAGACTATTTCCACAAGGAACAAAATATAGGAGAAGTGGGACTTGACTTTTGATGGGACTTATACCCTTGATTTCCAGAGTTTGGAATCAGACAAATCCTGTTGAATCCATTGAGCTGGGTAACTAGCTAAGATTTATGATTAACTTTTATCCTAAAAATTGTTTAATTTTCGTTCTATCAAAATAAAAATTATGAACAGTATTCTAAACACCACTATTTATGGACTAGGAATGAGAAAGTCTTGGTCATTGCTATCCTGATTTATTACTTTTTCAGAGCTAAAAGAATTCCTGAATTCATGAAAAGGGATTAGGCTCTGGAATCAAAAAGAGTTTAAAAATCTATGAAAGGGATGACAAAAGAGATAATACTGTGAAGACAAAACAACTAAATAAATTTTTATGAATAATAATTCTTTCTCTGAATACGCTTGGAGCATTTTTCAATAGGTCAATAAGGGAGACTATCACATCACTGATGATGTGGATGCTGCAGCCAAACGCACTATCGAAAATAACAGTTTGGAACATATTTTTGTATGACAAAAAGCTGGATTGATACGGTTCAGTGGCATTTTGGAGGATGTCATCCGTGATGAAAATATAGATCCTGTAAAAAGCTTTAGAAATCAAACGAAGAATAGATGCTTCTAATCAGAAAAAGAACTGATTTAGTAGAATTTATGAGACAGCTGGTTTTTAAACAAATACAAAAACACCACACCAAATGCCGATGCCAGGATAAACACAGAAACACCTGCATGGGCTGTGGACAGACTGTCCATTTTGGCTCTAAAGTCTATCATATGGACTTAGAAGCCAATAGAGCATCTGCAAGTGATGAGCATAGAGAGAAATGTCAAACAAAGCTGAATACTCTTTGGGCAGACGAAAAGACCTTAGCATCTGCTATTGACCAGCTGCTGAATGACATGAAAACTGAGAGCTCGTAAAAATAAAAACTTATAAACAAATGAAAATGTATAATGATGAGACTCTAAATCCTATATTATACAAAAAGAAAGAATAATGAATGTACTAAAAGCATTGGGAATTATCGGAATATGTGGTTTTGTAGTATCTGCGTGTGCAACAGAGAAAAATAATCTGTCTCCTACGACCGCTTTGATTGCTAATATCTCTGAAAAATCAGACCTGAAGATGTGGTAAAAATATCAGTGATAATTTAGACCTGATAAAATACTCTTCGGACATTACCAATGCTTTTAGCTCGTGCTCTCTTTCTCATAAAAACCTGCAAATGAGGAGTTTTCTAACCTAAAATTCTACATCACAGAATACCTATACGCTGTGAAAAGAGCTGCATTACCTGTGAGAAAGAAAGGCTTTTGTATAATTATGAAAAATCTTATAAAAAACTACAAAAAGCTAAAACAATCTCAACGAGATGAACAAGAGATTCTCAACAGGTTTTTAGTAAATATCAAAACCAATATCACGCTGATAGAATCCCTAAAAAGACACTTTATAGAATGGTAAAAATTCAGGCTGAAGCTAATGTCCTACAGAATACGGAAGAGTTCAAAATCATCGCTTTCTCTGAAAAGGAACAAGACTGGATGCCGCACCTGCTTTGATAGCAGAAAATACGGACTTATCCAGCGTGGTAAATGTCCGTTTTCATTCTGAATGCATCATAGGAGAGGTTTTCCATTCTAAAAATGAGATACGGACAGAGCTTTCCTCCACGATGCAGTATGCCCAAAAACACGGCGGCGTGATTGTCTATCTACGGCAAGAAGGCGAAATATCGGTATCATCAACAAGCTGAAAGCCTACGCCCCTACAAGAAAAAGGTTAGACACTGTAGAGGCAAATCTAGAACTGGGACTTCCTGCTGATGATAGAAATTTCAGTGTAGCAATTGATATTTTAGAAATCACTCGGAATAAAGAAATCAACCTCATCACCAACAATCCAGATAAAACTCAGTTTCGTGAAAACAGCAAAATAAAACTACACTCCCGCATTCCGCTGGAGATAAAACCCAATGAAGAAAACCGAGATTATCTGAAAAACCAAAAAGATTTCTTCGGGCATTTCTATTTCTGGAGAAGAATTTTAACAATATCTAACTTTTTATAAAATATCTCTATTTACAAGTTTTATTTTTGTTTTTAATTGATATATTTCTGTAATCTCGGAACATATATTGCACTCTAATATTTTCGGTCTCTCGGTGTGAGAAATTTATATATAAGATAAAAGTTTTAATCCTCCTAGTATAGTTATATTAGAAAATGCAGTGGTAGTGGTGATTTTTAAACACTTAAAAATTATATTATCATGAAACATTTATTATTCTTACTCCTTGGTATATCATTAGTAATAGGAGGAGTAATTCTCAAAATCACAGGTAAAAACCTATGTGAAGTGTTTTTATATTAGGAGTTGCGATTGAAAATTTATACTGCATATCTCATTCTAAAAACCAATAGAACAATAAGAAAACGATGAATAAAAACCTTCCAGAGAAAATCTTGGAAGGTTTTTATTTTTGCTTATATTTTACTATAAAAAGTAGTATCAAAAGAAAGGCAGTAAAATCCTTTATGGAATTTATTTTTCATAATCTTTCTCTCCACTGATACTCGCGATGTAGATTTCTATATTTTGTGCTTGTTTTACTTCGTATTCTACGATGCTCTGTCTGCATTGAGCCACACAGGAACTATCCTGTCTAGGTCTGGATTCTCCTCCAAACCACCAATAATGAACAGCTTTTCTATGGTTAGGAAATTAGCTCCCAGCCAAAAATCACGCTTCTCTGCACACAACCCAGATGGATAAGCAGCATTCTCCTGATTGCTTCCTGTGTAGATTTCTGCCATTTTCTAATAAAATAGAACAACCTACCAAGAAAATTTAGAATAAAGGTGCATACTGCCTTTAATCTGGAGTTTTTCACTTCCTCAAAAGTTTTTTCTGTTTCGAGAGGTATCATGTTTTGAAATTTCGTATTCTATTTCTAATTTACTTTCATAAGACCAGTAGTTAAAAATTTGTTGATATAAGGGCAAAAAGAGGCTTTTAGAAAAACCTCTTTTTCGTTATTTTAATTATTTGACACTAGCTGCAGTCATAAACTTGTATTCTATAATCTTTGATATCAGCATTATTTCTGCAGAGCTTCTCATGAATGCTTGTGAAAACATTTGCAGTTTTGCTGCATAAGCTGCTGCTGAGATTGTTTGATGTCTCCTGCATCTTGCTTGTTCACAGTCACACCCTTTGTTTACGACTACATACACTCCTGCGTTACCATCTATCGGTTTAGATGTTTTATCCTTACCAATCGCAAAGGCTGCTCCTGCTACCTTAGGGCTCTACTGCTCCTCCTAAAAGCAGGGCTAAGTAGATTGATTTGTCCTGACTCTTTACTCACACCAAACAAATTAGCAATCATGTGCCAAATCCTGAGCTTTTGCTGTGGATATTTTTCCCGATTTCTTTGCCAAAAGCTGATTTTTCACAATCGGTTCTATCTGCTCTCTTACAGCTTCTGGATCTACAAGACCTTCAGACTGCTTACCACTTTCAGATAAACCACGATTCTATCTCCATTGGCAGTTGTAAACATCTCGCTCTGTCCTTTTCTCTCTCTGTCAAAAAGCCCATTTTAGGATTTCAAGCATCTTTATCTGTTCCTAAAAAGCTGCCCTGGAATCTTTGAACTAGTTTTAGGATTTTGGAAGTTAGTAATTGTTTTCTTTCGCAACATTTACAAACTCATTAAATCCTTTTCCCTTGCTATCTGCTGAGCAAAACTTGTAGACTGAGCATGAAGTTTGTCCGTTGTAGCATTTGATGCTTTGATTTCTTTCACCAAATTCGCTACTTTATAAGACATCACCAGGTTTTCTGTCTGTGATATTGATGATATAGTATCCATACTGAGATTCCACCACATCTACAGCACCTTTCGGGCTTTTATCAAGATAATTTTTGAAACTCTGGAACGAAACCAGCCTGTCCTGTAGTTCTCCACTCCTAGATCTCCACCGTTCTGAGCAGAACCATCAGCAGAAAGATTAAGATATTCTTCAAACTTCGCTGAGATTTGATTTTGATTCTGATGCTATTTTTCTGCTAATTGTTTCGCTTGTTCTTTTGTTCTTTTCTGTAGCTTCGCCTTGTGCAGTCGGAAGACCTTGATAAACAATCAAAATATGTCTTGAACGGATAGAGTCTGTAGCTCATTTGTTCAAAAGTTTAGAAACTACATAATAGTTCCTTCTTTATAAGGCCCAAAGTCTGTCCAAACGCCGCTCTCTTCCACCTGCTCTCTGATTCCACTGGAAGCTGTTCTTTTTGGAATAATAGTTCGGGTCAAAACCAGCCTGAGAATGCGTCAGTTACAAATAAACTATCGCTCTTGTTAGTCTTGAAGTTTTCCAATCCATTTCCTACATCTACTCCTCGTTATAAAAGCTTGTTGATTTCTGCCAAAGTAGCCGCTTCTCATCAGCTTGTGTAGGTTCAGCTTTGAAATAAACCAATCTAAATTTCTGCTCTCTGTCACTTTGGTTGTGTGGATATTTCTTGATGTATTCCACCAAATCCTGAGAGGTAACTTTCACTGGATTTTTCTTCACTGAAATCATCATAGCTTATCTTCACATATCTGATATTCGCCAGTCTCATCTCTGTATTTCAGCATCAGCTCAGCCTCTTTTTATTAGAAGTAAGTCCCAAGAAGGTTGGTAAATACCTGACGAGCCATGATTCTATACTCTATGCTTTTCTAAAAACCTAAGCCATGAGTTATACTCATCCACATTGCTTTGATTTCAGCTGTTCTATCCGCTTTTTAAAATCACTACATTAAAAGTTGGGATTTTTTGGGCAAACATAGGGTCAAACAGCAGCTGGTTCCAGAAAAACTCTTCTGTCATTTTCAAGCCCTAATTTCTCAAACTCCTGTTTGATAAGTTTAGATTATACTATACTCTGCCAAGCCTGCTCTCCAGACCGTTAGGCGACTGCCCCTGCTGCTGTGCTTGCTTGCATCATATTGAAGTTTCTAGATACTCTTCTCTAGTTATTTTTCTCTCCATTTACCTCACCGAAGACATTCGGGTCAGTTTGCCCATCATCTTCTCTACAGTATCAGGATTAATGAAAAATGATACAAAGTGCTACAGCGATGAACACCACCACAAGCCAAGATTTCTTTCTTTATCTGTCCTAAAAGTGTCATTGTAATTAACTCTTTAAAAATTATTTAGTCTGCTGAAAATACAGATTTTTAAATGAATACTAAAATTTTCATTAGTAACTTCCATTCTCTATGTTTTATGATTTTCTTTTGTTTAGGTATATAAATTTTAACTAAAATCTATTATTGACATATAAAACAAAATTCTTTTCGAGTCAAAATATTTTACGCCTGCATTTTAATCAAAACAGTACATTTGCTCAAAATTATTCTATAATGAAACAAGATTTTTCAACTATCTAGCCTAGACCTCACATTTTGCCTCTGGTTTTGAGGTAGAAAAGAGCGGAGTAACTATATATATGGTAGCAGACAGCAGGGCATATCTGGACTTCGTTTTCTGGGATTTCTGTCAATGTGCTGGGACACTCCCACCCTAGAATCATAAACGCCATAAAAGAACAAGCAGACAAAGTACCGTGCATGTAATGGTCTATGGGAGAATACGCACTAGAAAAACCCATAGAACTGTGCAAGCTTTCTGTAAGGTTGCACCTAACCCATTGGAAGTTACCTACCTAGTAAAGCAGCGGTGCAGAAGCCATAGACGGCAGCTTAAAACTAGCCAAGAGATACACCGGCAGAGAGAAATCCCTGCTTTTCACAATGCCTACCACGGCAGACACCCACGGAGCGCTCAGCGTGGCAGGAAACGAATACCACAAGGAGAGCCTTCCGTCCGCTGCTTCCGTGGTAGAATTTCATTCATTTTACAATGAAGAAGACTTGGCCAAAATCACCGAAAAACAGCAGGTGTGGTTGTAGAAACCATACAAGGTGCAGCAGGATTTATCACGCCAGAAAACGACTATCTGACTAAAAGAGATGCTGCGAAGAAGTGGGCGCTCTGCTTATTTTAGATGAAATACAGCCTGGCTTTTTGGGAGAACAGGAAAACTTTTGGGTTTGAGCATTATGACATCGTTCGAGATATTCTCGCAATGGGCAAAAGGAATGGGCGGCGGTCTTCCGTGGGCGCCTTTAGAGCAGCAGAGAAAATCATGAGCTGTCTATCTCACAGCCCTAAATTAGGACACATCCACCACTTTTCGGAGGAAATCCGCTTATCGCGGCTCTTGTTTGGCTACTTTGGAAGAAAATCCTGAAAGTGGACTACTGGATGAAATAGAGGAAAAAGAAAAACTATTCCGAAAACTTTTGGTTCACCTAAAATAAAATACATCAACGGAAAAGGAATCATGCTGGCGGTTAATCCAGAAACCCTGACTACTGCATCCGTGTGGTAGAACAGTGTATGAAAGACAGACTTATCGTATCCTGCCAGCTCTACCGAAATGAATATTTGAGAATTTCGCCTGCGCTTATCCTTAGCAGAAGAAGAAATAGAAAAAGTTATGCCATTATTCTAAATGCATGACAAGATATCATAACAAACACAACAGACAAACAAAAAGGCAAAAATTTATGATGCCTTTTTCATTATAGTGACAAAAATCACTTGACAATATTTTAAAGCTATAATGATATATATTGCGACCCGAAAATGTATATGTATGGCTAAAACTAAAATACAGTTTGAATTTCCGCTTCACTGCCTTCGAGAAATTCTGTTTGAATACATTTGCCACTGCAGAAGGGCTGGCTGAATGGTTCGCTGATGAAGTGACAGAAAAAGGAGATGATTTCTACTTCAGCTGGAACGGTGGCCCAAAAGAAAAAGCGACCCTTACCAGATACAAAGTAGAACAGTCCGTGAGATTCCGATGGGAAGAGGATGAAGGAACTAAATATTTCTTCGAGCTGAATATTGTGATTGATGAGAGTTACAAATGACCTTTCTCTGAACATCACCGACTTCTGTGAAGCTGGCGATGAAGAAGAAACTCAGCAGTACTGGGAAAACCTTATCGAAAACTCTAAAAATAAAATTAGGAGCTGCCTAATGAATGACAATCGTGCTTTTTCTCTATAGCGATGCCGTGAGCGTATATTTTTGTGAGAAACGGAAAACTCATCCTTGCGAAGAGATGCTATTTTTCCTAATGGCCTCTATGCGAAAGATGAGAATGAACATTCCGCTTTCTTTCAATCTGGAATATTTTCATCGATATTCTTGAACAAAAATAACTGCCGACGCCCTTGAAAACGCGGTTGTCATTTTTAGTTTATAGAAATAACACAGATGATCTCCAACCTTGTAAAATCTCCCGTTCAGTTTTTCATTGAAGCAAAACCGAGCACAAGATATTTGCAGATTAGCAAAACATTAGAGTGGATTTGATTTAGGAAATCACCGTAAAGCACGAGATATTCTAAAGCAATATTCTGACTCATTGCCCAGAGAAAGTATTTATGCCGGAAATATACGCTGAGAAAAACGAACTGGACGACCTGCTGATTCTAAATCCAAACAAAAGAATTGCAAGGGAATTTGGGAAATTTTCCTGTTTTTAGAAGAAATACCATCCGTGTCCAGGAAACAGACCGAAGGCGTACATCTCCGCCGCTGATGGAGAATTTTGTCACTTTCGCTCACAAAAATAGATTAGCCGAAATAGAGCAGGCTGAAATCGGCCTTTTGAAAGCCAAAAAGCTGATGAAATCCTGATGATTTCCTGACAGAAAAGGAATTGCTTCCGTTAGCAAAAATAGAAACAAAGTCTTTGACAACAAAGCAATTTAATGATTTTATAAATCAATGGAAAAATAGTTTTGACGCTCCTGAGGAAGCATAAACTATTTATCATTATTCTTTCAAATAAAGCGAAAAATAGAAAATCAGCCCAAAAGACAAGCGTAGCGATAGTCTGTATCAAATGGGAAATCAATGCGTAGGAAATCCTACTTCCTCACCTTGTAAGTGGCTTTTTCCCAGAGAAATGAAAAATCCCTACAATGCAGCGATTTTAACTACGATATGGTAAGAACCTGCACCGCCAGTAGGCACCATCATCCCAAGAGTTCCCGCCTAGCTGAGCAGAAAACCATCACCGATGGTGAAATCAGAAGTTTCTTTCAAAAGGCAAAAACAAACCAAATACGCCACGAAAAATAGCAAATCCATATTCCTGCCGAATGAAGCACAAAAAGCAAGTTTGTTCTTGATTTTCGGACAGCTAAAAGCCTTCTATCAAACTTTAACGAAAGAAATAATTTTTCTCTTTAAATTTAATCACAAAAACAACCACCAATGAAAACAAAGGACTAAAAGAGGCTATTTTTAGATTAAAATAAAACGCATCCAAATCTTCTATCCCAGTGGTTTAGCAAGAAATTATCATGTGGATGTAAGTTCTTTTTCTCAGAGACTTTTCGTGTGGTAAGCAGGTTGTGAAATGATGCTAAAAACCTTTTCCATTAAAAATAAAAAGTCAGAAGCAAAAACAAAAGCATAAAAACCAAATCTACCAATCGTTCTGTGACTATGGTGAGCAATGGATTTTTCTACTGGACTTTTTCGATTCTGAAAAAGTGTGGTCGCCCTCGTGATTTCGCCACTTCTTGGAATGGTCAGGTTCATCATATACCCCAAAGGCTATTGTCCAAAAGGCATTAGAATTAGGATTTGGTAGCCCATTGGTTCTAAAAGAGATTCCAGCGCACCGCCCTAAACCAATACGCCAAAACTGCAAAAGAAAGCAGACGCAAACGCCCCAGAAATAGTTAATCTCAGCAAAAGACGCCTTCACCTTTATCAAAATCCAAATCTCCCAAAAGCCAGCCACATAAAAATGCAGCCAATCAGCTGAAATTAAAATCGTAAAAATATTCTTTACTGCTTTCTTGTGCAAGGGCTCATTATTCTAATAAATTAGTTTTTCATTAGGGAAAACCACTTTGGGTTCAAGGTCTTGGCTTCCTCTGGTGTTATCTGCGTAGCTATGATGATGACAATATCATGTGCATGGGCTTTTTTCGCGCTGCATTCATTCAGACAGATTACTCCTGATTTTCTCTGTACTCTTGTGCATAAGTGTCAAAGCGTGTTCCCATTATTTCACATTCACCCATAAACCCTCTCGCCGTGGATGAACTTTCGAGAGGCATCCATCAGGTCTTCATCTATGGTAATGCGCCTATGTAGTCAGATTCGCTTCTGTAACGCTTACTCTATGATTTTTGATTTAAAACTTCTATTAACATGTTGCACAAATTAGTTGATTTCTTTTTAAACAAACCTAAGATTTAATTAGTATTTTTTGCAGCCTTTATTTTTCTAAGTTTCACACAAATGAAAAAGTTAATTTTACTTTCAGCATTATATGGAGCATTTTTCAGCATCAATACTATAAAAGCCCAAGATACTGACACCAAAAATCTTTTCTTGACAACAGGAGTTTTCTATAGCATCCCGAAAAGACACACAGCATCACGGTATATGGCGGAGTGAGCACATCGCTGAAAGCATACAGATAGCCATGGTGATGTCTAATATCAAAAATCAATAAATATATTTCCTTCATGCCTCTTTATGTGTTTTCTGAATCTCCTCAGGCGCACAGCAGCGAGGAAGCGAAAGAGCATCAAATCAATGCGATGCTGACTTTCTCTCCTCCTGGACAAACAAAACAGTGGATTTTACAAAACCCGAAACCTTGTCTGCATAGATTCATCGTAGGTGGAGAGGATTTTGATTTTTATAGAGGCGTTTAGGCATCGTACACACAGAGCGAAAATTTTTGATAAATCTGTCAATTCTTGCTCACGATGCATTTTCATTGACCCTAGGAGATTTTGCTAGAAACAGAGTGTGTGTTGCGGAGCATCAAGCTTTCAAACTGGCTCAAACCTACAGTTCTTCTCATAGTTTACCAATCTCACTTACCACGCAAGTCCGAACAACCGCACTTTTCGTTTATTGTTGCGGCTATTATTCCTCTTGGAAATCATGTGATTTTTCGGAGCTAGTAAATTTCAATTAAATTTATCTTAAATTCACGAAAATCAGCAATTTTATGCTATAAAAATTTGGTTTTTGTTTTATTTATTTTATATTTGCTGAACATAGAAATTTATAAAATAACATATTATGAACAAAGGTCTGAATTAATCGACGCAATTGTAGGATGCAGAAATCACTAAAGTGAAACACTACAGAAAGTCGCTAGAGTCTTTCATTGAGAATGTTACTAACACGCTTAAAAGAAAGATGGTAAAAGTAGCACTAGTAGGATTTGGAACTTTTTCTGTAACAGAAAGAGCGGCAAGAACTGGTATCAACCCAGCTACTAAGCAAACCAATCAAAATCGCTAAAGCTAAAAAGTTGTAAATCTCAAGCCAGGTGCTGAGCTAGCTGACGCAGTAGCAGTGTGCCAAGAAAAAATAATTGATTTTCAATTAAAATAAAAACCGTTGTAGATTTACAGCGTTTTTATTTCCATCTTTTTATTTTATCTTTGCTGTCTTAATAATATCATCCTATGAAACAATTAACGATTAAAAGAAAATTCTTGATAATTACACAAAAACATATTCACCACGACATCTGTAATCCAAGGCTGGTCAGAGCTTTTTCGTCTCTATTAGATTCATCGCGCTGAGCTGACGGTCTCTACAGCGAATAACATCCAGATTGTGGTAGATTTTGAAAAATTTGACGAAGAAATTATCATCATACAGCGTCTTCTGAAAGTGAGCGATCGTAGAAAGCCAAGGAGCAGGACAAAACATAGAAGTTTTAGCAAAGCAAAATAGAAATTTTTAGGAGATAATTTGACTGATGAACTAGAAAAACGGTTCTTCAGCCCTAAAAACACTCTTTGGAATTACTGAGAGAACAGGCTCATTTGAGATTTAGAACTAATCTTTTCGGAGCTGTGTTTAGAATTCGCCACGCTGTGAGCTTTGCGATTCATCAATTCTTTAACCAAAACCACTTCTACATCCACACGCCTCTAATCACAGGAGCTGATGCTGAGGGAGCAGGAGAAATATTCAAAGTTACGAACTTTGACTTGAATAAAGTTCCAAAAACAGAAGATGGAAATGTGGACTATGACCAAGATTTCTTTGTAAGAAAACTTCCCTTACGGTTTCTGGGCAACTAAATGTGGAAACTGCGTGATGGGACTAGGAAGAGTTTATACCTTCGGGGCCTACTTTCCTGCAGAAAACTCTAATACCACGAGACACCTTGCAGAATTCTGGATGGTGGAGCCAGAAGTGGCATTCAACAACTTGGAAGACAACATAGACCTAGCAGAAGATTTCTTGAAATATGTAATCAACTATGTATTAGATAATTGCAAAGATGATTTAGAACTTTTGACAAGAGATTTGCAGAGGAACAAAACAAAAAAACCTGAAAAAGAAAGAGCAGCAGAAGGACTGATAGAAAAACTTCAAAATGTAGTGAAAAAGCTGTTTCGTAAGGCTGAGCTACACTGAGGCTATTGAGATTTTGCTTAACTCTAAAGAGAATAAAAAGGTAAATTCCAATTCCCAATAGAGGCTTGGGGAGCAGACCTACAATCTGAGCACGAACGCTATTTGGTGGAAAAACACTTTGAAAGCCCAGTGGTTTTATTCAACTATCCAAAGGACATCAAGGCGTTTTATATGACTGAACGATGACCAAAAAGACCGTTGCTGGCGATGGATGTTCTTTTCCTGAATCGGGTGAAATCATCGGTGGTTCTCAGAGAGAAGAAAACTAGATGTTCTTGTCCAAAAATGAAAGATATGAATGTGGATGAAAAGGAACTATGGTGGTATCTGGATACTAGAAAATTCGGTTCTGTGCCTCACGCTGGTTTCTAGGGCTGGACTAGAGAGATTGGTATTATTCGTAACAGGAATGCACCAACATCCGTGATGTGATTCCTTTCCCAAGAACACCGAGAAACGCAGATTTTAAAATTATGAAAAATAACTTATAGAGACTATCCGAATTTGAAGCTGTTGTTACAAAATTTGGAACAAATTTGATACTGTAATTTATATTGAATTTGATGAAGAACTAGAAGCATCCAAAGAAGAACATATTTTCAGAAAATAGAGGAAAAATCCAGTGGATAGAAAGCCATAAGGATTTGATTTTAGATACTTTCATTGAAAAAGAATCTATTTTTGAAGGGCTGAATGACTGGATTTCGAAGGAAATAGCAAAGAAAGGAGTTGCTGAAATATTTTGATGAATTCAGCCTTGATAGAACGATTTCTAAAAGGAATTTAAAGCAGCTATCATGCGTTCGTTCTCTTAATTTTTATATTGATAGTGAAGAGATTAGCTGTAATTTTGATTTAGATGCAGAGCCAAATTATTTCTTTGACCATTTAGCCAATATGGAAATAGATGAAGACAACCAGATAGAAGATGGGAGGAATCAACGGATAACCTCCTAGAACTAATAATCTAAAAACTGATATGCTCAAACAAAAATTTACAACTTAAACTTGGTCAAAACTCGCTCCACAGCAGATTCAGTTAATGAAGCTCATTCAGCTTCATACGCTGGAATTTGAGGAGGAACTGGAGCGTGAGTTAGAGGAAAATCCTGCTGGAAAAAGTAACGGATGATAGGAGGAGGATTATGACAATTTAGGAAACGACTACGAAAGCGAGGGAACGGAGAGCATAGAAACGGATTTCAATGTTGATGAATATCTGTATGATGATGAGCCCAGCTACAAAACAGCATCCAGCAACTACTCGCCTGATGATGAGGAGTTTGATAACGAGTTTATTGACCGAGAGGACAGACCATTTATGAGTATCTTTTGGAGCAGATTAGACTTAGTAATATTTCTGATGAAGAGCTGAAAAATAGCTGAATATCTCATAGGAAACCTTGACAATGATGGGTATCTCTGTAGAGATTTAAAAATCAATCGTGATGATTTGGCTTTCTCTCAGGGGATTTATACCGATATCTCCTAAACTGGAAATACATTTTTAGAAAACTATATCCAAAAACTAGAACCTGCGGGCGTGGGCGCAAGAAACTTACAAGAATGTCTCCTCCTACAAATAGAGAAAAAGTAAGTGACAATCCTAATGTGAGGCATTGCTGCCAGCATACTGAAAAACCAGTTTTGATGCACTGAGCAACAAGCATTATTCTAAAATTATCCAGCGGTATAATATCGATGAGGAACAGCTGAAAGATGTCCTAGAAGAGATTGCAAAACTTTCACCAAAAAGTGGAGGGAAACTTTGATACACAGACCATTACCATCAATCAAGAAATCATCCTGATTTTATCATTCAGGTAAAGGACAATGAGGTAATTCCGATGCTTAACAATAAAAACGCTCCCTACACTGAGGGTTTCTAATGAATACAAAGAGATTTTAGAAACATATTCTAATGATAAAAGCTCTGCTGAACACAAACAGGCAGCTCTTTTCATTAAACAAAAATTAGATGCTGCGAAATGGTACATAGATGCTGTCAATCAAAAGACAAAAATGCTCTGATACAGACCATTACAGCTATCGCTAAGATACAGAAAGAATATTTCATCACGGGAGATGAAAAACATCAAACCTATGATTCTAAAAGATATTTCTGACATCACAGGATTTGATATTTCTACTATTTCTAGGGTGGTTAAGAGCAAATATGCTGACACACCGCATGGAATAGTTTATCTAAAAAAATCTTTTCTCTGATAGTTTGACCAATGATGAAGGAGAAGAAGTTTCCACAAAAAGAAATCAAAAACCATCTGCAGGAAAATAATCAACAAGGAGAATAAAAAGAAGCCTCTCACGGATGATGCGCTCGTTACTGCACTGAAAGAAAAAGGGTACAATATCGCCCGAAGAACCATTGCTAAATACAGAGAACAGCTCAACATTCCAGTGGCAAGACTACGAAAAGAACTTTTAATAAAAACTAATAATATTATGGCTGAAATTTTAGATGGACTGAGCGTTTTCTCAGAAAATAAAACAAGAGATAAAAGAAGAGTTACGAAAATAGTATAAAGCGGCAAAAAGCTACCTCACCTGGCAGCGATACTGGTGGGAGAAAATGGTGCCAGCAAAGCCTATGTGAATAGCAAAAGTCAAGGACTGTAAAGAAGTGGGATTTACCTCATCATTGCTAAAATTCCTGACACGATTTGTGAAAACGAACTTTAGAAGAAATAAAAACTAAACGAGAACGAGGAAATAGATGGATTCATCGTGCAGCTTCCTCTTCCGAAAGGCATAGACCAAGAAAAATCATCATGGCTATCGACCCTAAAAAGGATGTGGATGGCTTCCATCCAGAGAACTTTGGGAAATGGCTTTTAGAGATGGACTCCCTTCTGCCTGCTACTCCATTTGGGATTATGCAGCTTTTGGAGAGATATAACATTGACACCAAAGGGAAAAATGCGTGGTTATCGGTCGAAGCAGAATCGTTGGCCGTCCTATGAGTATTCTAATGAGCGCCAAAGGAACTGACGCCACGTAACGCTCATCCACAGCCACACACCTAATATCGAAGAATATACCCAAAAGGCAGACATCATCATCGTAGCATTAGGTATTCCTAATTATCTAAAAGGAGATATGATAAAAGAAGGTGCCGTGGTTATAGATGCAGGAATTACCAGAGTGAATGATGATGATAGCGAGAGAGGTTATCATCTAGTAGGAGATGTAGATTTTGAAGCATGCGAGAAGAAGGCTAGTTTTACAACGCCTGTTCCTGGTGGTGTAGGCCCTATGACTAGAGCTATGCTGATGAAAAATACGCTTTTTAGCTTATAAAAATAGTGAGTGAAAAATGTCAGATTTTAGTAGTGAACAAAAAATATTATTAATGAAAGGTAAAATGCTCCCCTGTTATGGAGCATTTTTATACTATTCAATGAGAAGGCGCCCACCTGGCAGGGCGGCCATTCTCATCCGTTTAGGCGGCTGTGATGTAGGGTGCCACCGGTGTGATGTCAAAGAAAGCTGGGATGCCACGCTTCATCCGTTGATGGATGCAGAAGAAATCGCTGCCATAGCAGCAAAACACTGCAAACTATAATCATCACAGGCGGCGAGCCTCTGATGTGGGATCTGAATATTTTTAACAAAACTAAAAGAATTAGGTTGCACGATTCATGTGGAAACCTCTGGCTCGCACAATCTAAGAGGACATATCGACTGGATTACTCTTTCTGCCCAAGAAAGTAAAACTTCCAAAAAGAAGAAATTTATCAAAAGGCTGATGAGTTGAAAGTGGTTATTTTTCAACAATCACGATTTCAAATTCGCTGAAGAACAAGCTGCCAAAGTATCAGAAAAATGCAAACTCTATCTACAATCTGAGTGGAGCAAAAGGGAACAAAAACTATCCAAAAATCATAGATTACATTCTACAACATCCTAAATGGATAGCTTCCGTACAAAACGCACAAATATCTAAACATTCCATAAAAAGGGAGATATTATCTCCCTTCTTGGCTTTTTATTTTGAAGGTAGAGCACCTGTCCCTCTTTTTGGTTCTTGTCCTCCTCCATTCTATTTTTAGATATAAATACTTTAGTTTTATCCCATATTTCTGGGAAATATCATATCTTTTCGCCTTTTTCTCACGGTATGTGTTTCTTGGCTTCTATAAGATTTTAGGTTCTAAAAAACAATCTGATCAAATCAGATGTTTTTAAATCATTATAATCTTTCAGGTCGCTCACTCTGATATTATATTTTTTCGCCAAAGCAGAAAGAGAGATCTCCTCCCAAAACCACATATTTCAGATTTGAATTAGGATGATTTCCTCTCATTTTGAGGCTATGCAAAACAGCTTCTTCTGTGAGTCTTCCTTCTTCGTATTTGTGTAGCTCTGGTTCTACCAGATTCTATTTCTGGTTTAGATATTTCTGTTTCTGGTTTTTGTTTCTGCTTTTTGAACTACTGGTTCTTTTACTTTTTCTTCGCGCAGTACAGGCTCAGTCTCTTACTTCCTCTTTTGTGGATTTTTCTTTAACTGGCTCTTGATTTTAATTTCTTGATTTTTCAGATTTATACTCTGGATACAATTCTTTTAGCTTTGCCGAAACTTCATGTGATTTTATATTATCAAATTCATGCAGTCTGTATTTTTCTATTCTGTTTATAAGAATCTGCGCATATTTGGATTGGTACATATCCAGCCTTTTAAGTCCATATGCCCAGCCTTTGTAATCTTTGATATCCAATTTAAAAGTCCCATATAATACTTTCTCGTTGTCAAAAAGCAAAAGAATGATCTCTGTAAAGATTCTCTCGGGTCATCATACACACGGAAACACTCATTTGGCGCATCATCTGTATGTTTCATGGTTTTTCCTGTCCAGTTTTCTTTAGCATTTTATTCCAAAGTGATTTTTCCCTTCTTTGCCAAACGGCTCTGTCCTCCTCCTGTTTCCAAAATCCTGAGCGAGTTTTCGATACTTGCTGAATTTTATACAGCTCCATCTTCCACTGCATGTTTGCAAAATTCTGGATGTATTGGTCATCTGTTTTCCAATCCTGAGCGTGAGAAAACAGCCCCAATCCTAGCTACTGATAATAAACACAATAATTTTTCATTTTTAGTTAAATTTTATTTTTGATTTAGTTCTTTTTGTCTTTTTCAACCATTCATTTGCCCCCTAAAATCCCCTGCAATCCTCCTGTATGAAATGCTAAAATCCTGCTGCCCTGTGGGAAACATCCTTCCTGTATCAGTTTCATCAGATTTCTCATCATTTTTCCCTGTATATATCGGATCAAGAGGAACATCATACCGCTCATAAAAATCATTGATAAATTGAATATTTTCATCTATGATTTTTCCCACATCTACCATCATGAGCATCAAAGAGAGTAAAATTCTTCCTTCCGCTCAGCCCTTGATTCTTTCCTCCAATGTAGGGTCATCCACCACCTTGAACCCCAGTATTTTCTGGTGTTCTTCTGCAAACTTTGGACAAGCCTGAAATGGTTCCTCCTATCCCACTGCGGTACAAATATAATCAAATTCTTTTGTTCGCTCATCCAGCATATGTTTCACTCCTCCACTGCTAGTTCATTAGTTCCGCCTTCAGGGACAATAAGGGCTTCGGGAAATTTCTCCTGTAGTCTCTGGTGATTTTCCTTGTCTCTATATGCTTCTCTGGTAACAAACAAAAATCCATTCCTCTTCTGTGAGCATCTTCCAGCGTGAGATTTCCTGCCAGTTATTCTCCAGCTCCTCCCGCAATAACGCCCAGAGTTTTAATATTGTATTTTTCTCCAACTGCAGATGCTGCCGCGATATGATTAGAATACGCTCCCCTGAAAGTGATTATCAAAGATTTTTCACCTCTCGGGCAAGGTATGTCTTTACATTATAAAAACATTTTCCAATACTTATTACTAGAAATCTGCGGATGAACCAAATCCTCGCGTTTCACGGACAATTTTACTCCTGCTTCCAGCGGAATATCTACTATAGGAATGTGCACTTTATCAACCTCCATAATACAAATTTCGGAATTTTTATTTGATTTTAAAGATATTTATGCATTTTTGTCGTAAAATTTTCTTGGCATAGGAATTGTGCCATATGAGAGACTGTATTTACATCAATGACAAGAAAACACCAAAGTGACATTTTTGTCATTTAATCTTTTAGTTTTAATAAAATTATGATAGAAGAATTTGAAGATATCTCTTGAAAGTCTTATGGACGATGGTTTCAGTGTTATAACCGAAGAAATTCATGATAAAACGAACACCCAAAAGGAAGAGCAGGAGTCCTTCCTATTTTTGCCTGTGAAAAATATGGTGATGTTTCCTAATGTGGTAATTCCCATCACTGCTGGAAGAGGAAAAATCCTATAAAACTGCTGGAAGAGGCTTTATAATAACAAAAGAATACATAGGCGTCATCTGTCAGAAAAACTCTGATGTAGAAACACCAAAAATTGGTGATTTGAACTCCATAGGGACGATTTCTGAGGATTATCAAAATCATCAAACTTCCTAATGGAAATATCACGGCCATCACTCGTGGTGTGCACTGTTTCCGTGCGAAAAACTACATTCCACAGAACCGTTTTTCAGAGCTGAAATACAGAAAATGAGAGATTCTTCACCGAAGAACAAAGAGGAATTTTTATGCGCTGATAGACAACATCAAAGATTTAGCAGTAAAAATAATAGAGCTAGACCCTGAACATTCCTAACGCTGCTAATTTCGCTATTAAAAATATAGATGGAGCAGAAGATTTGCTAAATTTCATCTGCGTGAATGGTAATTTCTCCACGATAAATAAACAAAAACTGCTGGGAAGAAAAAAGCCTTTCCATCCGTGCAAGAAAAATGCTATGAACTCCTGCAAGAAGATTTCAAAAAAACTGGAATTAAGGAATAAAAATCCATCAGAAAACCACCAAGGAATTAGACAAACATCAGAGGGAATATTTTCTAAATCAGCAGATTAAAACCATTCAGGAAGAACTGGGCGGAGGCACAGAAAACGATATAGAAGAACTGAAAGCCAAAGCGATAAAATGGAGTGAAGAAATAGAAAATCATTTCAATAGGAAATCAACCGTCTGCAAAGGCACAATCCGAACTCGCCTGACTACAATGTTCAGAGAAATTATCTAGATTTCTTTCACAGACCTGCCTTGGGAAAAATTATACCAAAGATACTTTTGACCTTTCAAAGGCCGAGGCTGTTCTCAATAGAGACCACTTCGGGCTGGAAGACATCAAGAAGAGAGTTCTGGAACACATGGCCGTTCTGAAACTCAAAAATAATATGAAATCGCCTATTCTCTGCCTTGTAGGGCCTCCTGGTATGGGAAAAAACTTCTAGGAAAGTCCATAGCAGATGCTTTTGGAAGAAAATACATTCGCCTTTCTTTTGGGTGGTCTGCACGATGAAAGGAAATACGAGGACACAGAAAAACCTACATTGGCGCCATGGCTGGGCGTATTCTCCAATCCATCAAAAAGGCTGGAACTTCTAATCCTGTCATCGTTTTGGATGAAATAGACAAGCTCGGCATCGGAACTCACGGAGACCCATCTTTCTGCCCCTACTGGAAGTCCTTGACCCTGAACAGAATAACAGTTTTTACGATAATTATTTAGAAATAGGCTATGACTTATCAAAGGTAATGTTCATCGCCACAGCGAACAGCCTTTCTACCATCCAAAGAGCGCTGCTTGACCGAATGGAAATCATCAATCTTTCGGGATATACTTTGGAGGAAAAAGTAGAAATCGCTAAAAGACACCTGCTGAAAAAAACAAATCCACGAACACGGGCTGTCTGCGCAAGAATTAAAATTAGGTTCAAAAAGAACTAAAACACATCATAGAAGCCCACACAAGGGAAAGCGCGTGAGAAGATTAGAGAAAAACTTGGCGGCTATTGCCCGCTGGGTGGCTCTACAAATCACGATAAATAAAGAATATGACCCTAAAATCAGCATCAAAAATTGATAAAATTTTAGGAGTTCCTTATGAGCAAAGCCGTTTCTGAAACCACCAATGAAACGGGCGTGGTGACAGGTCTGGCTTTGGACAAGTGTGGAGGAGATATTTTGTTCATTGAGAGTATTTTATCCAATGGAAAAGGAACTCCTAGCATGACAGGAAATCTAGGAACGGTGATGAAAGAAAGTGCTACTTTTAGCCTTGGAATATATCAAAGCAAAGCAAGGAACTGGGAATAGACACGGAGGATTTAGAAAGTAAAACATCCATATCCATGTACCAGAAGGCGCTACACCGAAAGACGGCCCTTCTGCGGGAATCGCGATGCTTACCTCCATGGTATCCAGCTACACCAACCGAAAAGTAAGACCTCATCTAGCGATGACAGGCGAAATCACCCTGAGAGGAAAAAGTGCTTCCCTGTTGAGGAATTAAGGAAAAAACTCTTGGCAGCGGTTCGCTCAAGCGTAAAAAGAAGTGATTCTCTGTGAGGAAAACAGAAAAGATGTGGAAAGATATCAAGGAGATTATTTCATGGATTTAAAATCCATTATGTGAAAAACGATGAAAGAAGTAGTAGATTTAGCTTTAGATAATGGTATGAAAATTCTAATCGTCAATGGTCCTAATCTAAAACCTTCTTGGAACTCGTGAACCTGAAATTTATGGAACAGTTTCCATGGCTGATTTTTAGAAAAATCTAAAGGAAAAATTTCGAAGATGAAATTCTATTTTTCCAATCCAATGTAGAGGGAGAAATCATCGACAGACTGCAAGAAGATGATTATGAAGCTCTTATCATCAATCCCAGCCGCCTATACTCATTACTCCTATGCGATTGCGGATTGTCTCAAAAACATTGAAAAACCAAAAATAGAAGTCCACATTAGCAATATCTATGCAGAGAAGAATTTAGGCAAAAATCAGTAACTGCGGCTCATTGCAGTGGTGTCATCTCTGGATTTGGGCTAGATGGCTACAGACTGGCTGTTTTAAGTTTGAAATAAAAATTTTGATTTAACTAAAAATCTCCTCATCATTTTGATATGAGATTTTTATTGTGAGTGAAAAATACATTTGGAGGATTGCCAATCTCTCTTTTAATTTTCATCATATATAATTGATAATTTATCTATTAGCCTTTCTATATTATATTATATCCTATTGCATTAATTTCTCTTTTATCTATCCCATGTTCAACAAAAATAATTAGACAATCTATCTAATAACTTTTTCAAAATCTTCTTTATTTCCTTGTAAATAACACCCTTTTTCTCTTCAAGAAAAACAATTCCTATTGGTATTGCTGTATATTTTTGATATATTTTTATATTCCTCTTTGTTATTTTAATCTTTGTTATTTTATTCATATACTTTATCTGCCTGCTAATTTTATGTTTTGCTACATATTTCAAAAAGTAATTATCACTCACCTTAATACGCTTGGTTTTATAGTTTATTCACCCATTTTTGTTTCAGAATAATATATTTTAACTTCATCAAAACCAATACTAAAAATATATTATATAATTAACACTATCTTTTTCTCATAATATGGACCCTTAGTTCATTGGCTCTTTCTCTCCTAATTCTAATACTGTATTCGGTAATCTTTTATTTTTATTCTAAAATTTTCAATTTTATTTATGAGATACTCACCCTTATTCTCATAAGTTTGATTTTCTTCATATATTAGTAATAATATTATTAATACAATCACCAATACCACTAACAATATTTTGTTTACTTTTGGTTTTGATATATTCATATGGCGTTATTATTTTTAATTTAACTAATAAAGTTTTATATGGATAAAAACCCAACACAATGAAGACTACCTGATTTCTATTAACTTCTCTTTTAAAAATTATAGTATGACATAGCATCTTTTGTAGGAGAAATTCTTATAAATTTAGATTTTAAAGAGTCTTCATTATTATATTTTTGAGAAATACAATTTTAATCTTTTTACTCCATATTTTTTTCAATAAGTCATATTTTTATTGAGAGTGTAATTTCTTCTTTTTTTGTGAGGACTAATTATTAGAAAAATAAAAACCATCTGATGATATCATAGGCGGATCTCTATCTTCCTGTTTATCAAGGTGTTTGTTTACAACTTTCACTATAAAAAGGATAGTAACTTATTTCAACCACATCTTTATTTACATTCTTTATTTTTAGGATATGTTCTTTTATCTAAATCTCCCTCATAATCATATATCATACAGTAGTATTCATTGCTTTTATTTTTCAATATTAATAGTGATTAAAAATTATTATCGTTTCCCTCTGCATGTAATGCATCTATGCTTATATCATTCAGTTCGTTATTTATGGCGTTATTTTTGAAGCAATACACTCTTTTTCTCACAACCTAAACACAAACATAATAATACCACTAACAATATTTTTATTTACACTGGTTTTGATATATTTCATATGATGTTATTGTTTTCGTAATCGTTTTAAAAATTTAAATAAAAAGATCCTGATGAGTAAAAACAATATATTGGAAAATTATTATATTACTCTTGTTGTTTATCATTACATATTTTCTATCTTATTTCCTACTTTTTATGATTATGGTATCTTTTTATTTTTTTCTATAATATTTAGGGATCCGATATTTTCATATTATATTCATCATTAATAGCATCTACTTTCCCATTTTTTTAAAGCCTTTCTCAAAAAGGTGTTTTTATAATACACTATCACTACCATTATTATAAATAAAAGGGTTTTTGAACCTAAGGTCAGATATGACATAAAAAGTTTTTAGCTTCTTTTGTTTCTGTATCTTCAAAGCCATCAACTATAACATGACATCCAGATAATACAAACCCAGATAACAATGCTATTATTTTTCTTCTCATTATATTATAGTTTTATATTTTATTCCCTATTTATCAAAATGTTAGATTTCACTCATATTAAAACCAAGCTCATCTGAAAAATCATCTACTTTCAACAATCAATTTGTACTTATTATTTACTTTTTCTATAAATATAAATCTCTTTACTATGGGAAGGTTTATATATAGAATCTCCTATTACTATATTTTTCACTTCTGTCTTGAAAAATCATCATCTATAAAATACTCCCTTTTATTATACTTATCGTAATAATAATGATGTCCTCCTAAAACTATTTTCCAAAGAATTCCTTTTTATTTCTGATTCATACATATCTCGTTCATGAATCTTTCTATCAATTTGAATTACAATCATCGTTATTATAAATCCTATTATAATGGTTACTGATAAAATTCGTTTTGTTTTTCATTTGGGATATTATTTTTACTTCCATATACTTTTTCAGCCATAAAAACAGAAAAAGAAAGATAAACACAGTAAGATATATATAATCTTATATTCTATTTTTCCCTACAAATATAGCATCCTCTTCTTCATCATAATAAAAATATCATCACTATACTCGCCCTCTTTTTAATTTGCCTGGGTAAGGTATTCCTTTGTATATTCTATTATTATATTTAATATCGCAAGTAGATGATGATTTTGCAAACCTATGAATATTAAGAATATATACTTTAACAGGTTTATTATATTTTTATAAAAATTTTCTTTATTTTTATATCAAAATAAGCACTCGCTGTAAATACTGATATAGCAATAAAAAAATATAAAATATATGTAGTTTTTATTTTCATTATAATATTTTTCTTCTTTTTCTTTATTTTTATTTAAATAATTTACTTTATCCGTTTTTGTATGAACTTTTGTTTTTGCTTCGGCGTTTCTTTAGCAAAAGTTTCAGTGAACTCTCGTTTATGTTTTTTTCTAATTATTTCATAAATTTAACTAAAAATCTCCACTATTTTAGCAGTGGAGACTTTATATATTTATAGAAGTTCTTTTAACTTTAACTTGATTTTTCTTCTTCACCATCCAGATATTTTATGACAACATTTTTGTTCTTTTTGACTCAGCATTTTTACGATAAACTGCTATATCATTAGTAACCCTTGCCGTTTATGGATATTATTTTTCTGCCCTTCTTTTAGTCCCCAATTTTTCTTGCTTCTGAGTTTTCAACCACGCTGGAAATTAAAATTCCATTTTTCAGATCAATTTAATGGGACTTACTGGGATTTCAAACTTATTGTTATATAAATGATTAGGTTTTACATACAATATCATATCCTTGTAATCCAGAATAATATCAAAACGATTGATAATCTCACTCCCCAAAATCCCAAATATTCTTTATAAGAACTTACACCTTCTTTATCGGAGGATAAAGCAACTGGAACATTATCAAATGTGAAACTTCCTAGTTTTATCCTTTTTGATTTTAGTATTTATTGTTTTTGGTCTTATTACTAAGGTTGTTTGAATCAGTAACGAAACTTTTTACCCAACTTATAAGTATGAAATTTTTCCTCTACAAATGGTGCATTAAAAAGTAACGAAAGCCCTGCCCCACTATCACATCTCCTGAAAACTTCCCATCCACCATCCATTTCTACTGTAATAGGAAACTGAGGTATCGGTATATTATTTTTAAAATTAAAAGAAATCCCCGTGAACCCTTCCTTTTTCGGGCATAGAATCCTTTAGTATAATTCTATTTGTTTTTCTTAAAATCTATTTTGGTGACATAATTTTTGATAATGTCATTACCTATAATCCCATCAAAAGGCTTCTCCAAAAGACTTTTTAGCCTTGATAAATTTTTCAAGTACGAAATGTACTCCATCTATACTTTTATCTTTTGGTAAGGAAAAATTTTTGATTCAAAACTACATCATATATCTTTTTCTCCTCCTGCTCCTGAAACTTTGTGTTGATAATTTGCTTTTTAATCCAAACTTACCTGCTGTCTCCTTGTTGAGTAATGTGGTTGTAGCTCCTGTATCAAAATAAAAATGTCAAACTATCCTTCTCTGTAGGAAGTTTTATCAAAATATATTTATTTTCATACAATTCAAATGGAAGTGTAACATCCTGAGCCTGAACTTCAAACAATCCCATTAAAAAGATTATTCCTTTGATAATCTTGTTTTTCATTTTTCCCATTTTTAGTTTAATCCCACCAAAAATACCACTGCTTGTTTTGATAAAGCGTCTCCACAAGGGATTCCACATCGCCTACGCCCTGCTCCACGATATCCACATCAAAAAGATACTGCTCTATAGCAGCTCCACCAAGGCTTCTTTATCAGAAACTGGCTGGTTTAGGTAAAAATTCAGCTGTGTCATAGGTGACTGTCGCCAGCTCTGCTTCGTGTTTTTTTCTATACCAATATTTCGCCATCGCGGTCATTTCAGCTGAAGCGGACAGTCATTAAACCCGCCCATTGGCAGCCATGCAAAGGCTTCATAGGATTTTTCTGTCGGAAGTTTTACGATGGCCACATCCTTTTTATCGTGCTTTTTGCTCATCATCATAGTCAATGTCCAAATAAGCACTAAACATCAGCTCCTCGTCTTCTGGCACTTCCCACTGAATTTCATCAACGGAAACCTCTCCCAAAAACTCCTTTTTTCTCTTCTTTATAAAAATCAGCTCCGTTTAGTTTCTGCGCTTCAGCAAGGATTTTTCACGATAAGTTTTCATACCTTCCTTTGTAAAAGGCAAAAGTCCAAATCCTCCAAATCTAATTCAAATTTTTTTCGAGCAATATACCATCCCGCCGTCACTATCACGGGCGTGAATTTCGCTCTTTGCCTTCCTTCAAAAGATTTAGATAAGTTTCTACCAATTGTCTTGGTGCTGTATTTTGGGCAACTGGAATGACCTCGCAGTCCAATAACTCTTGTAACTTTTTGATGTTTTCTGTCATGATTAAAACTTTTCTGCTATTTCTTTAGTAAAAACACTTCCGCAAGCATACATCTGGCACCGCCGCCGCCGTTGATTTCTATCGTCCTCAAATCAGAAGAAATGATTTGGCTGTATTTTTCAATATTTTTTATCTGCTCCTGCGTGAGGTGAGCCGTATGCCGTATGGCTCATTATCAAAAACTTATCTCCTTTGTCGTTATGTAGCTGGAGCATATTTCCTGCAAAATTATGCATCTGCTCTTCGGTGATGGCTATGATTTCTTTTCCTGTTTTCGCTATCGTTTCCTCCACCTGTTTTTCGCTCCGTTTCATCATCTATACAATCGAGACAAATCACCGCAAACTTATCCGCCAGACACATCATCACATTGGTATGATAGATAGGCATCCGCTTTTGGTCTATGGTCTGATACGAATGAAAAACAACAGGTTTAAAGCCTATTTTTCGCGCAGAATTCACGGAACAAATCCTCATCCAGACGGACAGAAAACCGAGCCGTATGCTATCTTATTATCTTGGTCAAAGATGATGCTTCCCGTTCCTTCCAAAAACTTATTTTCCTTTTCGTGCTGGGTAAAATCCATGATTTCTTTCACCTCAAAACCTTCATTTTTCAGCTTTTCTATGATGTCCATTCGGCGTTCATCTCTTCGGTTCGGTGCGAACATAGGATAGAGAACTACCCTTCCCTCTGGGCTGAAACTCACCCAGTTATTTGGAAAAATAGAATCTGGCGTATGTGGTTCCAGTGTGTCTTTAACCACGATAACATTGATTCCATGAGGACGGAGTTTTTTCCACAAAAAGCATTAAACTCAGCCAAGGCTTTCAGCTGAGTGTTTTTTCGTTCTCAGGTTGATTTGGAAATAGTTGTTCTCGGCAGTCTGGGCATTGTAGCCAAACGCCACAGGCTCTATCATAAGAACGGTGTTGGTTGTCTGCATTTTTCTATTTTTATTCCTTACCAGCGGCATGGTAGAGCATCTTAAAAGCCCTCCCATTTTGGATATCTCGCGATAAGGGGATTTCTTCTACTTTTAATATTCCAAACATCTTGTAAATGTCTGTTCATCCTCGTGAAAGCCGCATCCGAAACGACTACTTCTGGCGAAATCGAAAAATATTTGGATTCATTTCAAACATTTCTTCTTTGGTAACATGGAAACAATTTTTCTTCCCCAAAATATCAAAATCAGTCTGTAATCGCTCTCATCCACGAATCCATCTTTTGTAGATGATACATTTATCCTTTCCTACAGGATTAAATGTACAGTCCAGATGCAAAAATACCTTCATACGGAACAGTGTCATTCTTTTTAGTTCTAGGTCTATTATCCTTTTTAGGAAATATTCTTTAAGAATTTCTATGGCGTATTCGTTAGTTCTCGCCGTTTTGAAATTTCTATAATCCTCCACTAAAACAAGTTCCTATGAACAAGAAATCATTCCATACTATCACATCTCCTCCTTCTATGTGGGCTGTGTCTGGCAGGTTGATGATTTTACGCCACTCCACTCTGTTCGAATATTTTGGAATAAGCCTCCTGCTCATCAGCTCTGTCTGGAATAAGATTAGACAATATCATCTTATCTTCTATGACAAATACACATCTCGTGCGAATACCTGATTGTAATCTTTGATAATATCTGGACGAATAACCTCCCACATCATATTTCTTGAGAACTTTCTCAAACTCAGTCATTTCATTGATAATATCTTCTTCCTTTGGATAGACACCCTGCTGAATGGTATGGTATGATTTTCGCATCATAGCTTTTCCTCCAGAGTAGGATCTGCCCCCATAGATACTGGCTGACCAAGAACTACCGTTTTTAATCTTCCTGTTTCGTTGTTAATATTTAGTTTCATAATTTTTGCTGTAATATAAGAAAGAACTTATTATCTATCCTTCCCTTAAAAATTATTTTATTTTTAGGGACTTCTATTTGGATTACTTTATTTACTAAATCAAGTTTTTATTTTTCAAGACAGAAAACATATTGTCCATCTCTTTTTTAGTGTATGCTCTATCACTAATACCGAAAAGCAGAACCCCCTTTCTCTTCGGTGTATTTATTCTAAAATATCGATAAACATTTCTTTTCTAAAAATAAGAACTTCCTTTCCATCCTGAGAGTTTTTACTTATTATAAAATCAAGCATATACTCATCCTCTCTCATACATTTGATAATTTATGATAGGATTTTGCTTTTTACTATTCTCCAAATTATTGACAAAATTACTTATCGCGTCCTTTGGAGTCAAATCCCTTCAAGAAATCAATCATAATCATTCTCGTGTATTTTTCTACATTTTCATTTGGCAAAAATATACTCCTGCTTGTAGAAATTACTCGCTGGATGAGAACTCCATATCAATTTATAATCCTTATTATCAAATCTATATTTTATCTCCTAAATGAAGATAATCTTCCACTTTGTTCTGCGCCATGAAAAACTGAACCATGAGCATCAGAAATAATACTAATCTTCTTTTTCATTATCTTTTATTTTTAAAGGCATCAATCCACAAAGAAATCCTTTATATATTTTTGGATATCATCTTAAAACCAAGGTCTTCTTCCTACTTGATAAATTTGGTAAAATTCCTCATCAGATTTTGTAAGATAAATTATCCCTTCTACAAAAGGAATAACCTCGCTAATCCACACGAGAAAAACTCATTAATATTTGAAGAACTCCCTCTTTGGTATATCCTAAAAATAAATTTATGAATACCAAAACCTCCCTAACATGATAGCTAAAACTCCTGCTAAGACTTTTATTATCTCGATAAATAGGCGAAGAATTTTGAAAGTTCTGGTTTTCCATTTTATTCATGAATTTAATTTTTTTATCTCTTTTGATTTTAAAGGCATCCATCCCTGGGAAAATAGCCGTTTCCTAAGAGCTTCTTCTATTCTTAGTAGCTGGTTGTATTTCGCCATTCTGTCTGAACATGAAGCCGAGACCTGTTTTTGATTGTCCACAGTTCATCGCTACAGCAAGGTCTGCTATGGTAGAATCCTCCGTTTCTCCTGAGGCGGTGGGACATTACCGAAAGCATATTTGTTATGCTGAGCCATCTGCACGGCAGCCATCGTTTCAGAAAGAGAACCGATTTGGTTTACTTTCACCAAAATAGAATTGGCTACACCTTGTTTTATTCCTTATGAAAGTCGCTCTACATTAGTCACGAAAGGTCATCTCCTACCAGCTGCACTCTGTCACCTATCTTGTCTGTCAAGAGTTTCCAGCCTTCCCAATCATCTTCCTGCATTCCGTCTTCGATGGAAATAATCGGGTATTTCTGTGTCAGTTCAGCCAAGTAGGAAACCTGCTCTTCTCTTGTGCGGTAAGCACCTCCCTTCTCCCTCGAATTTTTCTATAATCATAAACTCCATCTTTATAAAACTCCGAAGAGCGCAGTCCAATGCCAGCATAATATCATCCCCAGGTCTGTATCCTGCTTTTTCTATCGCTTGAGCAAAGTATCCAGAGCATCTTCCGTTCCCTTAAAAGTCGGTGCAAAACCTCCCTCATCCCCCACTGCAGTGGATAGTCCGCGAGATTTTTAAAATAGATTTCAAATGATGGAAAATTTCTGTTCCTTTTCTAAGAGCATGTGAGAAAGAATCTGCCTTCACTGGCATAATCATAAACTCTTGGAACGCGATAGGAGCATCCGAGTGAGAACCTCCATTGATGACATTCATCATCGGAACAGGCAGAGTATTGGCATTTACACCGCCCACATATTTATAAAGAGGCATTCTAAGGTGCGCGCTGCGGCTCTTGCCACTGCCAGAGAAACCCCAAGAATAGCATTAGCCTCTAGTTTTTCCTTTTATTTTTAGTCCCATCAGTCTCTATCATGATTTGGTCGATGAGGTTCTGCTGGGTGACAGGAAGTCCGATAATTTCAGGAGCGATGATTTCCTTACATTTTCTACAGCTTTTTCCACACCTTTTCCTAAAAACTCTGCGCCGCCGTCACGAAGCTCCACAGCCTCGTGTTCCCCAGTGGACGCCCCAGAGGCACCGCTGCGCGCCCCATGGCACCGCTGTCCGTAAATACATCTACCTCCACAGTAGGATTACCACGGGAGTCTAAAATCTGTCTTGCTTCGATGAATGAAATAAATCCCATTTTAATATTTTTAATGTTATAATTAATTTTTATTCGTTTCACAAATCTAACGAAAACCTATGAATTCTAAAAATTATTTTTCTATTTGAAGGGATACTACTTTTGAGAAAATTTTTCCTAAAAATGAAATCACTTATACTGTCATCAATGCCTCGGCTGGATCAGGCAAAACTTATACCCTCGTACAGAGACTTCTAATGCTTTGTCTGGAAAAATCCCAGCGAGCCAGATGCTGTTCGGCATATCATTGCCCTTACCTTTACCAACAAGGCTGCCAATGAGATGAAAGAGCGAATACTTCAGTGGCTGGGAAAAATTCACGGCTGAAAACTATGCCCAATGCCAAGAACTGCTGGACATACAGGAAAAATTCCGCCAACAGGGCAAAAACATCCCTATTGATGAGCTGCACCGCCGTTCCCAAGCGGTTCTGGACTATATCCTGCATCACTACTCCATGCTGAACATCGGCACGATAGATAGATTTAATTCTAAATTGGTGCGTTCTTTTTCCTACTGAGCTGGGACTAGCGCAGAATTTTAATTTGGAAATTCAGCCCGAACCTTATCTGATAGAAGCCGTAGACCAGATGCTGGACAAGATAGGCGGAGACAAAAAGGTATCGGAGACTTTCATGAACTTCGTGAATTATAGTTTGGATAATAACGAGCGGGTAAATCTGAGCCAAACGCTCTACCAATCGGCAAAGGAATTTGTAAAAGATATCCACTACAAAAAGGCTTTTGGAGAATAAAGATTTTGACTGGGAAGCCTACGAAAACACCAAAAACAACATCAGAAAAACCTTACCAAAAATCAAAAAGCCTCTATAGAAACAGCGCAGAAGGCTATTTCGTTTTATCAAAGAAAGAGGGCTGGAAATAGAGGATTTCTCAGGCGGAGGGAGAAACAGCATTGCCAAGTTTTTCCATGAAGTCGCTAAATTCTACAACAAGGAGCGAAGAGATTTTTCCTTTCCCATCTAGCGAAGAGTCCGCACTGGCAGTCTTTTGAAAAAGGTGCTTCATCTAAGTCAAAACAAAAAGAGAAGGATATTTTTGACATTTCTCAGCCATTTGATGGAATGCAGGAGAAACCTCATCAGCAATTATATCCTGATGCAGAAAAAGAAAAATACTTCACGCCCTGCTTCCGCTTCGGGTAAATAAGGAAATCCAAGATGAACTTGCCAAAAATAGAGGAAGAAAAACGATTTGGTTCTGCTTTCTAAATTTAATATTATCATCAATGAAAACCTGAAAAATGAGCCTTCCGCTTTCATTTACGAAAAGGTAGGGAACTCGCTATCTGCACTACTTCTTTGATGAGTTTTCAGGATACTTCGGCGCTGCAATGGCAGAATTTCCTGCCGTTGCGAGACCACACGATTTCTTCGGACAATACGAGTTTTACCCTCGTGGGAGACCCTAAACAGAGCATTTACCGCTTCCGAGGCGGAGAGAGCCAGCTGATGCTGAACATCATCAATCATAAAGAAAATGCGCCTGTCCCCTGCCAATGTCATTTCACTAAAAAGAAAACTACCGAAGTGCGAGGAACATCGTAAGGTTTAATAATGAACTTTACCAATACATATCCGAGCTGGGAGATTTTGAGCATAAAAGAAATTTTTTCGGCGAAAAAGCCCAACAGAAGCCAAAACCAATATCGACGGAAGAGTAAGAGTAAATCTGATAGAAAAACTCCCAAAAAGAGGATTTCTACCAAGATACCGCAGACCAGATGCAGCAGGACATTCAGCAGTGTCTGGATAATGGCTTTAAATTCTCGGATATTACCATCTTGTGCAGAGGGAATAATGATATATTCAACTATTCTCAGCTTTTTGGGAAGCGAGAAGTGCTCTACAATGGAGAAAAACCTTTATAAAACCATCTCCGAACGAGGGCTTACCCTTAATCTCTCTAAAACCCTGAATGCTCTGATAGAATTTCTAAACTGGACAGCCACACCGAAAAGCAAGAAATTTCTAGTGATGCTGTTCTACTATCTCAATGATTTAGGGGCGAATCAAAATTCATGATTTTTCAGTAGAAATGCTAGAAATTTTAGCCATTGAAGAGCAGAAGGAATTATTTGATTTTATCAAAAAGATACGGGCTGGATTTTGGCGCATTCCCATATTCCGAACCTCAATCTTTACAACTTTATAGAACATTTCGTTTATGAATTTTCTACCGACGACAAGGAAATGGACTTCATTCTCAATTTCTTAGAAATGCTCTATGGATTTTTCCCAAAACACAGGAATGACCCTGAAAGATTTCCTAAAAATTCTGGGAGGAGGAAGGCAAAAACATCTCCATCCAAGCCTCCGAAAATATCGATGCCGTGCAGATAATGACCATCCACAAAGCCAAAGGGCTGGAGTTCCTGTGGTCTTCCTGCCAATGGAAAACAAAAGCCAAGATTCCAAATTCACGGAATGGTATGATTTGGAGGAGAAAACGCCTCTCAGCGCAGTGAATATCTCGGGCTTTTGATAAAGGTTTAGAAACCTATGATGAGGATATAGAAATATTCAACAGTGAGAATGTCTATAAAAACTTCATCGACCGCCTCTGCGTGCAGTATGTAGCTACCACACGCCCAGTAGAACAGCTTTTCCTTTATCTGCAAAAAGCCGAGCAGTTCGACAAATCATTTTGGAAATATTTGACTTTGTAAATCAATACAATACGGAAAATGTGGACAACTTTGATTTATTCGAAAACAAATGAGAGCTGCTCAGAAAAAACCAAACAAAGAAAAAGAATGGACTACGATGAGCATCTCATCCATCCACAAACAAGGGGAATCGCTGGCTAATATCCAAATTGCCACGCCATCCAAAAAGCTATCAAAAAGAAAAGAAAAACAAGAATGGGTCTTCTCATTCACGATATTTTTAGCAAAAATAAACCATAAGGATGATATGGAAAAGGTCTTGGATAGTTTTTCCGTTCGGGAACAATTACCAAGAAAGAAAAAGAAATCATCACAAAGAGAATTTCACCAGTTCTAAATGATGAAAAATACGCTCCATATTTTGAGTGGAAATGAGAAAGAAATCATCAATGAAAGAGAAATTCTCGTCACTTTTGGGAAGATGGAGAACAAAAAGTTCTACCGACCAGACCGCATCATAAAAACGGATGAAGGCTACATTATCGTTGATTTCAAAACAGGTGAAGAAGAAAGAAAAACACGAAAAACAAGTGACAGATTACCAAAACGCCTTAGAAAAACAGGCCAAAAAGGTAATAGAAACAAAAGCTTATTTATTTTTGATGAATAGTTTTAACCATAACATTATGAAAGATTCCCTAATGGGTATAGAAATAGAAAAAGTATTAGAAAACTGGGAAAATTCCATTATACAGTTTCTGCCCAAAATAGTAGAGGCGGTTATCGTCCTTGTTTTTATTTATTTTCTTAGCTAAGATAGCCAAAAGAATTAGTCGTCGCGCTTTTTAAGGTTCATCTGAACATTTCTCATATCATTGCTTCTACGATTTATTGTTTCTTCCTGTTTTCAGGAGTTTATCTCGCTTTGGAGCTTTTGGGACTAGACAAAGTTTTTCTCGCATCTGCTTGCAGGAGCTGGAATTATGGGAATTATCGCTGGTTTCGCTTTCAAAGATGTGGCGTCTAATATCTTTGCAGGGACTGCTTTCTGAAAACCCACAGCCCATACAAGGAGGGCGACTGGGTGGAGATAGATGATAAATACGGCATTGTCACGCAGGTAAGTCTGATAACTACGACCATAAGAACCATTCCAGGGCAGGAAGTTTTTATCCCAAATCAAATTATTTACAGCGGAACATTTACCAATTTTTCCACTTTGAAAAAAGGAGAATTATCCTAAAAACAGGCGTTTCTTTTTGGAGATGATTTGAGTTTGTGCAGGCTACCGCTCTTGATGAAATTAAGAAAATAGAAACTCTGCTTCCTGATGAAAAAGTGGATTTGTATTTCACAAATATCGGAAGTTCTACACTTGATTTTGTGCTTCGGTTTTTGGATAAAATTTGAAACCAATGATGATTTCTACGAAGCTATGAACGAGGCCATCATACGGATAAAAAAACGCTTTTGACAAGGAAGGCATCTGTCTAGCCTACCCCGTTACTACGCTGGATTTTTGGCGTGAAGGCGGCGTGAATATCTTTGACAAAGAAATAAAAATCAATAAAAACTAAACTTTTTCCTTTAATAAAATATGTAGGGAAAAAGCCTTTTTAGGCGTTTGGTTTAGTATATTCAGTTTTACCCAAGAATTAAGAAATCCCCAGCCGTAGGAAAACATCTGGACATAAGTGGTGACAATGGTCAGCACCGAAATCTGTAGGCTTTTTCATCTTAAATAATGAATGTGCGAATATCAATAAAAGTGTAAAAAGCATACAGCAGAAGCGGTATTTTTGTCCAAAAACAAACAAAAGACTTCTAAAAATCCTAACAAAAACAAGGACGGAAACCAAAAGTAGGTTTCGTATATTGAGGATGCTGCTGGTTGAGAATAGGTCTGGCAACACCAAACTGATAGACCTGTTTTGAGAATTTTTGAGGCTCGTTCGCCGTTTGTGATAGACGGCAATATTTTCGTAAAAACAAGTATTGTAGCCATTTTTCCCAAAGCCTCATGGAAAGGTCTGGGTCTTCGCCGATTCTCATATCCGAGAAACCTCCACCGCTGAAAACACCGCCTTATTGACTCCCTATGTTGAAACTTCTGGGCTGAAATTTACTGACTGCTTTCTTACTTTCCACGAATTCCGCCCGTTGAAAAACCGAAGTCATAGAATAGGAAATTGCCTTTTGTAGATTGGAAAAGTTTTCATCAGCTTTATCCGCTCCACCAAAAGGCGTCGGTCGGTTCGGTTTGGAGATTATTTTTAATGTTTTTAATGTAATCCCCTTGGGACAACTACATCGCTATCCAAGAAAAACCAGCCAGCTGTTTTTAGTGCGTTCTGCTCCGTAATTTCGGCTGAGCCCTGGCCCTGAATTTTTGTTTTTTAAAATACTGAATGCTTAATTTCCCTGATACAAATCCACCACAGGAAGCAGCTCCACAGAAGAGCCGTCATCTACTATGACTATTTCAAAATCCTTATCCTCTTGGACAAGAAGCGAGTCCAGCAGTTCTGTGAGTTCGTCCCTGCGGTTATAGATATCAACAATGATGGAAATAAAACATCCACGATTTTTATTTTTAGCAAAAATAACTAAATCCATCCATAAATGAAAAACTTTGACAAAAGAGTCTTGCCAAAGTTTTTCTACTAATCTAATAAAATTTATTTCAGTTTTTCTTAATCGCTACTTCTTCGTAGATTTCAAGAAGGTCACCTACTTCTATATCGTTATAGCCTTTTTAGGTTAAGACCACATTCATAGCCTTTAGTTACTTCTTTCACATCATCCTTGTAGCGTTTTAAGGCTTTCCAGCTCGCCATCGTGTTTCACGATTCCATCTCTCAATAGACGAACTTTGGAGTTTCTTGTCACCTTACCAGAAAGTACCATACATCCTGCGATACTTCCCACTTTAGAGATTTTGAACACTTCACGGATTTCCACATTACCCACCACTTGTTCTCTAATCTCTGGCGAAAGCATTCCTTCCATAGCTTCTTTCACATCATCTATGGCATCGTAGATTACGGAATAAGTTCTGATTTCTATCTCTTCTTTCTCTGCAAGGTCTTTTGCATTCGCTCCAGCTCTTACATTAAATCCGATAACGATAGCATCCGAAGCTGTCGCAAGTAAGATGTCGCTCTCTGTAATCTGTCCTACACCTTTGTGAAGGATATTGACTTGATTTCCTCTGTTGATAATCTCTGAAGCATGTCTGTCGAAGGCTTCTACAGAACCATCCACATCCCCTTTTAGGATAATGTTCAGCTCTTTGAAATCTCCAAGGGCTATTCTTCGTCCGATTTCGTCCAGAGTCAAATGCTTCTTCGTTCTTATTGTCTGCTCTCTTTGGAGCTGTTCTCTCTTATTTGCAATAGATTTTTGCTTCTCTTTCATCTTCATAAACCTTTGAATTTATCCCCTGCCGTAGGCGCTCCATCTAAACCTAAAATTGTCACTGGCGTAGAAGGACCCTACTTTTTGAAGGTTATGCCCTCTTTCATCCAGCATGGCTTTTACTTTACCATGGTTTTTCCCCGCTAAGGACATAATCTCCTACTTTGAGTGTTCCTGCCTGAACTAAAAGTGTAGAAACATAACCTCTTCCTTTGTCCAAAGATGCCTCTATCACAACTCCTGATGCAGGTTTTATTAGGATTAGCTTTTAAATCTAATAAATCAGCTTGAAGGAGAACTTTTTCTAAAAGTAAATCTACATTATTACCAAATTTAGCTGAAATCTCCTGAGCCTGAACATTTCCTCCCCATTCTTCCACCAAGATGTTCAATCCTGAAAGCTGCTCACGGATTTTTATCTGGGTTGGCATGTAGGTTTATCTACTTTGTTTAATGCTATAATCATAGGTACGCCCGCCGCCTGCGCGTGGGAAATAGCCTCTTTGGTCTGTGGCATCACCTCATCATCGGCTGCGATAACGATGATTGCTACATCCGTTACCTGCGCACCTCTGGCTCTCATCGCTGTAAACGCCTCGTGCCCAGGAGTATCTAGAAAAGTAATGTGTCTGCCATTCTCCAGCTGAACACTCGTATGCACCGATGTGTTGAGTAATCCTCCCTGACTCACCAGCGATAACATTCTGCTTTTTCTGATATAGTCCAGCAATGATAGTTCTTACCGTGGTCCACATGCCCCATTACGGTAACAATAGGCGCTCTTGGTAATAAATCCTCTTCACTGTCTTCTGCTTCCTCTGTATTATCTTCCAAATCAGCATCAGAAAATTCTATTTTATACCCAAATTCATCTGCTACCAATGTCAGGATATCGGCTTCCAAATCTTTGGTTCATGGTTACCATTACCCCAAGGGAGAAACACGCAGAGATAACCTCCGTAGGGCTCACATCCATAAGAGCCGCAAGTTCATTCACTGTGATGAACTCAGTAACTTTCAGAGTTTTATCTTGTGCTTCCAGCTCCTGCTGAAGCTCATCTTGCTCTCTACGGAAATTTCTTTTTCTTTTCTGTATTTAGCTCCTTTTGGACTTACCACCTTTGTTAGTAAGTTTTTCCAAAGTTTCTTTGATTTGATTTTTCACTTGCTCATCTGTAAGCTCCACAGGCATTACACGCTCTCTTTCCTCCTTTTTGCCTCCTTTATCGCGGTTTCCTCCTTGTGGCTTTATCCTTAGCAAATTTTTATCCGCTCCTGCTTTTGTTGTTAGCTGGTTTAGCATCTTCTCCAGCAGGTTTTTGAATTCTTTTTCTTTGTTTCTTCTTGTCAGAAGGTTTTTGGTTTGGTTTCAAACTGAGACAAATCTATTTTTCTCGGTCTGAAGGATTTTTGGTCCATCCAGTTTTTTGATATTTTGTTTCTATCTTTTTCTGGTTCAGAAGACTTTCAGTATCCACAACAGGTTTTGCCTCTGCCTTAGGCTCTGCTTTTTGGTTTTAGCTCAGCCTTAGGGTTCAGTTTTTATCTTTTGTAATTTCTGGTTTAGAGCTACTACTTCTCTTTTCACAACTTCTTTTTGGAGAAGCTGCTTTTCTTCCTTTTTCCTTTTTAGGCTTCGCCTCCAGATCTATTTTTGCCTATAATCTTTGTTTTAGGAGCTTGAGCCTTAATCACTTCTGGAGCTTTTGGTTCTTCTGTTTCTAATTTTCACCTCTGGAACTTTAGAAATCACCACCTCCTGTGAAGCTCTCTTTCTGCTTTCTCATCAGCTGCAAATTCCTGCTCTAATGCGGAGAAAGCCTCTGCTTCTAACAACACATTAGGGATCGCTATCAATCTCAAACCCTTTACTCTGCAAAAACTCTACTGCTCTTGGAATGGAAATATTAAGTTCCTTTGCTGCTTTATTTAATCTGATTTTTGGCATATTTTTACTTTTTGTTCAGCCAAAAGCTGAATACTTTTTGTTTTTGTTTATTCTATTATATTTTAGACAAAGGAGGTTTATTCCAATTCTTCTCTCAAGATTTTCTTAACCTCTTCTATTGTCTCTTCTTCTAAATCTACTAAGTTGAGCAATACATCTGTATCCTTGTCTAAGATACTTCTCGCTGTATCCAGCCCTACTTTTTGTAAACTCATCTATAATCCACTGCTCGATTTCATCATCAAACTCTTTCAGCTCCACATCATCATCTTCTTGTTTTCTCTGTATACATCTATTTCATAGTCTGTAAGCCAAGAAGCCAGTTTGATATTCTGCCCTTGTTTTCCGATAATTTTTGAAATTTCATCTACTGGAGCGTATACTAATGCGTAGTGGTCTTCTTCATTGATTTCCACCTTGTTGATTTCCACACCTCCCTAGTGCTCTTTTTCACCAAGACTTTCTGGATTTTTAGACCACTGAATCACATCAATGTTTTTCATTTCTAAGCTCTCTCACCACACCGTGAATTCTAGAACCTCTCATCCCTACACAAGCGCCCACAGGGATCTATTCTTTTCGTCCATAGGCATCTACAGCGATTTTTCGCTTTTTTCACCTGGGATTCTACCGCTTTTTCAAGATGATAGTCCATCCAATATTTCTGGAATTTCTAATTCTAAAAGTTTTTCTAAGAACTTTAGGCGCTGTTCTTGAAACGATAATCTGAGGTTTAGAACCTTTGAAAATCAACTTTTTCAATCACCGCTCTAACACTTTTCTCCTTTCTTGAAGAAAATCTGTGGAATCTGGTTTTCTTTTGGTAAAATGTATTCATTCCCTTCATCATCCAAGATGATAACCTGCTTACCACGGATGTGGTGCACTCTCCTACAATCACTTCACCTATTCTATCTCTAAATCATTTCATACATTGCAGCATTATTATGCTCTTGTAATTTTGTTGCCAAAAATTTGTTTCAATGTCAAAGATATTTCTTCTACCTAATTGACTCAATGGAATTTCTTGAGTAAACTCCTCTCCCACCTCAAAATGTAGGGTCTATTTTTTTCGCTTCAGAAATTTCTATCTCCAAATCGTCATCTTCTGACATCTGATCTTCAACGATTTTTTTATTTCAAAAATATCTGAAAATCACCTTTATCAGGGTTTACAATCACATCAAAATGGTCATCAGAATCGTATCTTTTTTTCAGCAAGGTTTTTAGCGAATCTTCTATAATCGCCATCAAATCTATCTTACTGATCCCTTTTTCATCCTTTAAAATCACCCAAAAGGATTCTATTAATGCTAAATTATCCATGCTATTTCTTTTACTTTTGATGTAAAAATTATATAAAACTTAATTACTATCATTGCTCTCTTTTATGCTTTTCTGCGTATGGAATTTCTCTTTGTTCCTCCACATCTTCTTTTTCCTTTTCCTACGAGTTTTGGTCTTCTATACCTCAGCATCAAAACCTATTTTTTTCTTCATCCGCTTGCTGCAGCTCTCCCCAATCACTTCTCCTTCTTCTGTCGTGACTTCAAGCTCCCTTCCCACATTCTTCCTGTATTGTCTTGGTAATTTGAGAGGCTCACTCAGTCCTGCACTCATCACCTGAAGAGAAAAATCACACCTCTTCCTATCCAGATTAAACTCTATCGCCCTGCTGGCATCTAAACAATCCTGCAAATAGAAAGTGACTCATCTCCATCCAAAATAACCACTACATCATTCCCTGAAGATATTTTCAAATCAACCAAATAAATATCTCTCTTTTCCTCTAAAAAAATGCCTGTATCAGCTCTCTACCCTTGTCTTAAAACTCCATATTTCTGCGTTATTTTTCAGGATATATAAAAAGGCCTTTCCTCGAAGCCTTTTCCATCATTATTCCGTTAAATCTGTGCAAATTTAAGAAAAATTATTCATTTATAGCAAATTATCGCTCGAAAGAAGACATTTTATTTTCACTATAAAAATATTACCTTTAGCATTGAAATAAAGATATATTAATTATGAATATTGCAATTGTAGGAACAGGATATGTAGGTCTCGTTACAGGAACCACCCTTGCTGAGATTAGGAAACACAGTCTATTGCGTGGACATAGATGAAAACAAAAGTAGAAAACATGAAAGAAGGGAATCGTTCCCTATCTACGAACCAGGATTTAGAAGAAATATTTTCTAAGGAAATATACAGCGAATAGTTGTTTTTACCACTCAACTAAAAGAAGCATTAGACCAGTGTGATGTGATTTATCTCGCTTTGCCGACACCTCCTGATGAGGATGGGAAGCGCAGACCTTTCTTATGTATTGAAGTGTTTCTGAAAACATCGGCCAGCTTGATGACTCTTACAAAAGTAATAGTCAATAAATCAACTGTTCCAGTAGGCACAGCCGATAGAGTGAGAAGACCATTTCTGCAAAAACAGAAATTCCCTTTTGATGTGGTTTCTAATCCAGAATTTCTCCGTGAAGGATTCGCTGTAGAAGACTCTATGAATCCTGCGAGAATCGTAGTAGGCTCTAGTTCTGACAAAGGCTAAAAAGACATTATTGCTCAAAAATCTACCAACCATTCACAAACACGGGAGTTCCTATCATTTTTCATGGATGAAAAAAATCTTCGGAACTGACTAAATATGCAGCCAATTCGTTCCTTGCTGTGAAAAATCACTTTCATGAACGAAATCGCAAACTACTGCGAAAAAGTAGGTGCTGATGTGGATAAAGTAAGGCTCGGTATGGGAAGTGATGACAGAATCGGGCATCGTTTCCTTTTTCCCAGGAATAGGCTATGGAGGAAGCTGTTTTCCCGAAAGATGTGAAAGCCCTCATCAAAGTCAGGAAAAGAAGAGAACTTTGATTTTCCAAATTCTTAACGCCACTGAAGAAGTAAATAAAGCTCAAAAAGTAATCCTCGTTTCTGAAATTGAAAAATATTTTCGTGGACAACATCAAAAGATAAAAAGAAAAATTGCAATGTGGGGATTAGCTTTCAAAGCAAATACTGACGACATCAGAGAGTCTTCGTCTTTGGATAATATTCTCTTCTTTTAGAAAAAGGAGTGAAAAATAACGGCTTATGATGCCATCGCAGAAGAAAATGTGAAGAAAAATCTTCGGCGACAAAATAGAATACTACCAAAGATATGTATTCTTGCCTAGAAAGATGCGCTGACTGCCTGCTGATAGCAACGGAATGGAGCGAATTCAAAAATCCCTAACTTTCCAGCTTTATGAGCGCAAAAATGAAGAACAAAGCCATTTTTCGATGGTAGAAATATGTTCTCTATCGACCAAATAGAAAACACAGGATTTTTATTATAAATCTATTGGTGAGAAAAACTATAAAATAAAAAAACACTGAAATTATGGGACTTTTTGATTTTTCAAGAAAAAGAGACAAAGGAAACTCCAACACATGAAAAGGAGAATAACAGCACAGCGCTCTATGCCAATGTTCAAAGGAGGAAGCTATTCGCTGGATAAAGTTTTTAGAAGATTTAAAATCCCACTGGGGACTAGAAGTTTCTGAAATCTCTGGTGATGATGAAGTTGCAACGCTCACTATCAATGGAATGATGGCTGCCATTGCAAAAATGCCAGCACCTATTCCGAGTGGCGATTTAGAATCAATATTTGGTTATTCTTACCTTTGGAATAATGTAGAAAAAGAAGTTTCAGAGCATGACAGCCATGCTATTGTCTCTATTTTAGATAAATCAAAAAGTCAGGTTGAGAAATTTTCTTTGATGACGATGATTAACGCCTCTATCCTCAGAACTTCTCCTGATGCGATAGGTATTTATCAAGGAAGCCAAACTCTGCTTCTTCCGAAAGGTTTGTATATTGACTTTGCAGACTTTTTATTAGAAGGAAATCTACCTGTGATTCTATGGATTTACATCGGACTTGTCGGCTCAGAAGAAAGGAAAAACAGCCTTTATACTTTTGGAATGAAAGAATTTGGGGAAAGAGGAAATAGAAATCATTGACAGCAAATGTCACGAAGTGATTTGCATGACTTTATCCTTCCTGTTCTCAACTATATTTTTAGCTTATGATGTTACTCTAAAAATGGAGAAACTATCGGTTTTTCTGAGGAACAAAAATAAAAATTACGGAATCCAAAAGCAGTTTATTTGATGGAAATTCTTTAAAAATTAGAACTATAAAAATTATGAAATCTATCATTATCACTGGCGGAGCAGGATTTATCGGTTCTCATGTTGTTCGTGAGTTTGTGAAAATCTCCCGCAAACGAAAAATCATCAACCTAGATGCTCTTACTTACGCAGGAAACCTTGAAAAACCTGAAAGATATAGAAAACGAAACAAACTATATCTTTGAAAAAGCAGATATCACAAAACCTGAAGAACTTAAAAAAGAAATTTTTGAAAAACATAATCCAGACGCGGTGATACATCTCGCTGCGGAAAGCCATGTGGATAGAAGTATCACAGACCCAAATGCTTTTCATCAATACCAATGTAATGGGGACTGCTAATCTTCTTAATCTTTGTAAAGAATTTTTGGACACTGAATCCAGAGCATACGCATGGAAGATTTCCTAACGAACCGAGAAAAATCTTTTCTACCATGTTTCTACGGATGAAGTGTATGGTGCTTGGGAGAAACAGGATTTTTCACTGAGGAAAACGCCTTACGACCCCAAAAATCTCCGTATTCTGCGAGTAAAGCTGCCAGCGACCATTTAGTAAGAGCCTATGGAAATACTTATGGGCTTCCTTACATTGTTTCCAATTGTTCAAACAACTATGGTCCAAATCATTTCCCAGAGAAACTGATTCCGCTTTGTATTTCTAATATTCTCAACGAAAAACCGCTGCCAATCTATGGTGATGGTAAATATACCCGCGACTGGTTGTTCGTGATAGACCATGCTCAGTGCTATTTTTCCAAATTTTCCATGAAGCGAAAAACAGGAGAAACTTACAACATCGGTGGATTTAATGAATGGCAGAATATTGATTTAATCAAGGAATTGATTAAACAAATGGATGCAAAACTTGGAAATCCTGCTGGATATTCAGAAAAAGCTAATCACTTTTGTGAAAGACCGCCCAGGGCATGATAAAACGCTATGCTATAGACGCCACTAAAAACTAAATAAAGATTTGGGATGGAAGCCTTCTGTAACTTTTGAGGAAGGTCTAGCTAAAACCATTGATTGGTTCCTGAGCAAATAAAGATTGGCTGGAGCATGTAACCAGTGGAGAATACCAAAAATACGACGAAAACAGTATAACTAATGATTTCTATTGTAAGTCCTGTTTACTGAGCTGAAAAATCCTTCCGATTCTCGTTTCTGAAATTAATTTAGTAATGGAGAGAATCGGCGAGGACTACTGAAATTATATTGGTAGATGACCGAAGTCCTGACAACTCTTGGGAAGTAATGAAGGTGCTTTCCAGCCAAAATCCTAAGATAAAAAGCATTCGGCTGAGCAGAAATTTTTGGTCAGCATAGTGCTATTTTTGCTGGACTTACAAAAAGCAAAAAGGCGACTGGGTGGTAGTAATGGACTGTGATATGCAGGACCAGCCCAAAAGAAATAGCCAAACTCTACAAAAAGCGCTGGAAGGATACGATATCGTTTTTAGGACAGAGAGAAAACCGAAAAGACAAATTTCTAAAAGAAATTAACATCCAGATTGTTCTACAAGGTGTTTAATTACTTATCGGGAGCAAATTTTTGATAATAATGTAGCGAATTTTGGGATTTATCACCAAAAAGACCATTAAGTCCATTCTAGATATGAAAGATTATGTTAAATTCTTTTTCATTATTTATTAACTGGATTGGGTTTAAGAGTATTTCCATTCCTATAGAGCATGGCGAACGCGAGGAAGGAAAAATCTACATATAGCGTGGGAAGACTTTTTAAACAGGCTTTCAATGTTATTATATCTTTTCGGATAAGCCGCTTAGGTTGTTTATAAACTTTGGGCTGAGTATTTCTATCTTATCTTTTGTTTTGGGAATATATTATCTGTATTTGTCTATTACGCACAAAAATTACACAGCCTGGTTTTTAGTTCACTGATATTGTCTATTTGGTTTTTATCAGGGATTATCATCAGCTGTATAGGCATTGTGGGGAGTGTATTTAGGAAAGACTTTTGACCAAGCAAAAAGGCCGACCTACATTTATCATTGATGAAGAAGTGTAATTAAATTCAAAAATATGAAAAACAGCTATTTTTTACAATCAAATTATATTCCATGAGAGGGTATTTTGACATGATTAAAAGCGTTGATTTTTGTTTTATATGATCATGTCCAATACACAAAAATGATTGAGAAATCGTAATATCATAAAAACAAATCAGGGTCAACAATGGCTTACAATACCTGTACAAAAGCAACTCCCTCCTTCAATCAATTGACAATACTTTTATTAGCGATAAACATAAAAATTGGTATATAAAAACATCTTAGAACCTTACAAATGTCATATGCTAAATCCAAATACTTTAAAGAGGTTTTTCCTTGGATAGAACATTTATATAATAAAGCTGGGGAAATGGATAGGCTGACTGATATTAATGAGTATTTAATTCGAGAAATATGTAGTTTTCTGGAAATAAAGACAGAAATAAAAAGAGATTCTGATTTTTGAATTGATTGAAGGTAAAAATGAAAAACTTCTCAATATCTGTAAACAACTTGGAAGTGAAGTATATTTATCTGGTCCTGCTGCTAAATCTTATATAGATGAGGGTTTATTCAAACTAAAATGGAATAGATGTAGAATGGATGGATTATGGTGGATATCCTGAATATGAACAAATTAATGGAGATTTTATGCCCTAATGTCTCTATATTGGATCTAATATTTAATACTGGGAGCAGAAGCAAAAATTACATAAGCAAAAATATTTAATCTAAATTGAAACGAATAGCTATAATAGGTTCTGCACACTTGGGACAGCAGATTGCCCACCATATACACACGGATACAGAGGATAAAGTAGTTGCTTTTTGATGATTTCCAACCAAAAAGGGACTATCATCGGTTCTATTCCTATTATTGGCGGAACTAATGATATTTTAGAAGAATATTCGAAAAATAGTTTTGATGAACTGCTGATAGGTGTGGATATAACCACATGAATACCAAAAAGATACTGTTTGAAAAATATCAAAATGATATTCCTTTCTATAAGTTTATTCATTCATCCTGTTATGTAGATCCTTCCGCTGAAATAGGAGCTGGAACGGTCATCTATCCAAGATGTGTGATTGACCAAAATGTAAAAAATAGGAAATAATGTTTTGATTAATATTTCCAGCAGTATTGCTCATGACACGACAGTGGGAACTCATACCTTTATCTCTCCATGCGTCTCCATAGCAGGATTTAGTGGATATAAAGGAACAATGTATAATAGGCATAAATTCTATAATAATAGACAATATATCCATCACTGAAGGAACAAGAACAGGAGGCGGGACAGTTGTGATAAAAACATCGAAGAAAAAGGACTATATGTAGGAAATCCTGCAAGATTTGTAAGATGATGAAAAACGACAATATCTTTCTAAAAAGGGCTAAATGAACTTTCGGGCTGTTGCAGCATTAGGAGTTTTGGTTCATCATATAGAGCTACTAAAAATATGATGATAGAAACGCATCACTAAACGACACATATTCCCTTGCAAATAATCACATTTTTCATCATTTCATCCAGTCTTTGGGAAGCATTCTGTATATCTTCGTACTGAGTGGTTTTTCTAATCACACATCTAATCGTTCGAGAAAAAGAAATTTGGGGTTTTTGATTTTCAAAAATTCTATATAGAGACGGGTTCTGAGAATCTGGCCTTTTATACTACATTATCATAGGGCTTTCTTTGTTTGTTATTCCTTTCTATTTTCAGCTTATTTCGGCTTATTTGAAACTTTCCCAAACACCTATTACAAAGCGGTTCTCACTACAGATTATGGTTCACCAAAAACTTTTTGGTCTTATTTAGGATTTTTATCTAATTATGGGCTTTCCGAAGGCATTACATTAGTAGGGTGGCTCTCAGACATGGTCTGTATCTATCGAGGAACAATTTTATTTATTTTTGGCCTGTTTTATTATTATTTGTTTTTAGAATTAAACCTTATTTGTGGCTGTTATCTAGTATTATTCTTATTTTTATTTTAAATTTTTTCTTTAAAGTAGATTTTTTTGCTGTTTTTTAGATATGAATATTTATTCATAGGCTGTATTGGCGGGCTGTTTATTAATTCTTCTTATTTCAAAAATAAGTCCCTATCATAGATAAAAAGATTTTTCTATATTATCAATTTACTCATCATCCTTATACTATCATTTTTCTGTTTTTGATAAATACACGCAGTCTTTTGTTATCAGTATATTTTTCTTATCTTTTTTATTATTTTGACAGTTAATAATCATTTTTATTTTTCGTTCAAAGATTTTTGATGAAATGGGAAAAATATCTTACGGAATATACATGTATCACCCTTTTATCATGTTTTTTTAGTTTTTCCTGTTTTGGGATATTTAAAAAAACACTTATATTCCGTGTAAATAGTGGAGGAGCAATGTTTTTTTCTACTCGTCATGCAGTATATTTTTAACCATCGGAATCACTCTTTTTCATTAGTTATTTTTCATATAATTATATAGAGAAAAATTTTTGATGCTTAAAGAAATATTCAAGATTATAATTTTATATAAACTAAGATGAAAACTATAAATTTCTATTTTGTGCTTGTTCCTTTTCTATTATTAAAAAAATAGGAATCTGTGCTTTTTCTTTTTTAAATAAAGACTGGAGTGCTATCACAGATGGAGATCTATATATGGAACTATTCCAAAAATTTATTTCCAATGGAGCATATTCTGAAATAGAAAAAGGGACTTCTGTAATGTATAATTTTGCTCTTTATCCTATCTATTTGCTAGTTGGAGATGTTAAGGGGACTTTTTATCATATTCAATAGTTTGTGTATTGTTTTGTCTATTATTTTAGGTGTATATTTACTATATAAAATATCTATTAGGCTGGATATTAACATCTTTTTCACCTACTTCCTTTGTAGTATTTATATTTTTATATCATCAATAAAAATTCATTAATATTTTAGCCAATGATGATTCGTTCATGGGATTGTTATACCTTATCATCATATACTTTTTCCATTAAAAAAATATTGAATCGCCTAAACATTATTATTTCTCTATCATAGGTTTTTATACTCGGATTATGTCTTGGTACTCGTGAAATAGCCATTCTGTTTTTTCCTTTCATTTTTATACATGATATACTATTCTAATGCAAAAGTGAAAAACCTAATCTATTTCGTTATTCCTCCTGTTTTCACTATACTTATTATCCATTTTCCTTCTATTATAGCTGGGAATGGTCTTAGTTTTTACAACAAAAACCCTGAAGATGTCAACTGGATTCAGAAAAACCATTTAGCTATTTCAGAAATAGAAAAAGCACTGGTATTTTTAATATCAGACCATGGTCTATCTGGAGGGCTAATACCTTTGATGATGTAAGAGAATATCTAAAACAAAATGGAGAAAAACAGCTTTACCAAAAAGTTTTCTTGATGTTGCCTTCAACCATCCTGTGCAACTCATAAAAATGACTTTGTTTAATTTGCTTTTTCTTTTCAAATTCTATTTTAAGACAATAGGTGGTTTTTATACTCATTCCTTTAATATTTTTGTTTAGACTTCTTTTTGCTGCCTTTTTATACTTTTTGTTTTATATTTTTGTTTTTGTGGCTTATTCTCATGTAGAAACACGCTGGCTTTCAGGAATAGAAATGATGCTTTTTATCTCCGTTTTTGACAGGTTGCCGATATTTGAAACTTAGTAATAATAAATTGTTATTAATAATTATAATTGCAATAATTCCAATAATCTTTAATGATATAAAAATTTTTATACTATAGCTTATGATACCATTCAACAAGCCTTACCTTACTGGTAAAAAGAAATGCAATATATAGAAGATGCCGTAAAATCAGGAAAAATCTCTGGAAATGGACTCTTCACTAAAAATGTCAAGAATTCTTCGAGAAAGAATTTGGTTTCAAAAACACTGCTTACCACTTCCTGCACAGATGCGATTGGAGATGGCTGCTATTTTAGCAGATATCAAGGTAGAGTGACGAGGTCATCGTTCCTAGTTTTACTTTTCGTATCCACTGCACTAGCCTTTGTAAGACAAGGTGCAGATATTGTTTTTGCAGATTCTTATTCTGACAATCCTAATATAGATGCTGACCAAATAGAGGCTTTAATCACAGAAAAAACCAAAGCAATCGTGGTGGTTCATTATGCTGGTGTAGCCTGTGATATGGATAAAATAATGTCCATAGCTAACAAGCACGGAATCATCGTAATAGAAGATGCCGCACAAGCCATCGACAGCTACTATATTTCCAAAAATGGAACAAGAAAAAGCACTGGGAAGCATTGGGCATCTTTCAGCTTTTTCGTTTCATGAAACCAAAAATATTATTTCAGGCGAAGGCGGTATGCTCTGCATCAATGATGACCGCTTTATCCAAAAGAGCTGAAATCATTTGGGAAAAAGGAACAAACCGTTCGCAGTTTTTCAGAGGCGAAGTAGATAAATACAGCTGGGTAGACACTGGGTCTTCTTTCCTACCAAGCGAGATTATCTCTGCTTTTCTTTGGGCTCAGATAGAAAATATGAGAGACATTCAGGATAAAAAGAGAATCAAAATCTGGAATCGTTATTATAAAGGGCTTTTCCAGCTTTGAACCTGTTTCTATTAAAAAACCAAAACTTCCTCTCGTTCCAGAATATGCGACTAACAACGCCCATATGTTTTATCTCGTTTGTGATAATGTAGATGACAGAACAAAAATTCATCCAACATCTGAAAGACAAAGGAATTCTATCTGTTTTCCATTATCTTTCACTGCACAAGAGTTCTTATTATGAAAAATATTCTACCCGAAAAAGTGAGCTGCCAAACTCAGACATGTTTTCTGATTGTCTTGTGAGGCTTCCTTTATTTTACGAGCTTACCGATGAACAGGTGGAATACATCATCAATACGATAAAAGAATTATGAGAATAGAAAAACTATTATTAACCGCGTTATTTTTATCTTATTACAAGGGGCATTTGTCTTACTTGGGGATAATGCTGCTATCTGATGACCTGAATCATTTGGAAATATTATACCAATATCAAGAAGGAAAATACAGTATATCAGAAGTTTATAATCTATACACCTCCGACCCTAACAGGCACACACGCCCAATTTCTCCTATTGTGATAACATTCAACTTATTTAGGTGGAATTTGGACACCTTTGTTTTCATTCATAATTTTTCTTTTCCCATCGCGGTATGGTTGCTAAAACTAGTTTTAGATAAGTTTTTAGTGAACATAGCGCTTTTTACACTATTAGCTTGTATATTGGTCACTGTATTTCCTTTTATCTTCATCTAATTTATTCTCTTTTGTGATGTGTGGAGCTTATTTGATATACATATGGTATTTCCAAAGTATATTATACCTATCATCAAAAGATAATCTGATTTATTATTTGATTTCTGGAATATTATTGGGAATTTCATTGCTATTCCAAGAGTTGCATTTATTTTTGATTCCTTTTATCCATATTTATTTTAGTAATTACGAACAGAGAAAAAAATACTCCTGAAACTATCTCTTTCTATAGGTTTAGGTTTTATTCATCGCTGCATTTTATAAGTTTTTCTTAGTAAAAAATCATCTATCCTGAACATTTCGATTATGCCGCATCTAAGGTTACTTTTAGTCTTTCAAGCAGCTTTATATTAATTTTTCTTTTTCAAATTATTCATCCTTGACTTTGCATATATTGCCAAACAAAGCATCTTAGCTATTGCTGATTATTCTTGGGTTGATTATATTTTTGTTAGCTCTCGGCTGGTTATTTCTGGAATGGTATCCATTTTCTGTAAATTTGATAAAACCATCCCAAAACGCTATTTCTTAGTGTTTTTGAGTGCTTTTTTTAATGACAATCATCAGTTTTCTTTATTTCTCAATATCCAGTTACCTCATTTAGTTTTGAGAACAGAATTTTTGCTTTGGGTCAAATTTTCTTCTTCTTTGCTTTTAGGATATTTAATTTACAATGGTTTGGCTTTTACAAAAAGAAAAGTTATCAAAATTTTCTGAAAAACCTTATTATTTTTATTTTTTTATCTGTTAATTTCATCTGTGTAATATCCGAAAAACTCTTGGATATACGCCAGCAATTATAATAAAAACCTCATCAAAAGCTTAGTCTCTCATCTTCCCAAAAACATAAAAAGATGAAAAAAATTATCATCATAGAAAATAAAACAAATTATGATAAACTCATCACTGATGAAGCTACTACAGAAGATCCCTATGAAGTGGTATCTATGCTAAATATATATGCTCCAGAAGCTACCTCTAAATGGGTGGAATGTATCACTATCAGCACCAAAAGACACTTTATTTATATTCTATTTTTGGAAAAACTGAACAATAGACCTCGCACAGAAATCAAAGAAACTGAAACAGGATTTATCTTAGGTAAAAAATAATATAAATTTTCCTTTTTATGTCTTTTGATTATGCTAACAATTTCTTTACATTTGGTGAAAAATAAAATGATTATAACAAGTTTCTAAAATAATAAAAATACTATGAAAGGAATAATTTCGCGGGAGGTTCTGGGACAAGGCTCTACCCACTCACCATCGCAGTAAGTAAGCAGTTAATGCCCGTATATGACAAGTTTATGATTTATTTTCCTATTTCTACCCTTCTATTGGCAGGAATCAGGAAATACTCATCATCACTACGCCACACGACCAAGAAGCTTTCAAAAACTATTGGGAGATGGTTCACAAATCGGGTGCAAGTTTGAATACGAAAGTTCAGCCTTTCCAGATGGATTGAGTGTGCATTTATTTTAGGCGAAGAGTTCATCGGGTCAGATTCTGTGGCGCTGGTTTTGGGCGATAATATTTTCTACGGCTCTGGTCTTCCTCAGCTATTGGAAAGCAAAACCCAAGTGAAAGGCGGCTGCGTATTTGCTCACCCTGTTTCCGACCCCTGAAAGATACGGTGTAGTAGAATTTGATGAAAACCAAAAAGCCGTTTCCATAGAAGAAAAACTCGCCGTGCCAAAGTCCAACTATGCCGTGCCTGGTCTTTATTTCTATGACAATTCCGTAGTGGAATATGCTAAAAACTAAAACCTTCGGCAAGAGGAGAATTGGAAATTACCGATATCAATAAAAATTTATCTTGAAAAAGGTCAGTTAGAAGTAGGTGTGATGAGCCGAGGAACAGCTTGGCTCGATACAGGGACTTTTGATTCCTTCACGAGGCATCTGAATTCGTAAAAGTTCTTGAAAAAGACAAGGCGGAAAATCCTCCTGCATCGAAGAGATTGCCTACAAAAAGGATTTATCAACAAAGAACAGCTCCTGAAATCTGCCGAAAAAAATACGGAAAAAGCGGCTACTGCGATTATCTTAAAAAGCTGATAAAATAATATAAAACCTCAACAAAAATCCCTCCTAAATGAGGGATTTTTATACTTATTTATAAATTACTCTAACTTTTGATATGTGTAATATTCATAATAACTCTTTTGTCCATGTAAAATATAACAAAAAGAAATACAGCCCCTCTTCGTGATGTAGATTCTACAATACCCAAACCATTATCCTGATTTTTATACAAATGAAGTTTTTAACATTAAAAACTCCTAATACATAAGGAATAAGATCTGGTTTTACATTTTGGTTTTTAGAAGATATATATTATTCTTTTTCTATACTTATACTGTCTTGTAATTTTAGAATTATCATTTCGTATAACTCTATCTGCAGATTCTTATCATCTTTCACCAAAAATAGAAAATTTATCATACCCTTCCCATTTTTATCAAGCGTAAGAGTATCTTTTGATAATTTTCTATCTAAAAAGTTTAAGAATATTGCCTTTTTGTTTTTGTATTTTCACAACTCCACTAATATCAGAATTTTCGGTATTTATGTCTTTTTACCTTCAGTTTGTTTTATTCCTCCATGAAGAAAGAATAAAGCATTACAAAAAGAAAAATTATACTTTTTCATAATTTCATTTACATTCTATCCACCACGCCTATTCCGAGCAAGTGTA
>BNJS01001119.1_pt1 | contig 79775 bp, 130 predicted proteins | sample 8540461 | NCBI WGS metagenome assembly BNJS01 (sample SAMD00202454, study PRJDB9452) | human saliva metagenome | isolation source: human saliva | place: Japan
TAGACTACTGCAATAATCTATCTGCTAAAAAAACTTAACTATTATTTTTAAAATCTATCAATATTATATTTAGCTGTTCTGCTATCTCAGAAACAGTATGATATTCTTCATCATACCAATCATAATGAGCAAAAATTATTAGTTATTTCTTCATAATGAATATAATAATATCTTGTAGAATTAGGCATTCTAAGTGATAATGTTGCAACTTTTTTCTCCTTTTTCTAAGTTAATAATATAACTATCCTCCTTCTCTATCACTTCTAGTTTTTATATTATTTTTCTTTATATTTTTATTTTTTTACTTTGAAATATTTCCAAAAGTTCTTTTTTTATTTCTAAATATTTTTTTCTTTTTCATTTATTACTATTTTTTTCTTTTTCATCATCTTTAAATTCTATTGCTATAAAATTATCAAAATAGCCCATTCCAGATATAAAAAAAGTTTATTCCTTTTTTTACTTCTATTAAAAAAATTTTTATGAAAAATATGGTATTTCTAATTCTGCTCTTAAGTCTTCTAATTCATTTTAAAAAAAATGATAATATACTTCATCTGATGAGTAATATTCAAACCTTTTTTTACATTTTTTTAAACTTTAAAAACTTTTCTGTGATAAACATTATAATCATATTTATCATCTTCTCCATCTCCTACTACCTTATAGAATGTTCTACAATATAGGTATAATATCGAATCTTTATATTCCATTCTTTCTACTAAGATACTTCTATAATCTACCATAATTCTATCATCTTCTTTCGTTAAAAAAATAATTTCTACTCTTACTCCTTCTTTAGATATAACCAAATTTTTTTAGTTCTTTCATTTTCTCTTGAAATAAAGTCATATTTAAAATAATTGTAGTAAGTCTTTGTTTTCTTCTAAATATATTCCCTTATCTTCATCATCAATTTCAATAGTATAATAGATAGCACAATCCTCATCTATTAATTTTTATTTTATTATCTTCTGTATATTCATATTTGAAATCATATTTTTTTCTAAGATTTCTTTTTTTCTTCTTCTGTTATATGAGAAAAAAAATAAGTTCTAATCTTTTTCCTAGGGGCATCAAAGTCATCTTCATTTTCATTCTCATTTTCATCTTCTAAATAAACATCATATCTTACTTCCATATTTCACCTCAACTTCAATTTTTTTAAGAGTTTATAAAATAATCTAATGATTTTTTTCTAAATTTTTTTAATATATCTGAAACAGTGCTATTTTTCTTCATCAAGCCACCAATAAGCTTCATCATCATTTCAGCCATAATATATTGAAACAAGCATAATAATAAGGTGCAAAAATGAGGTGTTGTTATTTCTAATCGTGCAATTCCCTTATCATTTTCAAAATCTAAAATATAATAATTTTTCTTCATCATTCACTATATCTGATATTATATCTATTTTTTTATATTATTTTTCTTTAAGTTTTTTTCTTTTTTTGTTTTTCAATCATTTTTTTATAACTTCTTTTTTTATTCTCAAAAAAACTTTTTCTTGCTCTTTTTAACTCCATATTTCACCTCATCTTAAAAAAATAGTTTTGATTTCTTCACTAAGTTCTCAACTTTTTCTTCATCTTTATCTAAAAATGTTATGAAAATAGCAATAATCCGTTAAGGAAGTTATCAAAATTTTTGAGATTTGAAAAAAATAAATTCTATAATTTTTTTGGAAACCAAAAAAACATCTCTAAAACTCATTTTTAAAAATCATTTCTAAAATATCTTTATCTTTACTAAAAAAATTTCTTTTTTTATCTAAAAGCCTTTCTTCTAAGTTTTTCTGATAGAATTTTTTTGTAGTGAAGTTTCTCTGAATTACTTAAAAAAATCAAAACACCATTTTTTTCAAAAAAACCTAAATTTATAAACCATATTCTTGTCCATTTTATATAATCTAAGTAAAAAAATTTTTAAGTATCTATTTTTCATTCACTATATAAAGGGATTTTTCTCTCTTATTCATTTCATTAAAAGGCTTTGCAGTAATATTGATTAGCTTGTTCTTCATTCAAAAATATTTTTCTAATACATCTAAAACATAAGTTTTCATTATTACTCCATTCTATTTTTTTCAAAAAAATATCTTTACTCTTTTATCTTTATATTTATTTAAAGTTAATATAATTGGAAAAATTTACATCTTTATATTCTTTGTTTTTCAGCCATTTCTAATAATTCATTCAAAAATATCTTTATTATAAATAGTTGACAAAGCCTTCGATAATGCTATTCTATATTCATTTGTTTTTAGCATTATAAAATTCCTTTTATCAATTTTTCAGACGCTTCCTTATAATTTTTTTACTGCTAGAAAATAAGCTAAATGTGTTTTTTTATATTTTTCATCTTCTATTTTTTTGAAAGATATTTTAATATAATTGGAACTATCTTTTTATCTTTTTTTCTGTTATTAACACTAATTCATATATAGTGAAAAAAATTTATAATCTATCTTTTTCTAAATCTTTTAAAAAAATTTTTTTCTTCTTTAAATTCGATATTATTATATGGGTCTTTTTGCATATATTAATTTTTCCAGTTTTTCTCAATAATATGAAATTTTTTTCATTTTGAATTTTTTTGAGATATCATCTATCTTTTTTAAAAAAATTTTTTTATTTCTAAGTAAAACTCATCAGCATCAATATAACTTACTCCCTTTGTTGAAATAAATTTGATATTTTTCATTTTCATATTTTTCTTTGTTGATATGTAATATCCCAAATAGTATCCCAAGAAATTTCTATTTTTGTCTCCTATCCTTCTAAAAAAATAATATCTGGTATACACAAAAATGATCCTGATAAAAAGCAATCTATGTGCTCTTTGCCAATCATAAAAAGGCTCAGATATATTAATTATTTGCTCTATTTCTTCATCACTTTCATCATCTTCATAATCATCTTTTTAACCAATAAAAAAATATTTTTTTCCTTAATATTGTCTATAGTTTCAAAAATTGTTTTTCCTTCTACATCTTCATAAGGCAAAAACTTCTTCTTTCATAATATCTTCTAAATAATTATCAAAATAATTATAAATATGAAAGATATATCCTACATCTATTCTCAATTTATTGTCTTCATAAAATTGACTTATATTAACTCCATCTACCCAAATTTCTAATATGTAATTTAAATATGAGCCTTTTTGGATAGTAAATAGCTTTTTAATTCAAAATTTTTTTCATCAATTCTCCTTATCTTTTTTTCTTTTTATAGCCTTTTTCCATCTATATATAATATCTCTTTTTTTAAACTTCCATCTTCATTATAAACATAAGTCCAACCATCTGGTTTTCCATTTTTTTCTGAAGTCCCTCTACTTCAAGTTTTCCCACTTTTATAATAATCTTTCCTAATTCCTTCTAGCTTTCCATTTTTTTATAAAAAGCCTCTATTTCTAATACTCCATTTTCATAATATTGTTTAAAAAGCTCCATTCTCTATACCATTTTTTTAGCTCTAAACTATACTTTAAATTTCCATTTTTGTAAAAACTTTTCTTAGTCCCGTCTTCTATCCCATTCTTAAATGAAATTTCATTCTCTATTTTTTTCCACTTTTATAGTAATCTCTCTAACTCCTTCCAACTTATCATTTTTTTATAAAAAGCTTCTATTTCTAATACTCCATTTTCATAATATTGCTTAAAAGCCCCTTCTTTTTATTCCATTTTTTTATTTCTACACTGTATTTTTAAATTACCATTTTTTTATAAAAAGGTTTTTTTAGTCCCATCTTCTATTCCATTCTTAAATGAAGTTTCATTCTCTATTTTTTTCCATCTTTAGAATAATCTTTCCAAATCCCTTCTAACTTACCATTTTTTTATAAAAAGCTTCTATTTCTAGTACTCCATTCTCATAATATTGCTTTAAAAAGCTCCATCTTCTATTCCATTTTTAAAACTAATTTCAACAATTATTTTTTTCCATTCTTAGAATATTGTTTTTCTATCCCATCTCTTATTTCATCTTTATATGGAACCTCTGCCACTAATTTTTCCATCAAGAGAATACATCTTCTCTATACCAGTCTTTTTTTATTATTTTTTTAAAAAAATTGAATCTGATTTTTAAAGTTCCATCTTCATAATATGATTTAGCTACTCCATTTTTGAGCTCCATTTACAATAGTCCATTCTATTTTTCACATTTCCATTTTTTTGTAATAATCTTTTTATCAAACCATTATATGGTATTTTTTTCATTTTTTTAGAATATATTATTCCATTTCTTATCTCAGAATCAATATATTTAATTTCTCTCTCTGCCTTTGCTATTAGGGTATTAAACAAGAATATCAAAACACATAAAATACAAAATCTAAATTTTTTTCTCATAATCTCTCTCCATAATTTTTATAATTTTTTTATTGCTAATAATTGAATTTCATCAAAATATATTTCAGAATTTTTGTAAAAATTCCCATATTTATCAATTTCTTTCATCTTTATTTTATTGTCCTCTAAGTTAGTGCTAATTTTTTTCACCTACTATTTTCTATTTATACCATTGTATTATTTGAAATATAATAAGTCAAATTTAAAAAAAGATAGACTAATTTGATAATTGAGCTACACTAAAAATCTTGGACACAAGATTGGAGGTACAATTTACTACATACAGCGGGGGATCTGTTTCTTATTTTTCAGGCATAAAAAGGAAGTATTAGCAATTTGCTTTTTACTTCCTTTAAATGGTTTTATTTAATAATTTCAGTTTGACAAGCTGGGATTTAGATTTTTAACCTTTATGGAAAAATAAAACAAGCTATTCTTCTGAAGTATGTTCTATAACATTATAGTTTAATGCAAAGTGTAGCTATATAATCATTTCCATAACGTGATAATCTATGTCTTTTTGTCACATGACTCATAAAAAAATCTATCATAGCGAAACCATTTTTAAGTTGTCCTCTAATCTGAGTTTCTAAGGTATGGCTAAATTCATATCCATATTCTGGATTTATGGTTATCTTGCCTTCCTCTTCAAGCTCTTTTGAATTAAAAGGTATTGAAAACTTTAAAAGTAATTCCTCATCGGGTTTGTCCCATACAATGTCCGCATCATACATGTATATCCAGGGATTCATAAATCCGACCATTAATAACCCACCCTTTTTCAATACTCGAGAGGCTTCTTTATATATATTCTCTAAATCTTCTACATACACATTTGAAACTGGATTAAAAACAATATCAAAAGTTTCATTTTCAAATGGAAATGGTTTTGTCATATCACCTTGAACTGTATTGATTTTTAAGCCTTCTCTTTTAGCCACCATGTCATCTTTTTGTAATTGTGATTTAGAAAAATCCATTATAGTTACATCATACCCTTTTATAGCAAAAAAACTGATTTTCCCTGCTGTCCACCACCACAAGCTAAACCTAATATTTTTTTCCCATTTGCTTTTTTTCAAACCATTCTTTTTGGAACTTTTTCCTACAGTTAATGCAACAGAAATTGGATTATTTCTAACTTCTTCTAATTCTTCATGTGTCAATGGCTCAGTATAGTCATTTTTTTACATTATTCCATCTATCTTCATTTACTTTTTATATAATTGTTCATCTTATAATCTCCTCGTAATTTTTATATTATTTCGATTTAAGTTGAATATATTGCCATCATATTTTTTTCTCACTTCTACAAATTCCATTTGCCAATTTCTCTTCCATTTTATTATATCACTTTTTCCAATATATAGAAATAATAATTTGTTTCTACTTTTATTATACTTTTCTACCATGATTTAAACTCCTATCTTATAATTTTTTTATTGCTAACAATTGAATTTCATCTAAATATATTTTAGAATTTTTTTATAAAAAAATTCCCATATTTATCAATTTCTTTTCATCTTTATTTTATTATTCTCTAAGTTAGTAATAACCCCAACCTTTGTTTCAAAAAAATCTGCATTATCTATAAAAAAATAAGAAATTTATTTTTCTAAGCATTTTTTTAAAATTTCTGTAATTTCTAAATCTTTTTTCAAAATCGATTAAGTCATTGAAATTTTTCTTTTTGTAGTATCTAATTTTACTTCTATTTCAGAAATACTTTCTATCATATTTTTTTAGGAATAATATTTATTTGAGCAATATCATAAAAATTCTTCCTTTTTCTGAAAAAAATTAGATAATCTTCATTATAAGATAAATCATAAGCTATATATTCATCATCATTTTTTTGTAGTGATAACTTTAAAACTTTTTATATTCTTCTCTTTCAATATAATTAGATATTTTTTTATTCTTTTTTTAAATAATCTTTTTGTTATAATTTCTTCTGATGTGATATTCTCATTATCATTCAATATTTGAAAGCTAAAAATAGTCCTCGCCTTTTTTTCAATTAAATAAACTTCTTCAACACTTCCATCAGCTAATTCAACAGAAACTTTTTATCCTATTTTTTTATTAATTCTTGAAATATGTCTTTATTTTTCCCTATTAAATCTAACAATTTTTCTTTTTGATTTTTTTCAAGACTTCTCATATAATCTGATTTCAATATTATTCTTTTTTTATTGAATCAATCAAAAAAACTTTTATTCCATCTTCTTTAAAAGTTCACATCATAAGAAAGCAAAAAAATAAATATTTTGAATCTATTTTTTTAAAAATTTTTTTCCAACTGTAAAACAGGAATCTTCAAAATGATATACTCCTATTATTTGTCCTAATTTCATATCTTTTTAATATTTCTTTCATTTTATTCACCTTCTATTTTCTATTTACACCATTGTATTATTTGAAAGATAATAAGTCAAATTAAAAAAACAGATAGACTAATCTAATAATCTATCTGTTTTTAAACTTATTTTACATATTTTTTTAAATTCTCCATAGCCTTCTTCATCCATTTTTATCATAAGGAATGAATCTTAATGAAGCTCCATTGATACAATATCTAAGTCCACCTTCAGCTCTTGAGTCATCTTCAAAAAAACATGTCCTAAATGTGCTTTTTCCAGCTCTACTTCTTACTTCAACTCTACTCATACCATGAGAATTATCTTGTTTGTAATTTACTACTTCTGTTGCAATAGGTTTAGTGAAACTTGGCCAACCACAACCTGCATCATATTTATCCTTTGAACTAAATAATGGCTCTCCTGTTGTTATATCCACATAGATACCATCTTCTTGTTTCTTATCATATTCATGAGTAAAAAGCTCTTTCTGTTGCTGCATTTTTGTGTAACTTGATATTCTAAATCAGTCAATTTTTGCTTTTTAAAACTTCATCACTTGGCTTTTTGATACTTTTTTTCATCTATTATTGCTTCATTTGCCTTGTTTAAATTAATATGACAATATCCATTAGGATTTTTTTCTTTAAGTAATCTTGATGTTCCTCTTCAGCCTTATCGAATCTTTTTTTAACTTTTTCAACTTCAATTACAATAGGTCTAGAATATTTCTTTTTGTTCTTCTTTTTATAGCATTTATAGCGATTTGTTTATCTTCATCATTTTGATAATAGATACCTGTTCTGTATTGAATTCCTCTATCGTTTCCTTGCTTATTTACAGAAGTTGGATCAATTATTCTAAAATAATATTTTTAATAAAGTATCTAAAAGATACTTTTGAAGAATCATAAGTTATATGTACTGTCTCAGCATGTCCTGAGTTATTACAAACATTTTTCATAAGTTGGATTGTCAAAAGAACCATTTCGCATAACCAGAAACTGAGTCTATAACTCCATCTATCCTAGCAAAATATTCTTCCACTCCCCAGAAGCAACCACCAGCTAAATATATTTCTTTTTATATTTTTCTTTATTAACATTATTTACAGTAGTATTTTTACTTTCTTCCATAACTTCATTTTCTCCTTTCCCTTCGTAATAGTCCTTGATTTGTCCATTACTTATATGACCAACAATTACATTATCTATTTTTTTAAATCTTTGTATATAATTGCTGATGTTGGTAAAAGCTCTTATTTTAAATATTTGTAATAACTTTCCATCTGTGTCATATAGCACTTTTAATATTTTTTTGTAACCTAAACTATCATACCATTCTTTGAATTTGGCAGGATTTTTTTCTCCATTTATTCCTGGAAAAAAACAACAGTTACTACTTCAAAATTATTATTATTTTTCACCTGCTAACCTGTCTAATTCTTCTAGACCTGCTAAACAAGTTGGACACCATGAAGCCCAAAATTTAATATAGATATTTTTTTCCTCTTGAAAATGTATAATCATTTCCATTCATATCTACTAATTGTATACTTTCTAACAAGTCTTTCTCAGCCTCCGTTTCCTTACTTACATTATGACTAAGCATTTTTAGCAAAAAAACAAATGTTCCAATTAAAAAAATATAAAAAAATTAAAAGGTAAAATAAATTTTTTTCATTTTAACTTCCTTTCAACATTTAGTTAAACAGTTAAAAAAATATTAAGTTTGTCAAAAAAATTAAAAGAAATCCCATTACTATAATTAAGAAACCACCTATTTTTTTAATAAGAGGTAAATGTTTTTTTGATAAAAGACATTTTCTTAAATAATGTCTTTTGAAGCTAATGAGAATATTACAAATGGTGTTGCCATTCCCAATAGATATAGAACCATTAACATTACACTATTTCCTGTATCTCCTGATGAACCTGCTAAGATTAATATCGAAGCTAATATTGGTCAACACAAGGAGTCCAACCAAGACTAAAAGTTAAACCTAAAAGGAAAGTTGAGAATAAGCTTTGTTCTTCTCCTTCATAATTCATAACTTTAGTTTTTTTCCAAAAATTTTTAATTTTTAAAAATATCCATTTGGAAAAAGTCCTAAAATTACAACTAAAATCCTCCAATAACTCTTACCTTACTATTAAGAAATAACTCTCCAATGAACCCTGCTCCAAAACCTAAAACTATATAGGTAACAGAAAGTCCTAAAACAAAAGCTAGAGTCTTACTTACTGATTTTTTTCGCCATTACTTAGAATTGAAATATATACTGGAATAATTGGAAATATACATGGCGAAAAAAACGAAGCAACCCTACTAAATACGCTGTGCTATATGCAACTTCTTGTGTAAACATAAATTCCCCTTTCTAAAAATTTTTAATTAATATTTTACTACATTCTTATTATATACCTTTTTAATTTAAAAAGTATACTAGAAAAGTTTAGTTAATATAAATAATTTATTTACAAATTCTTTTTATAATATAAAAACTGCTGATTTTTAATCAATATCAGCAGTTTTTTCAATTATTTCTTTTTTAAAACCAATATTCTTTCTTTTTCTTCTTTTTGTAACTCTCAGAGATTCCCTAATTTTTTTGAATAGCCTTATTGACCGTCCAAGTATCTAGTTTAGTTTTTCTAAGAATTTATAAGTTTTCATCTTTATATTTAACATAGCAAACTGATAGTAACCAAGCTTTTAGCCATGTTAACATAATATTCTTCTGATTTTATTCCTTCACAAATTTTAAAAAAATATCTTTTTAAATACTTATCTTCTACATAATAAGCAAGTAACATCACAAAAAAATAAATCTTTGCTCCCATGGATTTGTTGCAGATAACTTAGAATTTAGATATTTATAGAAATCTTCTTTATTCTTATTGATAAACTTAAAGCTTGAGTCAACTATATCACAAACTGCCCAGTTATCTATAATATTTATAAAAAAATCTATTCTTTTTTTAATCTATCTTGATACTCCATCTTTTGAATAGCCAATTAAAAAGCCATACAAAACCTTTTTCTTCATAATACTTAATCTCCTTTTTCAAAAAAATAATTTTTTTCAAAAGAAATTTAAAAAAAGTTTTTCAGAAGAAGTTTTAGCTATTTTTTTAGCTATATCTCTTAAAATTGGAGTTCTTATTCCTATTATCTCACAATCTACAGGCACAACTATTTTTAGTATTGAAATCTCTATATTCAATATCTCTTATTGAAAAAAAGATAGTCTAAAAATTCTTTATATTCTTTTTCAGTTTTAAATTCTAAACTTTCAATTTCCATTTCTAACTCCTATTATTTCTTAAAAACCTAAATATTCAGAAAAAAAGCTAACATATAAAAATGCCATTGCTATTGCTTCATCATTAGATAATTTAGGATATAACTTTAGATTTTTTTCTTCTATTTCTTCACAGACATTATCGTCAGGAAATGAAAATGCTTTTAGTATCTTGTATAACTTCTTTTTATAACTTCTGGTAACAACATACAAATTTTTATAGAATGCATCTTCTTCTCCAGTTACCAAAGACCAAAACTGATCCATACTAACTCTTCTTATTAATTTGTGACTAACTTTTTGTTTATCTACAGTTGTTTTCCATTTTATATTTTGTGAATGTTGGGCAATAGCTTCAACTAAAAAAACAAGCACAATCATCATCATTTAGTAACTGATTTTTGCATTTTTATAAATGTTTTTAGAAGCTGAAGATGAATTCATAGTATTATGTTTATTTTTTTCATTTCAACATAAATTTTTATGAACTGTAGTTCCTTCAGGAAGTGTTATACCATCTTTTATTTTTCATAAATTACATCCCAACCACCATCTTCACCATTTTCAGGAACTTTACAATTATCTATATATTGAAATATTCTTTGATGAAAATAGCCTATATCATTATTATTTGATTTATCTCTTTGTCTAAAAGATTTCACTATTTATAATTTCATTCCATGAAGATGAATAAACGGTTTTATCAAATATTAACTTTATTGGGTCTATAATATTTTTTTATTAAATTTCTTTTAAATCATAAGATTCTAATTTTTCTCCATATTTTTTTCAATAGTATCTTGAATATGTTTATAGAAATTTTTCTTTAGTTATAAATTTTTAATTTCCACATTTTATAACATCTCCAATGCTTTTTTCTAATTTCTAATGCAACTTCATATGCTAAATTAACTGGAACAGCATTTCCAACTTGTCTATACTGATCTGTAACACTTCCTGAAAAATCCATTCATCTGGAAAACTTTGACATCTAGCATTTTCTCTTATAGTAAATGGTCTAGCTTCAATAGGGATGACATCTATCTGTTTGTTTTTGGCTAGGAGAGGTTAAAACAGTCAAAGAAGGTTCATCTAAACTTAATCTTCTTAATATTCCTGTTCTTCCACCTTCCATATCCCAACAAGATTTCATATATTCTTTTTGCTATTTCTTTTTGGGTATATCTTTCCAGTATCCACCAGGTGGAACCATTTCAAATATTTTTCTTATATTCAGAATAAGCTATTCCTTTGCTTTCAGGACAATCTAGTAAAATATCTCTTAAAAACAGGTTTATATTTATGTGGAATAGGAAATAAAAAAATTAAGTTTATTAATTAAGTCATTTCTTATCCCTACAATTATTAATCTCTCTTTTTTGAGCAACCCCATAATCCCAAGCATTTAAAAACTTTTTCATATATTGTATAACCTTCTTCTTTGAAAACATTTATAATTGTTTCATGAGTTTTTTCCCTTATCATGTGAAAGCAAACCTTTTTACATTTTCAAAAAAAGAAACATCTTAGGTTGTAATTGTTTTTAAGAACAAAGCATAATGATAAAATAATGTTCCTCTTGTATCTTCTAAACCTAATCTTTTCCCAGCATATGAAAAAGCTTGACATGGTGCTCCTCCACTTAAAAGATCTAACTCTCCTTTCTTAATTGAGAAAAAAATCTTCTAAATTTTTTTGAAGAAATATTAGCTATATTCTCATTTATTACATTCCAATTGGGTCTGTTTTAATTTCAATGTATTGCAAGCATTTTTTTATCTATCTCAATAAGTCCTATAGTATTGAAACCTGCTTTTTCAACTCCAAGAGCTAAAGCCTCCTGCCCCAGCAAATAGTTCAATTGCTTTCAATTCTACTTTTTGAATTTACTTTCTTTTTATCAACTTTTAAATTTTTTTCTCATTATTATTCCAAAGAGTAAGGTTTTCAGTATTCATTTATACATTTCCTTTCTAACTTTAAAAATTTTACCATACATTAGAAGCATGACTTGTAAATCCAGAAGATGTTGAGAAAGTATTTAGCATCTATAGGCATACCATCATAAGTCATGATTTCCCCGCAGTTTCTTTTTATAGCACGAGTTGCATCTTCATTTTCTATTTGGTTATTATATACTTGGCTTTCAACAGTATCTTTTATATGGAAACCATCTTTAGCATACTTACCCTTTAATATATCACTAACCGCATAAGTTCTTGCTGCAACAGCTTGTACTTTCAATGCTTCAACACCAAAGCTTCTTGGCATTTCACTTGCAACAACTTGTAACAGATATTTTTCGATATCTATAGTATTTATTACTCTTAAACTAGAACCTCTTGGAATTATAGTTAGAATTCCTCTATATTTTTGGAGAAGTAGTATGAGCTTTTTCTAACAGGACTAATTGTTAAATATTCTCCCTTAGCATAGAAATTTAAAGGATTTCTAGTCTTATACTCTTTTTCCGTTTTTCAAGAGTTATAGTCACTGCTCCTGAAGAATTTCTTACATCAACTCTTTCATTTTGCTCCAACTGTTATATCAAAGTCTTCATTATATATTTGAACTTTATTTTCTGATGAGAAAATATTAAGCCTTCCATGTTCTAAACTTCCATTAGTTGTGATACCAACTTTGATTTCTTTATTATTTCCTAATACCGATTCAACAGTTGAAAGTTTTTACATTAGTATAGTATCTTTTTAAAATATTTTTGTAACTTTCTCCATTCTTAGCTAAAGTTCCAGCTGCAAATTGAGACATTCCAACTCCATGTCCATATCCTCCACCATATATGTGGATATATTCTCCATCTTCTTCTAAAGCTAAATATGCTGAAGGTAGTGAGCTTACACTAGGTATAACTGGTTTTAGAAGCATAAGAGTCTTCATCTCCTTTTGAACCATAAAGTGCATTGTTAGTTGCTAAAAGTTTTCTTACATTAAATTCTTTTGCTACTAAGTATTTTCCATTGCTAGTTATGATAAGCATATGAGTTATTATTCCAGATTCTCCTCTTGCTGCAACTATTATATCTTTAACATCTCCAACACTTCTTATAGGTGCTTGTTGCCATTCACCATTTACAAGAGTTAAAAACATTTCTAGGATTTGTTTTATAGATAGAAACTATTCTACTTTCTACTTTATTGTATAGATCTGATTTTTTTAATACTTGTTTTCCATCTCCAATAAGGTGAGTTATCTCCGTGTCCTCTTGAAGATAAATTTTTAAAGTATTTTTAGAGCTTTATTTTCATCATATTCTCCAAAATACTGAGAAAGCTTTCTTTATGGTTATCATTAACAGGAACTAAGTAAGGTATAGCTGCTCCAAAAAGTATTATATGGTAAAGGTAATCCCATTTTTTTAAATACTGTATTTTTCTAGAGTTATTTTTTTCTCTATTTCCTCTTTCAATATTAGTATTGTCAGTATTTGTTTCAATTACAGTACTTTCCTTTTATAGTCTTCATTAGGTTTTAACTGGTTTAACCTTTTTTTCCCTGAATTATTTGAACAGGCTAATAGCATAAAATGCTGATACAATTATTAAAGATATTTTTTTATTCATGTCCTTTGTGAGATATTTATACCTCAACTCCTCCTTATATTCTTATATTATTTTTTTCTTAACAAAATTAATTACTTGCTCTAAGTTTCTCTTGAGTATCTACCCCAATTAAACTATGAGTTGTTTCTAAAACTTTTATTTTATAACCATTTTCTAAAACTCTAAGTTGTTCTAAAGATTCAGCTACTTCTAAAGCTGTTGCTGGCATCTTTGAATATTCTATAACGAAAGTCTCTTTTATATCCATAGATTCCTATATGCTTAAAAATATGATATATCATCAGCCTTTCTTGGATAAGGAATTACAGATCTTGAAAAATATATTGCATAGTCATTTTTATCACAAATTACTTTTTACATTATTTGGATTTTTCTATTTCTTCTTTTTCAATTAATTTATGTTTTAATGTAGCCATTTTTAAATCTTTATTTTTCTTTAAATGTTTCTATTAAACTATTTATCATTTCATATTCTATTAACGGTTCATCACCTTGAATATTTATGATAACATCATAGTCCTTTTATTTTTTCACAAACTTCTGCTATTCTTGATGTTCCGTTAGTGTGTTCTATACTTGTCATTATTGCTTGTCCACCAAAAATTTCAAGACTTCATTATATATTCTTTCATCATCTGTTGCTACGATTAATGAGTCAAGATTTGATTTTTTGCTCTCTTATATACCCACTCTATCATAGTGTGACCTTCTATTAATTTTTAAAGGTTTTCCTTCAAGTCTAGTTGAAGAATATCTTGCTGGTATTATTCCTAAAAATTTCATTTTTTTCACCTCGTTTTATAAACTTAGTTTTACATATATTGTAAAATTTTTGTATAATCTAATATATATTATAACAAATTATATGGAGGTGTTCAACAATGGAGATATATTTTGTAAGACATGGACAAACGATTTGGAATGTCGAGAAAAGATTCCAAGGACTTTCTGATTCTCCTCTTACTGAGTTAGGAATTACTCAAGCAAAATTATTGGGTAAAAATTAAAAAGATATTAAATTCGATAAATTTTATTCAACATCTTTAAAAAAAGAGCGAATGATACTGCAAACTATATAAAAGGTGACAGAAACCAAGAAGTTGAAATTTTTGATGATTTCATTGAAATTTCAATGGGGAGATATGGAAGGTATGGGACATGAAGAATTTAAAAAAACTTTATCCTGAACAAGTAAAAAAACTTCTTTTTTTAATCAAATTGAATATGATCCAAGAGAATATAATGGTGAGAGTTTTTCTTGAAGTTAGAGAAAGAGTTATCAAAGGTTTAAAATAAGTTTGTTGAATTGAATAAAAGATTATGAAAGAGTTTTAGTTGTGAGTCATGGAGCAACTTTTAAAAACTTTTACTACACTATATAAGTGGAAAAGATATTTCTACTTTAAGTGATGAAGAAATACCTAAAAAAATACTAGCTACACTATAGTAGAATACAAAGATGGAAAATTTGAAATCACAGATTTTTTTCTAACACAAGTCATTTAGATGAAATAAAATAAATTTGAAAAGGGAAAATTATGAATATAGTATTGTATCAACCTGAAATTCCATATAATACAGGAAATATTGGAAGAAGTTGTGTATTAACAAATTCAACTTTACATTTAATAAAAGCCATTAGGTTTTTTTCTCTTGATGAAAAAAACAAGTAAAAAGAGCTGGAATGGATTATTGGCACTTAGTAGATTTAAAAATTTGGGAATCTTTTTGAAGAATTTTTTAGAAGCTAATAAAGGTATAAGACTATTTTTATGCTACAACAAAGACTAAGCAAAAAAATATTCTGATGTCAAATACGAAGAAAAATGATTTTCATCATGTTTGGACCAGAATCAAGAGGAATACCTGAAGAAATTTTAAACACAAAATCCTGAAAGATGTATAACTATCCCAATGATACCAATGGGAAGATCTTTAAATCTTTCTAATTCAGCTGTTGTAATTTTGTATGAGGCATATAGACAATTAGGTTTTTAATTTTTTAGGGGAGAAAGATTTGAAAAAGAATTAAATTTTTTTATTTTTTTCAGTAATGAAGAACAGTACAAACAAAGGAGAAATAAATACTTTTAAGAAAAAAATTAAATATATTTTTTAGAAATTTAATATTCTTCAAGTATTCAAAAAAATTAGCTAATTTCATTTTTGAATGATAAGTTCCTAAAAGAAAATATACATAAATATCCTGCTTTTATGTTCTAAAAATACATAGGCCTTACTTAGCAAATTCTATTAAATTAGAGGATAAAGTAAATATAATTATCTCATCCTATATTTTTTTAAATAATTATTTTTAAAGATAGTTTTTCTAGCTGAATTATATGAAAAAGGGATTTATAAAATTTGTGAGATAGAAGGTAAAAATGAAGAACAGTTATTTTTTTATCTCAAAGTCTACACTGACTTTGAAAAAAAGAAGGTGAATTTAATTTAATATGTACAGATAAATCTCAAAGCCAGTTAGTAAAGTTAACTTTTGCTGTTGATAACAATAAAATAGTTATTGCTGGTCTACAAGGTATGAAAAAGATGAAAAATCTAGAAAAAAATTAAATATGTAACTAAGAACTTTTTATGGTATTTTTTTCCAAAAAGATAACATTAGAAGTTTTATACCTACTGTTTAGTAATTTTTCAAAAAGCAGTAAGTAATAATGGTCATGTATATCTATCTTTAAGATATAAATTTAAAAAAATATAGAAAAAAATTAATGTTGATTATGATGAATTTTGGGAAAGTTTAGGAGCTAAAAAAAGAAAAATGAAACTTTTTGGCTTTTTACCTGAAAAAAATTAACTAGAAAAAGTATAGAAGATATCCCAAGTAAAAAAAGATCTCAATACACTAATAGGTACAAAATATTAGATGAATTGAAAGATAAAGTAGATAGTTTTTTTGTTAACTTATAAAAAAATAAAAATATTTCATAGAAGTAATTGATAATTTTTTTATTAAAAATTTTAATAAATTTCTAAATATATGGAGGTGTAGCTATGATAAGTTTTAAAAAAATGATTATAGTGAAGGAGCTTGTCCTGAAGTTTTAGAAGCACTTGTTAAGACAAATTATGAACAAACAATAGGTTATGGTGAAGATGAATATTGTGAGGAAGCTAAAAATTTAATCAAAGAAAATATTAACTATCCTAATGCTGATATTTATTTTTTAGTTGGTGGAACTCAAGTAAATACAACTGTTATTTCTCATGCACTAAAACCTTATGAAGCTGTTATCGCTTCAAAAACAGGTCATATTTCTATACACGAAACTGGAGCTATAGAAGCAACTGGACATAAAATAATTGAAGTTGAGCCTGTTGATGGAAAATTGACACCTGAGTTGATATTAAATGAATTGAGAAAACACGAAGATCATCATATGGTTAAACCTAAAATGGTCTATATCTCAAATACTACTGAAATAGGAACTGTCTACACTAAAGATGAGTTAGAAGCAATTAGTAAAGTATGTAAAGACAATAATCTTTATCTATTTTTTTAGATGGAGCTAGACTTGCCTCTGCACTTGCCTCAGAAAAAAATGTGACATAAACTTAGAGGACTATCCTAAATATTGTGATGCTTTCTATATTGGTGGTACAAAATGTGGGTCTATTATTTGGTGAAGCTGTAGTTATTATAAATGAAGATATAAAGAAAGAATTTAATTTCTCTATCAAGCAAAAAAAGGTGGATTGTTTGCAAAAGGGAAGACTGTTAGGAGTTCAATTTGCTACTCTATTTAAAAACGATCTATATTATAGAATAGGAGTTCACTCCAATAAAGATGGCTTTTAAAGATAAAAAAATGCCTTTGTTGAAAAAAAGGAATTAAACTAGCAACTAATTCATATACTAACCAAGTTTTTTTGTTGACTTGAGTCAAAAACAAATAAAAGAATTAGAAAAAGAAGTTATTTTTTTCTGTTGAATTTTTTTGGTATAGGAGAAAGTCAATCATCAAGATTTGTAACTTCTTGGGCAACTAAAGAAGAAGATGTGGACAAACTTGTTGAATTAATAAAAAAATCTGAAATGTAGATTGAGGAATAGAATGAAAAAAATATAGTGGAACATGAGTTCGATGGTTATGAAATTGGAACTTATTTAAAAAGAAACAAAAGGGCTATTCTAGTAGAGGTCTTAGAAATTTAGAGATTTATCTAAATGGAAAAAGAATTAAAAAAATAATGCCAAGAAGATTAAGAAATTAAATAGAATAGTCATAATTGAAAAAGAAAAAAAAGTACAGGTATAAAAGGCTATGGATATACCAATAGATATAGCTTATGAAGATGAAAAATTTACTTATAGTAAATAAAGAGCCATATATCATAGTTCATCCTACTCAAAAAAAGTAGATAAAACTTTGGCAAATGCAGTTGTAAATTATTTTGAAAAAAACTTTGGGAAAAACTTTAGTGCCTAGATTTCTATAATCGTTTAGATATGAATACATCTGGACTTATCATAATTGCAAAAAAATGCATATACTCAAGCTTTTTTTACAAGATAAAAACAGAAGTTAAAAAGACATATAAAGTTATCGTAAGTGGAATAATAGAAGAAGATGATTTCTTTATAGAACTTCCCATAGGAAAAAAATTGGAGATGACTTAAGAAGAATAGAACTTTCTGAAGAAAATGGTGGAAAGTCAGCTAAAAACTCATATAAAAAGTTTTAGAAAGAAATCGTGAGAAAAAAATATTACCTTTCTTGAAGCTAGACTATATACAGGTAGAACTCATCAGATAAGAGCTCACTTATCCCTTATTGGTCACCCTTTGGTTGGAGATGAACTCTATGGTGGAGATATGAATTTAGCAAAAAGACAGATGCTTCATGCATATAAATTAGAATTTCAAAAATCCAAAAAAACTTTAGAAAATCTAAAAGTTGAAATTGAAATTCCTCTTGATATGAAAGAGCTTTTTAAAAATAATAACGGTTAACTTTTTGAGTTACGGTAAAAAAATAACCATTTTTTTAAGTTAAAAAAATATTGTCAACTAAAATTTGACAGTTGTTTTAAAAAAAGTATATATTTTAAATATAAACAATTAATTTAATTTTGGTTAATTATTGGTTTTTTTATAAATTTATAGAAAGTTAAAATTTAGGAGGTTAAAATGGCAGTAAAAGTTGCAATTAATGGATTTGGAAGAATTGGAAGATTAGCATTAAGAGTTATGAGTAAAAAAATAAAGATTTTCGATGTTGTTGCTATAAATGACTTAACAGATGCAAAAAAACATTAGCACATCTTTTTAAATATGATTCAGCACAAGGAAGATTTGATGGAACAATCGAAGTTACTGATGATGGTTTTTGTAGTAGATGGAGATAGCATAAAAGTTTTTCGCTAAAGCTAATCCTGAAGAATTACCTTGGGGAGAATTAGGAATAGATGTAGTTCTTGAATGTACTGGTTTCTTTACAAGTAAAGAAAAAGCAGAAGCTCACATCAAAGCAGGAGCTAAAAAAAGTTGTTATTTCTGCACCAGCTACAGGAGATTTAAAAAAACTGTTGTTTACAATGTAAATGACAATATATTAGATGGAAGTGAAACAGTAATATCAGGAGCTTCTTGTACAACTAACTGTCTTGCTCCAATGGCAAAAAGTATTAAATGATAAATTTGGAATAGTTGAAGGATTAATGACTACTATCCATGCTTATACTAATGACCAAAAATACTTTAGATGCTCCTCATAAAAAAAGGAGACTTAAGAAGAGCAAGAGCTGCTGCTGAAAAATATAGTTCCTAATACAACTGGAGCTGCAAAAGCTATAGGTCTTGTAATTCCTGAATTAAAAAGGAAAATTAGATGGAGCTGCTCAAAGAGTACCCTGTTATAACTGGATCAATCACTGAACTTGTAACAGTTTTAGAAAAAAAGAAACTTCAGTTGAAGAAATCAATGCTGCTATGAAAGCTGCAAGTAATGAATCATTTGGATATACTGAAGAAGAATTAGTATCAAGTGATATCATTGGAATTAGTTTTTGGATCATTATTTGATGCAACTCAAACTAAAGTTCTATCAGTTGGAGGAAAACAATTAGTTAAAACTGTTGCTTGGTATGACAATGAAATGTCTTACACTTCTCAACTTATAAGAACATTAAAGAAATTTGTTGAAATTTCTAAATAATTAAATAACAGAATATAAAAACAAAATATTTAGCAATTAAATAGTGGAACATACTTATGTTCCACTTTTTTTAAAAAAATAGGAGAATTTATGATAACAAGTCAAAAATTTATCTAGCTTTACCTGATATTCAAAAAGCTAAAAACAAACTTTGTAAGTCTATCTCAGCACTTGAACTAATAATGGAACAGGAATGGGAAATAAGATATTACTCATATAATCCATCTTGGGATGTTGATGAAGAAGTCTTTGAAATGAAAAATGGCTGTGGAGAAGAAATGCTTATTTCTCTTTAGTAAACATGGTGCTGTTATAAGTGGAATAAACAATGAGTGTTTTGATTGGGAAAACTGATAGTCCTAAGATAGAAAAATCTTGCAAAAGGGTCTACCTAAGCAATTTGATGATTTTATCTATAATGAGCCTATAAAAAAACTAGAAAAAGTACTTTTCTGTATTTGGAGAACTATTGCTGATAGTGAATGGCAGACAGGAGAAACTATTGATCCAGATGGCTCAGAAGATATACTTTATCTATTAGATGGAGATCCTGAAAAAGTATGTTGAATTTTGTGAAGATTACTATGAAAAAGAAATTCCACTAGATATAGTAGAAAAGAATTTATCAAGGTGAACCCTATAAGTCTTGAAATGATTTATAAACTTAATGATGAAATAGAAGATGAAGATATAGAAAATTATTAAAAAAATGAACTAGAAGAGATAAAATATCCAAATACTCTTTAAAAATTTAAAAAGGAGAACAAAAGATGAAAAAAATTATAACTGACTTAAATTTAACTGATAAAAAAAGTTCTTATGAGAGTAGATTTCAATGTTCCTATGAAAGAAGGAAAAATAACTGATGAAAAACAGAATAGTTCAAGCATTACCTACAATTAAATATGCTTTAGAACAAAATGCTAAACTTATTTTTATTCTCTCACTTAGGAAAAGTAAAAAAACTGAAGAAGATAAGGCTTCAAAGAGCTTTAAAAGCCGTAGCTGAAAAAAATTATCTGAACTTTTAGGAAAGAATGTTACTTTCATTCCTGAAACTAGAGGAGAAAAAAATTAGAAACTGCTATCAATAACTTAAAAATCTGGTGAAGTTTTTAATGTTTGAAAAACACAAGATTTGAAGATTTAGATGGTAAAAAGAATCTAAAAACGATCCTGAATTAGGAAAAATACTGGGCATCACTTGGAGATGTTTTTTTGTAAATGATGCTTTTGGAACTGCTCACAGAGCACATGCTTCTAATGTAGGAATTGCAGAAAAATATCGGTGCAGGAAATTCAGCTGTTGGTTTCCTAGTTGAAAAAGAATTAAAAATTTATAGGTGAAGCTGTAAATAATCCAAAGAGACCTCTAATTGCTATTTTTAGGGTGGAGCTAAAGGTTTCTGATAAAAATAGGAGTAATTGAAAACTTATTAACTAAAGCTGATAAAATCTTAATTGGTGGAGCTATGATGTTTACTTTCTTAAAAAGCAGAAGGAAAAAAACATTGGAACTTCATTAGTTGAAGATGATAAATTAGATTTAGCAAAAAGACTTATTAACTAAAGTCAAATGGAAAAAAATAGTTCTACCTGTAGACACTGTTGTTGCAGCTGAATTTAATAATGATGCTGAATTTTTCTACTGTAGATGTAGATAATATCCCTGATAATAAAATGGGGCTTGACATTGGAGAAAAAAACTGTTAAACTATTTGATAGCTATATAAAAAAACTGCTAAGACTGTTGTGTGGAATGGACCTATGGGAGTTTTTTTGAAATGTCTAATTTCGCTAAAGGTACAATAGGAGTATGTGAATCAATAGCAAATCTTGCTGATGCTGTTACTATAATAGGTGGAGGAGACTCTGCTGCAGCTGCTATCAGTTTAGGATATGCAGATAAATTTACACATATTTCTACTGGTGGAGGAGCATCTTTAGAATTCTTAGAAGGTAAAGTTTTACCAGGTGTTGAAGCTATATCAAACAAATAAAAATAAAAAAAGAAAGAAAATAATCGAGATAATAGGTTAGTGAGAGGAGATTTATGAAAAAAAGTTTTTTTAGCAATTTGTTTTTGCAGTATTAAGTTTAGGAAGTTTTTGCAGAGGATAAAATATATGAAGCTAAGGCTGAAGCAAGAGGATACAATGAAGATGGTGTACCCTATAGTTTTAACTGTTAAAAGCTACTAAAAAAAGATGGTAAAGTGGTTATAAAAAGATATTGTTGCTCAAACATAAAGAAACTGATAAAATTGGTGGAGTTGCAATAGAACAATTAATCAAACAAGTAAAAGATAAACAAAAATTATAATAAAGTAGATGGAGTTTCTGGAGCAACTTCTACTTCAGCTGGTTTTAGAAGAGCACTTAGAAATGCTGTTAAAGATATTGAAAAAAACAAGCATAATAAAATAGGAGTAATGAAATGACGATTTTTAAAAAGATTTTGGAATTAGAGAATGGTTAGTTATAGTTTTTTTATTATTTTGGTCTAGTAGCTTTTTGCTTTTTGAAGATATCTTTTAAACCAAAAAAATTTATGAAGCTGAAGGAACTGGTATCGGTTATGCGGGTGATATAACTTTAAAAAGTTAAAGCTTACAAGAAAAAAAGATAAATCACTTAGAGTTACTGAAATTCAAGTTATACATGAAGATACTGATGTCATTGGTGGTGTTTGTTGTACAAAATTAGTTGATGATGTTAAGGCTAGACAAAGACTTGATAAAATTGACATGGTAGCAGGAGCAACTTTTTACATCAGAAGGTTTTAAAGAAGCTTTCACTGAAGCTATAGAAAATATTAAAAATCAAGAATAGAATAATAGGAGGCATATGCCTCCTATTTTTATTTAAATTTTAAATCTAATTCTCTTTGAACTTCATCAACATTTTTTTGCATTTCCAAAATTTTCTTTAACTTTCTTTAAGAAAGTTCCCATTTCATCGGCTGAACCAACTATACGATTGAAAATTCCTAAATACTCAGTTATTATTGGATTATCAACATCATAAGGATATCTCATGATGTGATCTATTTCACTCCAAGCTTCTTCAAAAACTGTTCTCACTTGTATTTCAACAGATATATTTAAAAACTTTTTGTTATATCTATGCTAACAAGATAATGCACTGAACGATATCCATGTTCTCTTACAATTACATCACAGTTTATATCTTTAATTGTTTCTTTAAACTGAGATAGATTATAGTCACCTCTTCTAATATTGACTTGAGGTGTTTCTTTTTATATCCCAAAGATTTAAAATTTCATGATGTATAGTTTGCCAATCATCTTTAAAAAGATGTAACACTCTTATCCCTATTAAGTCTGTAACTATTTCTTTATAGTTATCAACACTAATATTTCTTTCTTGGTACTTCTTTCCTTTTCTAATTATTTTTTTCAATTAGATGGCTAGGTTTTTTTACTCTTCTTCTTACGAGTGTACAGATGGTACATCTATTAATTTAGATACTACATATTCAGCTTCTTTTTCTAAAAGAGGAACTAAGCTAACATAGTCTTCATATATTTTTTTCTAATTCAGTCCAATCTAAAACCAGTGGAAAGAAAAATAATCCTCATTAATGGAAAAATTCTTTAAAGAACTCTTCTTTTTATTAATTTATCCATACAATATGAGACCTCCTATTTGTGAACTCTTCTCAATTTTATCTTAACAGATTTTCTTGTTAATTTTATTATGTTGTCTTTTACTTCTTCTTTAGTAAGAGGATGGACTAAAGGTGATTATTTCTTCTACATCATAAGGAAAATCATTAAAATTCATCTTATGAAGACGTTTTTATTGTTAAACTATCCCCTATATTCACATCAATAACTGATTTAATCTCTGCATTTATCCAAGTATTTGCCTCTCTCACAGAATTTGATTTATCAAGTAAATCTAATTCAAAGAAGGTATTCTTAGCTGAAGATAAATTTTTTATATCTATATAATCTTAGATTAGAAATTAAATTTGTATATTGAGTTAAAATTTGTTTTTAAGGTTATAAATTTATAGTACTCAATATTATTATGGAAATAATATTCATATTTATCATTAGCTATTTTTAAATTTTATAGTAGTTGCTTTAAAAAATTGGCAAAAGAAATTAAGTATTTCTTCCAATCTTTTTATTTTTAATATCTTTAGGTATTTCATATTCAAATAAGGTATCTTTTTCATCTATAGCAATTCTAAAATCTTTCTTTCTAAATTCTATAAGTTTAAAATCTAAAAAGTCTAAAAATTTTAATTGAAACACCTTCTAATCTGACATTTCCAAAATCTACATCAGTCATTCCTAAAAAAATTAGTTTTTAAAGGTTCTAAAGTCCTTTGAAAAAAATTTCTGTATTTTATAGGAAAATTCTGTAATTCCATACTTGTAAACTTTACTTCAGAACTTGTTTCAAGGAAAATCATCATGTCCTAGAGTTATCTCCATTTCCTTATTTTCTATAGGTTTTAACTCAATTACCTCATTTACAGCAGGTTCATTTGTTTCAACTACTTTTGAATTCCTCAAATAATTTATATTTTTTCAATCACTTTAGGGTTCTTCAATCAGCTTTAAAAATTCTCAACTAGCTTAGGTTCTTTCAATTTGGTGAGGACTTGCTTCGTCCTCACCAATCAGGCAAAAATTTCTGTAGAGCATCACCACTTTTTTTCTCATCAAAGAATTTTTCTTTTAGATTTGGAATAAAGTCTTTAGCCTCTCCTTTTATAATTTCAATTGAATACTTATTTATAAAATTAGTAATATTTTTTTATCAGCCATATACTTATCAATTTCATCATTGATGTATAGATAAGTTGTTTGAAGTCTATCTGTTTTTAGACATTATAAAATCTAAAATATCTAAGAACTCTTTGTCTTCTAGATTAGCACCTAAGATTATTGTTGCTCTCTTATTAAATTCAATTCTTAATTTTTTTCCCAAAACTTAGCATAAAAATCCTAAGACTTTTTATTCTTTTTTATATCTTGTGAAGAAAGAACAAATTTATCAATATCTTTGTCTTTATAATCTCCCATAGATTTTTATAAAAAGCTACTTTTCCCACTTTCCTCATTATTCACGTAAAAGGGAGTATTTATTTTTATTAAATTTTAGAAATTTTTCTTCTAGGGTATAATCAAAGTTTGTGGTAATTATTGATGAAAAACATATCTGAATCGAATATTTCTTTATAAAAACTTAAATCAGATTTATTTTCCATTGAAAAAAAGATCGCTGATAATATCAACAATTTCTTGCTTTTTCATTTAGAACTTTATCTAATAACTTTTTGAACTAATTCAGCTAGAGATGAATTATTACTTGAGACAATAAAATCTCTATCTATAACTGAAAGTATACTTCTCATTATTACTTGTTTTTGTTGGTAAGGAAACTAATTTATTAAAAATTGTCTCCTAGTAAAAGGTTAAATTTCGTATTGTTACTTAACATATAAATGTCCTCCCACATGACTATACTATTCCTTTATAATTTTATCATATATATTTATATTTATCCATATTTTTTTAAATAATTTTTTTATGAGAATATCTAAAAAAAGTGATATTATATATCAAATATTATTTTTTCGAGGTAAAAATATGCAAGATATTCAAGTTCTAATAATAACTTTTGTAAATCTCTTTTTACAATATGTTTGGGTGGCAAAATTTATTTTTTTATTATTGTTATTATCACAGTGGAGAAAAAAATCCACTATATACAATTCTTTGGATCTTTTATTTTTAACTCTTTTTACCTTATGTTGGTTTTTATCTATCTATTTTTTTGGTCTCACTTTCAAGAAAAAGGGTAGCTAATAAAATATATAAAATAAAAAAATTAAGAAGTATAAAAAAATGTTACTAATGCTGATAGAAAAAGAGCTAAGAAGATGGAAAGGTCTTATTACTTATCTTGAGATGAGTACAGATAACCATATAAGTGCCAATAATAATATTGAGCTTTACTTTACAGGGAAGGATTTTTTTGAAAACTTAAAGAAGGAAATTAAAAATGCTAGAGAAGTCATCAATATGGAATATTTTCGTTTTTTTAAGTTTGATAACATTGGAAAAGAAATAGCTGATCTTTTTAATAGAAAAAAAGCTAAAGAAGGCTTAGAAGTCAATCTTATTATAGATGGTGTAAAACACTTCCAATTTCAGATTAAAAAGATATTTTAAAAATACAGGAGTGAGCTTACATTTCTTCTTTAGAAGTTATATTCCTCTATTAAATATTAGATTGAACTATAGAGACCATAGAAAACTGACTATAATTGATAATAAAGTGGCCTTTGTTGGTGGTATGAATATAGGAGATGAGTACTTGGGTAAAGGAAAAATAGGATATTGGCGTGATACTTCTGTAAAAGTCTTTGGAGATGTGGTTGCAACTTTTGAAAAAAAGAATTCTATTTTGCCTTGAGCATAGTTAAAAAAATAAATTTTTAAAAAGATGAAAAAGTTGTCAGTTGAGCCTACTCTTAAATATGAAAAAGAAGAAAGTGTATATATGCAACTTATTAGCTCAGGACCTAACTATGAGTTTCCAGTAATAAGGGATAACCATATCAAGCTTATACAGGAAGCTAAGAAGTCTGTATTTATACAAACCCCATACTTTGTTCCTGATGATTTGTTACTGGATACATTAAAAACTGCTATCTTATCTGGGATAGATGTAAAAATTATGATACCTAACAAGGCAGATCACCTTTTTCATCTATTGGGTTAATCAGTACTATATTGCTGATCTTTTGAGATTAGGTGCAAATATTTACAGATATGAAAATGGCTTCATTCACTCAAAAACTTTATTGATAGATGAAGAGGTTATCTCAGTTGGAACATGCAACTTAGACTATAGAAGTTTTTTATTTAAACTTTGAAGTAAATTTAAATATCTATAATAAGGAAGTTGCCAATGCTTTTAAAGTACAATATTATAAAGATATTGCCATATCTAAGAAATTAACATTTAACGATTTTGCAAAAAGAAGTATTTTTTTACAAAAATTAAAGAGTCTGTATTTAGACTTTTTATCACCAATTTTATAGAAATGAGGTAATATGGGAGTTTTTCACAAAAATTTTAGATAAAGAAAAAAAGAATTTATTGAAGAACAGTATCGAATAAAAATTCTAGATATAAAAAAATATCAGTAATGGAATTTTGAATTCAAATTTTCAAATTGATTGTGAGAATACAAAATATATATTAAGAATTTTTGAGGCTGATAGAACTTTAAAGGAAGAAGAACAGGAGCTAATCTTGTTAAATGAAATAGCAAGTTTTATTCCTGTAAGTGAAGCTATTAAAAATAAAGATAATGAATATATTTCTGTTTTTGAAAAATAAAAAGTTTGCACTCTTTTAACTATGTGAGTGGGAAAATTATTGAAAAAAATAGATACTCATATCATTAGAGAGATAGCAAGCTACTTAGGAAAAATTACATGCTTTTACAAAGGATATAAGTCCTGAAAAAAATATAATAGAAAAAAACTAGACTGGACTTTAATTATTTTTTTATGATAAAAATATGTCAATCGGATATTGATTTTCAAGATAAAGAAAAGTTATTAAACTTAGCTTCTAAAATAAAGGATTATGATTTTTTTCTCAGCTTGAATGTGGAATTATACATGGAGATATCTTCCCTGACAATGTCTTATTTGATGAGAATAACAATATAAAAAGCTATTTTAGATTTTTAATGAAAGCTATTATGCTCCATTTATTTTTGATATTGCTGTAGTTATAAATTTTTGGATTAAAAATAAATAAATATGATTTTTTCACTGAAAATAATTTTTATAAGAGATTTTTTTAAACTATTATTCAAAAACAAAGAAAAAAATTACAAATCAAGAATTAAAAGTTTTAGATTTGGCTTGTAAAAAAAGTGGCATTGACTTTTTATCTTTTTAAGATTATACAGAGAAAAATTGAGAATTCTTATCAAAAAAAGCTTTTTTTCTATTAAAGAAAAAAATCTTATGTAAGTTTATTAGACTTAATAAAAAGGAGATGATTTTTTTGAAAGGTTTGGCTGAATTAAAAAAATAAAGTTGTAAATGCTCCTCATGTAAATATGTTTAAAGTAGCCACTTGGACGACAATGGGAGCTCTTTGCAATATTTTTTCTAATTTATATATTTGTTGGGGACGAAATATTTAAAATTTCTCTCCTATTCTTATTCTTATTGCTTTTTGGTACACCTTTTTGTATCTTTAATGCTGTCAAAAGCGAGTGTTAAAAAGAGCATATAATATAAGAATGATAGGAAATGGTGGAGCTAGAACTGAGAAAGAACAGTTAGTTGTTGATACTGTAACTCTATTGAGCGAAAAAAATTAAATCTTCAAAAGCTTCCTGAAATAGGAGTTTACCCTTCTTATGATATCAATGCTTTTTGCAACAGGAGCTTCAAAGAACTCTGCTATGGTTGCTGTTTCCCAAGGACTTTTTAAATAATATGAACGAAACAGAAATTATAGGGGTATTAGCTCATGAAATGTCACATGTTGTTAATGGTGATATGCTTACTTCTACTATTTCTAGAAGGTTTTGTTTCAGCCTTTTTCATAGTGATTATCATAATAGTAAATATTTTACTTTCAGGTAATAGAAGAAACAATAGAGCAGGTAATGCTATAGCTAGTACAGCAAGTTTTTTTATTTTCTTAGAAGTTGCTTAAACTTCTTTGGTAGAATTCTTGCAAGTTGGTATTCAAGAAGAAGAGAATTTGGTGCTGACAGATTAGCTGCTCAAATTACAGAACCTGCATATATGAAAGAGTGCTTTAATTCGTTTACAAGAAATCAGTGAAGGAAGAGTAAATCTTCAAGCTAGTGATAGAGAATTCGCTGCTTTTCAAAAATTACAAATAATTTTTTTCTATGGGTGGTTTTACAGCTCTTTTTGCTACTCACCCAAGTTTAGAAAAAAAGAATAGCTGCTATTGAAAGAATGGAGAAAATAATAAAATAGGCTGTTGCAAATTCATAAAAAGTAAAAAATAGTTCGTTACTGAGTAGATAAAAATAACGATGAAAGGTCAAGAATTTCTAGTTATGTATCGCGATTACTCAGCCTATAGTCTGGCTCAAACACTCTGCACAATTATCGGCTCATTCTTATTTAGACTATTTTTTCATCTCAAAAATCTACATTCGTAACTCACTTATTTTGTAAACTTTTTGATTATATTTTTTTAATCTTGCAATAGCCTATTTTTCTTTTTAGAATCTTGGCAATATATTTTTCCTGTGTAACTTTTTAGATTTTGCAATTTCTTCAGGTGTTCCTGTAGCAACGACAGTTCCTCCATTTTCTCCACCATCTACTCCAATATCTATTATATGATCAGCTGTTTTTTTATAACATCAAGATTATGCTCAATTATTATAACAGTGTTTCCTTTTTCTAAAAGTCTATTTAAAACTTCTAATAGCTTTTTTTAATATCTTGGAAATGTAATCCTGTTGTAGGTTCATCTAAGATATATACAGTATTTCCCTTACTCATCTTTAGAAAGTTCAGTTGCAAGTTTTATTCTCTGTGCTTCTCCACCTGATAGAGTAGTTGCAGGTTGTCCTAACTTTTATATAGTCCAAACCTACATCTATTAGGACTTTTAACTTTCTTTCTAAAGTAGGGATATTTTTAAAGAACTCATAAGCTTCAAGTACACTCATTTCTAAGACATCATAGATATTTTTTTCCTTTGTAGTATACATCCAATGTTTCTTTTATTATATCTTTTTCCCTTACAAACTTCACACTCAACATAGACATCTGGCAAGAAATTCATCTCTATCTTTAATATTCCTGCACCTTGACAAGCTTCACATCTTCCACCTTTTACATTGAATGAAAATCTACCCTTTTTGAAACCATGTAGCTTTGCATCTTGAGTTTCTGCAAAAATGTCTCTTATGTCATCAAAAAGTTTTGTATAAGTAGCAGGGATTAGATCTTGGTGTTCTTCCTATTGGAGTTTGATCAATATTGATAACCTTTTCCAATTCTTCTAAACCTTCAATTTTATCATATTCCAATGGGTATAGTTTTCCCTTATTCAATTGATTAAATAGTATTGGGTATAGAGTTGAATTAACAAGAGTAGATTTTCCACTTCCACTCACTCCTGTTACAACAGTCATAACTCCTAAAGGAAATTCTACATCTATATTTTTTAAGTTATTTCCTTTTGCACCAAACAATTTAAGAGTTTTATTCCATTTTCTTCTCTTCTTAGGGATTTCAATTTCTTCCTTACCACTTAAGAATTTCCCTGTTACAGAATTCTTGTTTTTCATTATTTCTTTCGGACTTCCAAAGGCAACAATTTCTCCTCCAAAAGTTCCTGCACCTGGACCTATATCCAGTATCTTATCTGCTTGCATCATAGTATCTTCATCATGTTCAACCACAATTAAAGTATTTCCTAATTCTTTAAGTCTATTTAAAGTCGCAAGTAATTTATCATTATCCTTTTGATGTAGTCCCTATACTTGGTTCATCTAGTACATATAGAACTCCTGTAAGTCCCTGAACCTATTTGAGTTGCAAGTCTTATTCTTTGAGATTCTCCTCCTGATAAAGTTTTAGTTTCTCTTGAAAGAGTCAAATAATCCAAACCAACATTAGTCATAAATGTTAATCTTTCTCTTATTTCTTTTTAAAAATTTCCTTAGCAATTTTTTTCTTGTTTTTTTCTGTCAAACTTAAATTCATAAAGAAATCAAGAGAATTTTTTTATACTCATATCACAAATTTCCATGATATTTTTTTATCATTAACAGTTACTGCTAAAACTTCATCTTTCAATCTTTTTTTCCCTTACAAACTTTACAGATTCTTTCAACCATGTATCTATTTTTCAATCTCTTCTTTTTTGAGCTTCTGAAAAAAAGATTCATAGTATCTTCTTTCTAAGTTTTTTTAACTGCTCCTTCATATTCTTTATAACCATGAAAAGTCAAACTCTCCACCTGTGTAATCAAATTTAAATTTTTTTCATCATAACCATAGAATATTATATCCAATTCTTTCTTAGTTAAATTTTTAACAGGTTTGGTTAAATCTATTTTTGCTGCCTTTGCCATAGCTCTGAATATTTCCCAGCTATATCCTTTTCTTGCCATAGCCCCTGGAATATACATTCCTCCATCTTCTATAGATAAGTCAGGATTTTTCTATTAGCTTATTTTTCATCAACTTCTAATTTTTTACCCAGTCCTTTACATTCAGGACAGGCACCATAAGGAGCATTGAATGAAAATAATCTTGGATTTAATTCAGGTATACTAACATCTTCATGGTTAGGGACAAGAATAATTTTCACTGTATAGATAATCAGTTTTTACCATCATTTACTATCAGTTTTTCCATTTGACAACTCTATTGCCGCCTCTATTGATTGAGTTAATCTACTTTTCAAAAATCTTTGTCATCTTTCTTTAAAAACTAATCTGTCTACTACAACTTCTATACTATGTTTCTTGTTTTTTTATCCAGTTCAATTTCATCTTCTAAATATAGTACCTCACCATTTACTCTAGCTCTTACAAAAACCTTTTTTTAAACAAATTTAAAAAGATATTTTTTTATGAGTACCTTTTTTTATCTTTTACAACAGGTGAAAGAAGAATAATTTTACTTCCTTCATCAAATTTTGACATAATACTTTTCAACTATTTCATCTACACTTTGTTTTTTTCAACTGCTGTGTGACAAATATGGCAGTGTGCTATCCCTATATGAGCAAATAAAAGTCTCAGATAATCGTAGACTTCAGTTATAGTTCCAACTGTTGAACGAGGGTTTCTATTTGTAGTTTTTTTGCTCTATTGAGATTGCAGGCGATAAACCTTCTATACTGTCTACTTCTGGCTTTATTCATCTGACCTATGAATTGTCTTGCATAGGCTGAAAGACTTTCAACATATCTTCTTTGTCCCTCTGAATAGATTGTATCAAAGGCAAGAGAAGATTTTCCACTTCCACTTACTCCTGTTATAACAATGAATTCATTTTTTTAGGGAGTTCAATATCTATATTTTTTTAAATTATGTTGCCTTGCTCCTTTTTATAGTAATTTTATCTATCATTTATTCAAATTCACTATTCCTTTCTGAAATTTTTTTCTATATTATTATATCATATTTATCATATATTTAAAAAAATAAAAATGGAGCTGTTGCAAAAATAATAAAAAGTAAAAAAATAGTTTGTTACTGAGTAAATTTCTTATTTTTTTACTTTTGAATTAAGATTATAGTATACAATAACTCCGTTTTTTTATTTTTTTCTTTTTTTATTTTCTATATAGAAAAATCCTATTCCTATTATATGTAGAATAGCAGCAATATTTAATAAATATATGCCATATCATATGATAGTATTTTTTATAGTCATGAGCAAAGAAATATGCACCTATTGAATACATCACTCCACCCAATACAACTAAAACTAAAAATACTGTATTTGCTCTTCTAAGTAATGTTGGAAAAAAGAAAATAGCTATCCAACCCATAACTAAATACAAAGTCAAACTCAATTTTGGCATAGCTCTTGTTGCCAATGACTTATATAGTATCCCAACCAATACTATAGTCCATTGAATAATGACAATTAAAATTCCCTTCCAACCACCTATTATAACTAAGGCAACAGGTGTATAACTTCCAGCAATAGCAACATATATGAAGATATGATCCAAAATCCTAAATATAGATTTATGCTTGCTATTGTGATACATAGAATGGTAAAGAGTTGAACTCAAAAACATTAAAAACAATGAGGCTATAAAAATACTTATTCCCACTGCTGAAGCATAGCCACCATGAAAAGTAACCCCAAAGACTACCTATAGGTAAAAGCACTAAAGTTGCTGCTGCCATCACTCCATGTGTGATTGTATTTCCAAGTTCCTCAGAAAATGTTAATCTTCTATTAAATTTCATAATAATTACTTCCTTTTAAATCTTTTAACTTAACTAATTATTAGACACAAAAAAATTCAGACTTAGTTGTACTTTTTCTATTTTTCAATGTTAAAATAATATTATCTTTGAAAAAGGAATGATATTATGGAAATTATAGAGAGCAAAGAAAATAAATTAATAAAATTTTTTAAAAAAATTGAAAACAAAAAAATATAGAGATAGTGAAGCTCAATTTTTAGCAGAAGGACATAAATTTTTAGATTATGATACTGTACCTGAAATAATAGTTGTCAGAGAAGATGTAAAAGATTTGTATATAGAAAAAAATTAGATAAATTTGACATGTAAAAAAAGTTATAGTGAGTGAAAAGATTTTTTTCAAGAATTGAGTTCACAAGAAAATTCACAGGGGATAATTATTGTCTATTCTAAAAAAATAATGACTTAAATTGTTTATCAAATAATTTAGTGATTTTTAGATGATGTGGCAGATCCAGGTAATTTAGGAACTATTATTAGACTTTGTGATGCTACTAACTTTAAAGATATTATTTTAACTAAGGGAACTGTTGATGCTTACAATGAAAAAAAGTGATAAGAGCAACTATGGGTTCTATCTTAAATGTCAATCTTTTCTATTTAGAAAAACAAGAAATTATAAAAAATTTTTAGAAAGAAAATAATTACTCTGTAATAGCCACTTACTTAGATAAAGAGGCTCTACCATACAATAAAATTAAATTAAAAGAGAAAAAAATGCTGTGATTTTTTTGGAAATGAAGGTCGTGGAATTTGTGATGAATTTGTAAGTATAAGTGATTGCAAAACTATTATACCTATACTTTCAAATACAGAATCATTAAATGTTGCAGTTGCATCTGCTATAATTCTATATAAATTTAGAGAAATAGAGGGACTTATATAAGTCCCTCTTGATTTTTATTCTTTTATTTCCTTTTTAAAAAAATTTTAACAAGAGCTAGAGCAAATTTTATCTTCTTTATTTCAAAAGGAAGTTTTTTTAATGCCTTGTCCATAGATAATTCAATTTCTTTTTTTCAGTCATAGAGCTACCTCATTAGTTAGGATATTTTTTTGTTCAATGCTTTTTAAAATTGCAAAAGTTTCTAAATCCATATCTCCTGTTGCATTTTTAGGATTGAAATGTAGTTGGAAAGCATAGACAACGTCTCTACTGTCTCTGTCCCATTCATTAGTTCTGTTGATTTCATATCCATATTTTCTTAATTCTTCTTTGATATCAGTGATAGATGTAGCGTTAAATTTTTTTCTTCATTCATAAATGATTGTTTATCGCTTTCATTGTACCAAGCTCCTATATCATACTTTTTCATATAATTCTTTCCAAGGGAATTTTGCTCCTGGATCTTTCTTTCTACTTGGAGCGATATCAGAGTGAGCAACAATATTTTTTTGCTGGAATATTATATCTAGCTGCAACATATTTTTATTATTTGAGCAACTTTTTCTATTTGTATTGGCTTATATTCAAGATAAGCATCATAAGGTGGATAACGATTAGGATCATTTCTACGATCTCTTGCTATACCATCACTAACAATTTCAATACCGATAGATGTATCATTTAGATTAGTTCTTCCTCTAAATGAACTTGCTCCAGCATGCCATGCTCTTTGATCTAAAGGAACTAGATTATAGATTATATTATCATCTTCATCAAGAACTAAAAATGTGCACTTACTCTGTTTGAAATTAATTCTTTAATAGAATATTCATTATTTGTTGCTGTATAATGGACTACAATAAATTGTATTCTTTCATTTCTTCCAAGTGATACATAAGTATCAGAATCCACTTTAAATTTTCCTATATTTCCAATTGAAGAACTGCAGTCGTTCTTCTAGTAGTACTTGTTCCTTTTTACTTCTCTTTACTGGGGTATCAGAAGATGAACAGGCTACCATAAAAACTAATAAACTCAATAATGCTAATATTTTTTTCATAATTTCACCTCAATTTAACATTATAGCATATTTTTATTTTTGCCATTTTTATTTATTTTTTTGCCTTGTAAATCTTTATTCACAATGTTATACTGTAAAATAATATATTTTTTTATGCTGGAGGTAGAAATGAGCCGTATTAGAATTTTTAGATGAAAGCGTTTCTAATGCAATAGCCGCTGGTGAAGTTGTAGAAAATCCTACTAGTATGATTAAAGAGTTAATTGAAAACTCTCTAGATGCTGGAAGTAAGGAAATAAAATTAGAAGTATGGAATGGTGGTCTTGATATTTCCATAAGTGATAGTGGTTGTGGAATGTCAAAAGAGGACTTACTGCTTTCTATTGAAAGACATGCAACAAGTAAAAATTACTACAAAAAGATGATCTATTTAATATAAGAACTTATGGTTTTAGAGGGAAGCTCTATCTTCAATAGCCTCTGTTTCTAAAAATGATACTATCTTCAAGAACAGAAGATAGCCCAAATGGGACTCAAATGAATGTTTTAGGTGGTAAGGTAACAAATCTAAAAGATATACAAAAAAATGTAGGTACTCAGATAGAAATAAAAGATTTATTCTATAATACTCCTGCAAGAAAAAAATTCTTGAGAAAGGATACTACTGAATATCTAAATATAAAGGATATCTTTTTAAGAGAGGCTCTAGCTAATCCTAATGTTAAATTCATCTTAAATATTGAAGGTAAGGAAAGTATAAGAACAAGTGGAAATGGTATAGAAAATGCTATTTTAGAAATCTTTGGAAAAAAATTATTTAAAGAATTTCTCTAAATTTTCATTAGGTTACTTAGGTAATGCTAACTTATTTAAGGCTAATAAAAGATTCCATCTTTGTATTTATAAATGGTCGTTCTGTAAAATCAAAGATAGTTGAAGAAGCTGTAATTGCTGCCTATCATACAAAAACTAATGAAAGGAAAGTATCCAAGTGCTTTAATTTTTCTTGGATATAGATCCAGCTGAAATCGATGTCAATGTTCATCCATCAAAAATTGTAAAATTTGCTAATCAATCTGAAAATATACAATTTAGTCAAAGGTGAAATTGAAAGATTTTTTTCTCTGATGATGAGAATTTTATTTCACCACATATCGAAGTTGAAGATGAAGAAGTTGAAACTTTTTGAAGAAAAAAAGAAGAAAAAAATAGAATATCCTAATAATAATTTTTTTAGATATAAATGATTTTTAAAGATGAGAAAGAAAAGCTTTATCCCAATTATCTGTTATTCAAAAAGAAGATTACTTAAAGAAAGACTACAGAGACATCGAAAGATGAAAAGCAAAAACATTACTAATATCGATAGTATCGTAAAGACTTATCCAAATGAAAGTAAAAAGAAAATATTGAAACCTTTCAAAAAAAGTAGACAGAGACTTTGATTTAATAGAAAAAGAGGTTGAAACTGAAAAAAACAAAGGATAAATATTTTTTTGATACTAAGGATACTAGTAGAGGGTAAAATATTTGATGATTTTTTTCGAGCTTTAAAAAAACATTGATTTTAGAGTTATAGGACAGGTGTTTGATAGTTTTCATACTTGTTGAAAGAAATAATCTTTTAGAAATATATGACCAACATATAATACATGAAAGAATACTATATGAAAAGTTGAAACAAGAATACTACAATCACTCTATGACTAAACAAAATCTTTTAGTTCCTATAAGATTTGAGCTAGATCCAAGAGAAAAGCAATTGGCTCTTGAAAAACACTGAAATCTTTTCAAGTTTTGGTTTTTGATATAGATGATTTTTGAAAAGAATGAAATTCTATTGAGAACCACTCCAACTATGGATTTAAGAGATAGTTATGAAAAATATAATAAAAGAAATTTTTAGATAATATTTCTAAAAAAATAAGGATAAGGATATCAGAGAAAAATATCATAGTATCTATGTCTTGCAAAGGGTGCTATAAAAAGCCAATCATAAATTAACTATAGAGGAAATGTATTCTATGGTGGCAAAACTTCATGAAGTTGGAGAATATACTTGTCCTCATGGAAGACCTATAATAGTAAAGATGTCTTTACTAGATTTAGAAAAACTTTTTAAAAAGAAAAATAAGGTGATAACTTGAATATAAATATTATTTGTATAGGAAAAAAATTAAAAGATAAATATATTAACGAAGGTATTGCTGAATTTTTCAAAGAGAATGACAAGTTTTGCAAATCTCAATATCATTGAACTAAAAGAATATAACAAAGAAGATAATATGAATATTTCAATAGACAAAGAAAAGCCAAGATATATTAAAAACAGCTTTCAAAGACTAATTCTTATAATATTCTTTTAGATTTAAATGGTAAAGAATTAAGCTCAGAAGATATGTCTCAATACATTGAGGACTTAAAAAAATAAGGGTACAAGTAGTATAAATTTTTATTATTGGTGGCTCTAATGGGGTAAATAAAAGAGCTTAAAAATTCAGTTGACATGAAATTAAAATTTTCACACTTTACCTTTCCTCATCAACTTATGAGACTTATTCTTTTTGGAGCAAGTTTATAGATGGTTTGCAATATCTAATAATATAAAAATATCATAAATAGGGAGGGTTGGAATCATAAAAGGTAATTTTATTCTGACGACAAAAGATAGCTATGATGAAGAGTGTGTTGAAGAATTAGTGGGAGAAATTGAAGGAGAATTAAAAGAAGATATTGAAAATATCAATTTCTTTTTTAGAAAAATTCTGAGAATGAGTATTCTATAAAATTAGAAAAACAAAGAGTTATCTTTAATTAGAAATTCAGGAAACTAAATTTAAATATACACTTTAAAATTTAATGGTGAAAAAAATAATTTTTTTATGAAGTTGAGAATTTTCAAACAAAAATTTTTCTTGTATTAGGAGAAAAATATTCATATAATAAAGAGAAGAGAATATTTCAATTTTTCTTATACATTATTTGATATAAATCACAATGAAATAAATAAGATTGAAATAGCTATAAAGCGTGTTTAAATGGAGGGAGAGAAAAATGTTAAAAAAATTAGCTATAACTTTAGTGGCAGTAGTTTTTTTGTAGGTTGTTATAATTTAGATAATATCAATGGCAAAAAGTAGTGGAGGCTCTATAAGAGAAATTGAAATAGCTGGTTCTCAACAAACAGGTGGAACTACTACTCCTACAACTGGTGGAACAGTTGAAACTAAACCACAACAAGAAGAAAAAATTGTATCTGTAGATGTTAATGATGAAAATGTCAACGATTATCTAACTATCATAAAATCTAATTTAAGAACTTCTGCAAAAAGGTAGATGACAATATAAGAAATCAATATACTATTCCTATAGGAGAAACTTTAGTTTTTCCTGTTGATAATGAAAGAGCTATAAAACTTTCAACTTCTCCAAAAAATGCTAATCCCAAAAGTTAGTCTTACAAATGGAAAGGTAAGTTTTAGAACTGTGTATCAAGGGCAATATGTTTTATCAACTTATGTTAATGGAAGCGTAAATAGAAAAAAATTACAGTATCTGCTATATCTAAGTATGATTTTGATGAAAAAGATCTTTATAAGTTAATATTACAAGATTCAGAAAAAGAGATAAAGATGTAGAAAATGCTGTTACTCTATATAAAATGCTATATCCTGCTGGAAGATATTCAAAAAGAAGTTAATTATCTATTCTTAAAATATGCTTATGAAATAAGAAATAACTCTCTTATAAATGAAGCTTTAGCTGGGGTAAAAAAATGATTTTTTTCTTCTTACTCTGATAGTGAAAAAAAGCAACTATATTAAGAGCTGCAAAAATTAGCAAATAAGAGTATTTTTTTATACCTTCTGAAGTTTATAACACTAATAACTCAGATTTAAAAATGCTTTAAATGAATACAATAATAGTGGTAAAGCTGCTGTAGACAGAGCTCCATCTACTCCAGTAGATAATAGGGACTGTAACTACAGAAAAATAAAGCTAAAACTCAAACAACAGAAAATGAAACTTCTATAGTAGACTATGCAAGAGAAAAAGTTAGATCTGTTGTTGGTGGAATCTCTGGTACAACTAGTACAGCTTCTACAGTAGGTTCTGCTAACTCTAAAGTGACTACTTCAACTGAATCTTATTATGAAAAAAAGGTATGAAAAATCTAAACTCTAACCCTAAAGTTGCTATAGATAATTTTAAAAAATCACTTTCTAGTGAAAAAAATACAAGACAAAAAAACCAGAAATCTATTATAATATAGCAAGTTCTTATGCAAAGCTTGGTAATAGAGTTGAAGTTACAAAATATATAAGACTTTTAAAACAAGAATTTCCAAATAGTTCTTGGGCAAAAGAAAAAGCGAAGCACTTTCAAATTTAATAAAAATAACTTTTTAGGAGGATACAAGGTATGGAAAAAAATATTTTGACAGATTAGAGAAAGAACCTCTAATTGCTGAAAGATGGAAAAAAATTGAAGAGTTGGAAAGTAATGGCGTTAAAGCTTTTGGTAGTAAATACGATAAGCAAATAATGATAGGAGATATATTAAAACATAAGCCTGAAGAAAATTTAAAATTTAAAACTGCAGGAAGAATAATGTCTTTAAGAGGTAAGGGAAAAGTTTACTTTGCTCATATAGAAGATCAATCTGGAAAAAAATTCAAATATACATCAAAAAAAGATGAATTAGGTGAAAATGAATTTGATCATATTGTTAAAATGCTTAATGTTGGAGATATTATAGGTGTTGAAGGAGAGTTATTCATAACTCATACTGAAGAATTAACTTTAAGAGTTAAATCTATCAGCCTTCTTACTAAAAACGTAAGATCTCTTCCTGAAAAATATCATGGATTAACAGACGTTGAAATCAGATATAGAAAAAGATATGTTGACTTAATAATGAACCCAGAGTTAGAGATACTTTTTATTAAAAAGAACTCAAATAATAAAAGCTGTTAGAAAATACTTAGATGACAGAGGATTCTTAGAAGTTGAAACTCCTTTAATGCACCCTATCTTAGGAGGAGCTGCTGCTAAACCTTTCGTAACTCACCACAATGCTTTAAATCTTGATCTATTCTTAAGAATAGCTCCTGAACTATACTTAAAAAAATTAATAGTTGGAGGATTTGAAAGAGTTTATGAATTAGGAAGAAACTTTAGAAATGAAGGAATTTCTACAAGACACAATCCTGAATTTACTATGATAGAACTATACCAATCTCATGCTAACTTCAATGATATGATGGATCTATGTGAAGGAATAATCTCATCTGTATGTCAAGAAGTTAATGGAACAACTGATATTGAATATGATGGTGTTCAATTATCTTTAAAGAATTTCCAAAAGAGTACACATGGTTGATATGATAAAAGATGTTACAGGAGTTGACTTCTGGCAAGAAATGACTTTTGAAGAAGCTAAAAAATTAGCTAAAGAACATCATGTTGAAGTGGCAGACCACATGGACAGTGTTGGACACGTTATAAATGAATTTTTTGAACAAAAAAATGTGAAGAAAGAGTAGTTCAACCAACATTTGTATATGGACACCCTGTTGAAATATCTCCGCTTGCTAAGAGAAATGAAAAAAATCCAAATTTCACAGACAGATTTGAATTATTTATTAATAAAAAGAGAATATGCTAATGCCTTCACAGAATTAAATGACCCTGCAGACCAAAGAGGAAGATTTGAGGCTCAAGTTGAAGAAGCATTACGTGGTAATGAGGAAGCAACACCAGAAATAGACGAAAGTTTCGTAGAAGCTCTTGAATATGGTTTACCACCCTACAGGTGGAATGGGAATTGGAATAGACAGACTTGTAATGTTACTTACAGGTGCTCCATCTATAAGAGATGTAATTCTTTTCCCACAAATGAAACCAAGAGACTAATAGACAATTTTTTAGAGTGGAACTTGTTTCCACTCTTTCTATTTGTATATATTTTATTTTTTTATTTTTTTGGAGGTTATATGCTTAGAGAGTTTATGTTAATTTTTACAATTAACTATGTTGGAATACTTCTTTCAAAGATTTTTACATCTTCCCTTTACCAGGAACTATACTATCTTTGTTACTGCTATTTTTAATGTTACAATTTAAAGTTTTAAAATTAGAAAAAAATTGAAAATGCTGGAAACTTCCTGCTACTGAATATGACTATATTCTTTATGCCACCTACAGTTAAAATCATAGATTCATATGAATTATTAGAAAAAGATCTTTTTAAAATTATAGTAATTATAATAGTTTCAACATTTTTTTAACTATGGGTATAACAGGGAAAGTTGTACAACTTATGATAGATCTTAAAGAAAGGAAAGAGAAAAAAATAATGAAAGAGATAATTGTTAGTAATTTATTTTTTTGGTTTAATTTTTAAGTTATTTTTGCCCTTGAAATTGGAAAATGGGTGTTTAAGAAAACTCAAACTCCTTTGTGTAATCCTTTTTAATAGGGACTACTATAGTTATTGTCATATTAAAAGTTTTTAATATTTCAACTGATGACTATTATAAGGGGGCAGGAATGATACTTTTTCCTATTGGGATCCTGCTACAGTAGCCCTTGCTATCCCTCTATATAAGAAATGGGATCTATTCAAAAAAATTCTTTGTTCCTGTTATGACTGGTGCAATTGTAGGTTCTTTTGTTGGTATAGTATCTGTTATCGTTTTAGGAAAATTATTTGGTATGGATGATAAATTAATTTTTTCTCTTATGCCTAAATCTATAACTACTCCTTTTGGGATCGAAGTTAGCTCTATGCTTGGAGGAATTCCTGCAATAACAGTGGTAAGTATTATGCTTACAGGTATAGCTGGTAACGTAACAGCTCCTCTTATCAGTAAGATTTTTTTAGAGTGAAACACTCTGTAGCTGTTGGTATTGGAATTGGAGTTTCAAGCCATGCTGTTGGAACTTCAAAAGCTATGGAAATTGGTGAAGTAGAAGGTTCTATGAGTGCCTTATCAATAGTATTTGCTGGAATTCTAACTTTAGTATGGGCACCACTTTTAAAACTTTTAGTATAGGAGTACAAAAACAGTTATTAAAAAAATATTGAAACATATTTAATTGTATGTTAATATATTTATATGATAAAAATATATAAACCAAAAAGAATTTAGTGAATTAGTAAATAGAAGTGTAAATACACTTCAAAGATGGGATAGAGAAGGTATATTGATAGCACATAGAACCCCCAACAAATAGGAGATATTATACTTTAGAAGATTATAATAAAGTTATGGGTATTGAGGGTAACTCAAAATCAAGTATATGAAGTTATTATATATGCAAGAGTTTCTAATAATAATCAAAAAGATGATTTACAAAATCAAATTAAATTTTTTTAAGAGATTATGCTAATGCAAAGGGATATATAGTATCAGAAGTTATAACTGATATTGGAAGTGGGCTTAATTATCAAAGAAAAGGTTTTAACTCTATTCTTTATTCTGATAAAAAGCAAAAAAATTCTTATCTCATATAAAGATAGATTTGTAAGATTTGGTTTTGATTGGTTTGATAAATTTTTAAAATCAAAAGGTAGTGAGATAGAAATTGTAAATAATGAAGATTTATCACCACAAGAAGAAATGATACAAGATTTAATTTCTATTATACATATATTTTTCTTGTCACATACATGGACTTAGAAAATATAAAAAGCAAATAAAGGAAGATAAAGATGTATTATAAAGCACTAAAGATAGAAATAAAACTAACAGAAGAACAAAAAGATACAAGTAAATAAAACTATTGGGACTGAAAGATTTATATATAATGAGTATATTAAATATAATCAAGAACAATATGAGCTAGGTAATAAATTTGTAAGTGCTAATGATTTTTCTAAATATATTAACAATATCTATCTACCTAATAATCCTGATAAAAAAATGGATAAAAGATGTATCTTCTAAATCAGTCAAACAAGCTATGATTTATGGAGAAAAGGCTTTTAAAAAAATTTTTTTAAGGGTTTAAGTGCTTTTTCCTATTTTTTTAAGAAAAAAAGGTAAGAATGAGTTGGGTGCATATTTTTGTTAGGAATAATAAAACTGATTTTGAGTTTTATAGACATAAAATAAAAGATACCTACATTGAAATTTGTAAGAGTAAAAAGAATATGGATATATACCTAAAAATGCGATTATTAAAAGTGGAACTATAACTAAAACAGCTGATAGATATTTTCTATCTCTTATTATGGAAGTTGAAGATACTGTAAAAAGCAACTAATACAAGTAGTGAAGGGTTAGGTGTAGACTTAGGTATAAAAAGATACAGCTATATGTTCTAACGCTAAGGTATTTAAAAATATAAATAAAACTAAAAAGTTAAAAAAATTGAAAAAGAAACTTAAGAGAGAACAAAGAAAGATGTCAAGAAGTGTAGAATATTCTAAATCTAAAAAGATAAAATTAAAAAGAATGTAAGAATTTTTAATAAGAAAAAAAGTTGAAAGTACAAAAAAATTATTTTTATAGACTAAATTGTATTAGAGATGATTATAATAATAAAATAGTAGATGAAATAACAAGAGCCAAGTTAAAATACATTACTATTGAAGATTTAAAAAGTATCTAATATGATGAAGAATAAACATCTTTCAAAAGCTATACAAGAACAGAATTTCTATGCGATAAGAACTAAACTTATAAATAAATGTAAGGAAAAGAAATATTGAGTTAAGATTAGTAGATACATTCTATCCAAGCAGTAAAACTTGTTCTTGTTGTGGTAGTACTAAAAAGATTTAAAAACTTAATGATAGGATTTATAAGTGTTGCAATTGTGGTTTAGAAATAGACAGAGATTACAATGCAAGTATAAATCTTGAAAAAGCAAAAAAATATAAAGTAATAACATAGATATTTTTAAAATAAAAAGAAAAGGAGAAAGCTACGAATAGCAAGTTAAAAATATCTATATGTACCGATGGCTAGTCGGGAATTTACGACTATGGAGAGTACAAGGAACTATGAGTAGATACAAAGTATTGAAAAATATACTCGTTGAAGTAGTAATATTCTAGTGTATTAAATATGTTTTTAATACATTTTTTAGTAGCAGGATAATATGATAAAAGAAGCTTGTGTTGAATCTTTTGAAAAATCTTTAGAAGCTCAAAAATAATGGTGCAAAATAGAATAGAACTTTTGTGAAAATTTAGCTGTTGGTGGGACTACTCCTTCTTATGGAACAGTTAAAATTTGCTTAGAAAAATTAAATATTCCTATTTTTCCTATGATTAGAGCTAGAGGCGGAAATTTTATTTATTCTAAGGATGAAATAGAAATTATGAAAGAAGATATCAAAGTTTTTTTAAGGAATTAGGAGTTAAAGGGAGTTGTTTTTCGGCTTTTTAACCTCTGATAACAAAATAGATTTAGAACTTACAAAGGAATTGGTTGAATTAGCTGCTCCTATGGAAGTAACTTTCCATAAAGCTATAGATGAAATCTCTAATCCTTTAGACTATATTGAAAGATTTAATAAATATAGGAGTAAAAAGGATTCTAACTTCAGGTGGTAAAGCTACTGCTTTAGAAGGAAGTGACTTAATAAACCAAATGATAAAAAGCAAATAATAGATTAAAAATTGTTGTTGCAGGAAAAGTTACAAAAGAAAATCTTAATGAACTTAAAAATCTAATTCCTGCTGATGAATTTCATGGAAAAACTTATTGTCTAAATTTTTTTACTAATTTAATAAAAACTTGCTTTTTATTTAAATTTATATTATTATAGTATATATTATTTATATAAAAAAATTTTTCAATTTTTTTCAAATCTTTTCAAATTAAACTTAAATTGAACACCGAGGAAATTTTTACAAAATTATAGTAATAAATAAATAATATAAATATTTTTAAGGAGGAGTTTATGGAAAAAGAAAAAGAAAAAAAGGGATTCAAAGGTTTTTGGATTTTTGTTGAAAGAGGAGGAATAAGTTACCACACCCATTAACATTATTCTGGATATTCTGTGTAATTATTGCAATTATATCTGCAATAGCTGCAAATTCAGGAGCATCTGTTACTTATGAAGCATTTGATAAAAAAAGAAAATATAATTAAAAGAAACTACTTTAACAATTAAATCTCTATTAAATGCTGAAGGTATTAGATATATTTTCTCTTCTATGGTTAAAAACTTCACTGGATTTGCACCTCTAGGAACAGTTTTAGTTGCTCTTATTGGTATAGGGGTTGCTGAAGGTAGTGGACTTATGAGTGCAACTATGAAAAAAGTTGTTACTGCTACACCTAAAAGATTTTTAACTGCAATGGTAGTTTTAGCTGGAGTTATGTCAAATATAGCTTCTGACGCTGGATACGTTGTATTAATTCCTTTAGGAGCAGTTATATTCTTATCATTTGGTAGACACCCAATAGCAGGTCTTGCAGCAGCATTTGCTGGAGTATCAGGAGGGTTCTCAGCTAACCTTCTACTTTCTACAACAGACCCACTATTATCTGGTATCACAACAGAAGCTGCAAAATTATTAAATCCTAGTTATTTTGTAAACCCAGCTTCTAACTACTACTTTATGGCTGCATCAACATTCTTAATTACTATTTTAGGAACTTTTATAACTGAAAAAATTATTGAACCAAGACTTGGTGAATACAAAGGTGAAGTTATAGTTGACCACAATGAATTAACAGATAAAGAAAGAAAAGCTTTAAGATGTGCAGGAATTTCAGTTTTAATATTCTGTGCTATAATAGCTTTCTTAATTCTTCCAGAAAACGCAATTTTAAGAGTTGATGGAACTTTAAAACAATGGACACATGATGGACTAGTTCCTACTTTAATGATGTTCTTCTTAGTTCCTGGTATCGTATATGGTAAAGTTGCTGGAACTATTAAAAACGATAAAGATGTCTGCTAAAAATGATGGGATCTTCTCTTGCAACTATGGGTGGATACTTAGCACTTGCATTTGCTGCATCTCAATTTGTTGCTTATTTCTCTTATACAAACTTAGGAACTTTCGTAGCTGTTAAAGGTGCTGACTTCCTACAAAGTATAGGATTAACTGGATTACCTTTAATCGTTCTATTCGTTTTAGTTTCTGCATTCATAAACCTATTTATGGGATCTGCATCAGCTAAATGGGCTATAATGGCTCCAATATTCGTTCCTATGTTAATGAGACTTGGATATACTCCAGAATTTACTCAATTAGCATACAGAATAGGAGACTCTTCAACAAATATCATAACTCCACTTATGACATATTTTTGCTATGATAGTTGCTTTCATGCAAAAAAATATGATAAAGAATCTGGTATGGGAACTTTAATTTCTGTAATGCTTCCTTACTCAATGTGTTTCTTAGTTGGATGGACAATATTCTTAATAATCTGGTTCATGACTGGTTTACCAATAGGAGTAGAAGGAGTTATTCACTTAGCAGGAATGTAAAATTATTAATATAAAAATTAAGCTGTTGTAAAGTATTTACAACAGCTTTTTTCATTTTCTATTGACAAATAAAAATTTTGTTTATATAATTAACATTGTTAATTAACTTTGTTAACTAATAAAGGAGAAGATATTTATGAAAAAGAGAAAATGTTCAAAAAAATGTTAGATAGCTTCTATGAAGCAGGAAGAGTTTTTTTAATTATCTGCCACCACTTCCAGAAGGAGTAAATATTTCATATATACATATCTTAGATTCAGTACAAACACTTTCATTAAAAATAAGTTTGTTAGAGTAAGTGATGTTAGTAAAGATAGAAATTTATCACTTTCTGGAATCACAAGAACTGTTAAAGAGATGGAAAAAAAGGTTATATTAAGAAAGTTACATCTGATGAAGATGCAAGGGTTGTAAATTTATCTTTGACTGAAAAAGAATGGAACTATATACAGTTTTTTTGTACAAATTCATCAAACAGAACTTGCAAAAATTTTTAAAAAGATGTTTCTGAAGAAAAAAACTTCTTATAACAATTGAAACTATTTATAAAGTATCAGAAATTATGAAAAATAATAGAATTAATTTCAAAAAAATAAAATTTAGAAAAGGATTAAGTATGTCACATAATGAAATTAACTTCACAGAAGGAAGTATTATAAAAAAACTTATACATTTTATGATTCCTATATTAGGGTCTTTAATTTTACAAGCAATGTATGGAGCTGTTGACCTTTTAATTGTAGGAAGATTTGGAACAACAGCAGGTTTATCTGGAGTTTCTACTGGTTCTCAAATATTGAATTTTGTAACATTTATTGTCAGTGGACTGGCAATGGGAGTTACAGTCTTAATAAGTAGATATTTAGGAGAAAAGAAAAAAATAAAAGGATAGGTAGAATTATTGGTGGTTCAGCAGTCTTATTTACAATAGTTTCAGTTATTCTATGCTTTGTTATGGTATTTTTTTGCTAGACCAATTTCTATTATAATGCAAGCACCTCAAGAAGCCTTAGAACTCACAACACTTTATGTACAAATTTGTGGGGCAGGAATATTCTTCATTGTTGCTTATAATCTTATTAGTGCTATTTTTTTCGTGGTTTAGGTGATTCAAAAAGTCCATTAATTTTTGTTGCCATTGCCTGTGTGGTAAATATTATTGGGGACTATATTTTTGTTGCTATATTTAAGTGGAATGTGGTTGGTGCAGCTCTTGCCACTGTAATAGCTCAAGCAGTCAGTGTCATTATGTCTATCGTCATCATAAGGGAAAAAAATTTACCTTTTTACTATTAAAAGAGATTTTTCATTTAAATAAAGAAGTGAAAAGATTTATAGCTATTGGAAGTCCCTTAGCTCTTCAAGAATTTTTTAACACAGATGTCTTTCCTTGCTCTTTGTGCCTTTGTAAATCGTCTTGGTCTTGACGCTTCTTCTGGTTATGGTGTAGCCTCTAAAGTTATTGCCTTTTTTATGTTAGTTCCTAGTGCATTAATGCAATCAATGACTTCTATAGTTTCTCAAAATGTAGGAGCTAAAAAGAGAAGAGAGCACTTTGAAGCTATGACAACAGGAATTAAATTAGGTGGAATAGATTGGAGTTGTCGCCCTTTTATTAATCTATTTCAAGGTACTTTCTTAATTGGTATTTTTTACAGAAGATACTGTTGTTATTCAAAAAGGTTATGAATATTTATTAGGTTTTTCACTTGATACTATTCTAACTGCGATTTTTATTTAGTTTTATAGGATTTTTTTCAATGGACATGAAAATACAATTTGGGTTATGATACAGGGTACAGCTCAGACTCTTTTTAGTAAGACTGCCTTTTTGCTTATATTATGAGTATGCAAGAAAATGCAAGTTTAGTTAAAATTGGATTTTTCAGCACCTATAGCATCTATCTTTGCAATTATAATAAATTATATTTTTCTATTTAAAAAAATAAAAAAATATTATTTGTTTCACAATCAATAAAAATATTTCTAATTTTATTTTCTAAAAAAACAAAATTTTTATTATATAATATAAAAATGGTTGAAATAAAAATTAAAGGAGAAAAGATAATGTTAAATGAAATTGCTAAAAATATATATTTGGTAGAAGTACCTCTACCAAAAATCCATTGAGAGCATTGAATTGCTATTTTATTAAAAAAATGGAGAAAATATTCTAGTTGTAGATAGTGGTTTTGACCATGAAGAAAGTGAAAAAGTATTTTTTTGATGCTCTTGAAGAATTAGGTGCACAAGTTGGAAAAACAGATATGTTTTTTAACTCACTTACATGCTGATCACTCAGGGCTAGCTCTAAAATTTAAAAATAAATATCAAGGTAAAGTATATTGTAGTCAAATAGACACTGACTATATAAACAAGATGAAACATGAACTGTATGCAGATAGATTTGTTCCTACACTAAAAGTTATGGGGAATAGAACCTGATTTTTAATTTTTTGAAACTCACCCTGGACTTGTTTACTGTGTGAAAGGTAAGCTAGATACTACTATAGTTAAAGATGGAGATAAAATAGACTTTGGATACTATAATTTTGAAGTTATAGATTTAAGTGGACATACTCCTGGACAAGTTGGAATTTATGATAAAAATCATAAAATTCTATTCTCAGGTGACCACATATTAAATAAGATTACTCCTAATATAAGTTTCTGGGGAATTTTAAGTATGAAGATATCTTAGGAACTTATCTTAAAAACTTAGATAAAGTTTACAATATGGAAGTAGATACTATTTATTCTGCTCATAGAGGAATAATAGATAATCCAAAAACTTAGAATAGATGAACTAAAAAAACATTATGCTGATAGAAATGCTGAAGTCTATAACTTATTAAAAGAAGTTGAAGAAAATTCAGCTGCACAAATGGCTGCAAAAATGCACTGGGATTATAGAGCAAAGAACTTTGAAGAGTTTCCTAATAATCAAAAAAATGGTTTGCAACAGGGAAGCTCTAGCTAACTTAGAACATCTAAGAGCTATAGGTAAGGCTGATTATGAATTTAAAGATGGAGTAGCATACTATAAGTAAAAAAATAAAGAGGCTGTTGCAAAATTAAAATTTCAATCTAAAAGTTAAAAATAAGTGAGTTACGAATGGAAATTTACTCAGTAACGAACTATTTTTTTACTTTTTGTAATTTGCAACAGTCCCTTTATTTATAATTTTTATTTGTAAAGGTAGACTTATTATGATTCTAGCTCCTGCTTTAAAAGGAACTATCTATTTTTTTGCTCCATATTCATTTCCATAATAATACTGAATTCTCTTATTTACATTTTTAATTCCAACACCACCCATTTTCATAAGTGCTTGTTTTTTTAGCTGCTTCAAATCAATACCATTATCCTCTATTATTAATTCTATCTTATTCTCTACTATTTGAGAATATATAGAAATTATTCCTGTTGTATCTAAATTTTTAATACCATGATAAATTGCATTTTCTACAAAAAGGTTGTAATATAATCTTAGGTACCTCTACGTTTTCTAATTCTTCTTGTATTGAAATTTTATATTCCAATTTATCTTCATATCTTTGCTTTTTGTATATATAAATATTCTTTAATATGATTTATTTCTTCCTTTAAAGGAATTTTTTTCTTTTCCATTACTTAAAGAAATTCTAAAAAGTTAGATAAAAGCCTTTGTAATAGAAATAACTTTTTCAGTATCCTGAAATTCTGCCATCCAAATTATTGTATCCAAAGTATTGTATAAAAAAATGTGGATTAATTTGACTGTAAAGTGCATTAATTTCATATTCTCTTAAATATTTAATCTTATCTATCATTTCATTAAAATGGTTTTTGTAAACTTAAAATTTCAATACTTACATCACCTTTTTAAATTTATTTTTTTGATAAATCATTATTAAAATTATTCATATGTTGCTCTAACTCTTTAATTGGTTTTTGTAATTCTTCTCAATACACTGATACTTATTAAAACTGTAATTAAAAGAGAAGCTAAACAACTTATAACTATCATTTCAAAAATGATTTTTTTAAACTTTCAATTTCTTGCATATAGGAAATTTCAATCAATGTCCAATGAGTATTTTTTTAATAGGATATTTTTACTGTAACTGTATTTTTCTTTTCTGTTATATCCCTCTTCAATATTTTTTTAAATTTTTTTAGATATTTTTCTTGGGAGATATCATAAGGGATTTCTTTATAGTAAACTATTCTATTGTCCTCATCTAAAAATAACAATATCACTATTCTTTCCTGTTTCTTGATTTTGAAGATACTCATGAAGTGCTTGGTATTTTTACATCTATCAACAATACACCTAAATTTTTCTCCATTAGTGTCTTCAATTTCTCTACTGACAGAAATAACCCAATCGTCCATTCCATCAACTGAAAAATTTTTGTTTTTCTAAGTGGATTTAATACAGGCATAGGGTTCATTAAAGAATTTACATACCATTCCTCTTTCATCATATCACTAGAAACTTCCATATTTACATTTTTCATTAGAAATAACTGCACCATCTTTTCTTATTAAAAATAATAGATTTTTATATAAGGATCTGTGGAAAGTGTATTATCTATTATATTTAAAATTCTATTTTTTTCAGTTTCATCTTTATTTTTTTAGATAATCATATACTCCTTTATCATGTGAAATTACTTGACTTAATGTTGTCAATTTACTCATATATAACTCAATATAATTCCCACTTTTTTTCAATAGCTTCAGTCTTAGCTGAAATTTCTTTCTGTATTAAAAAGACTACTTGAACTGAAATAAAAATATACTTCCTAAAAAGTAAAACTAGAACTAAATTGGTAATTAAAAATAAAATCCTATCTTTATGTTTAGTGGTTTATTATTCATTTTCATTTTTTTAACACCATTTCTCTATATTGTTTTGGAGTAATTTGATAATATTTTTTTAAATTTTTGTTATAAAGTAATTTACATCTTCAAAACCAATTTGTTCAGCTATTTCATAATTTTTTTAATTCAGTTGTTAAAAGTAATAATTTTGCTTTTTCCATTCTCTTTTTGTAAAAGATAATCTTGAAATGGAATTCCAAAATTTTTTTCTTAAACATAATACTTAAATATCCTGAACTTAAATCTAATTTTTTTCAGAGAGAACGGATAAGGTAAATTGGCTATCAGTATAGCTTTCTTCAATAATATTTTTGTATCAATTCTTTATAATTATTTTTGCAATGTTATCTTGTGTATCTACTGTTGTTATTTTTTTCTAATACTTTTTCAATTTCCTTATCTTTTTCTTTTCCTTTTTGCAAGGAACTCACTAATTTTTACAATAATCTCTGAAACATCTGACTTTGAAATTGGCTTTTAAAATATAATCTTCTACTCCTATTTTAATAGCCGTTTGTGCATAATCAAAATAATTATATCCTGTAATGATTGCTATTTTTGTATCAGGATTTATTGATTTTTATCTTTTTGCAACCGATAATCCGTCAATTTTTGGCATATTAATATCCATTAAAACAATTTCTGGTTTAAACTCCTCAAATACTTTTAATGCCTCTTCTCCTGTTGAAGCCTCATGAATTTCTCCAATTTGTAAAGAAGATAAATCTATTAGTTGTTTTATTCCCCTCCTAATCAGAGGTTCATCATCTGCAATCATTAACTTATACACAATCTTTCTCCTTTTAATTCTCTTTTACTTTTATTTTACAAGTGGTAATAAATATCCATAACCTTTTGCTTCCATCTCTGCATAAGGGATAAATTGTATTGCTGCGCTATTAATACAATATCTTTTTCCACCTCTATCTCTTGGCCCATCATCAAATACATGTCCTAAATGTGCTTTTCCACTTCTGCTTCTTACTTCTGTTCTTAACATATTGAAACTAGTGTCATTATGGTAAGTTACAACTTCTGGAACAATAGGTTTTACAAAACTAGGCCATCCACATTGAGAAGCATATTTATCAGTTGAAGAAAATAATGGTTCTCCTGTTGTTATATCAACATAAATCCCTTTGTCAAAAAAATCCCAATAATCATTTTGAAATGCTCTTTCTGTATCCCCATTTTGTGTCACTTCATATTGTTTTTGAATTTAATTTCATTTTTAATTCTTTTTCAGATAATTTTTGGATATTTTTCATCTACTATTATATCATTTGCTTTTGATAAATCAATATGACAATAACCATTAGGATTTTTTTCAAATAGTCTTGATGATATTCTTCTGCTAAATAATATTCTTTTAAAGGTAAAACTTCGACTACAATTTTTTTGAGAATATTTTGTTGCTCTTTTATTTCATCTTCAATAACAGATTTATCATTTTTGATTTACATAATAAATTCCTGTTCTATATTGTGAACCTCTGTCATTTCCTTGTTTATTTACACTTGTTGGATCAATAATTTTTAAAATAATACTTTTAATAAAGTTGAAAGACTAACCTTACTTGCATCATATCTAACATGGACTGTTTCAGCATGTCCTGAAGTATGTAAATCTTGATATTTAGGATTTTTTTAGTTTTTCCATTTGCATATCCAGAAGTTGCATCTATTACACCATATTTTTTTCCATATATGCTTCTACACCCCAAAAACAGCCTCCTGCTAAATATATTTCACGAATATTTTTTTATTAACATGTTTTTACATTGATGTTTTTCCATACTCATTTTTATCATCTTTCATCATGTTATCTTTCATCTTTCCATCGTTCATCATATGATTATCTTTCATCATAGTGTCTTTCATTTCTTTGTCATTCATCATCATTTTAGAAGAAAATAATTTTTATTTCTGCTTTTTCTAAATGACCTGGAAGAACTTTTTCAGCTTTCCCAGCTTTATTTACAACAACAGAAGTTGGATAAACACGAACATTTAATATCTTTGATAATTCACCTTTCTCATCTAATAAAACTTTTTATATTCTTATATCCCAAAGATTTATACCATTTTTTTAAAATCTTCTGTTTTTCTTTTTCTCAACTAGCCCAGGAGAAACAACAGTAACAACTTCAAAATCTTTCTTTTCTTTGCTAAGATTATCTATATCTTCTAATCCAGAAAGACAAATTGGACACCAAGAAGCCCAAAAACTTAACATAAGTTGGTTTTTCCATCTTTTCCAAAAAGAATAACTCATTCCATTCACATCTTTTAAGGTAACTTTTGACAAATCCATCTCTGCCCCAAAAAGCTACAGCCCCCATTAATAACATCATAATTCCTAAAAACAATTTTTTTAGCCCTTTCATCTGCAAAAACCTCCTTAAATAATTTTTAATTTATATTAAACTATTACATTTTTATAGTTGTAATAGATTTTTAATCTTAAATAATCTTAAAAATAATCTTATAAAAATATACTTAATTTATCAGTAGAAGTAAAATCCCCATAATAATTATTAATAAACCACCAATTTTTGATAATACCTAAATGTTTTTTTATTGCCGAAACTTTTTGTCAATACATATTTTGAAGATAAAGATAGAATAACAAAAAGGTGTTGCTAAACCTAGAACATAGATAAACATCATAAGTGCTCCATAGTAAGGATTTCCTCCTCCACTTGAGATAAAAAGAATTGAAGCAAGTATTGAATCCAACACAAGGTGTCCATCCTAAACTAAAAAGTGAAACCTAGTAAAAATGCTCCCCAAACACTATCATCTTCTTTTCCTTTTATATCCACAAGTTTTGTTCTTTCCAAAAATGGTATTTTAACAATCTCCATTTGGATAATTCCAAATATTATAACTATCACTCCACTAATTATTCTAAATGTTTTTACTCATTAAAAAAATGAACCTATACTTCCAGCACCAAAGCCAAGTAAAACAAAAACTTGTTGAAAGTCCAACTACAAATACCACTGTCTTTATAATAGATTTCTTACCACTTGTACTTAACATTCCAATATAGACTGGAAGTAATGGAAATATACAAGGTGAAAAAAAAGACAGTAGACCTGCCACATAAACTGCTCCAATAAATAATTCTGTATTTAACATTTCTTATACTCCTATCTTTTATTTTTTATTTACTTTACAACTAATTAACTATCCTTAAGTAAGTACATTATATTTTATTTTTTTACAAATATAATAGAATCTATTTATAAAAACTTGAATTTAATTATATTTTTGTTTATACTAATAGAATAAAAATAACTCTAGGGGTTTTTAATGGCAATAAAAATTAATTTGAAAAAGCATGATGAAACTAAAAATGGATTTGTGGGATTTAGTTTTACTACATTTTTTTGGAGAGCTTTTGTTCCTATTTTTTTAGAGGAGATAACAAAGGTTTTTTTGAAAAATTTTTTTAATATGGTTGGGTAACTTCTGGAATACTTATTTTTTTAGAAAATTTTTCCTTATGATTCCATTGATTTTTGATAAAAATTCCTTCAATTAGAGACTTTGTAATTTCTTTGTTTGATATCAAATATAAATATCTTTTTTTGCTTTTTTTATTGTTTTTTTATTCTCTTCTAGCACTAATTTCTTTTTGTGATATGGATTTTCATAGCTAAAAAAACTATAATAAGAATTATACTAATAAACTATTGAATCAAGGTTATATGCCTTCTGAAGATGATAGTTATTCATTAGCATTATTAAAAGAATATGGACATTTAGAATATACAGAAAGATGAATTGAAAAGATAATGAGAAAATGGAGCAATATAAAAAAATATTGTAGATACTGCAAAACAAGATGAAAAAAAGAAATTCTATATATTTCTAGTATATATTGTTATAATTTTTTTCTTGTATCTATAGTTCCAGCTTATCTTACATATATACAAAATAGGGAAATGAAACTTATCTTGAATTTCTACAATCACTACTATAATTAGGAGGTTTTTTTATGGCAATAGAAGTAAATTTAGAAAAAAATATGGACATAAGAAAAAAAGGACTTTTTTTAGGTTTTCAGTTGGACTGCTTTTTTTCTTTAATTTTTTTGGGTTCCTATATTTAGAGCTGATTTTTAAATGGTTTCTTATATTTATATTTCCCTTTTATTTTTTTGGAGCTTTGGGGGCTAATCTTGATTTAGATTTTGATAATAATTTTATAGCTCTCATTTTTATACTTCCTGCACTTGTATCAAAATTTGTTTTTCCCATTTTATCTATAATAAATTTTATACAAAAAGGATTGATTAAAAGAAGGTTATCTTCCACCAAAAGATGACGACTATTCAAATGCAGTATTAAAAGGAACTGGTTATTTAGAGATACACAGATGAAGATCTATTAGATGAAAGAAAAAAATGGAAAGATATAAAGTAATTATTGAAGAATATAAAAACGAAAAGAAAAAAAGATAATACATACTATAATTATAGTTTTTTTGCTCTTATAGGAGTTCTAATTGCATTTTTATTTTTATGACTTCTTATTCATAAATATTTCAGTTGACAACTGTTCTAATTTTTGATATAATATATAGAAGTATAAATAGAATATTAGACTAGTGAATGGTGGGTCGTAAAAAGCAGAAGGGATTCTGTTTTTTTCACGACCTTTTTTTAATTTAATTAGGGAGGAACGAAGTATGTTTGATGTAGTTGTTATTGGTGCTGGAATAATGGGAGCAGCAGTTTCAAGAGAATTGTCTAGATATGAGTTGAAAAACTTTATTACTAGATAAAGAAAATGATGTTTCTTGTGGTACAACAAAAGCAAATTCTGCAATAGTGCATGCAGGATATGACGCAAAAGAAGGAAGCCTTATGGCAAAATACAATGTATTAGGTAATGCAATGTATGGAAAATTATGTGAAGAAGTAGATGCTCCATTCAGAAAAGTAGGTTCTTATGTTTTGGCTTTTTCTGAAAAGGAAAAAGAACACTTAGAAATGCTATATCAAAGAGGACTTAATAATGGTGTCCCTGAAATGGAAATAATAGATGCAGCTGAAATTCAAAGAAGAGAACCTCATGTTAGTAAAAAGAAGCAGTTGTTGCTCTATATGCAGGTACAGCTGGTATAACTGGATCCTTGGGAATTAACAATAAAATTAGTAGAAAATGCTATGGAAAAATGGTGTTGAACTAAAATTAAATGCAGAAGTTGCAAATATCAAAAAAAGAAAATGATATATTTAAAATAGAATTAAAAAAATGGAGAAATTATTGAAGCTAAAGCTATTGTAAATGCTGCTGGTGTCTATGCTGACTTTATAAACAATATGCTTTCTAACAAAAATTTAATATAACTCCAAGAATTGGTGAATATTATTTACTTGATAAAGTACAAGGCTATTTAACTGACAGTGTTATTTTCCAATGTCCTACTGAAATGGGAAAAAGGTATTCTAGTTTCAAAGACTGCTCATGGAAATATAATAGTTGGACCTACTGCCTCTGATGTTGAAAATAAAGATGATGTTGGAAATACTCAAGCAGGGACTTGATACAGTTAGACAATTTGCTACTAAGAGTATAAAAAGATATAAATTTCAGAGATAATATCAGAAACTTTGCAGGGCTTAGAGCTGAAGCTGACACAGGAGACTTTATACTTGGTGAAGCAGAAGATGTAAAAGGACTATTTAATATAGCTGGAACTAAATCTCCAGGACTTACATCTGCACCTGCAATGGCAATAGATTTAGCTAAAATGATAGTTGAAAGTTTTGGTGGAGTAAAAGAAAAAGCAAAACTTTATACAAAATAAAAGAATGATACACTTTATTACACTATCACCTGAAGAAAAAGCAGAAGTAATAAAGAAAGACCCTAGATACGGAAGAATTATTTGTAGATGTGAGAACATAACAGAAGGTGAAATCGTTGATGCTATCCATAGAAAAATGTGGTGGAAGAACATTAAATGGTATCAAAAGAAGAGTTAGACCAGGGGCTGGAAGATGTCAAGGTGGATTCTGTGGACCTCGTGTACAAGAAATTTTGGCAAGAGAACTTGGTGAAGATTTAGAAGAAATAGTTATGGAACAAAAAGATTCTTACATCTTAACAGGAAAGACTAAATAGGGGAAACGATATGAATATGAAATATGATTTAGTTATTGTTGGTGGAGATCCAGCAGGACTTGCAGCAGCAGTAGAAGCTAAAAATGGAATAGATAGCATACTTGTAATTGAAAGAGCAAAAAGAACTAGGTGGAATTTTACAACAATGTATACACAATGGTTTTTGGACTTCATGAATTCAAAAGAAGAATTGACAGGCCTGAATATGCTCAAAGATTTATGGATCAATTATTTGAATTAAATATAGAATATAAACTAGATACTATGGTTTTAGGAGTTTCTGAAAACAAGATAGTACAAGCTATTAACTCTGTTGATGGATATATGATAATTGAAGCTAAATCTATAGTTTTAACTATGGGTTGTAGAGAAAGAACAAGAGGAGCAATAGCTATACCAGGAGATAGACCTGCAGGAATCTTCACAGCTGGAGCTGCTCAAAGATATATCAATATGGAAGGATATATGGTTGGTAAAAGAGTTGTTATCCTAGGTTCAGGAGATATTGGACTTATTATGGCAAGAAGACTTACTCTTGAAGGAGCAAAAGTTTTAGCTGTTGCTGAACTTATGCCATTCTCTGGTGGACTTATGAGAAATATTGTTCAATGTCTTGAAGACTACGATATCCCTCTATACTTAAGTCATACAGTTGTAGATATCATTGGTAAAGATAGAGTTGAAAAAGTTATCATAGCTAAAGTTGATGAAAACAAAAAAGCTATACCAGGAACTGAAATAGAATATGAATGCGATACTTTACTTCTATCAGTTGGACTTATCCCTGAAAATGATATTTCAAGAGCAACTGGAATAAAAATTGATCCTAGAACTAGTGGACCAGTAGTAAATGAACTTATGGAAACAAGTATAGAAGGAATATTCGCTTCAGGAAACGTTGTTCATGTACATGATCTTGTTGACTTTGTAAGTATTGAATCAAGAAAAGCAGGAAAATCAGCAGCTAAGTATATAAAAGGTGAAGTTGCAAACGGAGAATATATTGAAGTTGAAACAGGAAATGGAATAGGGTACACTGTTCCTCAAAAAAATTTAGAATAGAAAAATATAGAAAAGAATTTAGAACTTTCTATGAGAGTTAGACAAATATATAAAAATGTTAAGATAGTAGTTAAGTCAAATGATTTTCGTAATACATTCAGTTAAGAAAAACTCATATGGCTCCTGGAGAAATGGAAAAATTACTCTATCTAAAACTGTGCTAGGAAAAATAGATGCTAAGAAAATTGTTGTAGAAGTTGTTGAGGAGGATAAATAATGGAAAAGGAAATGATATGTATAGTTTGTCCTGTTGGTTGTCATATAAGTGTTAATACAGAAAATTATGAAGTTAAAGGGTAATGCTTGCCCAAGAGGTGCAGTCTATGGAAAAGAAGAATTAACAGCTCCAAAAAGAGTTGTAACTTCAACTGTAAAAAAATAAAAAAATGCTTTAGACCATAGATGCCCTGTGAAAACTGAAAGAGCTATACCTAAAGAATTAAATTTCAAATTAATGGAAGAATTAAAGAAAGTTGAATTAACAGCTCCTGTTAAAAGAGGAGATATAGTTCTAGAAAATATATTCAATACTGGTGTCAATGTTGTTGTAACTAAAGATATGTAGTTTTATTTCAGAGTATAACTATAAGATTGGAGGAAACTATATGAAGTACATTGTAGCATTAGACCAAGGAACAACAAGTTCAAGAGCAATTTTATTTGATGAAAGTCAAAATATTGTAGGAGTAGCACAAAAGGAATTTACACAAATCTATCCTAATGAAGGTTGGGTAGAACATGACCCCTATGGAAATATGGGCTAGCCAAAGTGGAGTTTTAAGTGAAGTAATTGCAAGAGCAGGAGTAAGTCAACACGATATCATAGCTTTAGGAATTACAAATCAAAGAGAAACTACAATAGTTTGGGATAAAAATACAGGTAAACCAGTTTACAATGCAATAGTTTGGCAATGTAGAAGAACTGCAAAAAAATCTGTGATGAATTAAAGAAAATAGAAGGTTTCAGTGACTATATCAAAGATAATACAGGGCTTCTAGTTGATGCTTATTTCTCAGGAACTAAAATTAAATGGATTTTAGACAATGTTGAAGGTGCAAGAGAAAAAGCTGAAAAAGGTGAATTATTATTTGGAACTGTTGATACTTGGCTAATTTGGAAATTAACAAATGGTAAAGTACATGCAACAGATTATACTAATGCTTCAAGAACTATGCTTTACAATATAAAAGAATTAAAATGGGATGAAAAAATTCTTGAAACTTTGAATATACCCTAAGTCAATGTTACCTGAAGTAAAAGATTCAAGTGGAACTTTTGGTTATGCTAACTTAGGTGGTAAGGGTGGACATAGAGTTCCTATAGCTGGAGTTGCTGGAGACCAACAATCAGCTTTATTTGGACAAGCTTGTTTTGAAGAAGGAGAATCTAAAAATACTTATGGAACAGGTTGCTTCTTACTTATGAACACAGGAGAAAAATTTGTAAAGAGTAATAATGGACTTATAACAACTATTGCTATTGGACTTAATGGAAAAGTACAATATGCTCTTGAAGGAAGTGTCTTTGTAGGTGGAGCTAGTGTTCAATGGTTAAGAGATGAACTAAAATTAATTTCTGAATCAAGTGACACTGAGTATTTTGCAAGAAAAGTTAAAGATAATGGTGGAGTTTATGTAGTTCCTGCTTTTGTTGGACTAGGAGCACCTTATTGGGATATGTATGCAAGAGGAGCTATTTTAGGATTGACTCGTGGAGCGAATAAAAACCATATCATAAGAGCAACTTTGGAATCTATAGCTTATCAAACTAAAGATGTTTTAAAAGCTATGGAAGAAGACTCTGGAATCAAGTTAAATGGACTTAAAGTTGATGGAGGAGCCGCTGCTAATAATTTCTTAATGGAATTCCAAGCAGATATTTTAGGTGAAGTTGTTAAAAGACCTACTGTTTTAGAAACAACAGCTCTAGGAGCTGCTTATCTTGCAGGACTTGCAACTGGTTTCTGGGAAGATAAAGAGGAAATCAAACAAAAGTGGGTACTTGATAAAGAATTTTCTCCTAATATGTCTCAAGAAGAAAGAAGTAAAAAGTATGCTGGTTGGCTAAAAGCTGTTGAAAGAAGTAAAAACTGGGAAGAATAATATAAAAAAAGACTGTTGTAACAGTCTTTTTATTTTCAGCTGTAATATCTTTCCAGAATTGATCTATATTTTTTTCTTTTGGCATCTCTTATTGCTTTTGGAATTTGATTATAAGGAGCTTCTCCCAAAGTAAGTTTCCATTTTTCATCATAGTACTTCCAATTTCCTACTTCCTTATTTGCTTTCATTTGACCACTCATCAATAGTTTTTCCATTTGGATAGTAGTCTTCCCAAGGACCTTCAACATTTCCAGCTTCAAAATATAATTTCATCAGAAGATTTCCATTTAAATAATATCTTCTAAGTTCTCCATCTCTCACACCATTTTTAAAATTTTTCTACAATCGCAGCCTTATTAGTTGTTTTCCATCTTTTTTTCGAAAGAAGTTGTACCTCCCAAAACTTTTTGATAAAACCATCATCATACCTCTAACTCTCATTTCATCATCAGTGTAAACAGATGAACAAGCTGAAAATAAAGTTAATGCTCCTAATGTTAATAATAATAGTTTAAATTTTTTTACCCATTTATTTCTCCCTTTATAAAAATTTATTTAGTCATTATATCTAATATAGTTTCATCTGTGCCCTTCATTCCTGATTGGGCAAGTTCCCCTACATTTCTTATAGTTTCCTCTATATCTACTCCAACTATTCCATCACCAGATTTTAATACATCTTTATTCAATGCAAGCATAGTCGCATCAAAAGCTGAATAGATTCCTGAAGATATTTTCATAGCACACGAAGCCTTAGCTCCATCACAGATAACTCCTGAAAGGTTACCTAAGATATTAGTTATTGCAGCACAAACCATTTCATAACTTCCACCATGTAAGTATGTAAGAGATGCAGCAACTCCAGCAGCAGCACAAATAGCTCCACAATAAGCAGAAAGTCTACCTACATTTGTTTTAACATGTATAGTTATAAGGTGTGATACAAATAGTCCTCTTATTAATTCTTCTCCTGATAGATTTTTTTCAGCAGCAAACTTTATTATTGGTAAAGAAGCTGTCATACCTTGGTTTCCACTTCCACTTGTTGTCATAACAGGTAAAGCACAACCACTCATTCTAGCGTCACTACCAGCACTAGCATAACTAGCAGCCTTGTTTCTTACATCGTTACCATAGATACCTTTTTCTATATTCTCAAGTATCATTTTCCCAATATTTACTCCATATTTTCCTTTTAGTCCTTCTTCAGCTATGGCTGAGTTATAGTTAACTACTTTTTGGAAAAATTGGTCTTATCAAGTCAATATCTATTGTCTTAGCTAAATCATAGATAAATTTAACACTTAGGACTTTTCTATCAGTAAGAGATGAATTAAAGTCTCCATCATTACAAACTTGACTTAGTAAAAACTTTACCATTTTTTTAAAATTTGAGTTACATTAGTATGCGTATGTTTTATTTCTAAAACCACATTATCTTCATCATTTGAAATTTCTAGTCTTATATATAATTTTTATATCTCCTGGATGAACATGAGTTTTTATAATATCTTTATCTAAAAATTCCTTTACTTCTTTCACTTGCTCAGATGTAACATCACTTATAACCATAAGTTCTTTTTCTGTCATCTCCAGCTATTAATCCCATTGCAATGGCAGCTTCTATACCTACCATACCATCACTGTTAGGAATAGTAACACTTTTTACATTCTTTATTATATTCCCAGATAGGAAGACATCAACTTTATTGGGAACAGTACCTAAAATTCTTTTTGCTTTTTGCAGCTGCATAAGATAAGGCTATTGGCTCTGTACAGCCTTCTGCTGCAACTATTTCTTCTTCTAAAAATTTTTAAGAACTTTTTCTATTTTTAGTTTCATTTTATCCCCCTTATTAATTTTAATTCGTTATATATTATAAAATAAAAAGTATACCCTCTTTTTTAAAAAATATGTTCATATCAAGTTTTTGATTTTTTGATTGCTTTTTGTTTGACTAAAGTATATAATGTAAAAAGTAATAAAATTTTTATAATTAAGGAAGTGATAGTATGGAAAAAGAGGCGATACTCTGATTATTAAGTTAGTTCTTGGAGTAATAGCTGGTATAATCATAGGATTAGTTGCATCTGAAAAAGTTATTTCTGTGATTTTACCAATCAAGTTTTTAGGAGAATTAATATTCTTCGTTGTACCATTCATTATAATCGGATTTATTGCACCAGCAATAACTCAATTAAAATCAAATGCTAGTAAGATGTTACTAACTATGTTAGGATTATCTTATATATCATCAGTAGGTGCTGCATTCTTCTCAGCAACAGCTGGATATGCTTTAATACCTAAATTGAATATTGTTTCTAATGTTGAAGGTTTAAAAGAATTACCTCCAATTCTATTCAAGGTTCAAATTCCACCTGCAATTTCAGTAATGGGAGCTCTAGTTTTAGCTTTACTTATGGGACTTGCTGTTGTATGGACTAACTCAAAAGAACTGAAGAATTATTAAATGAATTTAATAACATTATGTTAATGATAGTAAATAAAATAATAATTCCTATATTACCAATCTTTCATAGCTACTACATTTGCTACTCTTGCTTATGAAGGAAGTATCACAAAAACAATTACCAGTATTCTTAAAAAGTTATCTTAATTGTTTTTAGTTGGTCACTATATCTGGATTGCTATTCTGTACACTATTGGTGGTATTGTTTCTGGTAAAATCCTTGGTCTTTATTAAAAACACTATAGTACTGCATATATGACTGCTGTTGGAACAATGTCATCAGCTGCAACTTTACCAGTTAGTTTAAAAATGTGTAAGAAAATCTGGTGTGTTAGATGAAGAAATAACTAACTTTGCTATTCCATTAGGAGCTACTACTCACCTATGTGGATCTGTTTTTAACAGAAACATTCTTCGTTATGGTAGTTTCTAAAATATTATATGGTGCTGTACCTCCTTTTGGAACAATGGTATTATTTATTGTTTTATTGGGAATATTCTGCAGTTGGAGCACCAGGAGTACCAGGAGGAACTGTTTTAGCTTCACTTGGACTTATCATTTTCTGTTTTAGGTTTTGATGAAACAGGAACTGCTTTAATGATAACAATATTCGCTTTTACAAGATAGCTTTTGGAACTGCTTGTAATATTACAGGTGACGGAGCTCTAGCACTTATTTTTAAAATGGAATATTTAAAAAGAAACAAGCTTAATAAAATAATGAGGCTGTTGCAAATTCATAAAAAGTAAAAAAATAGTTTGTTACTGAGTAGATTTCTTAACGATAAAAATCAAGAATTCGCTGCAAATCAGGAAACTCACTTCGTTCAGACACTCCTGCATTTGCTCGGCTCATTCTATTTGATTTTTTTATCTAAAAATTTCCATTCGTAACTCACTTATTTTTACTTTAAGATTGAACTTTTAAATTTGCAACAGCCTCTTTTTATATATAATATTTCTTTAAAATTTTTAACAATAACAATATTCCTTCTTCTATTTCCTTATTTGTTAAATTGGCATAACCTAAAAGAAAAATATGAGTTTTTCTCTATGTATCTCTTCTATATTGTATTCTTCCAAAACTATATAATTTTAAAGAATTTTTCCAGACACTCATTTTAAAAATAACTTCTCATTAATTTTTTTGATTTAATTTTATTACCATATGTAAACCCTGCATCTGCTCCTTGTATTTGAATCTCTTTATTCAATATCTTAGAAGAGTAAGTTTTAATGAGATTCACAAGAAATTCTCTTTTCTTTTTATAAAGAGTTCTCATCTTATTTATATGTTTAACAAAAGTGACCCTCTTTTATAAATCTATAGAGAATTTTTTGATTTAAAGTTGGTACGGGACAGATAAAATACGGTAGTTCCCTTTGATAGATATTTAAAAGTGCCTTAGGTAAAACCAAGTAACTTACACGAATCGCTGGACTAATTGATTTTGAGAAGCTACCTAAGTAAATTACCTTATCATTGATATCATTTGCCTTCAAAGGCTGGGATAGGTCTACCTGTGTACTTAAATTCACTGTCATAGTCATCTTCCACTATATAACGTTCAGTATTTTCATTTGCCCAATTTAAAAGTTCTGTTCTTCTACTGATACTCATAATTGCTCCAGTTGGAAATTGATGTGAAGGAGTAACATAGGCTATATTGATATCATATTTTTTAAATCATCAATTACAATTCCATTTTCATCTAATGAAATCGCTTTAAAAACTGATATTATTTGTTAAAAATAATTCTTTTGAACATCTTATGACAAGGGTTTTTCTAAACCATAGATTTTATTATTAAATAATTTAAAAATTATATAGAATAGATACTCTGTACCTGAGCTAATAACTACTTGTTCAGCGTCTACCTTGAAGCCTCTCGATTGAGATAGATATTCACAGATACTTTTTCTTAATAATAAGTCTCCCTGAATATGCCCTTGAAATAATAAATCTTCATTCTCTTCATCATATACATCTTTAGTAATTCTCTTAAAGATAGTTCTAGCTAAACTTTTTTATCCACTCCTGAATATGAAAAATCATAGTGTATTTTTCTCTTTTTCTTTGAATTTTGCCTTATTTTTCAACCTTAATATTCTGTATGATTAGATTTTCTATATCAGAAACAAAATATCCCTTTCTTTCAATAGAAAAAAATATAGCCCTCCTCCAATAGAAGATAAAGAGCATTTTGAATAGTATTTTGACTGATATTATAATAGTCAATAAAATCTTTCTTTGAAGGTAATTTTTTTCATTTGACTTTAAAATCTTAGTTTGAATTAATTTTTTTATCTCAGTATATATTTGTATATAAAAGGGAATTTTTGATTTATTATCTAAATTTAAAATAATCATAGCTGACTCCATAAAAAAAGTTTTTATTCTGGTACTTTTATATAATGTCAGTATACAGTTATACTATAAAAAGTCAATATAAGATATATTACATGAGGAGGTACAAAAATGGACACAAGATTTAATGGTGGAGTTATTATGGATGTTACATCTAAGGAACAAGCAATTATTGCAGAAGAAGCAGGAGCAGTTGCTGTTATGGCACTAGAAAGAATCCCAGCTGATATCAGAGCAGCAGGTGGAGTTTCTAGAATGAGCGATCCTAAATTGATAAAAGAAATCATGTCAGCAGTAAAAATTCCTGTAATGGCAAAAGTAAGAATAGGTCATTTTGTGGAAGCTGAAATACTACAAGCTATTGGTATTGATTTTATTGATGAATCAGAAGTTTTATCACCAGCTGATTCTGTACATCATGTAAATAAGAGAGAATTTTCTACTCCTTTCGTTTGTGGAGCTAGAAATTTAGGTGAAGCTTTAAGAAGAATATGTGAAGGGGCTCAAATGATTAGAACTAAGGGAGAAGCTGGAACAGGAGATGTTGTTCAAGCTGTGTCACATATGAGACAAATCATGAAAGAAATCAATCTAGTTAAAGCTTTACGTGACGATGAACTATATGTAATGGCAAAAGACTTACAAGTTCCTTATGATTTAGTAAAAATATGTTCATGACAATGGTAGATTACCTGTACCCTAATTTCTCGGCAGGTGGAGTTGCTACTCCAGCAGATGCTGCACTTATGAGAAGATTAGGAGCAGATGGAGTATTTGTTGGAAGTGGTATCTTTAAATCTGGTGATCCTAGAAAAAGAGCAAAAAGCTATTGTTGAAGCTGTAAAAATTATGATAATCCTGAAATTATTGCTAGAGTTTCAGAAGACTTAGGTGAAGCTATGGTAGGTATCAATGAAAATGAAATAAAAATTATCATGGCTGAAAGAGGAGTATAAAATAAAAACCTTAATAATTCCTATCATATATAATCTGTTAACTATTAGACCTCCTAGATGTTTTAAAATGGCTCTTTAAACATTTTTAGGGAGGTCTTAGTTTATTTTTATCTTTTTACAACTAGATATACAAAATATCACTTTCTTTTAATGCTTTTTACAGATATTCTTGCCTCACCATCAAAAATCTAAAACTTTTTAGGTACTAATGGATAAGTTTCCTTTTCATCTAAATATACTTCTACTTCTCCTTCAACCACTGTAAAGAATATTTGTCTTCCAGGATGATTGTGAGCAGGTATTGTTTCACCTTCTTTTTAAATGTAGGTGAACTACCATTATATCTTGATTATTAACTACTTGTCCGTGTTCTGTTATTACTTTTTCCTAACATAAATTTCAACTCCTTTTTAATTGTTTACTAAAATTATAAACTTTTTTAAAAGAACTGTCAAGCTAAACTATTTTTTTATTTTTAAATTTTTTTATCTAAGAAATCTATAATAACTTATTTAATCTTTCTTATTTTTAGATTTTACGACATCTATTACATTATGCTCTTCTTTAAATAACACATAATTAATATATGAAAGCGGAAGAATTAAAGGAACTAATGCACTCTTTTTAACAAATTGAGTAAAATATGTAGATATTCCCACTCCTAGCATAAAACTAAAAATTATTAAAAATAGTAAAAAAACCTCTTGATAATAATTCTCTATCTCTCTGAACAATCCCCTCAATCAATAAACGAGGAGCATTTTTACATTTCCTGTCATCATTATAGTTGCATATGAAAAACCTCTCAATCTTTGAAAAAGTATCTGATTGGATGGCTGCAAAAAGCTAGTGTTACAACAATAAAATGATAGTCAAAAAAAGGTAAAAGTACAATTAACATTATCATGATGAAAAAGCATTAAAAGAGAAGAATGTATATATCCTTTGTGTCCTCTTCTTTGAAAAATTTCTAAAACAATAGATAAAAATTTGTCCTATCATAAAAGAAATAATAGGTATCAGAAATTCAACCGCTTTTTCAAGATTTCCTTTTGCAAAATGTAGTGCCATGAAAATTACATTCTCAGTTTGTGCTCCAGCAAAAGTTCTCCTGCATTATTATAAGTAAAGGCATTAATATATCCACTTATAAATGATAAAAGAACTGCTATTCTTAATTTCTCTGGAACTTCTTCTTTGATTTTTCCATAACTTCTAAAAACTCCTCTTGTTTCAATTTTGTAAATCTGTAACTTTTAAAATAGTTTCTTCTGCTATGTATGTTCAAGATAATCATATACTTTTAATATTAGAATTTCAATAAATCTTCAACAATTAAGTCAGCTTTCAATCTATTTTTCTGTAAGTACTTTTCCTATATTGTATCTGTCTAAAAATTCTTTTTAAGTCCATAATTTAAAAACTTTCACATCAGAATTTCCATAGAATCTAGCTATTTTTTCTCCAAAACCACCATTTAAAATTCCATCTTCAAGAGTTACAACTACACTATGATCTTTTCTTCAATTCTTCTAGTAATTTTTCATCTACACCTGTGATATACATAGGATTTATAACTGTTGCCTTTACTCCTGTTTTTTTCTTCATAAAGTTTTTGCAGCTTTTTTTCTCCTAATTGATAGAAAGTTCCCAATCCTAGAATTGCAACCTTTTCTCCTTTTTGTTTTACTTCATAAGTATTTAATTTAGAGAAATCTTTTGTTACTTTTTCACCAGTTGAAACCATCTTTCCACCTGGTAAACGAATTGCAACTGGATGTTCTTGTTGTTCTATACTCCATTCAAGCATAGCAAGATGTTCTTCCTTTGTTGTTGGAGCTAAATAAACTAAATTTGGAATATTACTCATCATAGCAATATCAAACCAACCAAGGTGAGTAACATCTGTCATTCCTATAGCTCCCCCATAAGAAACAACTATTGTTGCAGGATTATTATTTATACATAAATCTTGTGATAATTGATCATAGGTTCTTTGGATAAATGAGCTTACCACTGTAAATACTGGCTTAGCTCCTTTAGAAGCCATACCTGAAGCTAAGGCAACTGCTGTTTGTTCTGCTATTCCCACATCTACGAATTGTTCTCCAAGTTCTTCTCTTTCTTTTCTAGAAAAAGCTAAAGTTTCCTGGTGTTCCTGCTGTTATTGTAACAACAGTTTTATCTTCTTTCATTTTTCTTCATTAAATATTCTTTTGTAACATCTGTATAATCTTCGCTATCATCATTATTTAAAGGTTTTTCCATCTTCTATATTGAAATGGCATTACATAGTGCCAAGGTTCCTTGTTTTTCTTCAGCAAGTTTGTATCCTTTACCTTTTTGAGTATGGATATGAACTACTATTGGGATAATCTATATCCTTTACTTTTTTTAAATGCTTCTATTAATTCTTCAAGATTATTTCCATCTTTAACAAAGATATATTCTAAGCCCATAGCTTTGAAATAGATTACATTCTGCCTTACCTTCTGTTTCTCTTAATAATTTTTAAATTTTTGTAAAGTCCTCCATGATTTTTCTGCTATAGACATATCATTATCATTGGCTATAACAATGAAATTAGTTTTTTTAATTCTCCTGCAAAGATCTAAACCTTCAAGTGCTTCTCCACCACTTAGAGAACCATCTCCAATGATAGCAATAACATTTCCTTTTTCTCCTTTAACATCTCTAGCTTTTTGCAAGTCCTAAATGCTAAACTTATTGAAGTTGAAGTATGTCCTAAGATAAAGTGATCATGTTCACTTTCATGTTGATTACTATATCCAGTTACATCATCATAGTGTGCTTCATCTGTGAAAGCTTCTCTTCTTCCAGTTAGCATTTTATGTGGATATGTTTGGTGAGATACATCAAATACAAACTTATCCTTTGGCGAATCAAAAACATAGTGTAAGGCTATTGTTGCTTCAACCATACCTAAATTTGGCCCAAAAGTGTCCCTCCATGAATAGCATCTCTTTTTATTACCGCATCTCTTATCTCTTGTGCTAAGACTTTCATTTCCTCAATATTTAATTTTTTTACATCCTCTGGTGAATTGATTTTTTCTAAATACATTATTATTTCCTCCTATTCTTTATCCCAAGCTAACTTTTCCTGTTTCAACTGCAATTTCATATTTTTGCAATCTTATAGTTTAATTTCTCCAATGTTTCTTCTATTTGCTTTTTGTTCTAATAGTTTTTGTTCTTTGTTCTTTTTAAGAGATTACATCTTTCTTGAATAGTTGAGTCTCCTTGTTGAAATAGATTTAAATAATCTATCATTACTTTTTACAGGTAGTCCTGCACTTCTCATGCAAGTTGCTAGTTTTACCCAAGCAATATCATTTTTCTTGATAATCTCTAATTCCTCCCTCTGTTCTTGTAACAGGAGGTATCATTCAATCTTTTTCATAATATCTAAGTGTATCTTGTGTCAATCCTAATTCTTCGCTCACTTCTTTAATTGTCATATTAGACTATCCTCAACCATTATTTGCTTTTCTGAATTACTTACTTCTGAACCACTTGTTACTAAGACTTTTTAGCACTTTTTGAGTACTCATTAATTTTTATAGGACATCTTTATTTTTATCACTTTAGAGTTAACTCCAAGTCAAGAGTTTTTATATATATAAATAAATAAAAAAACTATTACAATTCTTTCAATAATTTGTAATAGTTTTTAAAAATTCATAATGTTTCCACATACTAATGATATTTATTCTTTTTTTCATCTTCAATAACTTCATATACAAGTCTATGTTGTTTATTAATTCTTCTCGAATAATACCCTTTAAGATCTCCTATTAAAGCTTCATAAGGTGGTGGTGTTTGAAAAGGTTTCTTCTTAATTAAAAGCTATTAACTTATCAACATTATTTTTTTAGTGCTGGAAATTGTTTTTATATTTTCTTTGTCTTTATTTGCTTTTTTTCAATATATATATTTTATATTCTTCATCTACCATTCAAAAAAACCTCGTAGTCATCATCTGTAGCATTTTTAGCAACTTCTAATTTTTTTCTTTCATTGTAGGATCTGATAGTAAATACAAAGTTTCCAACAAACCATTATACTCACTTTCACTTATTATGATAACATTTCCTTTTTTTGTATTTACATTTATAATATCATTGTATTCAATAGTAGAATCTAAATATGAAAACAAATTTTTTTCTTAAATTTGTAGCATTTGTATTTGTCATAATATCTTCACCTTCCTTTATGTACATTATAACGAACACATATACATATGTCAATATTATTCTTTCTCATAAATTTAATCAAAATAAGGCTGTTGCAAAATTAAATTTTTGCAACAACCCTTCATCTTTTTATTTCTTATAGTATTTCATAGCTTCTGGTAAAAATCTTTTTAATTCTTCTATTCTATTTTGAGTAGAAGGGTGAGAAGATAGTATTTCTGCTTGTTGACTTCCACCTAAGTCCATCATTCTTTGTTGTGCAGCTATAGCTTCTTGTGGATTATATCCTGCCATAGCCATAAATATCATTCCATATTTATCTGCTTCATATTCTTGAGTTCTGTTGAACTTTAAAAGCCCTAATGATAGTCCTTGTTGAGCTAAATCATCACTAATAACAGGAACTCCTGTCACAGCGTCTATAAGTTTTTTACCTATCATTAAGAATCCAGCTAAGTTTTGGTTACTTGCACTTTCTGCATGGTGTCCACCTATAACGTGACCTATTTCATGTCCCATTACAAAAGCTATAGCTGCATCTGTTTTTAATACTGGTAATATTCCTGTGTAGAAAGCAATTTTTTTCCTCCTGGTAATGCAAAAAGCATTTATATCCTTGCTTTTTATTAAGTTAAATTCCCATTGTAGATTTTCTTTATTTTTATCTTGCATTCCATTTGCAGTTAAATATTGTTCAACAGCTCTAGAGATTCTTCTTCCAATTTGATTTATTCTTTGTCCATCAGCAGTATTATTTGCTAACAAAGTTATTTTTGTCTTAATTCAGCTATCATTTGATTGTATTGTGATATAGAAGATTGAGCTACAGCCTCATCACTTACCATCTTCAACTGTCTTCTTCCTGTTAAAGGTGCAGTTGAACAAGATATTAAAAATTAAAGATACAAATAACATTAAAATTATATTTTTTTATTTTTCTTCATAAACACTCCTTCCTTATATGTTTTACTTAACAACTTCCATAGTAAGATATCACACTAATTTTTGGGCTGTTGCAAAATTAAAATTTTTCAATCAAAAAGTAAAAATAAGTGAGTTACGAATGGAAATTTTAGATAAAAAAATCAAATAGAATGAGCCGAGTAAATGCAGGAGTGTTTGAGTCAACTTGTTTGCTGAGTTGGTCAGTACAGCGAATTCTTGATTTTTTTATCGTTAAGAAATTTACTCAGTAACGAACTATTTTTTTACTTTTTATAACTTTTGTAACAGTCTCTTTATATTCTTTTTATAAAAAAATAGGGAGTTGAAATTCAACCCCCATATTATTTTTATTTTTCAATATACTATTTTTTTCAATTCTTGTATATGGTATAAGAGCTATATTTCTTGCTCTTTTAACAGCTTTTTGCTATTTTTTTCTTTGTAATTTAGCATTAGCTCCAGTTAATCTTGAAGGATTGATTTTTTTCCTTTATCAGATACGAATCTTTTTAAAAAGTTCAACGTTTTTTTATAATCAATTTCTTCAGCTTTAACTCTTAATTTTGCTCTTCTTCTTCTGAATTCTGCCATTTAATTTCCCTCCTTTTTTTGAGAATTAACGATTTTTTTAATCAATAACAAAAATTAGTCAAGTCTTACAACTATATGTCTCATTACAGCTTCCATAATGTTTATTTTAGCTTCTACTTCTGCTAATTTTTGTTCCGTCCATCTCAAAAAGTAGTTAGTACATAAAAACCTGATTTTTTTCTTATCGATTGGATAAGCAAGTTTTCTTTCTCCCCATTTTTTTCTGTCTTAGCTATTGTAGCTCCATTTGCAGTTAATAAAGAGTTTATTTGGTTTATTAACTCGTCTCTACCTTCTTCTAATACAGTAGGGTTGATGATGTACATAATTTCATATTTTTTTCATAGCATTAACCTCCTCCCTTTGGTTTTTTTGCCCAAAACACGTCGTTTTTTGAGCAGGGCTTAATAATTATATCATAGTACTTTTATATTTTTGCAAGTACAAAATTAATAAAGTTTCATTAATTCTTTTATTTTTAGCTACAACTTCAGATTCTGATACTTCTAAAGTTTCACCTGTTTTTTTCTGATTTTTTTACTTCAACTATACCTTCATCAGCTCTTTTTTCCTACAACAACTTTGAATGGGAATCCAATTAAGTCAGCATCTTTGAATTTAAATCCAGGTTTTTTTCATCTCTATCATCTAACATTACATCAATATTTTCTGCTTGTAATTCATTATAGATTTTTTTCAGCTAAACTTACTTGCCCTTCATTTTTTTATATTTGCAGGAATTACATCAACAATATAAGGTGCTATTGATACTGGCCAAATAATTCCATTTTCATCATTATTTTGTTCTATTGCAGCTGCCATAGTTCTTGTAACTCCTATACCGTAGCAACCCATTAACATATATTGTGTTTTACCATTTTCATCAAGGTAAGTAGCATTCATAGCCTTAGAATATTTATCTCCAAGTTTGAAGATTTGCCCACATTCTATACCTCTTGCTGAATGTAATTTTCCACCTGTTATACAGTTATCTCCAACTCTAACTTTTCTTATATCAGCAACTATATCAGCCTTGTAATCTCTTCCATAGTTTACATTCTTATAGTGGTAATCTTTTTGGTGAGAACCTACAACATGGTTTGTAACTTCTATTACAGATAAATCAGCTACAATTTTAATTTCAGTTGGCAATTTATATGGTCCTATATATCCTTTTGTCAATCCGATTTTTTCTATTTCTTCATCAGTAGCCATTTCAACTTCTACTGCATTTAAGATATTTTTTTAATTTAACTTCGTTTACTTCAAAATCTCCTCTTATTAGAACCATGTATATTTCATCTGTTCCCATATCTTTATATGTCAATGCTTTTTACAGTTCTTTCTAAAGGAATATCTAAATATTTTTGCTAAACTTTCTATTGTTGGACAATCTGGAGTGTGAACAAGTTCAACTTCTCTTAATTCTTCCTTTTGGAGGATTGATAAGTTCACTTACAGCCTTTTCTATGTTTGCTGCATATTCTGAACCATCAGAATAAATGATTTCATCTTCTCCTGATTCTGCTAGAACTTGGAATTCTTGTGATCCACTTCCACCAATGTTTCCTGAGTCTGCATCAACAGGTCTAAATTTTTAAACCACATCTTGTGAAAATTCTTGTATAAGCATCTTTCATATTTAAGAATTCTTCATCTAATGATTCTTGAGAAGTATGGAAAGAATAACCATCTTTCATAGTAAATTCTCTACCTCTCATAAGTCCAAATCTAGGTCTTCTTTCATCTCTAAATTTTTGTTTGTATGTGATATAGATTTAAAGGAAGTGACTTATATGAAGAAATATCACTTCTAACTATTGATGTTATCATTTCTTCTTGTGTTGGAGATAGAACGAAATCTCTTTCATGTCTATCTTTCAATCTTAGCATTTCTGCTCCCATTACATCCCATCTTCCACTTTCTTGCCAAAGTTCAGCTGGTTGAACAACTGGCATTAAAAGTTCTAAATGCTCCTGCTCTATCCATTTCTTCACGAACAATATTTTTCTATTTTTTTCTAATAGTTCTATATCCCTAATGGTAGATAAGCATAAATACCACTAGCTAATTTTTTTATCATAGCTGCTCTAAGCATTAATTTATGACTTGCAATTTCTGCTTCTTTTAGGTGTTTCTTTTTAAAGTTTTTTTATACGCCTTACTGAATCTCATTTTTTTCCTCCAATTAAATTTTTAGATTTACCTTATAATTTTTAACATATTTATCTAACTTTGTCTTTTTATTTTTTTGAAAAGACAAGTTTTTAAAAAAATGTAAAGATAAAACACTTGACAATTTTTTTAAAAAAAGTATCTTTATACTTAGTAGGTGAATTATTATGATTTTAGATGAATTTATAGAAATTGCTAATCTTTTAGAGATATATTCTCCACTTTTTAAGTGAGAAACAAAGAGAATATTTAGAAGACCATTTTGAAAATGATCTTTCTATCTCAGAGATTGCAAAAAAACAATAATGTCAGTAGACAGGCGATATTCGATAATATAAAAAGAGGTGTCGCTCTCTTATATGAATATGAAAAATAAGTTAAAGTTTCATCAAATAAAACAAGATATAAGAGAAAAATTAATTGATTTAAAAGAAGATTTTACAGAGGAAAAGTTGGAAAATATAATAGAAGACTTAGTTTAATGAGGTAGATATGTTAGAAAATTTAGGAAATAGATTTCAGGATATTTTTTTAAAAAGATAAGAGGACATGGAAAGCTTAGTGACTCTAATATAAAAAGATGCACTTAGAGAAGTTAAAATGTCTCTTTTAGAAGCTGACGTAAACTATAAGGTTGTTAAGGACTTCACAAATAGAATCAGTGAAAAAGGCTATTGGAACTGAAGTTATAAGAGGAGTTAATCCTGCTCAACAATTTATTAAATTAGTAAATGATGAACTTGTTGAACTTTTTAGGAGGAACTAGCTCAAAATTAACAAAAGGACTTAGAAATCCTACTATAATTATGTTAGCAGGTTTACAAGGGGCAGGTAAGACTACTTTCGCTGCTAAGCTTGCAAAATTTTTAAAAAAACAAAATGAAAAACTGTTACTTGTTGGAGTCGATGTCTATAGACCTGCTGCTATAAAACAATTACAAGTTTTAGGGCAACAAATAGGAGTAGATGTTTATTCTGAAGAAGATAACAAAGATGTAGTTGGAATTGCAACAAGAGCTATAGAAAAAAAGCTAAAGAAATAAATGCAACATATATGATAGTTGATACTGCTGGTAGATTACACGTTGATGAAACTCTTATGAATGAGTTGAAAGAACTTAAAAAAGCTATAAAGCCTCAAGAAATTCTACTTGTTGTGGATGCTATGATAGGGACAAGATGCTGTTAACCTAGCTGAATCTTTTCAACAATGCTTTGAGTGTTGATGGAGTTATCTTAACTAAATTAGATGGAGATACTCGTGGAGGAGCCGCTTTATCAATAAAGGCTGTTGTTGGTAAACCAATAAAGTTTATTGGAGTTGGAGAAAAAAATTAAATGATATTGAAATTTTTCCACCCAGATAGATTAGTTTCAAGAATCTTAGGAATGGGAGATGTTGTTTCTCTTGTTGAAAAAAAGCTCAAGAAGTTATAGATGAAAATGAAGCTAAATCTTTGGAAGAAAAGATTAAATCTCAAAAAAATTTGACTTAAATGACTTCTTAAAACAATTACAAACAATTAAAAGATTAGGTTCTCTTGGAGGAATATTAAAATTGATTCCTGGTATGCCAAAAGATTGATGACTTAGCACCAGCTGAAAAAGGAAATGAAAAAAAGTTGAAGCTATAATTCAATCTATGACTATTGAAGAGAGAAAGAAACCTGATATATTAAAAAGCTAGTAGAAAAAAATAAGAATTGCAAAAGGTAGTGGAACTGATGTTTCAGATGTAAATAAACTACTTAAACAATTTGAACAAATGAAATCAATGATGAAAATGTTTAGCTCAGGAAAAATGCCTAATTTAGGTGGTATGGGCAAGGGTGGAAAAATTCCCATTTTAAAAAAATGCTTATAAAAAAATTTATATATAAAACAAAAAGGAGATGTGAAATAATGTTAAAATTAAGACTTACAAGATTAGGAGATAAAAAGAGACCTTCTTATAGATTAGTAGCTATGGAAGCTTTTATCTAAAAAGAGATGGAGGAGCTATTGCTTACTTAGGTAACTACTTCCCATTAGAAGATTCTAAAGTAGTTTTTAAAAGAAGAAGAAATCATTAAATTCTTACAAAACGGAGCTCAACCAACTAGAACAGTTAAATCTATCCTAGTTAAAAGCTGGAGTTTGGGCTAAATTTGAAGAAAGCAAAAAGAAATAAGTTTTTAAATTAAAAAAAGTTGATAAGTTAAACTTATCAACTTTTTTTATTTAATATGTTTTTATAAGTTCTTTTTATTTTTTTCAATTAGAGTATTTAAATCAATATCACCTTTTTTTCACTCACTTTTTCAAGAGTAGCTTTTGGCAACATCACAGCAGCAAGTGGTCCTTGTAATATTTTTAAATCTTTTCAGATATCTTTATCATATCCTTTTTTTAAATTTGGATAAAGCTTTTTATTAAATCTTTTTAAATAAGTATCTTTATTTATACTATCTAAAGGAATTTGAGAGTTTGAACTTTTCTTCTTTAGGACTTTCTTCAGTTGTTTCTTCTACTTTTTCTTCTTTCACTTCTTCACTATTCATAGTACCATTTTTCCCAATTTAAAAGAGTTTGTGATCCCTTGAAGTGAACGAATTCTTGTACAATCTTGCATCATTTCTAAAATACCTCTGAAGTTTCCATCTTTATCCTTAACTGCTGAATAACAGATATAGATAAATAGACCTGGTTTATTTATCCAGAATTCTGCAAAATCTTGTTCACCATTTCTAAATTTTTTTCTATAATTTCTTCAACTATATGTACGCTCTTTCTAGGGTGACAGTTTTTAACATCTCTTCCTATTACATTTTTTTACTACGAGGGAATATTCTATGAGCAGTGTCAGAATAGAATTTTACTATTTCATTTTTCATCAACATAAGTTATATCCACAGGTAAATGTTTAAATACTAAGTTTATTTGCTCTAAAGTCATTTTTTTCCCATAGCTACATCTAATTCAGAAGAATTTTCCCTGAATTAAATCCATATTTTCCTAAAAGTTGAGCCAAGTCCTTAGCTAAATTACCTTGTCCTGAAATATTAGAACTTTCAGATTGATTTATTTCTTTTTTTAGGACTAACTTCTTCTAATTCACCAAAAAGTAAAACCTATCTCTTTGTCTCCTGATTTCATATCTTCAAATTCTTCTTCTGTTATCATAGCAAGAGATGTAGGATACAAAACAGTTTCTTCCTTTTGAATTAAATCTATTATATCTGCTGCAACACTAGTTTGAGAAGCGATGAATTCTTCTTCATTACCATCATCCAGCATTTTTTTCTATTTTCTTTTAATTCATCTCTAACAAAATCATCTAAAACCCACATTGTAGTTGTTGGTCTTGTAAAACCTTTCTTTTCTAAAAAGTGAATAAAGTTGATTTTTGTTTTCTAGGTAAATGAAGTTTCCACCATAGATCAAGTTTGTCATATAGTTCATACCATTGATTTTTTTATTACAGGAAATTGAATTAAGTTTTTCAACTTCTTTTAGTAGTTCCCTCATATCATCATTTTTCTCTATAGTAACACATAATAGGATGATCTGAAGGAAGATTAGTAGGTCTACTTGTATCCATTACTTCATTAAATAATAACATCATATTTTTGGATATTTTCTTTTATACATTCATCTTCAACAAAAGGGTACAATCTTTTTGTTCAGCATAAGCAATTTCATAAGGTGTTAAAGTTTTTACTCTTTCTTTAAGCAACTTTCTTGCTTCCTCTAAACTTATTTTTTTCCTGCATTATATTTCTCTTTTAATTCAATTACAAATTTTTAGCTTTTTCTTCATCAAGTGCTGGTAAATGTTTTTGCCATTGTTTCCATAATTACTTCAACTCTCTTTCAATTTTTAATTGTTTACTAAAATTATAAACTTTTTTTATTGAAAGTGTCAATAAAAAAAGTTTTATACTTAAATAGTTTATAGAATAAAAAGTAAAAAAGAAATTATTTGACAGTAAAAATTAAAAAGTTATATAATGAACTTAATTAAAAAAATCGTGAATTGAGGAATGATATTATGAAAAACTATGTTTAAAAAAATAATGATTTAACTCAAGGTAAAAATTTGGAAGGTTATTTTGAATTTTACTCTGCCTATATTTTTAGGAACATTATTTCAATCTCTTTACACAACTATAGATGCTATCATAGTAGGAAAGTTTGCAGGCAAAGATGCCTTTTGCTGCCATTGAATCAGTTATGAGTTTTTCAAAGATTACCTGTAAGTTTTTTATTGGGTCTTTCATCTGGAGCGACTATTATTATTTCTCAATATTTTTGGTGCAAAAAGAAAAAGAAGATGTTTCTAAAAGCTAGTCATACAGCCATGCTATTTGCTATAGTTGGAGGATTAATTTTATCCATATTAAGTTGCCTTCTATCACCTTACTTTATAGGTCTTATTAAAAGTTCCTCAAAAGATATTCCATGAAGCCTATATCTATACTTTTATTTGTTTTCAGTGGTATGGTTTTTTCTATGATATATAATATAGGTTCAGGTATCTTAAGAGCCTTAGGGAATTCAAAAACACCTTTTTCATATTTTTAATATTTGCTAATATCTTAAACATAGTTTTTAGATTTAATTTTTGTAATTAACTTTAATTTATCTGTTGTAGGAGTGGGACTTGCCACATTAATTTCGCAAATTGTGAGTGCAATTTTTAGTCTTTGTAGTGTTGATGAGAACTAATTTAGATTGTAGAATTTATAAAAAAAATTAACTTTTTATAAAAAAAATATTTAAAGAAAATCTTTGTATTAGGGTTTGCCCTATTGCTATACAATCAGTTATTTATCCTATTGCTAATACCACTATACAAAGTAAGATAAATATGTTTGGTGTAAATAGTATAGCTGCTTGGGCTATTTCAGGTAAAATTAGATTTCTTAATATGGTCTGTTTCAGATGCCTTTTTGTATATCTTCTTCAACTTTTGTTGCACAAAATTATGGAGCTAAGAAACATCATAGAGTTAAGAAAGGAATTATATCTTCTGTAATTATGTCCATTTCAATGATATTAGTTATAAGTATAACTCTATTTATTTGGAGTAAAGATTTAGCACCTTTCCTTATAGAAGATAGAGAAGTTATAGAATTGACTTCAGAAATTTTTGAGTATACTAGCACCTTTCTACTTTATTTATACGATTGGGGATGTATTAGCTGGTGCTATAAGAGGGCTTGGAGATACTTTTTTTATCCTATGTTAATAAATGTATTGGCTATCTGTGGTGTAAGACTTTTATGGATATTTTTTTGTCTTCCCTTTAAATCCTACATTCTTTATGATACTATACAGTTATTTAATTTCTTGGTCAGTAAATACCATTTGCTTTTTCTTATCTATATTTACTTTCAAAAAGGAAAAATTTAAAATAAAAAAAGCTAGAACATACTATAAACACTCAGTTTAAAAAGTTAAAAAAATAAGTGAGTTACATTATAATTTATGATTAAAAATTTTCTTTGAGTAAATAAATAATAGTTTTTCAATAAGATTACTGCGACGTCCTATAATGTTGAAAGAGCCTTTGTGGAGCTCTAGAAACATTATAGGCTAACAAGTAATCGTTATGTGTAACTAAAGTTTATAAAAATATCTCAAAGAAAATTTTTTTATCTACTCAGTAACAAATTATTTTTTTACTTATATGTTCTAGCTTTTTAGTTT
>BNJS01001596.1_pt1 | contig 79746 bp, 44 predicted proteins | sample 8540461 | NCBI WGS metagenome assembly BNJS01 (sample SAMD00202454, study PRJDB9452) | human saliva metagenome | isolation source: human saliva | place: Japan
TGGCAGTCCAGCTGGAGCCAGCTTGCATCCATGGCTTCAAGATCAAAGCAGGATCCCTTCGCACACCACCAGAACCAGGCCCAACCCCGAAGACCAATGAATGATCAACCCCAGTCCAAAATATTCTGCACCAAAATCACACAACGTACATAATGAACACACACACGAACCAAGACAATATCAACACACAAAACTAAAACCAGAGGCAATGATGCTGGCAAGGCTTGCTGACATTCAAAAATCAAAACCAAACAACTATATCAAACAGAACGGGAGGAGAGATCACAGAGTGAAGAAGAGAAGAAGCCACCAAAGAAGTTTACTACTAAGCTTTGTTTGCAATACTAACTAGAAAGGACCACATCATTATTAAAAGTTAAAAGGAGAAGGTACTAGATAAAGAAAACATGTTAACAACTATTATGAGAATTATTTATATACTATATAATAAACTTCTGGCAAAATGGATAGCTATATATCTAGAAAGCTTACTCTCATCTATTACCTGCATTAGAGTCAAGAATTAGAAATACAAATCAATCCACAAATGATGAATTTATTAAGACAATCTTCAGTTTCATTCCAGTAATTTGGGGTGAACAGCCCATCCTCCAATCTGGAATGAGCCAGTCCTCAGAATATTACCCAACTGTGAGAAGAGTCTCAAATCACCTACAAAGACGCTTATAAGTACCAATGTCTTTCCGATACGATAACAATATCACTGTAGGGACAATCCGAGCGCGGAAACGGCCTCTCGATCATAATTTCAGAACAATGGTCTGATATTTACCCGTCACGCAGTTTTGATAATGTTGTTTTACCGCCAAAGATGACCAGTAATTTGTCCAATGTCATAGCCTTTACTTTCTGCGTACATCGAACGGACCAATTTATTACCGATAAGCGTCGCTGCGTAGGCATGGATACCACCGCGAATCTGCATCAGACAGTGAAATTGAACAGTGCACGTCGCGATCAAATGCTGGCGAAATTCCGTCATAAGCCTGCAAACGGCGCGATGTTATCGTAATATTCTTCACGGAACTCACACAATAAAGACAAACCAGGTTTTTTAATGCCACAACATTTTATTAGATATAATATATTATTGAAAACAAATCTTTAATAATAGAGAGAACTTAATAAAGAAATGAAGAATTAGTACTACACAATGAAATTGATTGTCCAATATTTTATCAGTCGCTTAAATTTTGGGAATGCGAGTTGAATATTGTTTTATTAAAGCATCGAATACCCTAACAATTCTAATAACCGAAAACTAAGAATAAAAATGGAACAAAACCTTAACAGTAGCCTTATTATCATCTGCAATCGGAACTGGTCAGGAGGCTTTTAGCACAGACACGTGGAATAAGCTTTCACAGATAAGCCAAATGTAATTATTATATTAGCTGACGATCTTGGCTATGGTGATTTAGAGTGTTGTGGTGCAAAAAACGTTCAGACTCAATATTAATAGACTCTGCACAGTCAGGCATACGTTTTATGAATGGTCATGCTGTCGCTGCAACAAGTACAATTATCTCGCTATTCACTCTTACAGGTGAGTATGCTTTGGCGTCGAGAAGGTACGGATGTGGCTGCAGGTAATGCAGGAAATGATTATTAAACCCTAATCAATTTACAATGGCAGATATGTTTAAGAGTCGTACATGCAACCTAGTGGATAGGAAAGTGGCACCTCGGATTAGGTGATAAAGAGCGATGACTGAATGCACCCTTACCAGAATCATTAGGTGACCCTCGGATTTGATTATCATTATATTATGGCTGCAACCGCTGACCGCGTTCCTTTGTGTCTTTATAGAGAATGGTACGGTTGCAAACCACGATCCAGTTCACCCAATAGAAGTGTCATACGTGAAAACTTTGATGGAGAAATCCAAACAGGCGGAAGAACCTGAACTTTTATAATATGCGTTCAAGCTTTGGGCCAATATGACATGTCTATCGTTAATGGAATTGGAAGAATTGGCTATATGAAGGGTGGTGGAAAGGCGCTTTGAAAGACGAGAATCTTGCAGATTCAATGCTTGCACATGCTGTCAAGTTCATTGAAAAATCATAAGAAGGAGCCTTTCTATGTATTTTTGCAACCAACGATGTTCATGTTCCTCGCTTTCCTCACGAGCGTTTTCGAGGAAAGAATTCAATGGGAGTAAGAGGCGATGCTATTGTTCAGTTTGATTGGACCGTAGGTCAACTAATGAAGAAACCACGCGAACTAAAAGATTGATGATAATACGCTTGTTGTTCTACCAGTGATAATGGACCAGTTGTTGACGACGGATACCAAGCATCGTGCAGAAGAATTACTTAATGGACATAGTCCTGCAGGACCATTCTGAGGTAATAAGCACAGTGCTTTTGAGGGTGGAAACAGCTGTACCTTTTGTTGTTTCATGGCCTCGTAAGATTAAGGGAGGAATGGTCTCTAAAAGCACTTGTTAGTCAGATAGACCTTCTTTTCTTCATTGGGCTCACTTGTCCGTGCTCGCTTCCCAAAGGGTAGTGCACCTGATAGTCGTGACTACCTTCAAACACTTCTTGGTACTGACACGAAAGGACGCGACTATGTAATTGGACAATCTAATACGCACGTTCTTTCAGTTCTCACCTCTCAATATCGGTACATCGAGCCAAGCAATGGACCAAAGATGATTCAATGGGGACCAAAGATTGAAACAGGAAATCTTCCAGTTCCACTAGCTTTATGACATGACTGTCAGCCCTCACGAAACAAACAATGTTGCTGCTGAACATGCAGATGAGGTCTCACGTATGCAATCGATATTGAAGAGCGAGAGAAGTAAATAAAAAGCTAATTATAGGATACTTTGCCCTTCCCTTAAAGTATGAATGATATATTTCATTGCATACTATTAAGGAAGGACTTAGGGTGTTTACTCTTGTAGTATGCTTTATATAAGACAACGTAATTATGGTAAAGAAGAATAGTCACACTTCAGCTTTATTTCATTATACCAGGAATCAAAATATTGTCATTAACCCAAGTTTAACACCTATTGTCGTAGAATCTCGCTGTTACTTCACTTTTGAAGTTTTAGCTATGAACTCTGTGTCCTACAAAATTTTTATTTTTCTGAATGGTGCATATTTTATTTTCAATTTATCGTATATAGCAGTTGCCTGTTTAGTGGGATTGCTGCATTGTCGCATCTGTACGATGTCTCCCAATGGGTTCCTGCCTTCTGTGGTTACGAGTTTCTGGGTGCTCATCCTCCGCACGATTTCGGTCCAATAGCAGGATTCGCCTTCTCTCTTCAACTGGCAACGGATGGTGTTTACCACCCAATAGGCAAGCAGGCCGAAGAAAAGGTGCGCATCGCTCCGGTCATCGGTCTGATGGTATATAGGACGGAGGTTCAGGTCGGTCTTCAACTGCCTGTTGGTACATTCAATTTCTCGTATGAGATAGTAATAGTCCCACGTGGTACACTCGTCGAGGGTCTCTACATTGGTCCGTAAGAAGTATACGCCATGTCCGGACTCAATGGCTGAGAGGTCTTTGAGGTTCCAGTCTACACGTAGCATTTCTTTTGGCTTTTCTTCGTTTCTAACGTAGTCTATCGTATAGTATTTTGCGATAGAGGGGTATTTCTGTATGGCTCGGCCCGTACGCTCTACAACCTTCTCGTAGAGTTTCGTTCCACCTTTCTTTGCAACACCATCATTTATCTTATTCAACTCTGTTTCAAACCTTTCACGCCAGAGTTTGTTCATTGACGATTCGGTCATTGCCTTAGATGGAGAAGTTATTTCAAGGTAGTAGTCCTCACCTTCCGTGTGTACTTTGTTGAGCGTTATCGTTTGCTTTCGGGCATCTTTCACCATCACGCTCTTGTGGTCCTCACTGAGCGTGTAATCTTTCAGCTTGGTGCGGGATACGCAGAGATAGTTGTAGCCCTTTGCCTTGATAAGCTTCAGATTGTCTTCGGTTGCAATGCCTGCATCCATCACAATAAGCGACTTTTCTTTTTGTACAGGATTCCTGCCTGCCAGTGTATCTATCATATCTGGCAGTGATTTAGGGTCAGCCGTATTACCTTCCAAGATAGAAGAATAGCGTATGAACCCCTCCTTATTGATACACAGAACCAGGACGAGAAGTTTACAATCTGATCGCTTCTCCTTTGATCTACCGAACTGTGCCTTCTTGCTTTCACGCTTACTACCCTCAAAGTAGAAGTTAGTCAAATCAAAGAGCATCAGCTTGTTATCTATATTGAAAAGGTTATCTGTGACGTTACACAGGTGACGTTCTATCTTTTCCTTGAGCTCATAAAGCTTGTCCGTTACCTTGTACAGGGCATTGATACCTGGAGTCCAGTCTTGAGAACCTGTGTAAAGCTCGGCGGCAGCCGAATTGTCCCTGAGATAATAATACGAGGAACGTTCAGACACTGCATACACTGTCCGGATAATAAGCGCAGAGAGTGCGGTGTGGATAGAATGGTTACTCCATCCTTGGTCACGCAGGAACTCTTCCAGCCCCAGCTTGTCAATGGTCTGCTTACAGAGCCATTCTGCACCGACATTCCTTGCGTCAGTATGTTCTGCCGTATCAAGGTCAATATAACGTTCAGACTCCTTTCTGGCCTTCTGTTCCTTCTTATCAAATCTATCAATACCACCTTCCTCTTTCATCCGCTGCCACCACTCATCAGCCTTTGTCTGTTCCAATGCGGTGAGTCCTTCCAGTGGCTTGCCAAATAAAGAATTAGTTCCTCTGTTCTTAAAACGCTCTGTCAGTGCAAAGGCAATCCTTCTGACTTGCAAGGCTGTGAGAGAAGGTTCAAAACCGATATTGAGCAGGATGAGCGAATGTACGTGTTCAGCCACGTCACGATAAGACTCTTTTAGTCTATAATAAAGAGCCTTCTCCCCAGTTGCCGGGTTGAAACGTGTCTGTACATTTGCTGCATGGGTGCAAAAGTAACATTGATATGCTGGTGTCCTACAAATCAGATTTTGCCCATATTTAGAAAACACTATGCCTGATTATTAAGCACTTAGCAAATCAGAAGTCTTCAAAATATACTGAAAATTTACGAAAAATAATTTTGCCCGTTAAACTTGGGTTAGCACCACATATGCTGGGCTGTAGAATCTCATTAATAAAGGGAGTAAAAGGCTCTTGGTTGTCATTAATCATACTTATAGAAATGTACTAATGACAATCTAATATGGGAAATGTTTACCATGCGGTGGTATTATACAATAACATTTCCGTAGTGTTGTGAGCTTGTAATTTACTTGTAAACTCACTCTTATTCAGCTATATGTAGCTGAATAAGATGTAAATTATTTACTTTAGTTCGTTAAGAGTTTAATAGCCTTAGTTGTTATACAACCAATAAGCCAATCCTACAACTGCTAAGGCGAAGAATGTCATTACAACCTTCATTACCTTGTTTAATACCTTACGGCGGCGTGCTGCCGATGAAGAAGAAGGTTTGATTCCTCCAGTCTGATAGTTGATGTGCTGATGTCTTGTCATGTTTTAGAGTTTGTACGAGGAGGTCTTTCCGTGAATGGTGTAAAACCTCTGTTTGTTAATATATATTTACAGTAGTTGTGGCAAAGATACAAAAAATCACGGATACAACCTAATGTATCCGTGATTTTTTAAAAATTTAATTTATTTTAGAATCGGAAACTTAATTCTAAGTCAAACATTGAGTAGTTTGGTTTTCCGTTAGGACCATTCATTGAGCGGTCGTGAACATGAGAATAAATACCACTTAATGCAAGGGTTTTGGTGAATTCATAATCAAGGCCTATGTCGTACTGTGTACGCTGTTTTGCTGCTCCATCAGATGGCTGATACATATCGTAACGTGCTTTTGCGTGTAGCTTGTTTGGAATAATAGGTGCAATCACGAGTGCATAAACACCTTGAGCCTTGTCACCATCTGCGCTGAGATTACAGTCGGTTGCAGCAGCTGCGTCTGTGTTGCTAAGTGACTTAGCAAAGGCGTAACCTGTTGAATGAACATACTCAGAGCGAATTGTCCAGTCTTTTACTTTGTACTCTGCTGATACGGCATAGCGACGCTGTTGTAAGCTGCGAACGCCATTTATAGTTGCACCAGCGTCATCAAGCCATGAACCCTTACGTGCATAAGAACCAGTCCATCCAAACCATCCTAAGCGCATACCTTCTACAGGCATAATCCAAACACCACCAATGATATTCTTCTGTTGGTCAGCATCTCTTACGTTGATACCCTGACCATTAAATACACCTACTTGATAGTGAACAAGATTTCTACCTGCATTGGTTTTTAGGAAATCACCTTGTATCTGTACACCGATATCACGACCATTAGATGGGTGTGCGCCAGCTCGATCAGAGAAGCTTGCCAACTTCAGAACACTTTGAGCTACACTCATAAAGCCTTGGTCGATAGGGTGGATAGGGTTGTCAAAGGTAAATGGGTTCTTGAACTGACCTGCCTTAATACGGAAGAAATCATACTTCTGCCATTCGATGAAGAGGTCAACTAAACGTGGTGATGCGCCCAGTGTCGATGTATTGCCATTGAATTGTAACTGTGCTTTCCAAGCCCAGTCATTAAGAATACGGCCATCAAGTGAAACACGACCTAAGCGAAGATTAAACGTGTTTGTCTTATTGTTGTTCATACCATTGTATTGGTACTGAGCAATACCGAAGCCAGACAGTTTTACGTTATTAATCCACTTGGGTACTTCCTGTGCTTCCTGTGCTTTGCCGAGGAGTGAGCATAGCATCATTGCTGATAGGATAATTGTTTTTCTCATAACTTTATGAATTTAGGTAATGATAATATTTTTAGGTTGATAACTCGGCTGTTAATGATGCAAAGATAGTATTTTATCAAATAATAACAAAATATTATGCCGTTTTTGTCATGTCTTTCTCTTGGTAATAGCTGGTGGTAAGTGTTCTCTATATATATTAAGGTGAAATTGCCTGCTATATCAGTCGTAGGGATGAGTAATCCCTTTGGCTAGTATAGCAGGCAATCTTTAAAATATCCTTTATTAGTTTTTATCGTTTCTCCAATAAGACAACGTTCTCAACGTGCGGAGTATGTGGGAACATATCTACTGGTTGAACAGCAGAAACCTTATAGTCAACGTCAAGTAAAGCAAGGTCGCGTGCCTGTGTTGCAGGATTACAACTGACATAAACGATTCGCTTTGGACTTGCGCCAAGTATGACATTTACAACGTCTGGGTGCATACCTGCACGTGGAGGGTCGGTGATGATAACATCTGGGCGGCCATGCTCACTGATAAAGTCTTCTGTCAGAATATCTTTCATGTCGCCTGCATAGAAGAGTGTATTATCAATCTTGTTAACCTCAGAGTTTACTTTTGCATCTTCTATCGCCTCTGGAACGTATTCAATACCAATGACTTTCTGTGCCTTCTTAGCTACGAAATTAGCAATAGTTCCTGTACCAGTGTAGAGGTCATATACGAGTTCGTTACCTGTAAGGTTTGCAAATTCTCGTGCAACGGAATAGAGATGATATGCCTGTTCAGTATTGGTCTGATAAAAACTCTTTGGACCTACCTTGAACCTCAAGTCTTCCATTGTTTCAAAGATATGGTCATTACCTTTGAAAAGTGTAAGCTCAAGGTCGTTAAAAGTATCGTTACCTTTCTGATTATCAACGTAGAAGAGCGAAGTGATTTGTGGGAATCGGTCTGCAATATGCTGCATCAAAGCCTTTGCACGCTCATCGTCTCCTTCCTCGTCATAATGGAACTGTACAAGTACCATCCATTCGCCAGTATTAGAGTTGCGCACCATGATATGACGTAATAAGCCATGTTGCGCACGGATATCGTAGAACTTCATGCCAGTGCTGAGTGCATAATCACGAATATCTTTGCGAATCTCGTTGCAAAGGTCATCCATCAACCAGCATTTCTCAATAGGATATACCTTGTCGAAGGCTCCTGTAATATGGAAGCCAATTGCTCCTTCTGCCAAGCCAACACCTTCTGGAAGAGCCTTTAACTCCTCTTCTGTATACCAACGCTTATTAGCACAGCCGAATTCGAGTTTATTTCGGTATTCTCTGGTGTGTACCGAACCCATAATTGGGCGAAACGCAGGAAGTTCCACCTTTCCAATACGGCTGAGCTGATCGTATACCTGCTGCTGCTTTGCTTTCAGTTGCTCATCGTAAGGAAGGTCTTGCCACTTACATCCACCGCAGATGCCAAAGTGTTCGCACATAGGTTCCTGACGTACAGTACTTTTGCTGATAAAACGGATGACTGTAGCCTCGCAATAACTACGCTTCTTCTTGCGTACCTGAAGATCAACTACATCCCCTGGTACAACAAAAGGAACAAAGATAACTTTATCGTCAACGTGTGCAACACATTTACCTTCGGCTGCCACAGCTTCTATTGTGACATTCTCCAGAATGGGTAACGGCTTTCTTTTTCTACTCATAATCTGTTTTGTATTTCGGTGCAAAGTTACTAATTTTTTCTTGTTTGTAGTCTGCTTGATAGTTTTTATCAGGTCTGTGTTCGCCAACAAAGTGAAAATGTAAGGTGAGGATAGCAATTTTTATAGAAAAGTTTGCTACTTTGCCTATTTATTGGTATATTTGCACTATATAAATAACTAAAAATTTATTATCATTTATAACCTATGAGCGAAAAAGAGAGTTTATACCTTTTGGTAATGGTGCATGGCTGAAGGTAAGGCCGACATGAGAAATCTCCTTGGTGCAAGGGTGCCAATCTGGCTGAGATGAATCTTATCGGTGTTCCTGTTCCTCCAGGCTCACAATTACCACTGATGTATGTACCGAGTATTATGAGAAAGGTAAAGAGACTGTAGTAGGCTTGCTGAAGGCAGAAGTAGAGAATAGCGTTAAGCACGTAGAAAGCTTGATGAATTCAACCTTCGGCGATCCAGCTAATCCTCTCCCTGATGAGTGTACGTCTGCGCACGTGCTCAATGCTCAGGTATGATGGATAAATTCTCAACCTTGGTCTTAATGATACTGTGGTTGCAGGATTGATTGAGAAGACGGGTAACGAGCGTTTTGCTTACGATAGCTACCGTCGTTTCGCACAGATGCATGGGTGATGTTGTTTTTGGGCATGAAAGTTCTGCAAAACAAGGAAGATATCGATCCATTTGAGGCAATTATTCAGCAGGTTAAGGCTGAGCGTAGCATTGCTTCGACAGCGAGATGTTCTGTTGAAGATTTGAAGCAGCTTGCAGCTCTTTCAAGAAGGCTATCATGAGCAGACTGGTAAGGGACTTCCCAGACGATCCAATGGAACAGTTGTGGGGTGCTATTTGTGCTGTGTTTGATTCATGGATGAACGAGCGTGCTATTCTCTACCGTAAGATGGAGGGTATTCCACAGGAGTGGGGTACAGCAGTAACCGTTCAGGCAATGGTATTCGGTAACATGGGTGAGTCTTCTGCAACAGGTGTATGCTTCTCTCGTGATGCTGGTACAGGTGAGAACCTCTTCAACGGTGAGTATCTTATCAATGCACAAGGTGAGGACGTTGTAGCAGGTATCCGCACACCACAGCAGATTACAAAGGAAGGTTCACTTCGTTGGGCTGCACAGCAGAATATCGATGAGGAGACTCGTGCTACTAAGTATCCTTCAATGGAAGAGGCTATGCCTGAGCTGTACAAGCAACTTTATGCAGTACAGGATAAGTTGGAGAAGACTACCATGATATGCAAGATATGGAGTTCACTGTACAGGAAGGTAAGCTTTTGGTTCCTCCAGACTGTGAATGGTAAGCGTACAGGTACCGCAATGGTTAAGATTGCTGGCGATCTGCCTCTACTGCAGAGGAGATTGATGAGAAGAGCTGCCTATGCGTTGTGAGCCAAAACAAGCTCGATGAACTTCTTCACCCAGTAGTTTTGATAAGGAAGATTGGCACAGGCCATGTGTTGACACGTGGTTGGCCAGCTCTCCAGGTGCTGCAAGCGGTCAGGGTAGTACTCTTTGCTGACTGATGCTACAGTGGCATGAGGATGGCCGTCAGGTTATCATGGTTCGTATCGAAACATCTCCAGAGGACCTCGCAGGTATGCTCCAGAGGTTGAGGGTATCTTGACAGCTCGTGGCGGTATGACTCACACGCAGCCGTTGTGGACGTAGGTATAAGTGCGTTGTGTCAGTGGTGCTGGTGCCATCATGATTGACTGCAAGGCACGTACTTTTGGAGATTGATGGAACAATTATCCGTGAGGGTGACTATATCTCATTGAACGGTCTCAGCTAGTGAGGTTTATCTGAGAGGTGAAGACTCGTCCAGCTGAGGTAACAGGTGACTTTCGCGATCTGATGGACTCTTGTAAGCAGCGATAGTAAGTTGGTTGTTCGCAACAACGCAGTACTCCATCACGATGCAGAGGTAGCAAGTAACTTTGGTGCTGTTGGTATTGGTCTGCTGTACAGAGCATATGTCTTGAGAACGAGAAGATTAGGCTTATGTGTAGATGATTCTCTGCAAACAGAGGAGAGCGAGAAGGCCTGACAAGCTCTGCTTTACCAGGAAGAGGATTTCGGGTATCTGAAGCGATGGACTGCTAGCTAACATCCGTCTGCTCGACCTCTCCTTTGCATAGGAGCTCTCGTTCCACACGACCTTGGCGTCAGGAGGTAATGGCTGAGGAGATGCGCGGCGTTCACTTTATCCAGAGCTGTAAGTGCACTTTCTGAGAGTAACTGGGCTCTATCTTGGTATGCCGCTTCTGCAAATACATTCCCCAGAGTATCACCGCATGCAGACTAAGGTCCTCGGTGCTGCTGTTCAGCTGGAAGTGTACAGCTCAATCCTGGGTCAGAGATTATGGATACCATTGGTAGGTACTGAATGAGCTTGATATTCAAGAGAACATCATTCGCAAAACTGCAAATAGTCTGGGGCAAGTAGCAAGAAGAGGTTGAGCTCGAGTAGGTACCAGATTGAGATTCCTCGTGCTGCTTTTGACTGCTGATGTTATTGCACAGAAGGCTGAGTATTTTCAGCGTCGTACAAACACTTGACTTTATGACTCGGTTATAGCCGTGACGATATCGCAAGTCTTCGCCGTCATTTTAGAGAAGAAGACTTTCTCGATGTTGACCCATTCAGGTCGTCGACCAGAAGTGTGCTGGTCAGTTAATTCAAATGGGTGTTGAGAAGGGCCGCAAGACCTGCAAGAACCTCAAGTGTGGTATCTGTGTAGCGCGGCGGTGGATCAAGTTCTGCTAAGTTCGGCCATCGTAGGGTCTTAACACGTTAGCTGCTCTTCATCCCGCGTGCCTATCGCAAGACTTGCGGCGGCACAGGCAGTGGTTGAAGAAAATGAAGCAATTTCTTAGAAATATAGTATATTAGCGGTGTACGGTTTACGGTATGCCGCCCAATTTCTTTGAAAGTGAAGTGCTCACTTTCACACTTTATGCGCCTCTGAATAGTAAAACTTAACAAACTTACCAAAACTTACAATACGTAAGCAATGGGTACTTACCATCAACTTACCGCAAAAACAACAAACTCATGGTACATGTACATGGAAGGTGAGGAAGACCACGCAAAGATGGCTCTGGCAGTAGCATCAGAGTAGAGGAGGCGAAAGGTCGACAGTATCGACTGTAAGTATGTAATGAGTAAGGGCTTAGTAAGACGAACGAAATTATCGACCCATATGTTTGTGCAGACTTGCTCAAGTCTGATTATTGACTAAAAGTTTCCCACCCAAATAATATTAAAATAAACAGTTTATCGAATTTTCTTTGTAAATTAGTAATCATAAAGAACTGATTTTAAAGACAAGACAACAAAAACTGACAGGAGCTAGAAAATAGATAAAATAAGTGAGTTATCCAAACTTTGAGTGTTAAAACCCAATGAGTGGATGATTTATTTCATCTTTTTGTCAGTTTGGCATCGGTCACCCGTTATCTCACCTGTCATTGGAAAAACTGGACGAGGTTTCGGCTTTGAGTTGATTCTTTCTCTTTGCTCCTTCCGCATTGTGGGTAGAGTTTCAACCGTATGCAAAACATAAGATATATGAACTTTCAACCGCGGTAAGAACTGTCTATCGCTATGATGATTCGCCCACAGATGGATTGGAGACGATTGATGAACCACTTTGCCTGCGTCAGTATGTGCCTATTGCGTAAGTGCATGGCGAGGCTCTCAATCAGATACCACTACATGTTTCATTATAGATGACACAGTGCTTGAGAAGAGTGGCGTGAGAATGGAGGGTATCAGTCGTGTTTACGACCATGTAAAAGGTAGGTGCGTATTGGCCACAAACTGCTACTTTGTATTCTTTGACGGCAAGACAACTATTCCCTCTGAATTTTCACTGCATCAGGAAAAAGGGAAACAAGGCGACTGGGTGGGCTGACAAAAACAGCAAACTGGTAGAAAAGCGTATCATACCAAGAGGAATACTGGCAACCCTGATTATAAGCGCTTCAAGAGTGTAAGATGCTCTGGCTGGAAGTTGCTATGGATGCAGTGTTTGCGTGGATGGAAGATGGCTTGGTATGCGAAGCGTGGATTACCGATAGTTGGTTCACCTAAAGGGAGTAAACTTATGACATGTGTTAGAAGATAGGTACAGGAGCAATGCACTGTTTGTTGACTCGTAAAAATGGGAAAGATGAAATACACTGTATCGGGCAAAAAAGAAAATGCTGCAGAACTCATTGCATACCTACGAACGTGAACGAGTGAAATTACTGATAGCTGGTTCATCTTGGGAGCAACTTATGGCAGCGTGTTAGAAGATAGGTAAAGGGCAATGCACTTTGTCGGACTTGCTAAAATGGTGATGAGATAATCACGTATCGGGCAAAAAGAAAAATGCTGCAGAACCTCATTGCTACTCTATGAATGTGAACGAGGAATACGATAGCTGAAGTTCACCGTGAGCAACTGTGGCATGTGTTAGCAGACAGGTAAAGGGCAAATGCACTGTCGGACTTGCTAAAATGGAAAGATGAAATACACTGTACTGGGCAAAAGAAAAATGCTGCAGAACTCATTGCTACCACGAACGTGAACGAGGAAAGAACTGACGGGCACAAAATGTCGATATCTGCTCAACGGCAACTAGGAGATATCCGTTAGAATCTTTCTAATCCGGTGGCGGTAGAAACTCCACATGGAATGTCCTTGCTCACCACGGATACTCATATCCCGATGTCTTCTGCTAAAAAGTTTTTGAGGTATCAAATCAGATGGAATATAGAGGTGATGAACAAGGAGACTACAATATCTCGGATTAGGGAGGTTATCAAGGTTGCGACTTCAATGGTCAGATAGCTGATGCAACGCTGTGTTACCTGCTATATATCGTCATGGCCTTGGAAAAAGCGGTTCACAGAATATCAAAACCATGGGCGAACTCTTTTCGGACATGGAGGACGATCTCATCGCACTTACGCTGTGGAAGCCGAATTTGCTTGTATCGAACGGCTCTTTTCTGCATTTTTAGGAGAAATGCTTGGAAGAACGCCCCAACACCTTATGGCTAAGCAATCAGTGAAACGACAAAGAGTATGCAAAATCCTTGTAATGGCTGAAACATTGGAAAGATGGGATAAAGTATATGGACAGACTACATAACTGTGTTAGTCATGTGTTAACAGTCACTATGGTATAGGGGACGAGAGAGAGGTAATAAGAAAAGCTAAGGGTAAGAGATAAACTTTCAGTTAACCCAAGCTTTAACACCCATGTCGTAGAATCTCGCTGTTACTGCACCCTTTTGAAGTTCTAGCTATGAACTCTGTGTCCTACATGTTCATCCGACATTTCGAGTGATACGGCAGTCATGCAGTGCATAGAGTCTTAGTGTAAGTACCTCTCATCCCCGAATCCATACGTATTTCGTTTCATTACTTTAATCTTGTTATTGATGCCTTCGACTTTTCCTGCATGATAGATGGCAATCATGCTATGCAAGGATTCCTTTCTTAGTAGTTTTTCACTAGCGCAGCCATTTTCTGTAGTTGGGCCCATATTTTACTGTTCAGCCCGCTCATCCAGTCATCGCTAATTTTTCTGCCATATCTTTCGTGGGTTGCGACCATATCTGGACGCAGTTGTTCCTTCAAATAGTATGCTGGTACCTGGCCATAGCTAAAGCATTCTCAAGCTTTTGTCTCGGAAAGTGTTTATCAAAGATGTCTCACCACGTTGTCGAGTAGCAGATAGGCCTGTTCCTGGAGTACTTTTACGCTTATTTATATCTTTTCCATACTATAAACTTTACGTCTGATATCGTCAAGTTTTCGTTCATTGGGTTCACTACATGGAAATGATCAAAGGCACATGTACTGCATCGGGACACTCTCCATAATCGAGAGGCTATGCAGCCGTGCAGACAGGTCGTGTTGCCACATGTTTTATCTTTTAGATTCTTACGTTTGATTCTCCGCCAGAATTCCTTCTTCAGAGCTGTACATCCTTCTTCGCCAACATAGATTACCCTGCCACTGTCCAGATCCACGACTAGTGTCTTATAGACATGTCCTTTTCTTAACAGCAAACCAATCTCATACCCACATATCTCCACACCTGGATCGCAGAGCTGGAGGCTATACATGACGCCAAGCGTGGGAGAAGCGTCTCTCTACTGCATCCGCATGAGTTGCACCGCGATGAGATCGTTGATACATCCCAGCGGTCATACTTACCAGGAAGTAAATCTGGGGTCTTCGTAGGAACTTTGGAGTCTATCCCTGAGATTGAGAACTTTGTGAAAGGTCACACAGAGAAATGGAGAACACGGAGGATCGTTTGAGGGCCAAAGCTTATTGTTGAGGAGCAGAGGTCACCGTTGGCGCGTGAGAAACAGAGGAGATAGTGCGAGCTGTATCAATACTTTGGCCAGCATTTCAGTCAGGCAGGCAGTGGTTTTCGCAAGACTAGTTAAAACGTCGATTACAAAGCCGTACGCCACAGCAACACGCATACACTGGCGCTTTTGTTCTCGTGAGTCTCGCACCCGTAAGATTGTTCTGGCTTTCACCTCCGTGTTCTCTCTCTCTGTGTAGGCTTTTATGTGCAGTAGGCTTACTATCGTCACCCATATTTCGAAGAAACTATTTTTGGCTTTATCGAATGGGTGCATATTGCTTTTCAATTTCACCGTACGCAGCAGGCTGCCTGTTTGAGTGGGATTGCTGCGCACGGTCGCATCTGCACTGATGATCTCCTACGGTTCCTTGCCTTCTGTGGTTACGAGTTTCTGGTGCTCATCCTCCCGCACATGATTTCAATCCACAGCAGGATTCGGCCTTTCTCTTCAACTCGAGCACGGATGGTAAAAGCCGTCACGCATCAGGCGTGCAGGCACAGCAGTAGGTAGTCGCATCGCTCCGGTCATCGGTCTGATGGTGCAGATTTGCGAGGTTCAGGCTCGCCTCAACCGCCCGTTGGCACATCTCAATTTCGTCGTACGAGATAGTAAGTAGTCCACGTGGTGCCACCGTCAGAGGGTGCCCTGGCATTGGTCCGTGTAAGTAGTGGCGTGCGCCGCGTCCGGACCCAATGGCTGAGAGGTCTTTGAGGTCCCACGCTCACACGTAGTGCATTTCTTTGGCTTTCTTCGTTTCTAACGTAGTCTCATCGTATAGTATCTTCAGTGAGCTAGAGGGATTTCTGCATGGCTCGGCCCGTGGCCGCTCTGGCATAAACCTTCTCGTAGAGTTTCAAGTTCCACCTTTCTTTGCAACACCACTCATTTATCTTATTCTGCTCGAGTCATCATTCTTTCACGCCAGAGTTTGTTCATTGACGATTCAACAGGCCGTGCTCTTAGATGGAGGCAGTTATTTCTAGCAGTAGTCCTCACCTTCCGTGTGTACTTTGTAGAGCATTAATCGTTTGCTCGCATTCTTTCACCATCACGCTCTTGTGGTGGTCCGCACTGCACGCGGTAATCTGCCGTCCGCGAAAGGAGCACGCAGAGATAGTTGCAGCCCTCGCCTTGATAAGCCTCCTGATTGCTCTCGGCCGTGCCGCCTGCATCCATCAGCAATAAGCGACTTTCTCTTTTTGTACAGGATTCCTCGGCCTGCCAGTGCATCTACCAGATCTGCAGTGATTTAGGGTCAGCCGCATCACCTTCCAGGATAGGCGGTAACAGCGACGAACCCCTCCTTATTGATACATGCAGAACCAGGACGAGAAGTTTGCATAACCGATCAGCTTCCTCCTGGATCGCACCGAACCTGTGCCTTCTTGCTTTGGGCACGCTCGCTTCACCCGTCAGCGGAAGCACAAACTCGTAGAGCATCAGCGTTATCTATACTGAAAGGTTATCTGTGACGCTGCACAGGTGACGTTCCCCATCTTTCCCTTGAGCTCAGCAGCTCGTCCGTTACCTTGTACAGGGCATTGATACCCGAGTCCAGTCTTGAGAAACCTGTGTAAAAGCCCATGGGCAGCTGCCGAATTGTCCCGCGAGATAATAACACGAGGAACGTTCAGACACCGCATACACTGTCCGGATAATAAGCGCAGAGAGGCGTGGAGTAGAATGGTTACGCATCCATTGCTGCAGGAACTCTTCCAGCCCCAGCTTCAAGTCACTGGTCTGGTTACAGGAGCCATCTCTGCACCGACATTCCTTGCGTGTAGGCTGTTCTGCGTTATCTGGCGTCAATATGCGCTCAGACCTCCTTCTTAGCCTTTCTGGTTCCTTCCCATCGACCCGATCACTGCCACCTTCCTCTTTCTGTCCTGCCGCCACCACCCATCCTGCTCGTCTGTCCAAATGCGGTGAGTCCTTCCCAGTGGTCAATAGGGCCAGCACTCAGTTCCTCTGCAGTTCTTAAAACGCTCTGCCAGTGCAAAAGGCAATTCTTCCTGACTTGTAAGGCATGGTAGAGTAGTTGTCTAAAACCTATATTTGAGCGAGGAGTGAAGGTATGTGTCCAGTCGTGCATCGCGATACAGACTCTTTCGAAGCCCAGTACAGAGCCTTCTCCCAGTTGCTGGGTTGAACGTGTCTGTACATTTGCGTGCATGGTGCAAAGTGTCATTTGATATGCGTTGCGTACAACCCAGATTTTGCATATTTAGAAAACACTATGCCCCGATTATTAAGCACTTAGCAACTGAAACCCTCAAAATATACTGGAAAAATTTCATGAAAAATAATTTCGCCTGCTTAAACCGTGGGTTAACATTTTGAGAGAAGGTCAAGTTCTCCTATTGTAGAGGAGTTCTCAGATGATTTTATGTCTCGTATTCCTATGATGTGTTTTTGCATATTCCAGTAGGTGTGAGTTTTGAAACCATCTTCAGTGCATGTGAGTCATTATGTAATTGGCTTGTACAAAAGACAAGCTTTTAGATAAATATAAAGCAAAGATATGGGACCTGTTAATTATGTAACGTCTCTACCAGTTGTGTAAAGCAGCCTTCAAAATTTAGGAGGTTGACTGCAGACAGGATATGATTAGCACTCATCTCACACACCGGAAAATAAATCGTTTACAACAGAATAAGCAGACATTACATGGGAAAGGTATTGCCTGCAGAGCATAAAGCAAATAATACCTTGAAACTCCTTTCCTTCAAAGTATAGAATATCATCACCCAATCTCACTGAAGCAATAAGTCGACGAGTCCATACTGCACATTCATGATGGGTAATAGCCAACAACCAACGGCGACGAATGTGGTCGCTGTATAGTTTCGTGCCTGAACGAGCATTTAAACCTGTGTCGAGCAGTCGGGAAGATGGTCAGTGGTCTTGCTCAAAAGAAGAATATGATAGTCGAGGGAGAAAAGAGAAGCCAAGTAAATCATCAACGAAATGCACCCTTTTACTGTAGATGATATTGGAGAAGACATTAATTGTCCCTGGCAAAAGAATTAATCCCTATCCTCGAGTAAACGATTGATTGATCTTAAAAGAAAATTGTGTGGTACAGATAGAGGACTAAAAGATAGATACCCTTGTTTCGCGCTATCAGTCAGGTTAAACGCAGACTTTAGGAAATATTTCGTCCGGAAGGTGCGTACAGGCCCAATAGTGATAACCCAACGGCAGACCGGATTGCGTTGTCATTTTGAATAGTTGTCGGTTTTGTTCTGCTTTTGCTTCCTGCTCATATAAGTCCAGTGCGTAAAACTTCCGGTGCGATGGGGAAACAGTACTCTGCTGTATCGCAGGTTCTTTGTGGCGTGCAACGCCATTCGTGCGCGCGTGCTCGTCTCACCGTGCAACATTCTCGCCTGGAAGTGCTTGTTACCGCGCTATGGCGTCGAGCAATGTTACTCATGAGTAATCTTCTACACCCTGTGATCTTAACACTCCAACAGTTTCAGACTGCGATCTGTTCTTAGAAACTACCTACACCTTTTTTGTATTCTCAAGTCCTCCTTGCTAAGGTTAATTGACGACTTCTACCTGAGGAAGCGTGAATGATGACCGTTCTTTCTGTAGTCCCAGCAGACGTTTCATCTTAAGACGGGAGCAACCTTTAGTCACCTTTATGAGAGGGAGCTACTACCTCAGCTACTACCTTTGCGCCCCCACAGTTGGTGCGCTTCATCAGACTGTTCCACAGCATTGCAAACCAGTCAGGAACCTGCATGTTCCAACAGCCTCGCCTTCCGCATCCTTGATGTACCATGAAGAGTTTCCTGCCTCCTGTTTTGAACTGCTGACCGTTAATTTTGGCACCGTGGCATTTTTATTTGAAATGGCCTAGTCCTGCTAGCGGCTGGAGCATCTATCCAGCACCTGTTCCGGAGCCCGGTGAACGGCACAATCGGGTAAAAGCTTAAAAATTTAATGTTATGTAATATAACAGTTGTAGATAATTTTACTTAATTAACAGAATAATTATATTTACCCCTTTATTTCTGCAAATACCACAGGGCGGTGTAAAGAGAGTCCTCAGCGTATCCCGAAACGGTGGTTGTGTGTACACCCTATATTTTATTTGATAATATAAATTAAAGTGCATAAATCTATGTTAATCCCTTTATATATTAATGTGTTATTCATTGAGTATAAATTAAACATATATACTATAATAAAGCTTTATTCTAACTTTCCTGATGAAGATTGGTAATAAATTATTATATTTTAGTTTCAAAACTATTTATGTTACATCAAGGAGCATTCATCTAAATTCATATCAAGTTGATTTTCATCTCTTTATAGGCCATCAAGATTAAACTTTGCCTGTTGCATTTTTAGTTTTATTTCATAGTCATGTCTCCAGGCAGCGCCCAGCCGCAGAGCAGCAATTTCATAGTAAGGATTTAGGACAGCAATCCCAAGGATCTGTTTGGCAAATAGGAAATTGTAATTCGAGACTTTTGTCAACAAATAGAATTTTTGTTTAATCTTTCTACCGTATAGGCAGACGAAGAGGCAGAAGAATGCATGCGATATACCCATAGATGAAACAGCAAAACCAAGGCAAAAACCACAAGTATTATTTGTCATTAAAACAACACGGCAATCTCGTACTTGTAGAACTGGCTAGCGAGGCAGTCCATGGAGGTGCGTAAACAAACGCAGTGATAATGAAATGAAATGGAGACACTCTCCACTGAACAGCTTATCAACCGACCTTGCCAGTTGCCCGCGAGCACCGTTCAATTGCCTAATGGAAAAGGCCCGGCGATTTTAGCTTTACGTACCATCACATCCATGGCGCATCAAATGTTGGCTGCGGAAGCAAAGACGTGAAATCATTAAACGCTGTGCAGTGCCGGGACTCGGTGTTGTGTCGATGGGAGATTTGGTGCAGGAGTTGTAGAAGAAGGCGAGACGCTACTGCGGCCGTACAACGCGAATTAGTAGTTACAAACAGGTCATATTGTGAGAACAAGATTATGATTTGTCCCAGCAAATCCAAGTATTATGGATAACCTTTGTCATTGCTTTTTATGCTCGCAATGCAGCAAGAAAATGAACAATCAAAAAACTTGATGACATAGAAGATATTGAGGTATCTCCTTCGTTCTAAGGAAGAAGTAAAGAAATAAGTTATTACGGGAGTTTACCCAGTCGATGATGGTAGCTCCATCTGGAAATACTTTACCATCAAAGACAATTCAGGATAGAGAATTATAGTCTCTTAAAACATAAGATAATGATTAAAAAGATAGTATCAGTTCGTTTATTGTTTCTTTCATCAGAAACATCAAGTTTAGAGGTTTTTCAAAATTCACAGTGAACGATGAAGGATGATATAGAGTATGCTATCAGTTCGTATGTAGTTGATGAACTAAAAGAACTCTATAGAAAACTTGCAGCAGGAAAAGAAGATTCCTGTTGACATATCTAAGGTTCTGCAAGACATGAAAATGAGGCTATTGAAGCCTTTCCTTGGAGTAATTGTTACCTCTACATTCTTATAGCCCATTGCCTCTCAAAAACTGAGTAAACTGTTGTCTTTGCATTTTCCTCAGCTATCATAATGTTCTGCAATGCCATCTTGTGGCGTACCGATTGTGTTGTCGCATTGAAGTCCAGCTCTCCCAAAGAACGAACGCGACTTGGCTCTACCTGGTAAAGTTGGTATCAAGTAAATCCAATAACAGGAGGCAACCTTGCAAACGATAACACCATCATCTCCACGAACCCAATGAGGTTCAGTTTGAGGTAAGTCAACACCCAAATGGACTGTTCCAGAGCAATAGATACGGAACAAGTTCCAATCAGAGAAAACCACGATCTACGGTATCAATAAGTTCCTCGTCGTTGATATGCTGGGAATCTTCACTGTCCGATATCTGTATTTGCCAGCATCTGCTATGCACATCACATGCTGCTGGGTCTGCTGATATAATTGGTATCAATAATAAATTCAAGTCCAATAAAAGAGACCACCAAGGTAAAGACTTGAATGAGAACAAGTATTGCATGTCTTTATTAAATGATAAGAGGTTGACTAAGAACTTTCTAGTTACTTATTCTCATTACTATATTATTATTTAATTTATTGACATTTAGTCTTTTCCCAGAGAGTAAACTTCGGTGGAAGGATAGTGATGTTGACCCTTTATATCCCATAGCTGTAAAGATAGGAACAAGCTGGAGTGATTGTAATTCTCCAAGGCCACCGAGAGCACAAATCTGAGGAATAGGTGCTAATAATCCGTTTTCCCTAGCCTTCAGCTGGCAAGCCCAGCACCAGAAAGCGCGGTCAAAGCCTACATATTGTCGCACTTCTTAAGGTTAAACTGTGAAGTGCAAGAACCATGAGATCGGGTAGGTGACAACAAGTTCTTTTCCCCTCGACGTTGAATATTCTTATCGCTAAAACTTGATAAACCGCGTGCGCCTCAAAGTAGTAATCCATAGGTACTGCAATACGGCGGGTCGCCCAATGGCAAGCTTTCCACACTGAAGTCCTGGCTCATAAACGGCTTGTAAAAGTTTCATCTTATCATCATGGGTGATAATCTTATGAAATATCAGAGTATCTCCATGTAAAGTCGTGAACATTGTTGTACCCAGTTAATAGTATCGAATTGTATCACTCAATAGCCTTGCTGCAGGGTCCTCAGTATTTTTCTTGTTTGTACAAATCCAATTGTAAACAATGAGAAAATGATAATATGAGGATGAAATGCCCATTCTGAATTTTATTAAATATATGTCCGCAAAAAGATACAAAAACATGAGCAAAACACTAACCAACCTAATAAAAAGAAATAAAATAAATAGAGTAGGAGCCAGGCTACTGCCCCAAACATCTTATTTTAATGATAAAGATAAAATAGCATATCAATCAGCTTCTAAGTCATTTCTGCTTGTATAACCTTTCTCTGACGACAATTTGCTCCCTTTTAGATAACACGCACATAGTATTTAGCCTTTAACACCTACTGGTGCGAACTATAGCACAGAACATCGCGCTGTTTTCACAAATACAATGTGTTGGACAAAACACTCCTGTATTGATAGGAAAAGGAGAAATATAAATAATACTCTAAATGTTGTAAACATCATAGAATAATAAATTAGGAGAAGCAAATTATTGTGTTATACCTAATACCCAAAAGGCATCGCCATTATTATTTAAACTTATAAAACGGCCGTTAGGAGCAGCTGTGGTATAAAACTGTCTAGTACAACAAAAAACCCGTCTCGCCATCGAGTAACTTTATTTTTCTGCATCATTGATGTGTTTCTTTTTTCGTAATTTTGTAGTACAATAGTAAATTAGAAGTATTAAAACCATATATGGAATCATTAAGAGAGATATTTAGAACCGGTAAAAGGTCCATCGAGTAGTCATACGATGGGACCACAGCGTGCAGCCAGCCATCTCGCTGAGCGCCCAGAAAGTAGCAAGATTTGAGGTTACACTCTATGGTAGCTTGGCAGCTTCGCAGCAGGTGAGGGGCAAGAAGGACAGACAAGGCAATTATTGATGATTAAAGACCACCAGTAGAGATAATATGGGAAACCAGAGGTATTTCTACCTTTATCAAATTCTAATGGGTATTAGTCTCAATGGTAACAGTAGCTGTAATTTATTAGACGAAATGGGATGGAAGTATAGCTGCTGGCGGTGGTGCCTCTTTCAGAGGGAAAGGTAAAAGATGACCATTTTCATAAGGAACGTTATCGGTGATATGGCACCTCGCCAGAGATATGTGATGGTGTTAAGCATCATGGACGTGGCTACTGGGAGTAAGGTAAAACAGTGTGAAGGAGAAGAGTTACAGGACCATCTCAAGTGAGGTAAAGATTAAGTAGCTGCTGTGGAACGTGGTCTTGACAGGAAGGAGCCTACCTATCTGTTGGGACCCGTCGCAAGGCAATTTTAACTATTTTATAAAAGCAATGGATATAAGCCTCTTGGGTAGAGTCGTGGAATGGTTTATTCATACGCCGCCCTAGCAGAAGTAGAGAATGTGCGTCTATGGAATAGAATTGTACAGCAATTCAACCTGTGGTGCTTGTGGTGTTGTTCCTGCAGTTTTATATCATCTTCAAAAGGACAAGGAGTTTTCAGAAACTAAAAGACATAATGCACTTGCAACAGTGTGGACTTTTGGTAATATCAAAACACAATGCCTAAATCTCTGCAGAAGTTGGTTGTCAGGGTAGTCAAGTTGCATGCAATGGCTCAGCAGCTCTCTTATTGTGTTGTTTGGTAGTCCTTCCTGGGATTGAAATATGCTGAGATGGGGCTAGAGTGATCACCAGGTATGACATGATCCAGTGGCTTGGTACAGATCTTTGTATTGAGCGTATGCCGGTGCCTGTGCACCGAATGCACAACTTTATGCATCATTTAGCGATGGTAGCCATCGTATCATTCACCATGCTGTTGAGGTAAATGAAACAAATAGGCCAAGTTGACATTCCATCACTCTATATGGAAACAAGTGCTGGTGGATTAGCAAAAGAAATTCCAAATGCAAGTCTTAACAGTTTATGGTCTTTACCATGATATTTGTCTACACCATACTGCTTGTTTATGCTAATATAGAAGTATAGATATTTTTAATAATTCCGTAATCGCTTCACCAGATACTGCAAAAACGATTGGGCATTAATCATTATAGAAGCAAGAAAACAACTAAGTTTCTAAACCAGTAAGATAATTCAATTCTTTGGCTATTGATATACAACGTTAATAATAGTATTCTTACCTTCATTAGCTCAAACTGCCCTGACGACTCTCTGTGACTACCTTCCACTGATGAGTTTTTGCCCTAGGTACATCAATACCTATTACCAGACTTGTTGCGTTAGTAGCTTGCATCCTTATTTTGTTAACTTACCATTTAGAAAAATAAAGTCTGATGTTTGGCTGTAGTCTTTCAAATGGATAGTAAACCCACATTCCGCTTAGCATCAAGAATAACGCAACAAAGTCTATCGTCATAAAACTAAAGAACAAAGATCCCGATTTCATCAATATGAAACTGAAAGAATGCTGATAATTCCACTATCTAAATTAACAGTACTGTAGCAACTGTCTTGCCATCTTTCCTTCCAGTCTTTCACCATTGGGGAAAGTAAATAGGGGGCCAAGACAGTCTCTGCAAGTGTGTGTATGGATAAGCTTTGGACTATTGTTTACCAAAACTATAAGAAAATAACATCCACTTTTCTCCAGTAGATATAAGTCTTTTTATTGTCAACTCAAATTATACCACAATAATTTTGTATAAATCCGTGGTGCTATCATTATATATAAAACTCTTTACCCATGCTAAGACGGAAGATGGACCACCATAATAACTATTAAATCCAATTCCATAATAGTAAAAGTCTTTTATTCCATCAAAATTATAGTCTCTAGAGCAAAACACTATATTCTCCCAAGGAATCTCGGCTATGTTTGCTATAACTTCCACTGCTAGTAATAAACAGATAGTCTCGCTTGGCACTGCCATAGCTGCTTCCTTTTGTGCACGGTCATAAACTTCAACCCAACCTGCAGGAAGTAGTCCGTAAGCAATGAAAGTAAACCTTACTCATAGTATTGTCTGGAAAAGCCATCAATGCTGAATGTAGTTTCGTCCGAAGGCTGAATGCAACCAGCCCAATAATATAAAAAGTCAAAGTAGGGTTCTTTTCATTTTAGAGGTAATTATAGCTCTGCCCTACTTGTACCTATCTGCAAGGTATAACGAACTGGTTGTTGAAATGCCCTCTCCGGCAATTGAAGAGAGAGGAACCTCTTTAAATCTATTGATTATCTCCTCAGGTACAAGCTCTTTGTCTGTTTCAGTGACATATTCTTCAGCATCTTTGCCTGTATCCCAGTTTCACCTGCAAGGCAAATAAAACCAATGTTCTTGCAATTGTTACATTTGTCCTCATTCCTATTATTAGGTTTATCGTTAGATGCTAGCCCTAAAGTGCAGCTGCTAAATCTTGTGACAGGCTGCCTTCCCAAATTGAAATTAGCAAGAGTCTGCACCTGTACGCCTTGGATAGAGGTCGAGAGTATTAAGACACTGCATATCAGCACCCGAAAAGTCATTCCAACGCCAGAGAGATACTCAAATTTAAAATAATTGAGGTTACGTAACGACCACCACCTGTAAGAACCTGTACGCCGCACCAGTCCGAAAGAGGCACCTGTATAATAGTTCAATCCACGTGCCATAGTAAGGTCAAGTCAACTCATTGTTCAGTCCTGAATTCTTCAAATTGGCCGAATAAAATGCGTTTCTTCCGTAACACCTTCAATCCCATTCTACCTCCTTTAAGACTTCTAACAATGTTTCTTACTAGTTCCCCTCCACTTAATGATAATGTTCTGGTCATTCAACAGATCCATTGTTGGCAACCCTCGTTTACATTGTCAAGTCCATTCCTACTCGGGTTTATTTACAGTGTTGCAATGTCGGTTAATCTTTTCCTTCACCAATCACTTCGTACACCAGAATCTTTCAGCTGAGTTAATTCATCTGTTACCAAATGTCGGAATCAAATGGTGTCAATAACTGTACTAATCTATCTCATCTGTAAATGAGTCAGATCAGCACTGCACTACACTGAGGAAACCAAGATGCAATTTTGTGGGCGGTCGGCACGCCATACTGGGATCTGAGGCACTTGAAAGGAAATGGTAACTCACGACATCACAACGAGCATGCAGCATCAGAATGCAATGCAAACCCCTGTGAGCCCACCTGCATCTTTGCAGCCCCTTGAGTCTGTCACCAAGCACAGCCGCTAACTCTGAACGGAATCCAAAGAGGAAGCGATCCTCTTCCACACCTATCAAACGTCTGTAGAACCTATAGAATAGCCATCCATGAAACCATGGAGATATAGACACGCCGAGAAATACAATTTATCTCATCAGGTCCGAAATCACGTAAAATTTTGAAGGAATACTATTTCATATTATCTTTTATTGCTTTATTGGATAATGTTAGGCTGATAAGCGGAATATAAGTTTGAATGCTTAGTCACCACCTGTCAGTGAACAGCAAACGTCGTTTGCCGGCGGCCAGAATCCAATTAGGAGACACCTACGGGTCCCAGATATTCTCAAGCGGTACCACGTGGTCCTCTGGGAATTCATCCTGTGATCTAATTTTATCATATCTTTCCAAGACGCAACTGGTCATCAACTGGAAGTCCTTTGTTCTCTGTACCATCTGGTAACTGTATGCAACGCATGCCTGATAGTTCTGCCTATCAAGAACATCGTCATCATTATAAGTCTGGTTACGCCATTTACCATTGGCAGAGAGTGGCGGCCTGAACAAGACTAATCCAACCACAACGACGCTCACGTCCAGTGGGCTTGCTCCATACCATGACTGAGGTCACGAATATCCTTCCTGCTCTGTCGAACAATTGTTGGGAAATGACCCACCCCACACGAGTACAGTAGGTTTCATGATACCCATAAAGTCACTACCCACCTGTTTCCAAGACGAAGATACACTGATTTTATCAGAATCAACAAACTTAAACTCCTCATAGCGTTATGTCGAACGAAAGCTTCCAGCCCTTCTAAGCCTCTAAGTCTGTCCAACTAAGTGCTGCAAGCATTTTACAGTTGCCCTTATGTGGTATACTTACGCTCGAAATCGTAGAGGATATCACCTACACGTAAACCATTATGGCTAATCTTATTGTGTGTAAGTAGGTCCACCCTTTACCTGTAGTTCCAACTCTTATCTTTACCAGCCTCTGTAAGTATCACGGGTCAAGAATATGACAAGTTGGTGGTTGATAAGGTGTGCCTTCTTTGAGATATGAAGATGCCTTTAATGGGTGTCACCTTCTCAAGGTTTTGTTTCATCGAGTGTAAAAGAGGCCCGAACTCCAGCTACTAATGTTTACTTCTATACCTTGAAGATGCGCCTGATAGGAACGGTATTTACTTCTGTCCTCTGAACCTGGTAGCGTGTCTCAGTCTGGACTCTTGGAAATGAGCTATACTACATCAGCGTGTGTGCAGGGCCTACAACCTTACCTTCTTTCCTTCATCACCCCATTGGAGTAGACCCAACAGACGTCTATTTCTACTCTGGGTGTCTACTCGTTTTATGAGTTTTTAACTTGTTTCCGTGTAAGAAACTTGGCTTCTTCGATGCGACAAGGCAGCTTGACAGCGTGAGCATAGCGCCATATATATAAGGAGAAACCATCTCTAGGGAAAGCGGTAACCTTTGCGTTCTTTGTAGCATCCGCAACTTGGGGAATCAACTCTGTCACTGTTCCAAGTAGCGTATGTATCTGATGGATACGATCTCAATAAGCAGTAGTACGCCCATACTCTGTCTTCCTGACCGATAAAACGATGCGTCCACCACGAGACGCAATTCAATGAAAAGACGCATCGTATTGTAAAGCAAAATGCGAAACTGGAAAATTATTCTCTTTCAAGTGTCAAAATCTAATCCATCCAAGGAGAAATGTTCTCCTAGCGTCAGCACCGCATCCAAAATGGCATATACTGCCTGATGTTCTATGATGATTGTTAGCTCTGGAGGTATCTAAATCCAGAATGTCCGAACTCTTTTGACTATACCTTAGAATAAAGTAACTTTACTGATTAAATTCCGTACAAAGTTACTATTTTAAATGATATAACTATTTATACAGTAATGAAAAAGTTAAAAACATTGTGTTGGTAAATATAATGGTATAAAAAGCTGTAGGATTCTTTTATATGTTTATTATACTATGGTATTATTCTTTATACAAGTACTATGTCGAATTATTTCATGGAAAAAGTTCTTCCTGCTAAATGCGTAGATTGTTGAAGAATGAGATTATCCACATATATGGTATAATTTCTCCCAGAAGGGTATAGTTTGGAAGGCCTAACACCCAACAAACTATCACCCAACATCAGTATGCTTACCCCCAATTAGAGGGTTTAAATAAATATAAACCTACATGAGCAAAGGTAATGGTGCGATGTTCATCTGTCTTCTATAAACAAATTTACTCCCTTATTATTAGAAGTTTAAATTATTTCGTGCAATTAAAATCCAAAGTTATATGCTCTTTAGCCTAAAAGACGCCTGATTGATCGGGTAAAAGTCTTTAAGCCCTTTACCAGCCCTTTGGAAGTCCACCACACCTTTACTTTACTACTTTATATAACTAATTGATTTACGTATTGTTACAAACCCATACTGTATGTGTTTTGCTAAGTTATTTATAGGGATATCTCTATTGAATTTAGTAATGATTTTTCAACCTATTGTTGTCTTTAGATTATCGAAGTCTTAAATGGAAATTTTCAATATGGATGATAGTGATAGATAGTTGACAGTCCAGCTTGGCAGTTTTGGTTTAATGGAGAATTTTGTTTTCTTTTATAGTAAATTAAGGAAAAGGCTCATATATTTAACAGAAGAACTCCCAAAAAACATTTCTATCTACAGCAGCAATCTTGGCTGTGAAATACAAATTCTTTCTTCACGATAAAATTATATTAGAATTAGTCTAAATTATGCAATTTACATGATTTTTTCTTTTCTTTACTGGTTTGGAATGAAAATAATATATCTTTGTACACGTCAAGAGAAACCGTATGAAACTAAAAACCAGCATTCACTAAATTGAAAAGTATGATAGATGTTTCCATCATGTATCCGGTATATCACAAAAAGGTTACATTATCTATTTCCAGTGGTGTGATAGTAGGATTAACAGGGCGTAGTTTTCATCTTCTACGTATGTACACCCATAATAGTGATGACCCACAGCCGTATTAATTCACAGCATCATGTCACCTTATTATTACGTGGCCAGCACTCCTGCACATGCTCGTAACATCACATGCAACGACTGTCAGTTCCTAATGATAACGTTGCCAAAATAGCCTGCGCTTTAAAGTATGGATGGAATAAAAGCGATGGTAGCTTATCTTTGTGGTTACACGAATGAATCGCAACCATTCAGGCAGAATCAGCATCCAGCAGAAGTGATAATGGGATAATCCATCCACAATATGAAACACAGACTAAACCAAGAGCTCATAATATGTGCAGAAGGATTGCATGGAGGCCCAGCGGCAGGGTAAAATTGGATTATTACCGGATGTGGTACAAGGAAGATGAATTTCCCTGCCACTCCCCAGTAGAATATGTGGAACCAATGCCACCTTCTCCTGTCTCGACTAGTTGCAAAAAGCATAGGAAAGAAAATAAGAACCAAAATCATAATTATGGCAAAGACATTGAAGAAATGGTGCGCTTGGGGCTACCTTTGGAGGAGCAATGGTTCCTGTGTTCAGCCCTGACTGCTCTGTCTTTCAAATGCTTAAAGAAGAGCTGAGGCTGTGGGGCGTGTTCAACAACAGACGGGCACTGATGACTGACCTACTGTATCTCAGAATGAGAATTACAGGAATAGATTCTTGCCGTGAATGCGAAATGACAGAAGACACAAGCTCCCGTGGAGTAAGCACAACTGAAGGTCCTGATGTTCCGCCGTCCATGCGTGAGAAAGGAACTACAACTTATGCCAAGTGGAGCGACTGGGTGGGGACCAGAGGCCGCGAACACTGTCGGTTGCTCAGACTGCTTATGATGCAAGGATGATGGAACTTCGTCCTGCCTGCCTCTATGGAGGCATGGGCCCGGCCGGTAGACGTGAGAAAAGCCAGCTATCAAGATGTAGCCTGGTCTGCACAGGCCATATTTGAACATACTTGAGAGGAGAATGGCAAGAATCTACATTTCCCCAAGAAAAGGGTATGATGTGTGAGGCAGCAGAGAATAGACTACGATAGTATTGGCCTCAGATTACATTAATCCATTATCAGTTATGTAGTGGATTCTAGTATGCAGCACCCTGGTTACAGAATTGTATTTATAGGAATCCATGGACAGCGTGGTGTTTCCATGTGCTGACGCTGTCATAAGGCCTTGGTATCCTTGAGGTAGAAATATATGTATCACCATATTAGCAAGTCCATATAAACATTAGTCAAAATGCGGGACTTGTCACCGTCAAGATGCTGAAACACTTCGGGGTCAGAATGTATATGAGCGTCAACAGAAGATTTTATGATCGTACTCATGTCGAGAGTTTTACGCAATATATTAAAGTCGTAATTTGTATGGGAAAAGGGCGCAACTGTTGAGATGGAGCCTGGTTTACATCTTCGCAAGGGCCAGTGGCGCTGGGACTATGCCACAGCCACGGTGCTGCTTTCCGCGCTCCACAAGAAGCAATGCGACCTGGAAGTGCAATGAATATGCAAAATTACGTACGCTACAGATTGCACGGGAAGGCTCGTCACAGGCAGATTCCTCTTCCTGACGTTTCTAATAAGGCTAAGGCCAGTCTGCACGGCTTAGAGGCACTAAGCTTAATGTACAAAAGAAGCGAGTTCCTGACACTATCGTTCCGAAGTGGATAGAGGCACGTGAAGAATAAGGGCTTATAACCAAACTGATGTAAACAAACGAGGCCAAGGGTGATCCTTCCCATTAGGTAGTAACCTGTCTAGTGTAAAATAGGAAAGACTCTATTTGAAGAATATTCTGTGTCCTAACATTTTATATATCAAAACGAAATCATTTATCCGCTTCCGTACTACAAAACATAAAATAAAGTTTTCAATACCTGCCACAGTGGGAGGAGCCTTTTACTATGGAATAAAACCTATATACTTAGAGGTACAGCAACAGTAGTTGGTTTATTGGTTACAGGGTGATTATTACAGGCTGTTCAGGGTCCCTAGATGGAGTATCTTGCTTGCCAGCCAACATTATTATGCATTAATCTGGCCTGTACTGCACTTATCATAGCCCACATGCACTTCGTAAGCGGTCAGATTTGCTGCTCCATGTCAACCATGTGCAAGCATGATTCAGCCATGCTACAGCTGCAACACTCACTCTTCCTATGGGACTACCAAACAAGGGCAGAGGGGAAAGCCCTATAGACCCACCTTCTGGTCTAACAAAGATGCTGAATTTCACGTTTGTCCGTTTACTTATGGATGACAGCCATTACAGAAGTAACTTGAATCAAATAGTACATTCTCTTGGCGCTGCTTGCTCAACACTAACGAGCCACACGAATATTTCTTGTTCTGCATGCGGTACAATTTTGTAGTAGATATGCTCTGAGTAAAGATGTTTTATGAGCAAGGGCAGGCTATATGGGTCTTGATGCCAGAAAGGCCTGACATCACCCCTCAAGCGTGTTCAACCTGGAGAAGTTTACTAGCTGATGAATATCCACCAAGCTCTCTCATGCTTATTGATATGGGGGCCCACCTAAGGGTGCTTCTGTAGAACATTCTTTTAGATAAGAACAAAAAGTCTGGCCAACTGTTAGATTGAAGATTGAGGGTTCCTGCCGTATTGATAATGCTATGCCAGCAGTGCCTGGCAAGATGGTTGGTGTGATGCCCTGTAGCATGATGAGCATCTGCATGGACTCTTTAGGACAGGCATGCAATAAGGATGGGCTATATAGCCTGATGCAACAGGTACTGCTTGTGCGATATTGGTAAAGGTAACAACCAGTAAATGCTAATGGGAAGAGTGGGACTCTGTTTAATTAGCAATAAAATACCAAACTGGTTGGTCGCACTTGTAAAGCCATCTTTCCTTATCAATCTTTGAACTTAGTGATGGTAGAAGATTACAGCAACCGGGAGCCATGCCGTTTCTCTCACTTAAGGATGATTTGGCATACAGGATGGAGAATATTCACAATTGAGATAGAGGTTAACAAACCTTTTAGTAGCTTGATGGATGGAAAATCTATCAGCCAAGTTATGAACAATGGGCAAGTGGAGTAATCTAAGATTCTTGACTAGAAGCAGACCCTTTGATGCCACAGTTGTTCAAGTAGGTATATTCTATATATTTGAGCTGTTGAATGTTCTTGATGGAAAAGTCAGGTTGGAAGGTTGCAGATTTGAGTTATTTTATCATATTTGCAGTCAGAATAGTAGTTTTATGGGCTATAGGCATGGCTGTATGGCGTAACTGTCGCATCTCTTAGTCGTCGGGTAAAAACAGGGCTTGACTTGCAATCTCTTTTGCCGCATTCTTATTTTATGTGATAACACTGGAACGTCCACCACCTGAAACGATGGGAGAAACATGCCTATGCAGTTTCTTCCTGCCTTTAGGCTGTGCATATTGTCTTTAGTCGCTGCAGGCGATACGTTTCAACACTCTTGCACAGTCTTGTATGTGCGATCTTTAAGCCGGAGGCACTTATGCCAGCCTCAGAGTCCTTGGCTCAGCCCTCGCGTAATAGTTTATATGATGGCATATGCACTCTTGGGTGCAGTACGTTATTTATCTTTGTCTTTAAGAGGAAACTGATACAATGAAGAGTCGGAGATAACTGATAATCTTGGCCCATGTTGGACTATCATTTATGACACTTGGGTATGCTTTGGTGGTGCCGGTAAGAGGCGGTATTATTATCGCGGAACCCAAAAGAAATATGGCAGCTATCACTTGGCTTGTTTATTTGGTTCCAGCACACCACGCCAGTATCACCCCTGCACTGTCTGGCCCAGCCTTTATGGGTACTTATTATAGCTTCATCTTGCTCCAGATGTGCTGGTGGGGAATTAATTATCCGCTGGAACAGCGCAAGGTGTGAGGTACATACATATAACTTAAGTTAAAGTACTCCAAATCGGTTCACCATTAGTTATTTCAATTTAATGAACTGATTTTGGGTTTTACTCCATATATCTCCTTTGCTATTATCATTGCTTCGTATTTTACAAAACCCTTTGTTCTTCCATATCTTTTTATACTTTTCACGACCGAATCTAACAATACATGACAAATTATTAATTACCACACGATGACCATAAGCTTTCATAAATGTGCCAGCGTCATTGATAAATCTATCCACGCGCACATGTTTGCTATCATTTTGTTGACTGTGACGATACGTTTATCCAAAGGTTTCTAAGGAAATACCAGATAGAGTTATTGAATCATTGTTGCTACTGATGAAGAAATAAGCTCTCTGCCAGAAAATGTTATTATCACCAGAGTGGTTCTTAACATATCCCGTGGCTCCCCCAGTTTTCACGTGAGGGTGAAGAAGCGGCAGGTGGGTATGGTCATCTCTACAGGAACGTATGATTGTAACATACTATTTTACCAAAGTGAAGGTATTGCCATTATTTCTGGAGTTATTCTGGCAGCGTTTAACGATCAGGCCAAGGAGTTTGATTATCAAGAACTATACGATAAGACCTAATGTAAAACAGAAACGACTACTTGAGGCTGGCTGTGTCTTTTCAGACTTTGTTACACGCTGTCGTGCTAGCCTTGTTGTTAGAAGATACTGCTGTTCGTGCCATAAATAGACTGCTATGATAGCCGAAATGGAAGGGACGCCTGGCTTGGGTACCCAGGTTATCTACCTTACAAAGAAGTATAATCTTGCCTGTCGGAACTATGGCGTGCTGAGTTTATCTGTGCTATTGGTGTAAGCTAGTTGGTCCTCAAATGGCAAACTATATGGCTGGCAAAGTATGGCGTAGAATGGTGCTTTTGGGAAACCTACCTTTACGACCTTTGGATGGGATATATTCTCTTATAATTTCAAGACTTCTAAAAACCACAGTCGTATTGGATCATAGATTCAGGAGATAATATCGACAGTTAGAGAAAATCATTACAATATGTCCTTTCGGAATCAATCCACGAGATAAGCAGGTCTATCCCTCAAATGCTTTAGATACTGATAAGGCTATTGAGATACAGCAAGAGGTTGAGAATCGAGGAAACCTCTATTTAAAATAGTACACACTCATCAATGATTTCCCCGCGGAAATGAATATTAAGACAGCTTGTAGCCAAGAAATTACGAGCCATGGCCACCCATAATAGACCGTGATTTTGAAGATACAAAAATATACGAAAAGTCATACAGGTGCCATCTATAAAGGCATTAATTGTTAAACTTCATCTAATCTGCCTCAAGAGGCAGGGAGATGTGTTATGAAAGGGTGGTTAGAAAGTTAACGCTCATTGCATACGCCTGACGTTATATTTCAAATCTATTATTACAGCAGAAGCCGTTGATGAAAAAATAATGTAACTATACCTGAATCACAGTGAATCTGTTCATTCCATTACGCTTTTGTTTCCTTCCCATCTTTCTAACCCTTCCTGATAGCAAGCATAGTAAAGCAATTTGGAGGGTCAGCGAATGGGCGTACAACCAGGCACCCACAGTCTCTGAGTAGTCTAGTAACCACACTGAAGAGATAGCCTAAAGGCAAAGATACAACGTACAGGATATAATGCAATCCAAATTAGGACGTAATAGCCAAAACACAAAACAATAGCATATCTATATCCGCAATCCATCACCAAACTGATAAACTGCAGCAATGGAATAATCGCCGCATACCATTGAAATAACGTTTACATTATCATAAAAGTCCACCAATGATATGGACGGCAAATAAAGATTGGTACAGAAGTTAGTATGGAAGCAAGAAGACTAAATGAATTCCAGCCGTTGCTGTTCGTCTTACAGCAAGATAGCCAAGGCTGGGTCCTATGTTACCAGGCCAGCCTGCCACCGCTGCAGCCAACCAGTAAACTTAAGTAGCCTGTCCGGAAATAGCTCGTTGATAAACCGATGAGCTAGTTAAAATGACCGTGGGCAACCAAACCAACCAACCATTAGACTGAGGCATGCAAGGCCTGCTCTATACCCATCATAGTGCAAAGGGCGCTCAAGGACTGCTATTCTTCAAAACTGTGCATACTTTACTGAATCTCTATACCCATCCCTCTATATTCTCGTATTTACTGAAGTAAAATACCAAACCCATTATTAGATTGCCAATGCCAGCAACATGTGAGCATCACAGTGGAGAGGCGAAACTGCACAACCCCAGTTCAGGTAATCCCCATGACCACAAATAAGTGCAACGAATTACCAAAAGATATCTACTACATTTCCGCAATAAGAACTAAGAGTCCATACTGCATCTGTACACCACTGGTATGTTCAAGGAAAAGTATTAAACCAGACAAAAGAAGGAAACAAGTTGATAAGGAAGTATATGGATGGAGGGTAATAGCTCTTCTACGTCCTAATCAAGAATATTCAGATAAAGAACTACTGGCACGAGCAGACAAAAAGAATCATTATGGGTAGGTGTTAGCCGCTGTAGCACCTCTCATCACCTCACCCACATGATATCTGTATCTGACCATAGGAATTCCTGACGAGTGCTGTAATAGCATACGTAAAACTGATAGCAGAACACCATAAAATATATTATTAGAGTGCTGCTGCAGCCAATTCCTTTCCAGACTATGATGACGCAACTGCAAGTACCAGCAAAATTGGTGAATAAGGCTCGTAAATTGGTCCTGAGAAATGACGATCAGCCCAGCCTAAACAAGCAGTTTTATAGTGTGTGCCTGTACTTTGAAAATTGATATATACTATTAATATCCTAAGTGTACTGTATAAGCAGTACGAAAAAATATTGTATTTTCAAAGGCATACCGGCAAATCACTTATCTTAAATGAAAAGAAAGATGAAAACAACATTATATAATAACAGCAGACGTATCTAAATAAAGCTATGGAGTATGTCGCAATCTCAGAAAGTCACCCCTTGCTATATAAAGATAAAAAAGGAGAAATGGGTGCTAGAGCACCCATAGAGAAAACAACAAATTATTAAATAAAAGAGAGATCCAAATATCTCTAAACAATATGGTATGTGGTTTTAGTCGATTTACAAGTCAAACTTGTATTCCAGGCACCTGGTTGCTGTTTCAGCCTGGCTCAAAACTTAGTCAAGCCCCAGTTGTAGAAATGCATCAGCTGGAAGTTGTACCAAGAAACACACTACAGAATAGAATTAAACTGACTTTGCTTTGTGTCTGCATTGTAGTGCCTCTCGCATCCAAGAATGTTTTAGCTCCATTTTATTAGTGCCACTTAACCAAGAAACCCGCTTTGAACACCCAACTTTACCGTTGCTCCTTTATTAGATAAACGTTTGCCATAATTGGAACGTTACGTAATTCAAGCCGAGATGGCGCTTAAATGTCTGATCAAACAGAAAACTCTTGCTTAGGCACTTTGCATAGAGAGTAGAGAAACTCCAAAATTTTAAGGAGAAAAAATATCACCAGCCTGATACTTTAACCGGCACCTGCAGCAAGAATGAAGGCATCTGAATCTTTTATTGCAGGAGGGTTGGTATCACACAGCCCAAACCTTTGGTTACGATTGAAATAAACCAACGGGGAGAACCAAAGGAAAGTAGCCACTATTAACACAAGCATGAATAAAACCTTTTTCATACAACTCTTCAAGGCTATAGGCCTGTAGAATTACCAAGAGTATTATCCTTTTATTCAATGTGTAAATGCCTTTAGAAAAGCATACATTTGTGATTTGATATCAGCTTCTTTTTAAGTTGACGCAAAGCAGCCCGAAACCGTAAGGCATTTCAAAGAGTTCCATGTTAAATAGTATTAATCACAGTTATAATCAATAGAATTTTAACAAAAAAGTGTATATAGAAAGTTTCTAAATCCACCTTATTAAATATCTTGCATGATCTTTTCTATACATTGGTTAATTTTGATTTTACTTGTTAAATCTCAAGTTCCTACCCCTAGAGAGTTCTTTAGCATCATGGCATAGCAGCAATAAAGGCCTTTAGTAAAGAATGCTTAGTAGAGGTTAACACAACGTCTGGGAACCACTGCAAACGAGCGCCAACATTGCCAATATCAATCATCTACCGCTCTTATCCTCAGAAGCAATTCTTCCTCGTAACGTCAGCACCACAAGAACCCACCTGTCCGGTACGTAAACTGAGGAATTATAATCTCATGGATTGAAATATCACTGAACAGCATTGATAATCACTAATCCTCTCATCTACTGTTACTTCCATTAATAAGGAACTAGTATCTGTGTCAGTCAGGTGTTAGCGCAGATAGTTATCAATGGAAGAGTATAAAGTTCGTCAAGCTGAATAATCTTTACATCGGCATTGTTTGCAAACTGAATTGGAGGAGACGTATGCCATAATGTTCATACTGCCCATGCAGAATTTAATAAGTTCTGGGCAATACGACCCATACCACAATATTCTATCTGCACGCGCGTCAGTTCAACAACCATGTAATGTGAAATTCCACGTGTACGGTCTATACACGAGCAAATCTTGGATTAAGATCTTCCAGCACCAGTGCTATATACTCAAAAAGGTGGCGTGTGAGAGTGTTGCACGTGTGTCACCTTAATACGACCTTCAGTGTTTTAAGGCATTATTGAAACTGGCACATTTGAAGAGTCAGCAAGTTTCATAAACGTTACTGTCTACCATCCATCAATAACTCCTTGCATCACACTGCATTTATTGAAAATATGTCCACGTCTGCACTGCCAAAGGCACAGTACTAATACTAGATGCCTTGAGCTAAGAAGAATATCGAATGAGAACTCTGTTTACTTAAGTTGAAAGACCTGACAAGGTTAGACTCAAAACAAAACACACACCTCATTGCTATTTACCTAATTTAACGGCTATAAGTGTAGTAGATAGAACTTTATATGGTAAAAGTTGACTTTACTCTTTCTGATCCTGCGGTAAACTTTGTCCACTCAAAGACAATGCACATGTTCTAGAATTTTGCAAATCAAATATTCCTCTGTCCAGGAAGAACACGATATCTGTGGAAACAGTTAAGATGCTATTTAATGATAGTTTTAGACTTCCGATTTGCTGTCACCAACAGCTCAGCAACCCCAGAACCAATGAGTTACAAGTCTTTTGGAGGATAGAGTGACATGGAACCCATTTTGGTGTGTTCCAATGGACAGCAAGAAAGAAATCAACGTCTCACGAGGTATGTGGCACGGTTCCTGGTTCACCCATATTAAAAGTACAATTTATTACCCTACCGTTGATACATTCCTATCAACAAGTCTTCGCTGCAGTGAGCTTATAAATTTTCCCCTTCCTTATCTAAGTGTTTAAAGTTCATATATGGTGAAGGCACAGCACCAATGGTGGACAAGAAACACCAAGGAAAGGAACATGGGGAGTGAAACGAAAAAAAAGCATTCTAATGATATGGATAGTCGTTCTTTGCTTATACTTAATAGAAGAATAATCCAACAGGAACCTACAACGAGGCCCAAATGCTTTTTATTTTGTAAATAGATTACTTTGTTTTTCACAGCTTGATATCAAACCTATTATACAAAGTCGTCGCACGGATGAGTGAACAATAAATAGGAAATAGAGTTAGACATGTAGAGTATATGGTAATGAAATTGAAGAGAACCGAGATACCATCTTAGAGGAATACCTTGCTGTGGCACTTTTGTTATGTATATGCTTAATGGCAGGTGCCCAAAGTAGAGTGTATAATGTTAAAACGGAATCGTAAAAAGCTTTTGTTAGAGACAATCATCATGCGGAATTTCTGTACGTCACTTGATGCAGCCCATCTATTGAATAGGAAAAATATATCCCTTCGGCAACTTAGAAGATAATGTTAGTATTAGAAGATTTATAAATCAAGGATACGCATGGGATTATAAAGCAATTTTTCTAAAGGAGGATTTTCAGCGATGCTCAAAAGGGTATTAAAGATTGCAGGACTTCTGCCGCCATTTGAACATGGTCGCATGATAGAGCTGTATCACAATTAAAGCCGTTGGTATTATCCAAGAGGAATCGCAAACAGATAATAGCTTACATATTTTTCAGGATATAATTCTACATCACGATAGCGCAGTAATAGAGATTAATTCACACTGGCGGTGGATTAATAAGGTCGCTTGACAAAAGACACGGCATCTCTGAGAAGCATTAGACGGGTATAATTCTGCAAAGGTTATCCTCATGCCAATGGACTAAGAACACCCTGTTTTGTATTCTATATCGCTTTTGAGGAATGATAAAAAGTCTTTGGGGATTCTTTTCATTTAGTTTGTTCAGATTACTCAAACTTATTAAAGCAGAGCGTCTGAATATGCTCCAGATATCCATCTACTCTTGTGGGTCCGATATACGCTCCCATATCCTCCTAAAAAGCAACACCCACCAAAGTGCCCCTTTGACAAGAGATATTATTAGCAGTTATACTCCAAGCGCAACGCATTTTTCTGCCGGGTTAAACATTCTAGTAGCAGCCTGCTTAAGGAAGAGAGAAAAGCATGATATCCCAACTTAGAACATTTGTTATCAAAGATAGGACTCAAAAAAGAAAAACTTTGTGTCCCTTCTGCTTACCTCTAAGTTTATGACAAGAGCAAGAGATAATTCAGCAGAAAAAGAGTCAGAAAACGAAAGAACATCGCTGACGGAGAATACCAATAAGACCAAATTTTCCTGCTAAAGGAAATGTCTTATGTGTAAGACAATATCTGACTATACCACTGCCTTTGGTATCGGAAGCAAAAGCCACAGGTCTTCCTCGTAAATGGATGCATCATTTACGTACATAAAATCAAACAACAGTGAGCGATTACGAGTACTTCCTGATAACCGAGAGGTAATGGTCATCATTCTACTAGATGAAGAATAGCTTTAGTTTATCTATAATCAAACGGGCTTACCTCTGCTAGATAGTAACATACCTACCAAATATAGGCCTCTATCTGTGAGTCTCACATGGCCAGCAGTCTATACCATGACAGAGTCCAGTGAATTTCTACGTGTGCCTTCAACGACCATACGCTCACCCCCAGCCACATCCAAGGACTTTTCAACCTGCCTGTAGCATGGAGTTGGCACCATTCATGCGCAACCAGGTATCTCGTCGATCACCATCAATCACATATTTTGACATGATATCAGAATGGGCTTGACATGGTGCCCTCACGAAGGACTGAGTCCATCTGACAACAACACACTTACAACATCATTCTTGAAGACAAATGACCTCAACAGAATAGCAGTTAAAGATTATGAACCAGCAAGGAGCTGCAAAAGGAAGCAAAGCAAAGGAGGTACCAAACGGAGTCAATGGTATAAAAGTCTGCCTTGGCAAGGCTGATAGCTGAAGCGAAGTCTTGAGCGTGTAACGCCTCTTCCTGTATAACAATCTTAAGGAACATCATTGCGCCATTCCTACATAATTTCCGCCTGTGGTGGACAGCTTATTACCGAACAGAGTCTTGCCCTGCTTTGCCAGATAATAGTCATGCAATACCAGAAGGCCTACCACCAACGATGGCACATATCTAGCTGTAAATTATGTTGAAGTTTGGTCGAAAATAGTGTTCAGCCACACTTTGATACTCTGTGTCCCTCAACCATAATAAATTATATTTTATGGACACCCATTCTTTGTCATTCCTCGCGCTCCAGAATGACTACATGCACAGAAGCGTAATGCACATTGTGCAATGTTTGCATCAACAGAGTTGCTTGCTTTGTAAGATTCAAGCGCATGCCCAGGGTCAGGAGTGCTGTTAAACTGGTCTTCTTCCAACGAAAGTCGCAATGCGCCTTTACCCAAACGCATTATCACGATAGAAAGACTTGATGTCCTTTGCGGTCCGCTGGTGTAGGCCATCTATAGGTGTGATGAAGCACCTGGCATGCATCTCTTTCTCATGGGTAGGGCAAGATGTTCCTTTGGAGTTACATAACAGCATGGCTAACTGCACATCCAATTATACCAATAGAAGCGATATATCGGGTTGCAAAATATCTGCAGGACCGAACAAATAGAATGGTGCACCAACGACATTTATCAATTCATGTCCCATATTCTTTGATTTTATGTATCAAACATGACGAACTCTGTACAAAATCAAAGCATTCTTTGCCCACGCACGTCTCCAACCCAGGGTCATTCAATGGTGCTGTCCAGCAAATTAGAGCCTAATTACCTGCATCAGGTGCAGCAACCAGACACGTAGTCCACCCCACAACGATATAGCAACATCACAATTTCCGTACAGAGTATCACATATATCAAATGTCTAGAGGAACTCCTTTCTGGGTGTTCCTGGAAAATTCATTTAGAGATGAAGACGTCACGCACTTACGATACCAGTCAACCATCACTGCAAAGAGCGTATACCCGAATGTAGCGCCATGGTCAGTCTGTAAAGGCCCACCGCTCACATTGTTGTTCTATCAGCATCACGAAGATCGCTAAGAGCTCCAATCTTCAATAACTTTCTAAAAGCTTGATATGTGTGGTACAGTCCCAACTGGGTACAGATGCAAAGCTACGAAGAATCTGCCCGTGTCTCATGAATATCCTTACCAGATAACCATTATTTTATCAAATTCTATCCAGCAATCTAAACAGCCTTTTCAACTTTTGTCTGATACCAGAAGTAGGAGTTACTGATATTGGAAAAGTTTTATCTTTTATGAGAAAGTTCAGTCCCGATAATCATTGGTCTAGACTTGGATGCTTTCGTTTAGCAGGTATTACAGCCCTCCGCAATTCCTGGCATACAAAGGCTGAGTGATACGCGTACTGATACCCAACCCCAGCAACCATTCTCTCTGATGGCAAACCGGTATCCTTATCCCCTACGGTGGCAATAGTTTACATTGGTCTCTTCTTGCATGTTTTAAGGGAACCCAAGGCTTAGAAGTTTAGTGGGTCCAGTCAAGTTACGGGCTCAATAATAACAGAAGTCTGTAATTGGTATCATATGTACACTGCGTATTACTCTCACATCGCCTAATTTTCTGATAGTAACATAGGAGTTAAAATGTACTTTCGGGAATTCCCACTTGAGCCTGTGGGATAAAGTTTCTATCGCAAAACTTCCGTGAAGAAGGAGAACTAAACTTGAATTTGCTTTGGTTTTAGTATTGCTTGACGAAGTTCGAAGAATAACCTTTTACCATGTACTGGACTATTATCATTGGCATTGGTAATCAAAAATAATTTACAGCCATCCATCACAATTCTTGTTTGGTGACGGAGAGTATCTGAGCATGTCAGTGTGAAGGATCTCACCTATGGCAGCTTGGCAGGAAGGTTGTTCTATACTTATCATATTTCAAGTTTCTATAGATATTTAGGCTACCCAACTCTAAGATAGGAGAGCAGCTTTTCGTAGTCAAAGCAAAAGGACCACAACAATATAATGCCCCAGGCCTGGAATTAATAGGTTTAATATCCCTGCAGACGTAGCTGTACCATCAATGATTTTATCCTTTCCAAGATTACGGCTTTTAATGATAGCACGTTCTTGGCCAAGATGCCAATGTCAGCCCTGTTCTTTCTGTACTAGTTCTCATAATCATCAAGAATAAAGACAGCATTGTATTGCCTGCATAGTTTTCTCAAAGCATTCAGTAGCCTTTAGAATCTCCTTTGAAGATCCTTCATTCAGTTAAATCCATCGCATCCTCCCTTCGAGTGCCATTCTGAATGTTCATCTAAGTAATCATAGCGTCTGCTGGCATGTGTACAAAACTGTATCACAAAGTTATTAGTTTTCAGATCAACAAATTGAAGGGTCCGTGTCCTTCGCCCATGAATATCCCATTTAAACTCCAAGCTGAGGTGATAGTCTTTGCAGCCGCTTTTGTAGCATCATTCAAATCCAGTCCATGCAGTAAAAAGAAGTGATAGTAGAGGATAGGAGTAACCTGTTCCATGTGTATTTCTGGTGTCTATTATTAAGGAGGAAAGTTTGTACGTAATCCATTAGCCATATAAAGTCTGTCAACCTTTTCACCTCCCATCTTGTGTGTCTCCTTTATTGGGGAAACTGCATTACAGCTTAAACTTAGTTATCTTTTTGTGCTATAGCATCCATATCATCGATGGTATTTATTTCAGCAGTTTGAGCAATATTTCTGTCTTGGTAACATTAGAGCTGTAGAGGAGAACAAAGCTAGAGTCAGCAAAAGTTAGTCTCCAAAAGCATCTGGTTTTATAAGATTAAAGCCGCTGTTGACAACTTTAACAGGGCCAATCACTACGGGGCACTTGATAATGCATTAAAGTATCAGCTATGGCATGTATAGTAGTACAGTCATTTACCATCCCAATCTTTGTGCATCAGGTTTTATATCGTCCGTAACCGCTCTGATCTGATTCAAATGATAAGAGGATTCACCCATGAATAGCCTACAATTTTCGGTTTTGTACAGTGTTAGATGTGGATATAGCCGCAGTATAGACACCCAAGGCTGATATTGTTCTTATATCTGCTTGTATTCCAGCCCACTGCCATAGTCTGATTGCAATTGTCAATAATGTACAAATATAATTTCATTCAGTCATACTGGCTTGTGGAGGCCGCCAATTGCTATTTTCAAAAAGATAACATGAGATAGAAACAGCCCTATTTAATGACAAACAAAAGTGTGCGCATAGAATGAGATGTCCTCCTGCGGCTGCATTTATCAAAGGCCAGTCTCGGCATAATCTCGGCAACACAACCGTGAAGACCCTTTGCTTCCTTATTTTAATCTGTTGACAAAAGTAAAATGTTATTACTTAAATACAGAAGAAGAGTATGACATTGAATCCTATATTTAGTCAGTTTAGTACGCCATTATATAGTTCTCTCCCAATTAAAGACCTGTCGATTAAGGAGTTGATGCTCCGCATGGTGTTAATGGTAAACACCAATGGTGTTGAGTACGAAATGCCGTGCTATAGGTCGTCAATGAGAAAGCAAACTTATTGCCGCTATGCATCAGATATAACGCATTATTCCTTTGGTTCTTGACCTTTTATAGAGCTTATATATATTGCAGAAAATATGTAATTTTAAAATTTATATTAGCGTTAATCAACACATATAAATCGAATAATTCTCCATCTATAAAAGCGCATATGCTAGCCTTTCGCAACGTGTCTGGTACATCCCACTCTTCATTCCAATGAGCCGGAAATGCCATTGCCGTCAGTGTTAATCATCGTTTCGCCTTGCCGCCTTATGATGGCTATCCCAAGTGGTGTGCTAAAAACCTGTACATATGATGTGAGATGACCGTGTATTATAGTTCCTTTTCGATTATGTGCTGCCAGTCGGCTGTATGCCTCTTCAGCAGCTGTGGTTGAATATATGCCCAGGTATAGCCACATTGTTACCTTCATCCCAGTTTGACGGAGATTCTTCTCATTCTTTCTTTAATGAGAAACTTAAATCTGCATCATTATTAGCTATTTCAGACGCATATTGCTGGTGTGGCTTTCTGTGAAGAAAGGTGACAGATGGCATAAACTCGATGTAAAATAGTGACTCTGCAATGCCGCTGACTGCTGTATGCCATCTATATGGTACTTTCCCCTGCTACGTGAATCTGTGTTGCCTGCACAAGTTAATTTTGGCACTTTGCACAAGGCTATACCAAGGTCATGCAACATTTACAACAGGAGGCGCACAGCCAAATCTCAATGCAGACTCTTTTCTATTGATACTACTGGGACTGATTCTAACCACTATCAGTGTTCGTAACGTTAGTACGCTTCCAATACCCACCCTTGATTGATTCTCAAGCAGTGTTGCTATCTGGAGCCTTTGAGCCACCGCAGCAATGATGATTGCATTACGCTCATGGGCGAACCACTTACGACATCTATTATTATTATTGTGTATCGATTATTACCTCCGTAATACTTCTATCAAGCAAGGGTAAAACTCACCTCCAATCCTCTTAGAAAATATGTTGAACATCAAGAATAAAACATACTTATGGCATCTTCTTGCTAATATTACAAGGGCATCACCTTTGTAAACATAGCAGGCTTTTATAATATGGACTAAATAATTAATAGGAAATATTCTTCCTAATAGCCGGTTTTGTTTTATATCTGGTATATGGTTTATCTCGCCACGTCAGCTCTTTTCTTGTATAAAGGATGAATTAATTGTTTTATTAGGTATTAAGGGAGGACTGGCCCTCCTTGTAGAAAACTATGTGTAGGGCTTATCATACACATCGTTAGTTTCATTGTTTGTAATTGCACCACTGCTTATGCACGCATTTGTATCACCTTGTGGGAAGAGTATTGAAGCAAGTTGGTCATTGATCTCGGTCTGTTGATAGCCTTGATGTGTGCTGCTACTGCTATCTCTAGCTGTAGCTTTGGTCCTACATCTGAACTCTTAAAGGACCTTCCTCACGTTGTTGGTAATTACCATGTTGGGCTGTTTATCTCATTTAACAAATACAAAGATATCAGCAGTTATTCAGCTGGGTTTTATAACACGTAAGATTTTCTTCTACGGACTTGTAACGTAGCCATAGCTTTCTTTTTGACCCATGACGGCACCACCCATGCTTCCCTACACTGAAAAGCAATCTTGAAAACCTATTGTTCCTGGTCTTGCAAAAGGCCTTTCCTTTGCTCATTCTGTGGACATTAGTCATTGCGAAGATTGCGCTATGACATCATCAAACTATCTATACTTAACCCTATCACCACAGTAGCCAAATCCAGGCCATCTCTCAATGAGCCAATGATGTTTACAGCCTAGTGTTGGAAGCAAAAGGACATTATATATCTGGTGTGGCGGTGTATCGAATAAATACAGTAGTATTTTGTAGATAATAATTATTATTAAAACGTAGGAGGCCTGTTTCTATTAACCTTATCTTAAATTGTATTGTTTCTAGTCAATAAATTTAGTCATAATATGAAAAAATAGTAATAATTATCAGTGCTACCAGTGGAATTACAGTTCGCACGGTGCCTGGGTACATGGAGGGTATGATGTTTTACATTGAAGATGTTACTCGCTAAAAGAACTGAAGAGAAGTGAGTGAGAGTGTTAGCACCGGCTTTTGACGTACGGAAATCGTAATGCAGCAATCCGTAGCTATCACCAGTCACTTGGAATGGCAGATAGATGTCTTATTAAACAACAATTAGCTCACGAACGTAGAACATGAGGGCAGCTTTGAGGATTAAACGATGACGAGTACCACATCAAAGACCTTAACCATGACACGCCTTGAATAACCCGGAATGGTAAAATGATAGTGGCATGTTATTAACATCGGTTCTAGCTGGAGATGTCTTGCGTAGGCGGTAAATGTCTATTGTGAAACGAAAGCTGTAAAATGACGATTACCGACGACCTGGCATTGACCCTGTACATACTTCTGTACGTGACGAAATGTAAACCAGGATTGGTAGAAACCCACTCTCTAAGTTGCTGCTCTATGGGTAAATGATGCTCGTGCAAAAAGTGCATGAAGGCAAGGTTGCCTCTACAGGGCTGAGGTTGTACCCAAGTGCTGCTCCTGCCTCATTTATGTCTGGGATTATTGAAGTGCTTGTCTGCCATGCATCAGGTAAAATGCATGTGCTGCAGGAGACACAACAAAGTAAGTTTCTACCTTGCATAAGGTAGACGAAGAAGCAAAAAGAGAGGACACTTCTACTTTTTAAGAGTGATATAAGAAGATATGAGCAGGAAATACAAGTTCTATAGTTTGAATATAGATGTATCTAGCGATATATAAACTTTGGCATTCCGTATTTGTCTTATCTAATTCAACGGGGCTATAAATACCACTTTTTAGAAACAGACAGTGCTTGAATTTGATTTTACATTAACTTTAATCTTTTATAGAAATTAGTAAAACCACGCCATTTTGCTTTATCTTTGTAACTATCTTATGTCAATATGCTACAAGATTGCATAACAAAAGGCGCTTAATTGACCCCCAAAAGGGCGTTAGTAAGACCTCAAAAGGGCACCTTTGCAAGCTTGTATGGTGCTCCTTTTCAAAGCCAATTAAGTTTTGATAAGAATTGGGTTAGTGAAAAAGATTTTATAAAGATGAGGTTCTGTCTACAAAGCAATCTATTTCTTTCATTATATCAATAAATAGCCAGCAAGCAAACCTTTCTTAGAATGTTTATTATTCCTTTGGGACTTTCCTACGAGCAGTCTTGACTTTATTCCTGAATCATCCGATGTGAGAGGCATGTTTATGAGCACATAATCTGAAACCATAGATAAAAGGTATTGTCGCAAAATACAGCTTGTATCCATAAAGCTACGAACTTGGCAATATATCATCAATGCAGTAGTGACCTATAGAGGCTATCTCATGTAAATATCCACGAAACTAAAGGTGGAAGGAAAAGCCAACTGACAACCCCATGTCCACCAGGAAATACTACCTGTGGGCCAGAGGCAACCTGTAAGGGTGAGGAATGAATGGAAACCACTAAAAGGCATAAGACTCGCGCGATAGCGCATACAAGAAGGAAATAGTCATACCAAAGAAGATAACTGCCATTAGATATGCGCAAAATAAAGAGTATCAGAAGGACGAGCAAGCAGAAGAAGTTAAACAACAACAATACAAACATATTCATGTATGGCTACAATAACAAACTGCGAAATAAAGAGGATTTACCAAGTACTATCTTCTGTTCTAATGTAGGCTTACCAATAGGGACAAGGTCTTGAAATGATTGTTTCTACGTGCTGTACCAGCTGACAAATCCTATTCCGAGAAGTTAATGTCTGTTGTAGAATAAGAACTGTCATACCCAGGGAAGAAGCAGTATTACCAGTAACTCCGTTGTGATGATTGGTCGCATCTAATATCATTGGTTCGGTGTTAACTCTCTATCTTCTGTAAACGATGGGAAGAATGTTCTTTCTTTATGCTGGTACCTATTTCCATTGGATGGGCAGCTAATGCAGTCTGATAGATAGCCTTAGAAGCACTAGACCTGGGCGCCACAACATACACCCATATGAGCCTTTCACCACGATGTAAAGTGGCCGTGCACCACGGAAAGTAGAGTGCACCATGGACATGCCCGTTTTCCCACCACACGCCTGTACTTGTAGGCGAAGGCAATAGTAGGCAGTACGTAAGCATCAGGCGATGCATCAAAGTTTCTAACAAACTCACGGGAAGATAAAGAACATAAAACTTGACAATAGCCAGTAGTACCCTGCATGCACTACCTTGGCTATTATATATCCAAGAGAAAGTAGTGGATAGGCCATATATGAGAAAGAACATTAATAATTCTCTGCTCCCGAATCGTACTTTTTGCTCTAAAACTACTATATAACAAAGAGAGAAGAGAGAAACCCAGCGGTCCTGAGCTTGCTTTTATTAGTAGTTTTGTTGTATCTCTTTGTTTCATATAATTGATAAATTTGTTAAACCCTCCAGGATTATTTAACCACAATGGTACAGCATAAACATAACACTGTATGGAACTTCCCTTGATAAGATTCTGTGTTACAAACCCGCACCTTTATGACCATTAATGGATGACACTTGTATATCTTTATGGTATACAATAGTATTCAGCCATTGCTCGCTTAATATTTCTAATCACAAGGATCAAGAGGCAAAGCCACCAGTGCCAAGGACATTCACCCACGCATTTATCAATGGAGTAACTACTAGATACAGATTTGGACAAATCAGGTTAATAATGGCGCAAATGGTATAAATCTGTGCCAAGGCCCAATCATACCATCCATAGTAAAAAAGTGGGAAGGCTGCAACTATATGGCAGAGAAACCTATCACAGTCTAAAGAGAAATATATACCTACTGATATCTGTAGAGAAGGTATCGAACCAAAAGACAAAACACCGTTCTGAGATGACACACTGTAAGCATGGGTACAGGTTCACTGCACCTAGACCACCCTGGGTGTGGAAAAATCCAGATAAGTTACAGACATACCATCCAACCCAAGAATATGAAGCAGAAATGAGTGTCCGTGGTAATAGCTACCCATAAGTGGCCACAAGAACATTATTCGCCATAGAGACCATCTATCTATTCCACAAACTCAGAACCTCGGCACCGGATAGAGAAAGTGTAATGAGAAACATGAATAAACGAATACCAGGGACCCACACACTTAAATAAATTACTTGCAGTTCATCCACATCATCAACCATGTGTATTGTCAGAGCCCTAATATTGAATGATTGTTTTAATCTCTATCAGGTCTTCCAAGATCTGCAACTTAGCTGCACCAATAAAGGCAGAACTAGAGTAGCGTTACTGTCTGAGGTCTTGAAAACTGAACGCCTGCAACAAGTGCTTCTATATTACTATAGAAAGAAACCCCAGGGCTGCCTGAGAAACAAGTTTCGCTGTTGTCTTTCTGGGATATAAAGAAAACCATATCTGGAACAGTGTTGTATTGCCTTACGTGCTCAGCCACATTGTTTATAAATGTCCTGCGACATTATACTTTTAAAACCATCCAACTGATGAACCAGCCTGTACGTGTAACAGAAGTATTAATTGGCACCGACAACACCACATGGAAGCTCTGGCCGCCCAGCACTCTGCATCAAAGGAAGTAAAAGAAGAAGATGATATGTGAAATACCACCATACAACAGGGGATGTAGATGGGGTTATGATCATCAATCCAACTTCATGAGCAGAGAAGTTAACCAATCCTTTCCTTATGTATAAGAATAATTTCTTCATTAAGGATTTAAAGAGTCTACTCAACTCCCTCTATAAAGGGGATATTATGCAGAGAACTGCCTTTAAACAGTCTTTGTTGATGGTCTTTAAATAATGAAAGTTTACTATCTTATTAGTAAAGTAAGCTCCCTCTGTCTTTTGGTGTTAAGCCTTAGCACCATTGGTGTTGTAGCAGCACCACATAGTGTTTACCATTAACACATCTATAGGTGATGCTAAGAGAGGGTCTATTTTAGCGTTGGCTGGACAACTGATTGTCACTTTAAATAAACTAATTTCCATCCTGTTAGGCAACTCTCCTTTGGAGGGCTGGGAGGTACTACTTCTTTATTAGTCAACGACATACCAGGTTTTTAAACCTCAACCTTCTTTGTTGGTTTTGGCTTCTACTTGGAAATGTCTTTAAATCCATACTGTCCATTGGTCTTTAGTGGCCTCTCAGCCTGCGTGAGAACCTTTATCTTTTAAAGGAGGTTGCACACGTGGTTTCGATGTCTCAGCTATCGAGAGCAGGAGCATAAGTTTTCTGATACTGTTCCAACCTTCATATCCTTGAGCCGATCCTCGAACATTAAAGGTTCCTCATATATCATCGTAACCATTGAGATACTGAGCACAGGACTACCTAAGCCAAACCAAGTTCGCCCGCACCTTTGGATAGATTGTTTTCCATCTCTCCTGTCTGCTGTTGCACGCTGTACAGTCTCTTTCACTACTGAACGAACAACTTCAACAGCAGAACGAGCTGCCTGAGCCTGCTTTCTTGCAGCCTCTTTTGTCTCACGCTGCGCACCATTTTAGCGAAAGCCCCACTGACGTTTCAGCGCAACCTGTACACCAGCCTTTGTTGCCTCGTATGCCAGCCATTGCCCCGTCACGTGTTTCTGTGCACCCAGGACACCTTCATCCTGCAGAGTCGCCGCATGCGGCGCAGAGTCTTTTCAAGCGATACTCATTTGCAGCAATAGCTTGCTGATAAATCTGATAAGCTACTTTCAACAGTTTCAAGCGACGTGTGGGGACCTTCCGCTGGAAAAGCACTCCAAAGCATCCTTGCTGTGCACCAGCTGCAGCCTGTTTCACTCTTGTGTGTACTGCTTTCCTGTGGATAGCCAATGTAGCAAGGATGTCTCCCTTGTGAACAAAGTCGCCCAGCCTGCACGCCTTTAAATGCTCGTGATACGGCCTGGGAGACTTATGTCTAGCGTACGATATTGCTCACCTACCTACTTCTCCTTGTATGCCGTTTCTTCTGTGCGGGTCAATGGTGAAAAATAACCAATAACGGCTACAATAACTACAACAGCAAAACAAAGCCTACACGGCTAATAGAGATGTTGTTATGTCGTGATTTTGCTGACATATTGTTGAGATTTGATTTTTATATGCGCAGTATCTTTGTAAAGGGGAGTCTTTTAAGATATGAATCTAGTGACTTGTCTAATGCTCCATGCAGTCTCAAGTCCCAGTTCAAACTGAGTTATAGACCGCCAAGAGCCTTTGTAATCCCGGGTCTGTGCTAACTTGACGCTTAATCTCTGCATCAACAGTTGCTATGCGTGAGGTCTGCCAAAGCAGTCCTGCAGCCATGCACTTCTGTAATACCGTCATAACGCCCTCCTTAAAGCCTACGTACAACGTGAGATTTTCTTCTGCTGCAGCTCATAGGCCTTTATGTGATGTAGCAAGCTGCTATGTTAGCATCCTGCAGACGTGGAAGTCTGTTTTGCCCATCTCTCAGCCAATTTTCTTACGTACATCATCCATTTCTAACTGTGCAATACTTGTAGCTGTCTTTGCTTGCGTACTTTATATTTGTTTTCTCGAAGTCCATGCCTGGTACTTTGAACTGTTATTCCTATGTAAATCGTAAATCTGTAAACATTATCTGCAAAAGCAGTAAAAGAGATTCGGATTAGAGGTGTGAACACATGCTGTAAGAAGTACATGAGGCATGATGGCTAGCCAGATACGATTTGGTCAGTCTCGTGCGCTCAAATCAACTGCGTTTTGCAGAGACGTAACTCTGGACGAGCCTACGTTAAGCTCCAGTAGTATCTGAAAGGAAGAGACTGTGTAGTTCCCAAATTGTGCAGAGGAGTAGGAGGGGGTCTACATCACCTCTCGTCCGAGGCAAGAGTATCACCATTAACTGCTTCCAAGCCTAGCCCACACAATGCCATCTTTGCACAATGGAAACACTACGCTGAATGACGTAAACGTTTCGCAGAGCTGACGCATTAACAGCTACCTCCAACCTTCAATCCAATGCAGTCGAGTAGCAACACCCTCGCGTATCATCTTCTTAACATCTCCCATCAGTTTTGTGCTAGAATCACGATAAGCGAGTTGCCAACAGCTTCTTTCTTCTTTAAGGAGAGTTGCCAAACCAGTAAGCATTATATCAACTCGCATAGATTGCCTCACCGTCGCTTGAGGCTGATGATCGTTCTGCGCAACCTGCTCACCTGCATGGCCGCCGCCATCGTTAGCTGCGCTGATAGCACCACCCATGAGTAAATAGGGTTGGTTTACAACATACCTGCCTGCATAGAGCATTCTTCGTATTAGAACAAGATCGCCTCGCATAGATACTCTGGTCCGATATTATTTCCTGGCCTGAGTGAGCGCGTGTGTGTAGCACATATGTACAAGAGCCAGCAAGCCGCTGGAGCCATCTGCGGACTCAAGAATGCCTGCGATGCTAATGAAAGGAGATTTCTGACCGAGCTACGACCACCCAACTGGTCCAATAGTAATGGTCCGAGATTTACCAAAAGTATTCTTCTGGTCGTCACTTGAGGGTGCTATCTCGCGTGAAAAGTGCCGGATAACCAGCGGAGCGCATCAACACGTGGCAGACGCTGATCTTAGCCAGCCTCACGATGTGTGTTTTCTGCCACCTTCTGCTGTCGCCCATGACGCGAAACTTCTGTACTGGCAGATTGCCTTTGCAGAAGCCAGCCTCACGACACTCTTGCAGAGAGTGCACCTCCTGTGCATGAACGCCCAAAGGTGACAATGCAATAACATGGCTGTGCTGAATGTAATCCTTTCATTGTGTTAAATGCCTCATATATCTTTAAAAGATGACTCTATTGATTAACAAAAGGAAGGTAGGATGATAGTCATTAAACATATCAAAATAGACCTATTTTGCGAGGGAAATATAGAAACAACTTTGGAAACAACGTTTAACTTTGCAGGATAGGTTTGTATAAAATACAGAAGTACGAAAACTTGTTTCTTTATTGAACAAAGTCACAATTTCTTTTATCGTGCAATCCTGACCTCACAGTTATGCCTGGCATGAGCACAGTAAAACGCCTGACAGACAGTATGTCCAGATACTCAGGTTCAGCAGTCTGTCTTCCTGTCCAAACTTTTGAAAGAGAATGGCAGTAAGGCATTCTGACTGAGCAACAGCTATTGAAAAGAGAACTTTCTCAACTATTTCTACTACTTTGTTACCATTAGCAAAATATTCAATTCTCTTAACATTTTAATAAAAGTTGTCAACAGTTTTCAATGGAAAACCTACTGTGCCAGCTGATTCAGGAATCTGTTGACTGGTCTTGCATTACTGGTGACACCTGACGGCCATCTATCACTGGCTTTTCGTTCTTGACACTGGACGCTTAGCTGTCGTAATGGGAATCATGCGAGACTATAGCTATCGCTCGCGCGAAAGGAGTTCTGGCGTACTGCAAACTCTCGCTTCCTGCGCGGCGATTGTTTCGTAATTAACTTTCGCGTGGGTGCTGCCACAGCAGTGCATCATCCTTGGAAAGTCTGAGCTCTGGAACGACTGGAGCAACCATTCCTGGTTCATTGGTAAGAGCGTTTTGGGCACGCACCTGCCACTCGAAGGATTCTCGCTTTCTTTATGGAGTCTTGCATCGTTGCTGTGATGTCTTCGGTTTGGAACAAAGGTCTCCAGCGGCTACAATTCGTCTTGTGCATGGCTCACTGGTTTGGGAGCAACGCCTCAGCATGGTGGATTCTTGGTGCTGATGGCATGGATGTGCAGTATCCTATCGTGGTTGTACCTTTCGACCCAGATACGATGCGTAATGAGAGGACCAACCATTCCTCGACGTTGCGCTGAGTCCGGTACTGTGCACTGACAAGTCTCACACACCATTACTTCTTCTTGGATATTGGGTGGCAGCGTTCACCGCTGGTGTAAGTCGCATGGTATTTGCTTTCGCAAAAGCGTCATACTGAACCTGCAAAGGAAAGTATCAAAGTGGGTGCTGCAAGGTTATCCGTAGCCTCTCTTTAGCAGCGCACACGGGTCCTGCTGCATACGATGGTAGCACAGGCACAGTCCTATGGGCTTGCATGCAATGGGTGGCCCTATAAGGAGGGCGGTACTGACCGAGAGCCTGACTGCAATTGCTTGGGTAAAACCCATCGACAGTGTTCTGATTACATGAATCAGTCTGAACCTCCGCAGGAATAGCTGTTCCAAACATGCTTTCTATTCCTCGCTTCTAGGGATGTACACTGCGTTGCGTTCCAGGTGTCAAAAGGAAATTATTAATGGCGCTGTGTCTGATGCACAGATAGCACAGTGGGCCTGGTGAAGGAGAAGCGAAGAACGTGGTCGCAATGCCATCCAAGCACTTAAAAGACTATCGTGCAGGAAAGGGACAAAGAGGTCTAATCTCAAAGTTCTTGAAAAGAGATATGAAGTACTTCGGCTATGGATATATTGTGTATGCAGAGCAGATTGTAACGCATTCATTCCTGTTAGCTTCTGGTCAATGTCTGAACTGCATGGTTGGCCTTGGCTGTTTCTTCATTCTTATCTTTGCAGTGATGTTGTTCGTTGTTTACAAGAAGGACGTACCCGTCCACGCTGGGTTTGCAGAGAGGTAGGTATTGTCACTCATCCCATTAGCTTTTATTGCAAAGTGAGTGTGGATGGCTTGTTGCGATCGCCGCGCCATGGACAATCCAGGATAGCTTCCAACATGGGCAAGTGCAGTGAGCGACCTCTCAAGTGGTGGTATCGCATCTCACCTTCTTCCCTTCCTTGTTCTCTTTACGCAATGTTGACAGCGAAGTTAGTATTATGTGTAAAGCAAAGTAGAAGGACCAGAACTATGACATACGATTTTCTGCATCACTACGTGGTCATCATCTCGCTTTTAGGTGCACTACTGGTCTTCCTGCTGTTCGTGCAGGTGCAAACCTCACCGATTTTCCAATTGGGTAAGACAGAAGAAGCGCCAGCGTCAGCATTAATCCAATACAGGTCGTAAGTGGGGTTCACCTCACAACACTCGTAAGTCATTCGGTGGAGGCATTCTTCTTCTTTCCCATTGTTCTATAAAGTACCAGTTTTCGGTGGTGCTTATTGGGTAAGGGGTGTTGATTCTTCTCATGGTCAATCATCCAGGCTGGTAGCCAGTGAATTCCAGAATACAGGCGGGTAACTCTTTGGTGTCTCGTAAATCTTCCAGACTGGATTGACGATCAGCGGTATTCTTGGTCCATTGCTCTTGGGTGGAGCTGCTGCAACCTCTTACAGGTTCTAACTTCATCGTAGAGAAAGGTAACATTACTGACTTCATGCAGCCTGTTATCTCTCATTGGGCAAATGGTTCACGTGACCTGACGTACCGCTTAATCCTTGGGTAGTTATCTCTGGTATTTCAGTAGTATTCCTTGCACGTATCCTCGGTACACTCTATATTAATCAATAATGTGAACGATGACATTATCCGTGGACGTGTTCGCAAGCAGTCTGCTCGTTAACACTGTTCTTTTTCTTACTGTTCTTCTTGCCTTTCCTTATTGTAACATTGGTCAGGCGAGGGCTACGCAGCAAATGGTGCTTTCTAGCGTTATCGTTATGGAACCAATGAAGTATCTGAACAACTTATTAGCAATGTGGGCTAATATGCATCATTCTGCTTAGTAGGTGTTGTTCTCTTTTTCGGAATCGTTAAGAGCTGTTCTTAAGCCAGAGTATGTACGTGGTATCTGGCCTGCAGGTATTGGTGTCGTATTGGTTGTTTTGGTCTCTTCCTCATTGCAGGATGGAACAACACAGCTTACTATCCATCAACAGCCGACCTCACAGAGCTCATTGACACTTCAGAACAGTTCTTCAGTGAGTTCACATTGAAGGCTGTGTTCTATGTTGACTGCCTTGTTCCTTTCTGTTTTGCATACATTGTTTATGCTTATGCAATCGACAAGAAGGCTATCGATCGTAAGGAAATTGCTTGAGACGACTACGCTTACTAAGTTTTAGCCTCTTTTTATACAGATAAGAGCCCATGGGGGTGAGAAGTTTCATTTATGAGCCTCCTCTTCTTATAGGAAAGAAGTACTAAACTTGGTTTTAAATCAGTTTGTTTATTAGACAACAACACTCACTTTAGTCATAGATATTTTTTGTGATTGAAATATATTTACAAAAATCTTTATAAAAAGCACTTTTGATCTCAATAAATGACCATCAAAAACCATAGTTGTAAACTCATCAGTTAATCACAGATTACAAAAGTCAGAAAACAAAAGGTGCTTAATTAGCTTCTAACTAACGCCCTTTAAGGGTTTCAATTAAGTTTTGTTAGAGGTCAATTAAGCCTCAATTGAATCCTTTATTGGGCGTCTTTTTATTTTGTATGTTTAGAATTACTAGCAAAACAGCAGGCTGTATCGTATCAATCAAAAATGGAATTTAAAAATAAGGTTCAAATTCCGATTTAGAGAATATGTTTTATATCTTGCTGAAAATAGTTGTATGAACTTTGAAGATAAAAGATATTAGTTTTATTTATATACCGTTGATTGCAGAAAAAGTAAAAGTATTCTTTCTATCTCTTTGTTACCCTCTACTCACCAATTTTTCGTAGAATTGTCAGCTAAAATGTCATTGACTATGTTAGTAAGCTGCTCTTTTCAGTCTCATTAATAAATTGAAAGATCATATTTTTAGGCCTAATATCACGAAGTTTCTTCTCCCAGATACCCGTCAACTGGCTGATGTAAAGTAGTTTCTCGTGAATAGTATCAATTAGTGCAATACCAGTCTCAGTTGTTTCTAGCATTCTTTCTTTTACGACGAATAATGGCGTTTAAAAGAGCGTTTCATCGATTCCTGCACGTGATGAAGGGGCGTCCGATACTATTCTCCTTCATAGCAGCACGCAGGGTTTCGTCCTCAACAAACTTACAGCTGTTTCCATTGCACGAAGCAGAGGCCTCAGTGTACATGTTTTGAGGGCTGTTTGTTTTTCGGTAAGGGTAGGGTGTGCGGTCCTGATCTCTTAAAGGTAGGAAGTAGAGAGAGGCTGTAGCTGTTCCTTCCTGGCTGTCATCTGACTGGAGTAGAGGAGGAGCCTGTAGGGTATCAGTGCAAACTCTCCAACCCAAATCCAATATTTCTCTTTGCCAGATACCTTAAACTCTATCTCGTCCACCTTGCTCAATACTGTTGTCGTAGAGAATTTGTAATCGGATAGAAAGCTGCAATAAAAACGACGCGCAATGAGGTCGTACACCTTTGTTCAGCATCTGTCAGTCCTGTGGTAGTACACCAGTTGGAATAATGGCATGCGATCTGTCACCTTTGAAGAATCAAAGATCACGTTTTGTCTTAGGCAATGGCTTACCACCCAACGTCTTCACGATATCGGTATACAGGTTTTTACCTGCAAATGGGAAAGTCTGAAGAGTCCGTTCATATTCAGCGACACTTTGGACAAATATCATCAGAGAGGAAACTGTGTGTCAACACGTGGATAAGTTGTGTCTTTACGTTCGTAGAGAGTTTGAATCGTAATTGAGGTCATCTCAGCAGAGAGTCCAAACTTACGATTACAATCTACCTCGTAAAGAGGTGAGATCATAAAGTTGTTTAGGCTGTTCTGCCCCTTTCTTTTTGCTACACTCTAATTGTAAAAAGGCTTTCTTCAATCGTTGAGAAGGCTTTTTTCGCCTTCTTCTTTAGAGGTAAATCACCCTTTGTTGCTGTAAACTGCGTTTCACGACAAAACTGTAGCTAATACCCAATAAGGTGCTCTGGCTTAAAGTTATCTATCTCTTTTGTCGCTGTACAATGAGTGCCAAGGTTGCGTGTCTGTACTGACCAATTGACAAAACCTGACCTCTACCATAACTATTGTTACCATATTTTAATGTATAAAAGGCGTGTAGCATTCATTCCTAATAGCCAGTCACCAATCGCGCGAGACAATCCTGCGAGGTAAAAGCGGTTGATACTGCTCTTTGTTCCTTTAAGTTGGCAAAACCCTGCACGAATAGCTCCATCCGTCATCGAAGATATCCAAAGACGCCTCAGCAGGACATTTCACACCTGCTTTTTGCATTACCCACCGCCGAATTAATTCACCTTCCTGACCAGCGTCACCACAGTTGATAAACTCATCTCTGCTGACTGGTAAAGCTGCTCAATAACAGCAAACTGCTTCTTGATACCTTCTGTCCTCCAATGAGCTTAATACCAAAGCGTGGAGGTATCATTGGCAATGCAGCAAGACTCAATATTTCCAGTTTGTAAAATAATCACTAGGTTCCTTCTAACTCACAAAGGTGGCTGAAGGTCCATGTTACTGGTAATTATTGCCCTCCATATAGCCGTTACAAGCCTTGTTGGCACCAAGGATCTCGAGCTATATCTTTAGCAACACTGGGTTTTCTCTGCAATGCAAACTATCATACAATTTCTTCTTAGTTTTAAGTCATTTTACCTTTTGCAAAGGTAAGAAAAATATTCTTTGTTAAGGATTAAACTTATTTTATTCCTGCTCTTTTGTGATTTTCCTATGCACTCTCAAGTAATTTTATCTAAATTTGGTAGCATAGAAACGAACAAGAAAAAGACGACATTATGAGCAGATGGTCTCTTTTATTCCATGTTACGTCGATGCACTTATCCACAAGTAGGCGTAGCAACTTATAAGCTTTTGACAAAGCTAAAAATAGATGTTGTCTCATCCCGAACATCAGACTTGTTGTGGTCAACCAATGGCAAATGGTGGCTTTCAGCGTACGTCAAATCACCTTGCTGGACGTTTTGAGGATAAGTTTAAAGACTTCGATTATATCAAACACTGAGTGCATCTTGTGCTAAGCCGTAGTGCTAATTACCCACAAATACTCGACTCATGAGTGTCAGACACCTCAAGAAAACAATGGAGTTGGTAGAATTTTACATGATGTTCTGAAGGTAAAGGAACTTCCTGGAAGTTTTCCTCATGTCGTGTCTCGTTCATAACTCTTGTCATGGTGTACGTGAATTAATGCTTAGTACAATTTCTGAATCAGAGAAACCTGTAAACAAGAGTAGTTGGAATTATTGAAACTCAAGGAAGGTATCACGGTTAAAGAACCGATGCAAAGGATGAGTGTTGTGGTTTCGGTGGTATGTCTGCTGTTGAAGAACCTTATATCAGCACTGCATGCGGTAACGATAAAGTGAAACGTCATATGGATACTGGAGCAGAGTCTATCACTGGTTCGGATAGTTCATGCTTAATGCACATGCAGGGTAGTAGGGAAAGAACCACTATCCTATCAAGTTCATGCATGAAGCTGAGATCTTAGCTGCAGGTTTATGATATTTATATACAAGGTTAAAAAGACAAAAGAGTTAGTCAACATATCATTCTAAAAAGTGAGTTTCTGAAAAACCCTAAGAAGGTTGAACGACATGACCGTACATTTTTGGTCATTACGTCAGAAAAGATGATGCAGCGGCAGAGCTACCGGGAATGGGAGGATTTACGAACATGCAAGTCGAATAAAAGAGCATACAGCAACCCATTTAGCAGACTATTTAGAGCAATTCTCTAATAGTTTAGAATGTAATGGTGTTATTGTTCATTTCGAAAAGATGCACAGAGAGCTTTGAAATGAAATGGTTTATGGAGACTATGAATCTGCAGAAACGTAAACTAAACTCAATGCTGTCAATGTGAAAGCGTGAAATGAATCCTTTCATCTGATAAAAGAGAGTGAATCAATGTCGTTGAAATCTGACTCAGTGAGCGTATTTCTCCAACTCATGCATTTGAGCAAAGCGCATATTGTTATGCCTGCTATTCACTTGACCTCGCATGATGATTGAGATGTTTGAAGAGAAAGGAACTCTGAAAGAGAAAGAAACATGACCCAATCTTATCTTGTGCACGCTGGTACGCAGATGGTGATTTATGGATGCTGAGTGTGGACGACGAGGTTGTATCTCTGTGGTGTTGCTGCGACAGGAGATTGCGTTGGTCTGCACTAATGAAGGTAATGCTGACATGTCAGCTTCAGTACCCAAATTCATATTGCTGCCATGGGTATTGAGAAAGTTATTCCTGATTATGATTCGTTGGCGTGTCCAACGCCTATTGTGCACGCAGTGGAACAGGACAACCATCAACTGCCCTTTACCCTCAATTTCTGTAAGGCACGACCCAGGAGGTGAGATGACATGTCAGTAGTAGACAAATGTCGTAGTGACATGATTGCTAATAAAAGCATTGGATGACACTGAAGTCTGATCGTGGGTGCATGTGATGAATACTGCCCTGTCTATCGTCGTTCAGAGGTTATTCATATGGTTACTTTATTCCAGGTCCTATTGGAGTTAATCTTGGTATGCTAAAGGGATCCCAAAACAAACAGTGGTAATGTGTCTACTGCCCATTATGTTTTGAGTTGTGATAAATGTGTCCCTGCAAAAGGTAACCCGGGTAGCAGATTTATCAGCTGGCGTCAAGCCTTGGAGATATGGATACGAGAATAAAGAAAAGAAAGTGATGGCAGAAGGAATGAAAGTTGTTGTACGAAAACTATCATATTTATGATGCTTCTTCGCAATTCATCAGTAGCCAATCACATACCAGAATCGCTAATGGATAAAGCTAATCCATGGAGCATTGATCATACAATGCCAAAGTTTGCATGTTCCATGTCATTTTAAGCACGAGGATTGAGCGATGGAAACAAAGAAGATTTATTGCAAATTATGACGTAATACAAAAGAACAGTTTGATATGCCTCGGAGAAGATATTGAAGGTATTAAATATCAAGATATAGTACAGCAATTTATCGAGATGAGCCATATTGTGGCTGTGAGTCATTGAGGCTAAGGCAGAAGATGACATCAATGCACTGATACATTTATCCTGATGCTAAGATATTGGCTCAAGTATAAAAAGGAATAAAAGGTAGACCTTAACTCTGACACTGTACCAAAGGGCACAAGACCTCAATGGAACAGATGTAGGAACTCATTCTAGGAGAAATGCAGAGCAGAGAACGGATGTGTATGGGTACCACAAAACAATGAAAAGAAAGAGTTGTTTGTTCTATCTCGCAGAACCTTGTAATCCTCAGTTCAACGTAACAATATCGTCATATATGCATGAGCAATGACAAAAGATTAATATGACAGACTATGGTTATGGCTGTTTTTATATCGGTCCAAGCAAAAACAGCTGATATAGAACAAGCACTTGTTATGGGAGCACAAGCAGCACGTGGAGTCATCATTATCATAGAAGGGATAAACGTTAATTTTGTCAAAACATAAATATAATGTATTGTTAGGGAGAGGTTTACGACTTTTGATTAACTTTGCAAGGAGAAAAAGAAAGTTAAAAATATAACTGATTTTAATAAACATATAAGTTATGTAAGATTGAAAAGTACATGCTCGCGAGATTATCGACTCACGTGGCAATCTACAGTTGAAGTAGAGGTAACTCTCGAAAATGGTGTACTGGGTCGTGCAAGCGTTCCATCTGGTGCTCTACCGTGTGAGAACGAGGCCTGGAGCCTGTGGATGGCGACAAGAACTGCTCTTGGGTAAGGGTGTTCTCAAGGCTGTTGAGAATGTAAACAACCTTTATCGCTCCAGCTTTGAAGGTGACTGCGCTGAATCAGCGTGCCATTGACTACAAGATGCTTGAACCCGATGGGTACTCCTACTGAAAAGAGAAGCTCTGTGCTAACACTATTCTCGGTGTTTCTTTGGCTGTGCTCAGACTGCTGCTAAGGCTAGAACATTCCATTGTATCGTTATATCGGTGGTGCAAATACTTGTATTGCCAGTACCTATGATGAATATTATCAACGGTGGTGCTCACCTGATGCTCCTATCGCATTCCAGGAGTTTTATGATCTGCCCAGATAGGTGCTCCTCTGAGAAGGAAGGCATCCGTATGGGTGCTGAGGTATTCCACGCACTTGCTAAGCTTTTTGAAGAAGCTGCGGTCCTCTACTGCAGTAGGTGATGAGGGTGGTTTCCTGCTCCTAAGTTCGATGGTATTGAGGATGCACTCTGATTCCAACTCATTCAGGTGGGCTATCAAGGACGCAGGCCATGAGCCAGTGCAAGGATGTTAAGCACTGCTATGGACTGTGCTGCTCCTGAGTTCTGCGTATGCGAGGATGGTAAGTGGTTCTCATGACTCATCGTCAGCTGAAGAAATGGTATGCCAAAAGGATCCTAATGGTAGAAGTTTTAGTGCTGATGAGCAGATTGCTTACCTCGAGCACCTTATCACAGTATCCTATCGACTCCATCGAGGATGGTCTCTGATGAGAACGACTGGGAGAACTGGAGTTGTTGACATCTACTATCGCGCATCGTTGCCAGCTCGTTGGTGATGACTTGTTCTGTAACCAACGTTAAGTTCCTCGAGAGAGGTATCAAGATGGGTGCAGCTAACTCTATCCCTATCAAGGTTAACCAGATTGGTTCTTTTGACAGAAACCTCGAGGCCATCGGAGATGGCTCATCGTCATGGTTATACAACTGTAACTTCACACCGTTCTGGTGAGACTGAGGATACAAAAATCATTTCTGACATCGCTGTTGCAACAAACTCTGGCAGATTAAGACTGGTTCTATGTCTCGATAGCAGACTGCAGTGGCTGAGCTACAACCAGCTCATCCGTACTGAGGAGGAAACTTGCGCTTGTGCTAAGTACGGCTACACTAAGTTGAGTAAATCATTTAATCACTTGTGTGATTAAATGAAATTCTAGTAGAGTAGGGGATAATTGCTTATAATAGTGATTATCTCCTATTTTTATTGTTTGTAGTTATGGTGAATGTCATTGATTCCCACAACATAAATAGATTTCTTTGTTATACAATAATTTATTAATGTATAAGCTCAATGTCTTATAGCAATAAAATAATTAGAATTTTAGTACTCTGTCGTGTAAAAAACTTTACACTAATTTCTTTTGAAAAATATAGAATTATAATGCTCAAAAACACTATTTTGGACGATTGCTGTGTGCTTAGACCTCAATAATTTACAAAATTATAAAAGAAAAAGTGTGCTTAATTGACTTCAAATAGGGCGTTAATAAGGTTGCAAAAGGGCGTCTTTAGCAAGTCTATTAAGCCTTTAATTGACATCTAATTTAACTTCAATTAAAAGCAATGGACGAAAATTATTTACAAAGTATATTTTAATTATGTTATTATGACATGATATTTAGAAACGATTTATTTCTTAAGTTTTAAAGTTATTCATTTTAATTTGAAGTCTGTTTTTCATTTTCTCATTTTAAATTATTTGTATAGATTAGTTTCTATTGTGCAAAACAGACTTACTTTTCTCTTTGATAACTAATTTATAAGTAAGAATATAACTAACGCCTAATGGTTTTTTAAGATCTCTTTATATAGTTTTAATATATAATGAAACATTATGATAAATAAATAATTTATTATTCGAAACTAAAATTAAAGATAAAGAAAATCTCACCCTTTGTTCTCTTGTTACAAAACATTCAAATATCGTGAAAGTTAGAGTAAAATTTGATTTTAGAAAAGAGTAAATAATTTTGCTTATAAGACACTAAAAAGTATCGCTTAATATATTAGTATAAAAACTATTCCTTCCAAAAACTAAGAATATATTGTGATTGATCCTCAGTATCTATTCGAATATGATTATACAAAAATCCCTATCCCACCCTCGTCAAATATATTATAGTCAGCTAATGGTAATGCTATATGCAAAATACAGAGCTACACTGTACAAGTCCGATAAGACATTATATACTGGGAAATGCAACCTGCAGATAATCTTCAGAAACCCCGTACTCTGATGTAATATTTTTAGCTCACACCTACAACATAAATGAGACTACACCTAAAAATCTTCTATAATTTCTACTTTCTTTATAGAGTTTATTCAATTAATTCTGTTGTGAAGTTTAATGTCTGTATCTTCATATCAGTTCTCATCGTAATTGCTTTAGACAAGTCATCTATCTTTTTACCCTAAGGGCTTGATATCTATTGTTGTTACCATTTTTATTTCCAGAACAGCTGTATCGTTCCCTGAGATTCTGATGCCTTGTTGAAGATTTCACACAGTGACGTAATACTATAGAGAGAATATCACGTTCTGCCATCATTTCTGCTATAGTACGCCCTTCGCTAATAGTATTCATGTTAGTCTTGTTAATCTTGAATATTAAAGCTAAAAAGTGTATTCAGACAGGCATCCATCTCTTTCATTAATCTCATTTGGTTCTTCAGAAGGTACATCACCTTCCTGTACACGAAACATTATTTAGCACTCGACTTTTAAGTTGCTCTATCCTTTGCGTATCCTACGGATTGCTAATGCTCTACTAATTTCATTGCTATATATTTTATTATCTCTACTATATTCTGACTCTTCCACGTGCTCATCAAACTTTGCTTCTCATTGTAGGATCTCATGTGCGTTAGCTCTACGTATAGTGAAAGATCGTCTGTGTCTTTATTAGCAAGACGAAGATTATTCTCACTACTTAAAAAGTTCCTCACGTACCTTTTGAAGTTTTTATAATTGTAGCATCAATATCCTTAATGGCATCATTAAACTCTTTGATGCCATCTCACAATGGCGACCAAACTTAGTTTTGAAGTCTTCTATTTTATTTTCAAAGTTGGTAACATCCACCCTCTTTACTCTGGGAAAGGATAAGTTGCTCTTATATTCTAAACTCTTCTTTGATGTTTGCACAAGAAGATTGATAAATGGAACAAAGAACTGTGGACGTATAACGTACATCTTTTGGATAAAGATGACTCTTATTTACAATACCTGTATTATAAAGTTCATTATCAGCTTCTAAGAAGACTAATCTAAAAACAGCGAACTCACAACCTTCTTCCTGCGATCATCATCAGCTTCTTCAAGAAGTCATCGTTCTTATGTTTAGTGGGCAGTGGTATCCATTTCATTTTTCATCCCTAAAACATGATGAGAGATATCTCTGTACCATCTTCTTCCGCACGAAATATAAAGTCACCCCTTTGTTCCATCACCGCATCATTATCTTTCTCAAAATATGCAGGTAGGCATCATTGGACGAATATACCTGATCAAAACCTCAATGCTACAATGCTGCTCAAGTGTTTCACCAATCATTTTGGTAGACATCTTGGTTTTCAAGTCTTTATAGTAGTCTACTAAATCCCTGCCTCATACGTAGTTCATTCTCATGATGCTTGATGAGTGATGCCTCATGAAGTTGGTGCCTACGCTCTTTCTAATTCTGCAGTAGAACGAAGTTGAGAGATTTCTGCATCCTTTGCTTGAACCTCCTTCTGAGCTTTACTTCGCTCTTCCATTATTGCAAGCTGCAATTTATTATCACTCTGTTCTATTGCAGAGTTGAGTTTAGAAATCTGCTGATCTTTCCTCAGCCAAAGCAATCATCATCCATTCTTTTTCTGAGCGGCAACATTCTCTAATTGCGTCTTGAGAACTTCTGATTTCAGCCGAGGAATGCACCTTCAACCTTTATAAGTTCACTTTCCTTCTCACCTTCAGCCGCTCAATCTCAGCATCTTTAGCACCAAGTTCAAGTTCTTTCTTGGAGAGCTGGTGTTGGAAGGATTGTTCTGTCTTAGTAGTTGCTAAGGCTTTGCTCTGCTATGCTGCTCATGAAGTTCAGCAATACGACGATCAACCTCTTCATTAAACTCCGTATTCTTAACCTGATTAACAATAGAGAGATAGTCTGCCCTCGTCTACAGTAAAAACCTTATGGGCAGTTAGGGCATATTAATTCTTTCTGTACGAATGTAATGTCTTTTGATATATGAAAGTCTACTTACAGAACTTAGAACTTCAATCTTTACTGTCATCCTTGTCGCTCGTATCTATCGACTTTCATTTTAGTATAGAAATAAATAAGTCAAATGCGAATATACAAAAATATTTTGTTTATTTTAGATGATACACAAGAAAAACACAAACTGATTATTAATTTCTATAGTTTATTATCGCTTTACGAATTAAAGTGCAATATAAAAGCTTCGTATTTTTCCGTAAGCAATTAACATAATACCAATATATAGCCACTGATATAGAGATCTCATAAATAACACTATATTAGGTTTCTCTATGAATACAAAGATAAATAAATTGAAGTAATTATCAACAAGAACTTGCAAGAAAAATGAAACTCTTGCAATAATTAAAAATAATTTATAACGCTATAACTCACTAATCTTCAAATAAAAAGAGGAATATCCTTACGGATATCCCTCTTATAACACTAAGTGATTCCGTTGGGGTCTGTGCTATTGTTTGTATATTGTTGTAAATAAGGATTTTACAAAAGTCATTTATTCGTGCGGTATCACAATGGGTACACACTTTCTTGAAAAACATCAAACAAGTATCAACTTTCCTATTAAAGACGATAGGGTCCAGTCCCTCATTGTTAAAATATAAGTACTCATACAATGTGTAATATTAAGCTCTTACACCCATACAGCGTAGGGTTATTTCCCATCAACCTTATCGGGTCTTGGGTGATGTAGTTTCCATTCCTCGGGTCATAATATCTAAACCTGTTGTAGTAGAGGCGAGTTTCATCGTCATCGTCCTCGTACTGTCCTAACTGGCGGAAGGGAATGAAGTCACGGATACCTTTTATGTTTCGAAGGTCACCATAGATATCATAGTCAGCCTGCCAGACTACGATACCATAACTGTTGTACGCTTCCACGGGGCGACCCATATAGTCACTGATAATCGTGTAGCGTTCACCGTTCTGCAGCTTTGCCACAGGGACGTATGAGCCTTCCTCATATATCCACGTAACAAGGTTCTCTACCGGCTCATCGCCTAACATTCGGATGCGCCCGAACTCATCAATGCTATGCTGCGGACGGTCCTTCTCCTCATACTGCCACTCCTGCACCATCACGTTGCCGTCCCAGAGATAACGGAAGACGTGACCATTGAAGAGCTTTTGGCCGTACTGACGTCCAAGGGCATCATACTGGAAGCGACTGGTCTTGCGTAGGGAAAGCCTGCACCTCCTTGAGCATTCCGTTGCATACTCATCTCATAGGCATAGTCACCTGTCTGCCAGGCAATATGTGCTACTTTCCTCCGACACCCTCGTGGTTCGGATGTTGTGTCAGTCCACGCCGTGGAGCTCTCTCAATATAAGGTTGCCTCTCTACGTCATAGAGATAGTCATAATGGCGGTCACGAAAGAATCCTGCCACCTTTGCCATATTCCCTGTCACCGACAATCTCCTCCTCCCTGCTCTCAATCCGATACTTATATAGTTCTTAACCAGTTTTTGCTGATATCTGAAACATGTAAAAAGTGCTAATCAACAAGGTTTAACACTTTTAAAATATATGGGGAAGAGGCTGAAACAGAGGGAAAAGTTCTTTATATTTATTGATATCTGTAATCTTATCAATAAATTCATTGAGATTAGAAGCGACTTTTCTCAATTCTATGCTCCTAAAGTCAGTCATATAGATGTCCATCCATCATCTTCTTTATTATACGAATTGATATCCCAAAATAAGTATTCACCATTATCGCTACTTGCAAATGGGTAAAGATTCTTTAGGGTTGAGGAGATGTCTGCAGCAACCCTCAAACCATATCATCTCCATTGACTACATCTTCATAATAAGTCCGAACGTATTTCATCAGACCTAATGAAGATAGAGTCTCCATGCTCTGACAATGGAATATAGATGTGAAAAAGGTCTACTGTAAGACCATATCCATATTTTGTTACGAAACGAATGTAAGATAATGGAAATCTCCTCCCATTATTAAACCTAAATGTACTTAATGCTGGTAAATCCCCAAAACACTTTTGAGAACCTATAACTTCAAGTTCGAATGTATTTTTTGTATCCATGACAACATGATGTTTTCTGTCTTAATCCATTTTTTATTTCTGCATCTACAACAACATTACCTTTTTGATCAATAGCATACATTGTTATTTTACTAGGGGTGAGGTTATCTCCATCATATACGGCTTTTACCTCTAGTAGAATCGTATCACCATTCTTGACACGCCTAGTTATTATATTCTCATATTTTGTCATTCCTGGGTGATTAGTACCATCTGTAATCGTTACAATATTCCTTGGGTCTACTCCGCTCCCTCCATGATTTTTTGCTATTAAATGTCCTCTCTGTTGGTGATATGGATGTTGACCTCCTTCCCACCCTGGTGGAGCTTATTCCCGCATCAGTACCCTTAGGTAAAGAGCCTGTAGAATCTAAAGATATTTCTGCCAATCCTCCAGTTGGTCGACCTAAATGGTCTAAAGAGTAATAGTTTATTGATAACCCCCAGATATCAACATTTGAATTACCATCCCCTACATACCCATACAGCGTTGGATTATTTCCTCACTAACCTTATCGGGTCTTGACTGATATAATCACCAACTCGGGTCGTAATATCTGAACCCGTTGTAATAGAGGCGAGTTTCATCGTCCTCGTACCGTCCTAACTGACGGAAGCGATGAAGTCATGGATCCCTTTTTATGTTTCTGAAGGTCACCACACTGTCAGTAGTCAGCCCGCCAGACTACGTTACCATAACTGCTTGACGGCTCCCACGGGCGAATCGCATATAGTCACTCGATAATCGTGTAGCGTTCACCGTCTGCAGGCTTTACACAGGGACGTAGGAGCTCTCATATATCCACGTAACAAGGTTCTCTACCGGCTCATCGCTCCAACATTCGGATGCGCCCGAACTCATCAATGCTATGCTGCGGACGGTCCTTCTCCCCATACCGCCACTCCCTACACCATCACGCCGCTGTCCCAAAGATAGCGGAAGACATGACCATTGAAAAGCTTTTGCAAGTGCGACGCCCAAGGGCCTCGTACTGAAAACGAATAGTCTTGCTGTAGGGAAGTCGCACTTCCTTGAGCATGCATACCGTCACCATGGCCCATTCATAGGCATAGCTCACCAGTCTGCCAAGCAATATGCGCGCCACTCCCTCCGATACTCCGTGGATTCAGATGCTGTGCTCAGTCCACGCCATGGAGTCTCCCTCAATATGAGGTTGCCCTCACGTCAGTAGAGATAGCTCATAATGGCGGTCACGGAGAATCCCAGCACCCTTTCCGTGTACGCTTAGAACGCCGTAGGATGCAAGAACTAGATTTAGTCATATTTTATTTTTGAGTTGAAAGATCTCTGCCTGCTACTTTGATGTCGCTATTGTTGTACCATTAAGGATATCATCATAATGCCTCATAGAATGTAGCTAACATTGAAAGAATCAAACCCAGCCTCTTTTCCATCTTATTGTACCATGAGCCATTGATAACCTTGCTGCATTTTGATGGTACTTTGGCAAAAATCATTCTTATGATAATGACCAGACCATAGGTCTGTTGCCTTAGGATAAAGTTCGAAGAGTATCTTAGCTCTGTTTCTGTGAGTCTGTCCATTTCTCTGAAGACTTGAACAGAAGATGATCTACCCTGGCTAGCAGTTCCCGTTCTTCGTATTCCTCCATTTCAAAAGTAGAGGTTGATACTTTCCTATAAGTTTGGCTTCCTGCATTTCATCATTTGCGTCCTGTAAGGGCCTCCAACGATAGTTTCATCCTCATCTGCTGTACAGCATCACAGGCAAGCTTTTGGAACATGAAAACCTATCATGACTCTTTTGGCTTTTAGGGTTTCCATATGCACTATCCACGCATACTGTCTGACAAGTCTAGTGTTACCTCCTCGACCTTCTCACGCTTTTTGTTCATCTATCCTATCGAGTGCCTCACCTTTCCTCAGACTTTGTTCCAGCAACCACTGCTACAAGGCAGCCCTTCTTGCCATGTCTGTCCCTTATCTAGTTACTATCGTATAAAGTCTCTCCGTTGGAGAGAGCGTCTCATCTATAGCAAGATGTGAACCAATATTATCAGGAAACAGAAGCCAGTCCTCAGCGTGTTCTAGCTGATCCCAATCCCTATAGCCGCTAAGCACCTCCTTATATTGTTTCTCAAACTGATGTCCATCGATATGATAAAATTCCTCAAGCGTACGGCAGGTCACTGGGGATGTCTCCATACGTTTCTTTTAAAAAAGCTCCGAACTCTGGAATAATCGAGTGCCGGAGGCTGTAATATCTATCTGCAAGGGAAGAGAGAAACTCTTACCTGTACGAATATCTATTCAGCGACGTCGACGAAGAACCAAAATAACCTTATGGTCACAAATCGGAAAGTCCGTCACCTCGACAGCTTCCATAAAGCCTTTTGATTCAAAATGAAAATCATCGGAAAGTTCTTTCTCCATCTTCTCATCAAGATAAATGCGTAACAAAGAACTATTAGACTTATATTAACAATGAGAAATAATGCAGACAACGCCTTGGTAAAACGAATTCTGGCTAATTGATATAGGTATTTTTCTTCCATAATACAAAAGGAAAGAAAAATATATTAATTAAGAAAATTTCCACACCGCTTTTCTACTGAGCCTAGAAATTCCCTACTCCCAAATCTTTGCAGCAAGTTTAACAAATCTCAACTCATCTACCATCTATATAATCAGCAAAATACTCTGCAGCGGTGTACACCATCAGGAAGATTACATGAGCCACAACCACCACATGCAGGTGATTTACAATGAAAACGTTCTCTTGAATAAACTCACATACGCTCCTCCCTGGGACCTGAAAATTCAATTTGTGGTGCTAACATTTAATCAATGATTAGTTTAATATGTATTTTATATCCTTATTGTTTCCGAAATGCAAACTTACATAAAATAAACGACATATAATGAAATTATTAAGTAAAAGATTCACCAACAGTTTACAAAGCCGTTTAATAAAACATGCTTTAACTGTGTAAAGAACTCCAATTTCAACAAAATGAGGGCGATCATATTCCTCAACGACTTCGATGCGCCACATGCATGGAGGGGGATATGAGCAGCCCAGCCACCAAGTTTTCAACACAGGTTCATGTCCGAACGAAAAGAGTTCCCACCATCAATAGTCGATCAACACCAATAGAATGTCGACTCCACACAATTGATGATAAGACTTTTTCTGTTTTTATCAGAGACAACAATAATGTCTCTCAAAATATAGACTTAACCCAGAACGACGAAACTTATTCTCTTGATCAGAGTAGTTCACCTTTCGTCAAAAACAACTAAATGATACTTTCCTGCAGTATGCAAGACTTTCAATGTTTCTTCAACGCCATCCATTGGCCTTCCTGGTAACTCAAGAGTCCTTTGCCTAAATCTATAATCTTCTTAACCTCTTTGCTTTTTAGCTTCCCATCGCTTATTTCTATTGCATTCTCCAATAGTGACAACAAAAAGCTTTACTACTGTAACTCAAAAGTGGCATATTTGCTGTTTCAACAGCAAAAGAGTTTTGAGATTTCATCAGCCAGGCATAAGGCTTAAGAACCCTCATAATACTCCTTCTCTACCGTCTCAAAATAAGTTTGACATTCCCATAAGGTATCGTCTGCATCAAAGGCTATCAATGATATATCTTTCATAACTTTATTATTTCCATCTGCAAAATTACATTATTTATATGTGTGAAAGAAATAACAACCATAAAAATAACTTTATATATTTAACCAAGCATCTCATCCCTAAAAACTTCTTCACAAACATATCTTAGTAGATGTAATAAAAGAATAATTTAGTAAACATCTTAAATGATTCTTTTTAGGTACAAGAACATCTAAATATATATTTCATCGAGTGAAACAAACTTCAACACCTTTTAATGCCACCAACGTTTCACAACTCAATAGCACAGATAATTAGTAATTTATCCAATATTTTTAGTTCAAATATTCTTTTGCCAAATGAATAGTTTTATATAAATTTGCATCAGAAAGTTTATCAAAAATGGAAAACTTTAGAAACAATAAACAAATTAGTTATCCAAAACTGACAACTTTTTTGCTTTACTTTTAGTGTATTAGAATCACATCTCTAAAAATACATCGAAAAGAAAATTAAACTCCTATATTAATTCAACAATGGAAATAAAGAACTTTTACAATCACAAAACGTGATGGGTCAGCGATCGATTCTCCTCGACAAAATTATGAATGCAATCCCTCAAAGCATCTCGAAAGTGTCAACGAGCCTACCGACTTGGGGACATTATCAAAAATCATTGCTAACTTGAATATCCAAAACGACATCAAGGTAGAGGATATTCAAAAATCAGGCAGAGTTAGCACTCATGAGGTAGAGATATCATGTAGCAAAGAGTTTTTATTGTCCACGCCAGCAGCACAACGAAGACATCGTGAGACACTTGAAAAGATGAAATTCCTCTCTGAATTGGCTAGCCTCTAATGCAGCAACGGGCTCAAAATTTGATGCTAACGCCAATGTTGAACACAAGAATATTGCTATCTTTATCGGAGAACTCCAAAGCAAGGTTTTTATCTCGTCTCAACCGTAGACTACTTGTCGATCGTATTAAAAATGTATGGTAAAGACTTGGCTTGATGAATATATTGACCTCTTAACCACCATTTTATATAAGAATGACGAGACAAAACCTCGCTAATCATAGCGCTCAATCACCATGTATCCTGGCTATTGGCGGCTACAACCTCTATTGGTGGCAACTCACAGCACCTACTAATCTTAAGAGTTTCTGCGAGGCTTTATCAACATGGTATCTCATGGTATCCTCATGCTTGCTGGAGCTTGCGCAACACCAGAGTTCCTGATGTATATGAATTACTTTATACAAAAAGAATATGGTGAAGACTACTGGAAGGTGCTGATGAAGTAGTTGATCTCAGCCTTAGAAAACGTTCAATAGACAAGGTAATTACTGATTATTTTGAGCAAATAGTCTATTCACTCAACCAGCCTACAGGTGCTCGCAACTATCAAGCAGTATTCTGGAACATTTCTTATTATGACCGCCCATACTTCGAGTCACTCTTCGGAAACTTCTATTTCCCAGATGGTTCACAGCCAGATTGGGAGAGTCTTTCGTGGTTACAGAAACGCTTTATGACTTGGTTTAACCAAGAGCGTCTAAAGACTGTTCTCACCTTCCTGTAGAAACAATGGCTTTTGTTAGCAGAGAATGGTGACTGCAAGGATAAGGACATGGGGTGACTTTTGCCGCTAAAGATGCATTCTGAGGGACATAGTTTCTTCATACATGAGCGATAATGCTGACTCACTCAGTTCATGCTGCCGTCTACGTAATGAGATTCAAGACAATGGTTTCTCTTATACGCTCGGTGCTGGTGGTGTCTCAACAGGCTCGAAGAGTGTATTGACTATCAATCTCAACCGCTGTATTCAGTATGCAGTCAACAACAACCTTGATTATAAGGAGTATCTAACCCACATCATCAAATTGTGCCATAAGGTTCAATTAGCATACAATGAAAACCTTATGGAGTTACTCGCGTAATCACATGCTTCCCGCTCTTTGATGCTGGATACATCAACATCGATCGCCAGTATCTCCTCATTGGTATCAATGGTCTTGTAGAAGCAGTAGAACTATGGGACTGACATCACACCGAATGAGGACTATATGAGTTCTGTACAGACTGTACTCTGGATTGATAGAAACACAGAATAAGGCTTTTCCTGTACAAAGGTGCCTAGTGTTCAACGCGAGATGATTCCTGCTGAGAATGTAGGTGCAAAAGCATGCAAACATGGGACTCTGAAGATGGGTACTTTTGTTCCCACGCAGCTGCTATAATAGCTATTTTCTATCGTGTTGAGTGACAACTCTGCCGACGATTCTGACAAGTTCAAACCGCACGGAGCACCTTATATAGAACATCTAACTGGTGGCTCCTGCACTTCACATGAACCTCGAAGAGCACCTCTCCGAACCACAGTATCGCCAGTTGTTGTCGTGTCGCTGCACAGGAAGGTTGAACCACTTCACATTCAACATTCCAAATACTGCCTGCAACGACTGCGGTCACATAGACAAACGTTATATGCATCGAATGTCCACATTGTCATTCTAAGAATGTTGATTATCTCACCTGCATCATTGGTCATATGAAACTGTTAGTAACTCTCTGTACCTCGCCAGGAGGAAGACACTGCCGTTTCTATGCAGGAGAAGATAAATATACAGTTAATACAACAAAATGAGAAGTTAGGTAAAGAATCGGTTACAGAAACCAAGAACGTATAACAGAGCATTATTGTAAAAACGCTTTAACTTACTAATAGGATTGACAGACTTTCACGTCTAACACCTTTAAAATCATTTACGGACACACGCTATGTGTGTCCGTATTTGTTTATATTATTCTTCATATAGATTTCATGCTGCAACATTCAAAAATAAATCTAAGTATCCACAAAACATATTTGACACACAACACTGTTAAAAAACTCGCCCTACTTACCAATAAAATAACATACCTAAAGTTTTCGACAATGTAAGAGACAGGTTAGTATTGGGCTACAAACTATTACTTTCTGCATTCTTTGACGGCAAGACAACCATACCCTTTGATTTTTCTACTGCATCAGGAAAAGGGAAATAAGTGAGACTAAGCTGTATATCGGATTAGAAGTTATCAAAGTTGCGACCTTAATGATCAGATAGTCGACATAACTCTGTGTTACCTTACATATACTGTCATGGCTTTGGAAAAGAGATTCACAAAACATCCAACCATGGTCAAACTCTTTTCGGATATAGAGGACGACTTCATGGCACTCACGTTATGGAAGAGAGTTCTTGCTTGTATCGAGCACATTCTTCGCGTTTTAGGAGAAACGCTTGTGACGCCCCAACACCTTATGCATACAATCAGCGGTAATAACAAAGCGATGAGCAAAATCTTTGTAATGGCTGAAGCATTGGAAAATGATGAAGTATATGGACACACCGCATAACTCTCAGTTAGTCATGTGTTAAAAAGTCAATGGATATGAGAAACGACAAGCAAAAGGAAATGAGAAAAGGCCCGTGCTTTAAGGGGGGATTTCAGTTATTTACTATTTCTGGTTTCTTGGATTCCCATCTATGATGATGTCATCATTTGATATGCTCTTCGATGTGCGTTTCACCTTATCACGCAGCTTTCCCATCGCACGCAGGCTGACGTTTATACTCGAAGTTTGCGGATAGTCACGTCTTACATTCGTAAAAGCGATTTGTAAAGTCGGTAGTTTCTGGTAAGCTGTTCTATACGCAAATCATTTTGAACAGATTATTTTCATAGACGGTCACTGTCAGCCCGTCGTCTTTCAAGAAAGAACGAATCAGCATAAGACGGTACATCATGGAGCCCTCGGTATACCCTTGCAGATTTAAGCCTCGGCTGTCAGCAGAACAACCTGCCACCATTCTCAACCTCCACGGCAGGTTCTTCTGTAAATTGGACCGAAAGATCTGCTTGAATATCCACATTATGCTGTCCCAGCTGTGAACTTTTAAGATTGGTATAGCTCTGTTTGCATTGACATTCAAGGTGTGGCGCTCCCAGAGAGTGCCCACCGGATGTAAAGGTTCAGATAAAACATTACTCTCTTGAGCAGATTGCAGCACGTGGAGTATAAGTGCCATCTTTCCTGTTATTATATTGTCGTGGTCAGGGAGACAGGATTACCCCTCAATAGGAGTAGCTGATGATGCCACGATCCTGTAAGTCGAGTCCTGCCGTCATGCTTCATTCCAAAGCGCCGGGCAAACGAGTTGGAAACGAGAGGCTCAGTTATGCGAGGATGATGTGGTCAGGTCAGGTTTCTGTCTTGACGACCGTAGGATTCGTCCGGTCTACATAGGATTCTAGATTCCAGATGTTGGGGCGTGATATGCATGGCATAAGAGAACGTGAGCATCCGTGTCTCCCCTATACGGCAGCCGATTGACAAGGAAGGACCACGTTATCGAATTGCACACCGAAACTTTCTTCATGACGCGTCAGGAGGTTATCTCAGGATAGCTTACTTTATGAAGAATGCCCATAACGCAATCCCCATCTTTCCTGATATTTGCCTGTGCTGTATGGCGTATATTCCGTGTATGTGACTGAAATATCGTCCTCTCGTCTGTAAGAAAGAAACTGACTCGATCTTTCCCTCAAAAAGGGTCTTCCGTACCTGCCGTTCTTGTAGTCTCTGACATTGTCACCTTATGGCTGCGATGGATGTGCTTAGCCCTCCACACTCCATGTATGCTTTCCACCCTGGTTACGGTATAGTTCATCTGACTGGTATGTTCGTCCATATGGCAGATCGGACGTGGTACACTTCGGTCCTTTGAACTTAAAATCTGGTGTCTGGCCTGCCAGTAATAAAGGCTGGAGGACATAACGGTGAAGGTACTGTTGAAAAGCGATACGACAGCGTTATGACACCGCCATGTCTGCCAAACGTGTGTTGGTAATCGATCTCTGCGTACAGGCTGTCAATCTGATTGCGTGACGCATGCTCATTATCGGTGCCTGTATCTATGCTCCACCATTGCCGTGCCGCACATATCAGTGTGCATGTCCGTCCGGCTTTTCCCCTGTGTAGTCTCTCACCCCTGCCGTAATACTGAGCAAGTGGCGGCTGTCAAACTCATAGCTGCCGCCCACCCATGAAATGGGCGGTGCCTTGACCTGATAACTGCAGAGTAGGAGTGCATCTGTCCTGCTGCCGACAGCGGTTTTCACCTGTGCGTTCCTGTCTCCTGCCATGCCTTGGTGGTCTTGAATAGCTTACCCGTCCGTGACCGACAGGGTTAATTTCTCGACCTTGGCCAGTCCCGTGACACGTTTGCACTTTGTGCTATATTCATTACTCCCACGCCCAGACTGACGTTGTAGCCTTCCAGCTCTGAACTGCTCTAACGTAATGATGCTTGAGTATCCCTGCCACGCCCTCCGCATCATATTTGGCACTGGATTCGTAATGACTTCTATCTTCCTGACGGTCGAGCTGGGATGGTCCTCACTCATCCCCGTGGGCTTGTTGCTCATCATGGTGTTTGGCTTGCCGTTCACATATACCTTGAAATCAGTACTGCCCTTTACTTTCACGACATCATTCCCCTCACTGTAACCATAGGCACCTTCCGCAGCATTTCCAACAGCGTCATGCTCCCGCTGTCGATCATCGGCTGCATGATAGGTTATCCCATCGAGCTCTGTCTTTATCAGCGGACGGAGAGGCACTGACTCGCACCCCTTCAGATGTACTGATAGAGTCTCCTCATCTGACTGAGGGTGTTCATTGCGAGTCTGTGCAGAGGCACCCCTGTACTGGCTATGCGTACAGCAGCATGAATATCAGCCCCACTGTCCGGCTTTCAGCCATTCTCGCCCTCATTCTTCCATGGTTTTTGGATACATGAAACTCAAAAAGTGTTACTGCCTAATAGTCCCAGACCATCGGTACCCTCCACGACCCTATAAACTGCGCATTGATGCTCAGATGTCCAAAATGGCACGATGGCTATCCCGTTCTTGCCAGTCAGAACAGAGGGACTCCATAGCAATGTATTCCGCGCACTCGCGGGACGAGGACAGCATCTCCACGGAATCGGCAAGGAACTCTGCGTTGGCTAGTAGCCCTTTGACACGCGTGATGTTATTCATATGGAGCAATCCTCATCGGTGCAGATAGGACCCTCATACTTTTATGTCCTCGACATCTTTGACGCATCCATATTCCCTGTGTATTAGGTTCGTATTTTATAATCCGATACATCTTTCCGATAACGGGTCTTCCTCCGAACATTTAAAGTATCTCTCACTATGTTGAGCACATTGACAGGTGCTCTTCATCTCCCCATTAAGTGGGAATATCCCTCTTTAGTAGTTTTCTAAAAAGCCGTGTCTGCAGACCCATGGGCCTAAATTTATATTTACCAGGCTATCCAGCCTCCCATGAACTTATCCCCTGAAGGGAATCCTGCGCCCCTGGTGACAAGTATCTCGTTCAGCAGCACTGTCCCCTGTCTGCGTTGTGACAAGCTCCGCGTCTTTCTTTTCTTCTCGACATTGTTCAAATAAGATTGGTAAGGATTTTTTCTGACTTCCCTTATGGAGTCTATCAGTACCTGTCACCATCCGGAGAGCGCTGGGATGTGGCTTCTGAACTCTTTTTCCCAGAAGTGGCTTTGATATAGACATATCCACCCCTGAAGTGTATCTCATGACAGACACGGGAACAGAGAAGTTGCCCACGGAATCGGTCCACAGGAACTGACTATCCCGGAAGGTCCGGAACACCCGAATCACCTGCTCACCTCCGTTGGTGGTATTTCTTTTCATCCTTACGACTTCCCACTGCTCTCTCTTCCGATGATGCTGTCACATAGGAATGGTTTCCCATGATAGTCCTTCCGACTTTCCTGCCAGGTATACCGCCGCCACCCTTTGCAAGCAGATGAACAGGTCCAAAGTATGCAATCTGGTCCGGGTATTCCGGTCAGTAGTAGGCGGGTGATGAATATTACCACGTATCTGGTGAGAGTAAATTATAGGACAGCATCGTTTCCGGTAGGCTTTGGCTCATGTAAGCTTTGTCAAAGATACTCACGCATATTTCGCCTGTACCGGTTTTCCTCGGAATCGGTCACATGTATCCTCATTTCTACCTTTATCACGGCGTGAATAGACTTCTTTTCGACGGACGAGCCGCTATCGCCAGCTGTTTATCAGGCAAGACATAGAACAACCTTTCAGCTACCGGACGCTGCTGCTCATCGTAAAGGGCTGCCTCGGCACCCCTGTCCGATAAACTCGCTCTGTAGGCAAAGTGGATGATGAGGCTATCCTGAAGTATGCCTTTGGCCCGACAACAGGGCACATTATGCATCGTGCACAAATAGAGTTATACTGACGGGCATGCCTCTTTGACTGCCTCACCGAGAACACAACATTTTTCCTGTCTGTGTGTTCCAAATGCATTACTCATGCCCGAACGGGAGAGAGGTAGAAGAGGAAACCTGCCTCATTGGTTAGTTGTACCGTGTAGCGGATTCCTTCTTGAGGGACGAAACGAAAAGAGCCCTCATTCCGTCAGTGATAGCTTTCTATGTCCAATATCCTCGCTCCATTTTCACATAGCCAGCCATCAAGGGGAGGCATACCTTGTTGTCTGTTGTCTTAAATGCAATATAGTTTTTATACCCTTGAACCAGATAGCCCTCTGGATACAAGCCAAGTCTGATGTTATCTCTGCTGTATAGCTTTCGTGTCTTGTGGTTTCTGTTTGTCGATCTGGTCAACAACCCATATTTTTGAGGAAAGATGGCTTCTGTGCTGTCTGCATAGAACGAAGACTCGAGTATATCCTTCCACCCGGTATTCCCTAGTATTCCATTTCTCCCGATGAAGACGTGTCCTCAGCCCGCCCACCGGAAATCGGATACTTCTCATTCCACACAAGACTGTCGGTGAATCATAGATTCTCAGAAAGAGAGTCCGGTCCTCATTCGACAGTGTTAAAAAGGGAGCGGTCGAACAGCCATGCTTGAACCACATATCTTCACCAGTCTCATAGACTCCTCATAAAGAGCATGCTATGGTTGGTCCTGAGGCAGTACTGAATGGATTACCTCCCAAGTCTCAGTGTATACGGTTGATTCTGACCGAATACAGTTAGGAAGAACGGGACCAAACAGGAGAAAATACCCAAGATTTTTACAGATTCTCATAGGATGCTTTCTACAAATTACGAAGAGGGAGAGCGACCGCACCCCTACTAAAATTAGATTACTTTATACGGACGCAGTCACGGTACTCCACAGAGAACACACAGACTCAGCACCACTCAGACATCTTTCTGCTTGCAAACCAGTCTGAGCCTTGTGCACACTCTGCATTCTACCTCAGTCTGTACTTTACAAAAATCAGCCAGGCTAACTCCAGAATAAGACTTTACCTCCTCATTTAGAGCAGCTAAGTGATATTGCCACTATTGAACAGAATGCAATACCAACACTTAGAAGTTTTTCTTCATAATTAATTGTCTAAAGTTTTCCCATCCTAATAAATAGATAGAGAAAATAACAGTTTGTCGAACTTTT
>BNJS01001802.1_pt1 | contig 79712 bp, 106 predicted proteins | sample 8540461 | NCBI WGS metagenome assembly BNJS01 (sample SAMD00202454, study PRJDB9452) | human saliva metagenome | isolation source: human saliva | place: Japan
TGTTAAAGCTACCGCAGGGTCGTACTTTTACATTTAAAAATCAGTAAGGCGGTAACAGCGATACGCAAACTTTGCTGGCTACCAATAATGGAGAACCTATCCGCAATGGTGTGGTGTGTGATGCATCAGAAAATTGTTGAGGTGTCCCAGCTGGGTGACAGTGAACGCTCGATGGCTGGGATCCGCTTAACGGCTATTTAGCGTTGGCCGAGCACGCGCACACGGCGGCGGAGCTTTCCTTTCGATGGGCCCCCGCCGATGGACGATGGTACTTTCTGCAGCAGATTGACCAGTTGCGTGGCGGATATCAACCAGACGATCACGGACGATGCGTTGGTGCGCGCAATGAAAAGCTGCGATGCGATGTGGGCAGGTAGTCGGCGGCGCGACATATCGAACGCTGCGGATACCGCCCCGTTCACAGTTCGAGGAGTTTGACTGGTTACCTTTGTTGGAGATGTTTTGGCAATTAACGAAACTTTGGCAAACAAGGCGTTTGCTGATACCAGCGTGCGCCCGTTTGTTCCATGAGGCTGGAAGTTCAGCGTGCCATCTTCCGCCGCACGCCCCCATGGTCAGCTATCGCTTCATGGACTGCTGGAAAAGCCGCTTTCGGAATGCCCGGTGTATTGCTGCACCCCGCGGAGACCCCTACCAGGAAAGGGAGTTTGCGCGTACCACTTGGGGCTATTGATAACTTTACAGGAATGTGGCATCGCGAGGTTCAACCCAACGCAGGAGGAATAACTGCGCCTGATTGAGCGTATGCGTGGTGGGGAAATGCATCGCCGCTGCTTGTGCATTGCGTACGTTTGGACGTGGGGAGATGCAGCGGCTCAGGAATCATGCCCTGGTACCTGCCTGTAGTGCTGCTATGCCCGATGAGCAATCTCATGGAGGGGCTGCCTAGCTGACATGAGGATGCGTGAGGCGGCTTTACGGCGTGGTGCAGTGTAAGACGCTGATAGCGCCCTCTTCGTCGCAGCCTTTCCGTAAGCTAGAGCAAGTTTGAAGGTTATCAGCGGGTACTACCCTTCCGTCGTACTGCCTGAAAGGCTGATGCTGCGCGCGTACGCGCGCACGGTGCGGAAAGCTGGATTTCTCTCTCGGACGTATCGGTGGGTTCTAGTCCAGCTGAACGCTATCCGAGGGCGATGGCGTTTTGCAGACCTATTTCCGCGGCTTGAGGAGGTAGTGCCGTGGCAGCGCGGTCTCCGTTAGGCGTAGTTTCTAGCTAATTTCAGTTGCCATTCCCACGTGGTACCTCTGCGCTCTCGTCTGGCTCGTAGCCTAATGGGGAGAGATGGGGATGAGGATGAGAGGCCGCCTGGGCTGGAGTGAGGCCATTTCATCAACTGCATGGCCGGTTGATAGGTCGCTGGCGACTAGGGTTTTAGCAGGGCGGCGTGACCTTCCAGCCGGATTTCCTACTGGCGCCGTCGCATATGGTTGCGGTACGTTTGCCCGTTCGCGCTCGTCTAATGTGAGCATCGTCGACGTCTGGGCGCGCAGCTGGCGGTAGGCCAGAAGAGCAGGAGGTAGGGTAAGCGTTGCGTAGGGCTGAGGCATCGACCACGATTGTAAAAGGGGCGGCGCGACGTGTACCGAGCCGCTCGCGCGCAAAGCTCGCCAAGGTGGCGCAATCTTTGGTAGGAACTATCGCAGTGGTAAAGTTCCACCTCGCCTCGTACGCATGGAGCTCATATCCGTCATTTGCGTTTGCGTTTGCGCTGGATCCGGTTGATATGGCGTTGCACTACTGCTTGTGGGTACGCCGCGCAGCGTCGAGGAGCGCAGCTTTCCGCCCTCGCAGGCTTTGAGACAGGAAGGTGGTCGAGGCGCGCCGAGAGGTGGCCTGGGCCGTAGTGGAAGCGTGCTGCGTCGCTTCAGCTGCATGCTCGCTGCGATGTAGCAGCAGCACTGTCAATCGTGGGGTCTACCGTCTCGTCGACTGACCGGTAGGAATTTGGTGAAACATCGCCGCGCGCGCCCAGAATAGACGATTTGTGCAGGCGTCGCCTGCGCGTGAGATGAGACCGCACTTTTCACGGGCGCTGGCGGCGAGGTTGGGCGGGCTACCCGGCGACTGGAGCGGGGCGAAGGAAAGTCGATTTCAGGCGCGAGGGTCTTACGGAGCGGAACGTTAAGAGATCCGTTCCGTTGCTGAGGCGCAATATTAGCATCCTCCATGGGAGTGGGATTCCCACGATGGTTGCGGGGAAGATGGCGATGCCGCGCCGCAGTGGTGATAGCCGTGACGATGGAACGTGTGAAGTGAGAATCTGCAAGCGAGTAAGGAGCCCGCATAACGGTCCCCGAAAATTTGCTAGCCTTCTAGAAAGATGCAGTGCGAGGTGTCTCGCGGCCCTTCGATGATATGAAATCGGCTTCTGCTGGCACGAGCAGGCACTGGTGCGCTTTGGATAGTATGCACGCGCCGGTTGCGGCAGGAATCCCGGTACCAAACCCGTGCGATCATCGATGCCTTTCTGGTGCGCAGTGGCATGTCAGCCTGCGAGGATTACCGCCGCGCGCGCGCGGCAATGGGCATGGGTTTGAGTCGCCGATGCGCACGCAGTGCGCTGCACCTGATTTTATGTATGTGCCAGTGCCATGGCGCGGCTGTCCTGTCGTTGATAATTTGGATGCGGCACATCCCCACGTTGCGAGGCATGGGTTTCCGGACGCTCCGTGGCGTTGCCATTGGGGAGCGTGAGGAATGGAGCGGCATCGGCTGCTAGCAGCTTTTCAGGCGGGGAGGAGCGTGAGTCCGATTCATGTTGATTGCGCTGGCAGCTGCTGGCGGCGGGGAGCGACCAGCGTGCGATTTTCGCAACCCACGTACGCGCGCAGCTGCGGACGATTGCTAGCAGCCAAGCTTTCGTATGTTTGTGGGCGCTGGGCGCGAAGGCGAGTCGACTTTAAAGTTTCTATATGTCACTTCAGCGAGGTGTTGGAAGTGAGCGCGGCGGAGTTTGAGCACTGTCGCTGCGACGAGCCGTAGAGGTTAATAGTACTCGAAAGCGTGCGTGTTGAGGTGAAAAGCAGGGCTTTACTTTTCTCCGTTTTAGCCATTACGCGGTGGGCAATCTCTCCGATTTCGAGCGTCGAGGGCTGCAATGGCAATCTGTCAGTGCGCCAGGTCGTTTTGCCGGGTCCAGCTCGCGGATGAAAATCTTGAAGTGAGGGGTCTCACCCATGTTTTGTGCTCGCTGGTTCATGTGGGATCTCCGAGGCCGAAGGTGCGGAGCACACCGCGCGCGTGTTGCATGGCACGTGCTCGTGAATCCAGCACAGCAGAGGTGAGAGAAAGCTTTTGTAAATGCTGGCGCCGGAGGTGAGCTGCTGCGGGTTAAGCGCGTGTAGTCGTGCGGATACGCGCCGTGGTATGCGCTCCCTATGGGGAGTCAGCGTATATCCAGCTGGCGGATTTCGGTGCTCCATGACAGCGCGGGCAATCGCGCGTCGCGTGGAGTGATGGGAATGTGCACGTGAGCGTGTCGATCGCGCTCATGGGGTGGGCATGCGCTGCCCATCGTGTCAGTACAGCGGGAGGGCGGTTGCGGCTTACGTTTGATTACCACGGGTGACCTGCTCGTGTGGTTTCGATACGGTTTGTGCTGTGCGAAAAGGATTGGCGGCGTTCTGACCTCACTGCCCGTGGAATATATCCCGGGTTTTGACGTGACTCGTGCCGGGCCATAGCCCTTCATTGACCTCTACAACGGATTATATGCAACTATGAAACCGTGTTCCCCCAACCGTGATTGTTCGTTTTTAGCTTTCGGGGACACGATGGTGCCAGATCGTCGATCCCCACGATGATAGCGCATAGCGTGCTACCAGCGCCAATTCGCCCTATGCGAAGATGTGCTGGCTGGAAAATAGCGCCCGGAGCTGCACGGACGAAAATTTCGTGGAGCGACCGCTGGAGGTTCGCTCGTCGGGCGTCCCTGGCGCGCGTGCGCCAGAGCAGCTCACCGTGGCCATGCAAAGCAGATTGGAACGATCCGCTTATCCCAGCGATAGGTTGCGCTACGCGAACGTACGCGGATTGGGAAGGGTGGACGTGCGGTAGCCTCTTTTCGCTGCGTCGGAATGATAGAGATTGACGGAACAATGGCGCGTGCGTGGCGGATAAGCTGGATTTACGCCCGTTCGACGCGTTCCTGTGGTCGGCGTGGAGCGTGTCCATGGGAAGAGTGGGATGAGATGCGTGGCGTTGCACGCTGCAGGTGCCGGCGCGACGACGATGGAATCTCCCAAAGGGAATGGGTCAAGGGATATATATACGAGGAAACGCTGGGGAATGAGGAGAGGGAGGATAAGCGGAAGAGACGGCTGCGACTACGCGACACGTCTGGCTTCTCCCGTAAACCTTTCGTCGCAATCGTCGCTATTCGTGAGCAGGCATTGCGCCGCTCTGGTCTTGCCCGTTGAGGCGGTGGCGCGAGAAGGGCGTCGACGATGCGCTACAGTGCGTCCTCGAGAGCGGTACGGTAGGCTGTATGCGCGAGGCTTGCGTGTACGGCTATCAAGCTCGCGTGAAGAGCACAGGCGGTATCGACTATACCGCTTTCGAGGGTGGTTGCTGCGGCGTACGAACTTGATGCCCGAACGAGTACCATGCTGTCTTATGCTATCGTGGCGATGCCGATAGGGACCGACAGGCTGGTGGCGCTATCTTGTTTCTACCGGTAATGAGGCGGATTTCCCTCTGTAGCAGCCTCGCTGGGGTGGGCGGTAGCTTCGCGGGTAGATTACAGCTGGTCGCGCCCTTACTGCGCTACATGCGCGGTGGTTGGCCTCGTCGTGCGCGGAGGCGTGAGGCGCGGCCTCGCGCTACGCGCTGATGGGTGTACACGTGGGATTGTTGCGATTGAGATCCTTCGCAGAGGCAGTAGCCCTACTTTGCTATTTTGTTGTGATGTGGTTTTCCAGCGTGCTGTATGCTAGCGAATCCACGGTGAAGAGCCGCTGAAGTCGCCTTCTTCCCAGATTTTCCTCCCTTCGCACGGTATCTTTCGATCGTGTCCACGGCGCGTGCGAACCCTAGCCTCAAGCAGCTCTTTCACGGCGCGCCGTGATGATGTTGGGATTGAAGGGGAAGAGGGTGTCCGCGCGTGCCAGCATGGGCGGGGCGCTGCACGTCGAGGCGAGATGTGGTCTTTCCAACGTGCTGTATGCCAGCGAATCCACCGCGAGTAGAGCCGCTGGAAGTCCTCCTTCTTCCTAAATTTTCCTCCTCTCGCGCGGTACTTCGCACGTCGTGTCCCACGGCGCGTGGGTGAACCCTTCAGCCTAAGTAGCCCTCCGCGGCCTCGCCGTGTTGTTGAAGGAAGAGGCGTCCGCGCGTATGAGCATGGGCAGGCGCTGCCGCCCCGGGAGCGAGATGACAGTTTTTCAGCGCGGCGTTGCAATGCGAATCCACGCAGTAGAGCCCGCTGGAGATCCTCGTCTGGCTAAATTTTCCTCCCTGCGCGCCGGCTACTCGTTTCCGTCGTGCACGGCACAGTGGGCGAACCCTAGCCCGCGTTTGCCTGTATGCTGCCGTGTTGGGGTTGAATAGGGAAGAGGGTGACCTGTAGAGATGTGAGGGCGTATCCTACCAGAAGGGGTTGCAGCGTATGTGAAGTGTGTTTTTCCAGTGGAGTAAACTTCCCAACCCATTTGGCTTGCGATAGTGGGGTGCAGTTACTTTTCCCACCCTTTCGTATCGGGTGATGAGGGAATCGACCCGGCTGGCTGAGAAAATTTCCCTGGGATGTCGAGGGGTGGGAGTTAATGGCGCCGCAGGCTGCGCAGAACGTTTTGGTCATGCAGGCGGCTCCTTTCACCATTAACGGAACGTTTATGCGGCCGAGCGACGAGCGCATGGTGGGTGTTTCGAACGGTGGTGGGGCAAGCGGCTGCGCTGGCGTGTCGCTGCTGTGGGTGGCTAGGGCATTAACCTGTAGGCGGAAAGCAGAAAGGCGAGAAGGAAAGAGCCAGAATTTTTGCGTTTTGTGATGCGCTGAAAGCGCGTGTGGAGCCTGACTGAGGACTGGCGCATGGCGTATAGCCAAACGGTCGCCAGAGGCCTCGTAGCTCTAGCGCACCGCTTGTGCCTGCTGTAGAACCGGCGCCGCCGGTTACATCGTGCGTATCGGGTCATCTTTACGCGTGTTCACCTGCTTTACCAGAGGTAAACGTTCTGAATGGCGTTGAAGACGCGACACCCTCCTTCATCGGCTGCAGCTTTTCATCGCTCGATGAAGTTCTGGCGCCGCCAGCTCTCTTTGTCGATCAGCGCGGTGCGTACGAGGCGCTGAGATCGTTTTGGTGCGCTCAGAGTTGATTAGCCCTGAGCGACCCATGTAGCGAAATTGACGAGTTGGTGACGGCCAGGTCGATAGGGTTTAGGTGAGTGTAAGCTACGCGTGTAGACCTTCTCGCGTGGTCTTACTGATTGCAGGGCTTTAAAGCTCCGTTATTCTCCGGAAGTTTCATAGCGAGTTATATCAGTACGAATAGTTTACAATGTGGTTTGACTTGTCCCGTGAGGTCTGCGCTCACGTGGTAGTCCATACCATCGCCGTCCTTTTAAAGGCTGGATTTCGCAGGTAGCACCACCCAGTCACTGCGCCCATCCCGTTCGTGGGCGCTGCTCGAATGCGGCGGACACCGCCTGGACTTTGGCGGGTGGATTCCGGCAAAGTAGATGGTAGCACCGACACGCCGCTGCGCCGAGAGTCTGCAAAGCCTCCTCAGCGATTCGAGACATAATCTGCGAATTTATTTGGGTGGTGAGAAGCCTCGTTGTGGTTTAGCTTTTACCGATGAGATGGGATTTTATGGGCGGTACCGTCTTAGCGCACCGCCGCAGCACGCACGCATGGTGGAGGCGCGCAGCGTTGCACCCACCATTGATGGCGAGCTTTTACGATGTTTCTCTGGAGTCGAAAGTACTCTGGGTTCCGCAAAGAGAGACCGCGCCGGAGTGCACTCGATACTATGGTCGACCGAGGATTGAAACGTGGCAAACGTGCCGCCAAGCCGCCCATATGGTCGAAGATTGACTGTGGCTTCGCATCACACATGCGGGCGATCTGATTCGAGTGGTAACTACGCGTGTAACGAAATCAGGTCTCGGGAGATGAAGCGTTTTCTTACTGTGCATTCTGGCATTTGTGTGTGAGCAGCGGCTCGGCGTTGGCGTCAGTGAATCTCCCTCGATTTGCTTGGAAGCTTTGGTCACAATGCTTTACCGTTTGGAGTTGTGGCAAATATATAAACAATTTTGAAAGAGGCTACTGGATGCCGACCACCATGTTCGACTACAGGAAGCGTTGCCCTGCAGTATTGGGCGGTGCGTTTGCACGCCGCCTCGCCGGTACAGCTTTATGTTGGAATCTCGTCCACGCGGGGTTGCGTTTTTGCTCGGTGAGGGAGGTGGTTCGCGCAGAGAGATGCACAGAAGCTGCTATCAAAGCTGGATTTCTCCCGGAGAAATCCAACTTTGATGCGAAAGAGGGTGCAACGCCCGGCGTCTTGTGGGTTGGTGAAAGCGCGCCGTGGAGCGAGAGAGGACGTACAAAGAAGGTGTGCGATGGGTTGGCGTTCCTGCGTGAACGTTTGCGTAAGTCTGTGCGCTTTGTTTGTCGCGAGCAGCGCAGCGATGCTGCGCCGAGTGGGCGCGGCCTCGGCTTACTATGGTGATCAGGTGGCTGTATTGCGTGCAGCTTGATTGGTTGGGGGATAACGCCATTGGGATCGGTTCTTGAAGCAATCATTGGGCGGGATGATCTTTTCGCAATGGTGTTTATACTTTCAGCGTGCGTCGAAGGTTGCTCTAAATCATAGCGATGAAAACATTTCTGAAAATGCTTTTTGGCGGTGCACCGATGAGGATGTTCCTTTGCCGGGTGCTGATGTCTTTCTTATGGTAGATGGGGCGGCGTTTTCTGCCGTGGGTGAGAAGTCGTCATGCGAGGTGGAAAAGATTCTATTCTCCGCATTAAGCAAACGTTAACCCATAGTGGATAGGGAGAAAGTTTGACCACATGTCATCGTTTTCTCCTTTGGGGTGGAGAGTCAGGGAACGGAGCACGGCTGCCTCCCGTGCGCCTGGGCGCTGAGCATGGGCGGGGGATGACAATATGCCGATGGTATCTACATCGAGGCGGAGCGCGGATACACAGGCGTACTCGCTGCAGCGGAGAGATATGGAGGAGCTACGGTGGCGCTGCAGTGGCGTTCGTGAGGAGTCCGGGAGGATTCATCTACACCACTCTACCGGCTACGCAGGTGCGGTATGTTCTTGTGGGCGAGGTCGGATGCGCTATTGCTGAATCCGGCGGGTGGCGTGCGGGTGAGCGTTGTCAGCGCGCTGTGCAGCATCTCTGAAGGGCTGCTACGATAAACTTGGGATTACGCCGCAGTGTGGTGCGCCATGTGCAAGTTCCAAATCGGCGGTGGAAGCCTTTCTTGCAGGAAACTCTGAGTGGGGCGAGACCGTTACGCCTGAGCGCATTCCCTGGGCTACCGCGGGATCTCGCCACTGCCATTGTGGACAGCGCGGGGATGCGGGCGCGATTCCCTGAGAAGCCTGCCACGAAGCGGGTTGTGCTGGGCGAAGGGGCTGGAGGTGGTGACCTGGCTGTTAGCTGACTCAGCACTGGTGGCGCGTCAGGTTGAGTCCTTGCTTCGCGCGCGTGTGCTAGATGAGGGGAGGAGATCGATTTGTGTCGTTGGAGATTAGCGTTTTCGCCAAGACGAAGCAGGTAGTGGGCAAGGGCGTATCGCGCCGCTGTGCTAACCTACGCGCGCGGAAATCGTAGAGGTCGGATGAAACGGAGGAGTTATTGGAGGAAGGGTTTATTGACCAGAGATTCGTAAACATAGCTGCGCGAGTTCGAAGATTACAGCAAGTGATCTTCCGTGTGAACTCCCCGCTGGCGCGCGCTGGCGAAGATCATCGGAGGAGTTAGTCCCTTCTTAAGGAGGAGGAAACCGTTGGTGGTGGTGTCCATGGGCGAGTTACGCGCCGCCGATATTACACATTTCGTGCGTGGCGGATGAGATTGTGGCTGATGCGACGACGCTAACCGGGTCGATAGGGCGCTTTTGGGTTTTGATGTTCAGCGCGGAGAGCTGATGACGCGAGGACGTTGAAGGTGAGTCCTGAGGTGGTGCGTACGCACCCGGCACGCGAGATATGGTACGTCGATGGATCGGTTGCGCTGACGGACGAAGACGAAGGCGATGGTGCAGCAGCTCAGCGTGAGAATGTGTGTGCACGATGTCTTTACACACGTGGCGTGGCGGAAGGAGATGGAGCAACCCGCCGTGGATGGCATTGGGCAGGGCGGTAGCGTGAGCGGCGTGGATGCGGCGGTGCATTGGGCTTGTGGACACCATCGGAGGACTGCAGGTGGCAGCGTGGCCCAGGCGCATGCGCATGGCGGATCTTGCCAAATTAGGATGGGTGCAGGGAGTTCCACAGTTATGAGGAGGGAGTTTCGATGCTATTATGCGGAAGGTGCTACCGCAAGATGCAGGTGCTTGGGCCTGAGGTGTCGATTCTCTTGGCGAGTGAGATGGCGCGTGAGTACCAGAGCTGGAGTCGCTCATGCGGCGAAAGGGAACGTAAAGCTGAAGCTTCCTTTCCGCCGTCAGAAGGTGAGTAACGGTGCTTCGCAGTGCAGGGTTCAGTTCCGATTGGGTGGTTGGAGTTCAGTAGTCGTCATTGCGGGCGCGCTTATTCTTTGGATGGTGCGCGCAAAGTGTGTCAGGGCTGTTGATGCCGGAGGGGAAGGGTGCATTTGAGGATACTGCTGGAATTGGCGGTGCGCGACTTTTTGGCGGTGGAGCATTTCACGGTTTCGTTCGCACCTGTTGATGCGGTAACTGGCGGCACCCTTTTAGATTATGCTTTGAAGTAAGGGATGGTGAAGAACCGTTTGCTACGTGTTGCTGCGTACTATCGTGGCGTGGCTGCACACGGTGTCGAGATTGCTGGCGCGGGTGCGCTGTACGATTGTCGCTTTCCGGTCGAGCGCCTGGAGTATCCCTACGCTGGTGGTGAGAATTTGGCGAGCGCGGAGGCCGGCAGGTCGCCCATGGTGCGCCGGCGTGCTGAAGCGTGGCTGGAGGGTAGGGGGTGAGCGCGGCGATGCTGCGAGCCGTGGGCATGTGGCAGGCGCACGCGGGATTCCGTAGTGTGCGCCAGCGGAGAGGGCGCGTGCGCGAGAGTGAAGTGGGGATGAGCCGTTGATGGTGGCGCGGGCGCAGTCGGGCGCGAAGGGTGGCGGTGTGTGGGGATGGGTTGCGAGGTTGCAGCGCGACGGAGGCATACCAGTGGGCTGCAGGCGATTGTGCCTCGACGATGCGTTTTCAGCATGACGACCGCGGGAAGGTGATTTACTCCTAACGCGGGTGCGGTAGGTTGTACGTTGATGATCACCTGTGCGCGGCGGCTGCGGGATACTGCGCGGCAAGCAAGGCGAGCAAATGCTGTGGTGGTGACTGAGTGTCCCGATGGGTCTTATTGAGCGGTGAGGCTATGATCGCGGGATTGCTTGGTGCAGCGTGAAGGGCAGGGCCGCTCTTCGCCGCTACTGAGCAGGGGACACTCGTACCGGCTGCTCGAGGAGGGAGGGACGCTGCCGCAGCAGGACGTGCGCGCAGGTGGTAGCGCTGGCTGGGATTGCGATCCGAAGCCGTTCTTGATTGGTTGGCTGGGGAGAAGCGACGTACCGAAACGTCAAAGGCTGAGGGATATGCGGAGCATTGAGCAGGGGCGCTGCGCCGGTTGAAACAATGGGCTGCGCAAGGACGCTACAATCGTCGTTACGGAAAAAGATGCAGGTGCGGCTGAAGAGGCGGCTGGGGGTGCTGATGCGCTGCTACGGCAGGTGGTGTGGTACTGATAGCGCTGCGCTGGCTGTTGATGGGGAAAAGAAAATGTGATCTGCTAGATGGTACCATCGATGACGTGTGTCGTTGCGCCGGGGTGCTGGCAAAAGGTTGGGCGGTCTGAAGCCTACGGTGGCGCCTGTCCGGGCTCTGCTAGGGCTGGCGATTTTGCGAGCGCCATGGATGGGCTATGGTCGGGTACGGCGAGTCGCAGGTGGCTTCTGTACATATGCGCTACCACGCGGACGTTTCGTAGTAGTGCGGCGAGGTGCGGGGCGTGAGTGCTGCGATGCAGGACGATTCCACTACTACGAGGGTTACACCATGCGCAGGTTACGATGCCCATCCGAAAGTCAGTGCATGAGCTGGGTGAGGCGATTGCTGGTTTCGAACGCGAGGCGGTGGGGTGAATCTTACGTTTCAGCCCGGCGATAATACGCTAATCTCGACCATACTAACATGATGCTCAACCTCTGGTAGGTCCTAATGAGGAGTCCTGGGGTGCGATTTCCGGGCATGCATGATGCGTTCAGTGAAGAGCTGCGCGGCTCGCGCTGGAAGCGCCGCCCGGGAGGTGGGGCACACGTTAGTTGAGGTGCTATTTGGGACGACCGGTACCGTCGTTTGAAAACCCCGTGTGAGTATAATAGAACGATAGGAGCTGATGCTGTGGGGATGTCGACGGCGTGGAGTGTCGGCGAGGCATTGCGGTATGGAGGTGGTTGATGTTGATTTCGATGTTGGGGTTGCATCATCGGTGGCGGTAATTTCGCATGAGGAGGTGCAGATGGAGGCACGGCCCGCGGCACGTTTCGCGGAGATTGTTGAGCGCGTTATCCCGAGGCTGGTCATGCGCGGCTGCGCGGTGATCGTAGGATTAGGGCGGTGGTGTTTGATGAAAATCGGAAGGGTTGTGACAAAGCTGAGCGTAAATATAATAAAAGTGCCACGCTGCGCAATGCGCGTGGCGGTGAGTAAATCCGAATGTGCTGTTACCGCGGAGCGAGCGAGCTTGGGCGCAGAGGGCATAACGGTGCATCCGCGCCCGGATGAGCGCCGGTGACGTATCAATGATGCGCGGCTGCTGAAGCGGGTGATAACTCACGGAGTATAACATTGAGGGGAATCTATCCCGCGGTTCATGGAGCTGGTGCTTTATACGTCCGCAGCAGGTGACGCCGCGCCTGACGCTGAGGATGCAAATTACTTCGAACGCGGTTGGGATACCATGGCATGGGGAGTATCTGCGAGGGGTGGTGCAGGCGTTGAAGGAGCAGGGATTAGGTATCGATATTTGCAGACCCTGAGGTTCGCTGGTGGAAGGGCTGCCAAAGTGCTAGGTGAGCATACACAGAGTGTATGCTGGCAAGGGCTTTGCTACGATCGGGGCGGCGATACGTCGCCCCACACGTGGTGCGGCGGCTAGGGCGGGCAAGAGATTGGGGCTGATGGTGAGATGCCGGGCATGATTTGGATTTGACCAATCTGAGCTTTATCGTGAGAGCATTCTGTGGATTGCTGAGGTGTCGATAGGGCATGCGCTCATTTGCGAGGTGCGCTCTAGCTGGGGTTGGAACATCGATAGCGAGCTACCTTGATGCGATCCGCGCTGGGCAGGGGCTGCCGAGCAGGGGGTCGGGGTTCTCCCAATCCGTTGCGCCCGCCGCTCGTGCTGCTGCATGTACCCTATGGGCGGCGAAAGCGATTAGGTGCTGGTACATGCACCGCGCCATGCGATCCGTGTTTGATGTGATTGCGCCTCGATTTGCGTAACCACGGCGATGCAGTTCCATGCGCCTACGCAGGCGCACGCTGAGATGGTTGAGATGTGATGCGTACGCCCGATGCGCTGGGGTGGAACGTTTTGAAGCGATGGGGCACTCCATGGGAGGGCGTACATGCGGCTGTACTCAGCGAGAGCCGGGACGCGTTTTAGGGTGCGTTTCGCTGGATGCCCCAATACCCGGCGCGCAGTTTTCTCCTGCGCGCGGGTTACCATCAGCGCGTGGTGGGGGTGCTGCGAGGCGTAGGGGGACTGAGCGCATGCCGCGGAGGCTGCGCGCGGGTGCTGAAGCCGAGCGGGCGCGGATCGACAAGTGGTGGGAATGCAGCGCTGCGGAACTACATTCTTCGCGACGGATGTGTTGGAGGATAGTACTTCGAGGATTGCTGACCATGCGTTCAACCGCCTTTCTGAGCCAATGGATGACGCACCGATTACGCGCCTCTTTCCTACTCGTGGATGCGGAAGCAGCATCCTTTGTAGCAGGGCATATAGCGGCAGAGATGTATGTTGCTTTTCGCGCTCGAGTGGTACGCGCAGGTGATGTTGGGGCGAAGCACGCACCTAGTCGTTGCTTTTCCGTACTGAGCTGGCAACGCACCGTCGATCGATAGGGTGGGTTAGCGGCCAGAGGCGGCTGTCACGTAGTATCTTTAGCCATCTCGAGTCGTGCCCCTTTGGGGCGCAACCCGCAACCTCACTGTCATTTTTGATGGTGCGATAGCGTTACATGACGTTGCGCGGATTGTCGCCCTTAGGGTAGATGAGCATACCTCAGGTCTGAAAAACCGTTGCAGAAGCTGGGTCTACGCTGCATTAAAAACTTTTCTCACCTTTATCTAGTGGAAGAGAGAGGAGGCAGAGTGATGGATGGAGATGCAGTACCCTATAGGGAGTTCAGAGCTTCAGCGAGATACGCGAGGAGGGGTTTAGCTTTCGGTCGATAAAACCGATCTCGGTATACTGGCTGGTAAAAGGGTAGCGAAGTATACTTCTGAGCCGCCCGCGGCGGTTCGGGAAAAGTTTTGTCTGGTCTCCACGCTGGAGGCGTACTCTGCGCCGGCGGGAGCCTTCGCGGGCTGGCGATGGAGGGCTGGAGCGATTGACGCAGCACCCCGTGCTGCACGTGGATTTTAGCAGGAATACTTCGCGTCTCCTGGCGTGCTAGAAAGACACTAAATACCATACTCTATAATTGGGGAGATAGCGTATCGACGGGAGGAGGTGGACGAGACCTTTGCCGATCGTTTTATACGGGTGATTGAAAAATGCGCACGCGCAGGCGGGGCGGCGCGGTGGTGGTGGTGGTGGACGAGTACGACGAAAGCCGATGCTGGACGCCGTTGACGATGAGGAGCTGTTGGCGCGCAACCAGCAGGAGCTGCGAGGCTTCTCACTAGGCGCCATTAAGGGGTGGGCGACCACCTGCGGTTCGTCTCTTCCTGACGGGCATCACCCGCTTCGCCCACCTCAACATCTTCAGCGGGCTGAACAACCTGAACGACATCAGTCCTGACCGCGCTGTACGCCGCGCCTGCGGCATCACGGGAGGAGCTGCATACCAACCTCGAGAGAGCCCGCTCGGCTGGCGGCAGGGGAGAAGCTCACGGAGGGGAGGCGTACGGAAAGCTCAAGGCGATGTACGATGGTTACTCGGTCCTCGCCCCTACGCGGACGAGCAGCTCTACAACCCGCTCAGCCTGCTCATGGCGCCCAGCAGGGGCGATCGACCACTGCGGTCGCCAGCGGCACGCCGACCCTGCTCTTCAGGTCGATCGTCAAGCGGCGGGTATCGGTCGCCGATCTCCGCCGCTGCCGATGGGCTGGACGGGCTGGACGCGCGTAGCGACCCAGAGCATCGGGCTGGTGGCGCTGCCCACCAGACTGGGCTACCTGACCATCGCCAGCTACAGGCGCGGCGGCGGGCAGCTGCTGAGCTGGCGTTCCTGAATCTGTGGAGGTGCGCGCCGCGTTTCTACAAGGGCTGTCGCCCTACCTCTTCCGGGTGGAGGAGTTCCGGGGCTGAGCATCCAGGATGCGGGATCGCGCGTGGCGGGCGACGTGGGAGGAACTGTGAGTCTCCACGCGCTCATCGCGGGTTCAGCTACAACCCTGCAGGGCGACGAGTCGCACCGGGACATCCTGATGACGATATTCTATGATGGGGCTGGAGACGTACAAGGAGCTGGGGGTCAGCGCGGGCGATCGACGCGGTGAGCGCCGCGCTACCGTCTACATCTTTGAGTTCAAGCTGGACCTACCGGGCGGCGGAGGCGATGGCGCGATCGAGGAGAAGGGTACGCGGCGCTGTTCGCGGCTGATCGGCGGGCGGTGGTGAAGCTGGGGGTCTGCTTCTCCTCGAAGACGCGGAACATCGCGGAGTGCATCGTAAGGAGGAGAGGAAAAGGCGGACGTGCGAATGGGGGTGGTGGATGGGAGGCCAGCAGGCGGTTGGCGAGTAGGGGTCAGCGGTTGCCGCCACATCGCAGAAGGTCACGCGTACGGCGTCTTTCAGACCGGTTTGCCTTACAGGCAAGAAAACCGAGGGTCTGAAGACCACTACCACGGCCATGCTGTTCTACGGATGGGGCTGCATGGCATGCAGCTCCACGCGAGCTTTGATAGCAACGGAAGGAGGTTCTGGTGGGATTTGAGCGATTGCACAGCGATAGCTCTGAAGGACCGATCCCAGCAGCCCACTCCACTTCTATAGAAAAAGCTTTCTGCCCCTGCTACCCATTAAAAACTTTTTCTTACCTCTATCTAGTGAAAGAAGATGGAGGGCAGAGAAAATGGATGTAGAGATGCAGTAAAATTCTATGGGGTTCAGAGCTTCAGCGAGATACGCGAGGAGGGGGGTTGCTCGGCGTCGATAAAACCGATCTCGAGTATACTGGCTGGTAAAAGGGTGACGAAGTATACTTCCTTGAGCGCCCGCGGCGGTTCGGGAAAAAGTTTGCTGGTCTCCACGCTGGAGGCGTACTTCGGCGCCGGCGGGAGCTCTTCGCGGGCTACCATGGAGGGGCTGGAGAAGGAGTGGACGCAGCACCCCGCGGCTGCGCGTGGATTTCCAGCCGATAATTTCGCGTGGCGGGAGTTCTGAAAGCACGCTCAACACGATGCTGAGCGATTGGGAAGCGGTGGTGGGCGAAATGCAAGCGATGGGACGCACGCCGCACGCTTCGTGCGGGTAATTAAAAATGCGCACGCGCAGGCGGGGCGGCGGGTGGTGGTGCTGGTGGACGAGTACGACAAGCCGATGCTGGACGCCGTTGACGATGAGGAGCTGCTGGCGCGCAACCAGCAGGAGCTGCGAGGCTTCTACGGTAGCGCTTAGGGGTGGGCGACCACCTGCGGTTCGTCTTCCTGATCGGCATCACCCGCTTCGCCCACCTCAACATCTTCAGCGGCTGGAACAACCTGAACGACATCAGCCTGACGCGCTGTACGCCGCGCCTGCGGCATCACTGGGGAGGCAGCAGTACCAACCTCGGCGAAGTGTCTGCCGGCTGGCGGCGGGGAGAAGCTCACGGAGGGGAGGCGTACGAAAGCTCAAGGCGATGTACGATGGTTACCGGTTCTCGCCCTCACGCGGACGAGCAGCTCTACAACCCGCTTCAGCCTGCTCATGGCGCCAGCAAGGGGCGATCGACCACTCACTGGTACGCCAGCGGCACGCCGACCCTGCTCTTCAGGTCGATCGTCGAGCGGCGGGTATCGGTCGCCGATCCCGCCGCTGCCGCATGGGGCTGGACGGCTGACGCGCGTGCGACCCGGAGCATCGGGGCTGGTGGCGCTGCTCTACCAGACGAAGTTATCTGGACCTCATCGCCAGCTACAGCGCGGCGGCGGGCAGCTGCGAGCTGGCGTTCCCGAATCAGGAGGTGCGCGCGCCATGTTTCGCCACAGGGGCTGTCGCCCTCACCTCTTCCGGGTGGAGGAGTTCCGGGGGCTGGAGCATCCAGGGATGCAGGGGACCGCATGGCGGCGGGCGACGTGGAGGAACTTATGGGAGTCTCCACGCGCTCATCGCGGGTTCAGTCACAACCTGCAGGGCGACCGGGAGTCGCACTGCAGGACATCCTCATGACGATATTCTACGGATGGGGCTGAGACGTACAAGCGAGCTGGGGTCAGCGCGGGGCGGATCGACGCGGAGATGCTCACGCCACCTCGTCTACATCTTTTGAGTTCAAGCTGACCTACTGGCGGCGGAGGCGATGGCGCGACGAGGAGAAGGGGTACGCGGCTCGTTCGCGGCGATCGGCGGGCGGTGGTGAAGCTGGGGGTCGGCTTTTCCTCGAAGACGCGGAACATCGCGGAGTGCATCGTAAGGGAGGAGGGAAAAGGCGGACGTGCGAATGGGGGTGGTGGATGGAGGCTACAGGCGGTTGGCGAGTAGGGGGCAGCGGTTGCCGCTACATGCAGGGGTCACGCGGCCAGTCTTTCAGACCGGTTTGCCTTACAGGCAAGAAACCGAGGGTCTGAAGACCACGGCTATTAGCGAGCTGTTCTACGGATGGGGCTGCATTGGTATGCAGCTCCATGCGCGCTTGTGTGCCAACGGAAGGAGGTTCTGTGGGATTTGGGCGATTGCGCAGCGATAGCTCTGAAGGACCGATCCCTGGCAGCCCACTTCCACTTATAAGGCGCTTTTCGCCCCTGCTACCATTAAAAACTTTTTCTTACCTTTTATCTAGTGAAAGAAGAGAGGAGGGCAGAGCGATGGATGTAGAGATGCAGCACCCTCATAGGGGTTCAGAGCTCAGCGAGATACGCGAGGGTTGCTTGATGTCGATAAAACCGATCTGCATTACCGGCTGGTCAAAGGGTACGAAGTATACTCCTGAGCCGCCCGCGCGGTTCGGGAAAAAGTTTGCTGGTCTCCACGCTGGAGGCGTACTCAGTACCGGCGGGAGCCTCTTCGCGGGCTGCGTACTATCGCTGAACCGGAGCGAGAGCGGGACGCAGTACCCGTGCACATGTGGATTTTAGTGGGTTAACTATTCAAGAAAGGGCAAGCTGGAGGCTATCCCTTAGGGATGTACTCTCGCTCGGGAGCAAGCGTACTGCGGAGAGGAGTCGAATGATATTTTTGAGATCTCGTTTTAAAAGGGTCATCATGCGGGCGCACGCGCAGACGTGCGACCCGGTGGTGGTGCTGGTGGACGAGTACGACAAGCCGATGCTGGATGCCGTTGACGATGAGGAGCTGCTGGCGCGCAGCCAGCAGGAGCTGCGGGGCTTCTACGAGCGCCAAGGGGTGGGCGACCACCTGCGGTTCGTCTTCCTGATTTCAGCATCACCCGCTTCGCCCACCTCAACATCTTCAGCGGGCTGAACAACCTGAACGACATCAGCCTGGACGCGCCGTACGCCGCGCCTGCGGCATCACGGGAGGAGCTGCGCATACCAACCTCGGCGGAGTCCGCCGGCTGGCGGCGGGGAGAAGCTCACGGAGGGGAGGCGTACGGAAAGCTCAAGGAAATGTACGATGGTTATCGGTTCTCGCCCTACGCGGACGAGCAGCTCACAACCCGCTCAGCCTGCTCATGGCGCCAGCAAGGGGCGATCGACCATCATTGCGGTACGCCAGCGGCACGCCGACCCTGCTCTTCAGGTCGATCGTCAAGCGGAGGGTATCGGTCGCCGATCTCCGCCGCTGCCGCATGGGCTGGACGGGCTGGACGCGACCGGGACCAGGAGCATCGGGCTGGCGGCGCCGTTTCACCAGACGGCTACCTGACCATCGCCAGCTACAGCGCGGCGGCGGCAGCTGCGAGCGACTTTCCTGAATGCGGGAGGTGCGCGCCACGCTTCTACTAAGGGGCTGTCGCCCCTACCTCTTCCGGTGGAGGAGTTCTGGGGGACTGAGCATCCAGGGGATGCGGGACCGCGCGTGGCGGGCGACGTGGAGGAGCTTTGCGGGGAGTCTCCACGCGCTCATCGCGGGTTCAGCTACACCCGCGGGGCGACTCGAGTCGCACTTCCAGGTACATCCTAGTGACGATATTCTACAGATGGGGCTGAGACGTACAAGGAGCTGGGGGTCACGCGGGCGATCGACGCGGACGCTTTCACGCCCTACCGTCTGACATCTTTGAGTCTCGCTGGACCTACTGGCGGCGGAGGCGATGGCGCGATCGAGGAGAAGGGGTACGCGCAGCTGGTTCGCGGCGATCCGCGGGCGGTGGTGAAGCTGGGGTGGGCTTCTCCTCGAAGACGCGGAACATCGCGGAGTGCATCGTTCGGGAGGAGGGAAAGGCGGACGTGCGAATGGGGGGTGGTGGATGGGAGGCTACAGGCGGTTGGCGAGTAGGGGTTGTTTATTACTGTCATCCCATTCGTAGCGTGAGGGAGGTTTCTGAATAGCCAAGGGTGCGCATCGCTTGGAGCAAGGGAGGGATTTCTAGATTCTAAATCGAAGCGTAATTTTTCTTGTATTCTGTTTGTTTAAATGGGGAGAAGTCTCTACCTTTGCGCTGCAACTGCGTGGGCGAGAGGTGGGTGGTAGAGTTGATGCGTTTTCTATTCCTCATTAGCTCAGCTGGTTAGAGCATCTGACTGTTAATCAGAGTGTCCTATGGCTCAAGTCCTGGCGGGGGAGCAGGAAGTTGGGGCGAACATTGGTTGTTCGCCCCACTCTTTGGGGTGCATCGTGCTGTTTTTGTAGAGAGAGCGTAATGTGTTATCTTTGTCCGTTCGCGCTGCCGTGGAGTGTGAAGGGTGGTTGAGGCGCTCCCATGGCGTTCCTTTTCTGGTTGGGGTTGAGAGGAGCGGCGATGTGGGTAGAAAGCTTTTTGGGAAGGGACGGTGGACGGTGGAAGTGGAACACATATGTAGGTGTGCGATATGGGCTTTGAAGCAAAAACTTAAAATTGCAATCAATCGGCTTTTCCCTACTTTAGGCGTGAGCTTTGCTCTACTACAGGCAGTACAAAAAGGGTTTCGAGATTGCGTAATCCTCAGCTTTGGAGCGAGAAGCTGCAGTGGCTTAAGCTGCATGTGTATGGTAAGCATCCGGCGTATACGGTGCGCAGATAAGTCACAGGGTTCGAGAGTACCTGAAGGGAGAGGGTTTTCGAAAACTTGTTAATTCCATTGATAGGTGTGTACGAGCGTCCGGAAGATATTGATTTTAATGCGCTATCGGAGCGTTTCTGTGCTGAAATGGAATTTTGGGAGCGGCTATAATGTAATATGTAACTCGAAGCTGGATCTCGATTGGGAGTAGTACTGTGCGGCAGCTGAAGGAATAGGGGCGAGATAAGGATTACGCATGGAGAAGCTATGAGACGCAGTATAGAGATATTCCCACCGCATAGTGTGTGTGAGAGAATATTGCGCCGTGGGGAAGGGCCTGGTGGATTACAAGTTTCCAGTGTTTCAAAGGTAAGGGTGCTGCTGGGGACGATGTACATATCTGCCGAATGAAACTCATAAGAAATATATTCTTTTGGGAGTGACTTGAAAACTATGTGCATGCGTATGAGGAAACGAGAGGAAGGCTTGATACAGCTTTCGTCTGAACCAAATTATTTTGATGATCCTGGTAGTCAATTTGGTAAAAGTGTGCTGAAGAGCTTGCCTCGGCTTTCACTTCTGTAGGGTTGATTTGTATTCGGTTGATGGGAGGGTGTACTGCGGAGGTTTCACTTTTACCGGTGGGGAGGGTTTGACCGAAAACTGCATAAAGCTGACGTCTGAATTGGGTGCGGCGCTCGATCTTAGTGCGTATCAACAGGGACTATGATGTTTAAGTATTAGCCTATGTCGCAGTTGGCAGGGATAGGCATCTAGGGCGACGATTTATCGGCTGGGCGCGATGATTCTTGCGTTCCTTTTCAATTTGATATTAGCAGATGGTTTCTCTCTCCCCATGAGTTCGGGTTGATTGGGATGCTTCAGATATTTATAGCTGTTGGGGCTACTACGATAACAGGAGGGTTTCAGTATAGCTCTTGTACAAAAAGGAGTTTGAAAAAGACAGATGTAAACACAGTATTTACATTCAATATCGTGGTATCCATTCTGATGTATGTGACCCTTTATCTTCTTGCGCCGAGGGTGGCGGATTTTTATGGGGTACCGGAATTGAAGACAATATTACGCTATCTGTCTTTAGTGCTTGTGATTAACGCGTTTCAGCTTGTACCCTATAGTTTGCTGATACGGATATCAGGCTTTTAGCAAATTGTAGCCGTAGTTGCGTTTGTTTCAACGTTAGCAGGATATGTATGAGGCTTCGTTCTCGCGTGCAAAGGTTTTGGTGTGTGGAGTTTGGTTGCTGCAACACTAAGCATATCTTTTTTTGAATTAGTATGGTACGAGGCAATAAGTCGGGTTCGTTCAAGATTGTCATTCTCTTGGACTGCATTCTATAAACTAATACCCTTTAGCGGATATATTTATCTAGCCTCCTTCTTGAGCAGGTGTACATCAATGGGTGGACTATGGTGCTGGGGAAGCGCTGATCGTCGGTGAGTGCTTGGTTACTACACGCAGGCTAGTAAATTGCAGAGTGTGCCGGCGAATGGAGTGCAAGAGATTTCGCATCAGGTGCTGCTGCCTGAGTTTTCCCGGCTATCAAAAAGGAAAAATGAACTGTTGAGAGGTAAATACCTTCGTAACCTTAGCTTTTTGACGTTGATTGCATCGTGGGTCTTTAGCGTGCTTTACGTGGTGGCTGAACCTGCAGTGCTAATTCTGTACACGGACAAATGGCTTCCCTCAGTATGGATGCTGCAGGCTCTTTTGCTTTCCTGCAGAGCTATTCTTTGTCAGCTTCTTCTACGTTCCTACGCTGCTTATGGGGCGATAGGGAAGGCGAAGCTACTTTCTCCTATTGCTCGTTGAGTATTCTCTGGCAATTGCTGCGGTAGCCTACCTGAGTTCTCGGGGATTAGGAGCAATGCTGTATGGGTTCGTAGGGGTGAATGCGGTGTTCTTCTTGATTAATGCAGTCTACGTTAGTAGGCTCGATTTGAGAATTAGCATTTGGTCGCACTGCTGCTAAAAGGTGGTGTATGACAGTCGTTGTATTTGGTGCGACAGCATACTAGCGTTGAGGTAGTGGGTGGCTTGGGATAGTAGTATCGGGTGGCATCTGGTGGTGGGGAGATGAGTGGTGTAGGAGTGGATTGTTGCTATTTTTATCCGAGGTGCAGGTTTTCTTTTCGTTCGTTTGTTGGGCATTAAATAATGGAAATCAGATTGCAGGAAGAAGGACTGCGGTTGGCGTCGTCAGTTAGTAATTCTTTACTTGATTCTCATAGTCAATTGTTTGCAGCACTCGGTGTTTGCGCTGAGTGCATGTATATGAGATCTTGCGCTGCATGACGATAAGGGGCGTTTGTATGCCTTGCAGGTTACAGTCGGGTTTCGATGCACAATCCGTTCGCTGTGTGATGAAATTGATTCGCTTTATAGCTATTTGTCTGCTTGTCTTCGTGATGCTTTCGTTGCTACTCCTACTTTTCGGAGCGGATTTTAGTTTTTCTACCCACAGAGATTTATTGATTACGTTTCTACTGCTTTTATGGGTATAATCTGAAAGTTTCGCAAGAAGATGTTGATGTATATGTCGGGGTGTATGTGATTGGAGGCACATTGGCTGCGCTTTCTCTTTCTCGTCGGTATGGTTTTTCCGTTCCAGAGCATTGTTGACTGGAGTTTATAAAAACCAGATAGGGAGTTTTATACGGAGTATTATCTCTCTTCAGCATTTCGCAAATTGCTGCACGGACGATGCCCCATTCTGTATTTGCTTAATCGTCTTACTGTGGGGATGTTGGTTCTTCGTCTCGTACGTCGCTGTTGGTGGGGGTGTTTTTAATGTTGGCTTTTATTGTTTTATTGCCCAGTATCGTGGAAAACGAAATTTCTAGTTGCCCTGTTGGTGGTAGAGAGCCTTCTTTTGTTTTGCGGATGTGTTGTTTAATGTGTTTTTGCTGGAAAGGATGTGGAAGATATAGATTCTATTTCGAGTAGCAGAGTTTCGAGGATATCTGATAGGATAGATTTTTCTGAAAATGATTTTTGATGATAGTTTCATGTGGAGGATAAGTATCCTGGGAAAAGCGTGCATGTATTTGTGTTAGACCTATTGGTTCGTTTTGGCTTTGTATTAGCCCCTGCCTGTTTTGGTGGTCTATATCTACCTTTTTAGGGTGGGTCTTCTGCATGCGTTTCGGATGAGTATCGCCAGAAGCGTTTTGGGTGTTGTTCCGTTCTGTGTGCTTTTGTAGTCACAGGACTCAATGAATTTTCGCTTCCCTTTTCTCCTGCAAAGTGTAACGTGTTTGGTTTTATTTGGCGTTAGGGTTGTATTTGAGAGCATTAAATTCCTCGTGCATATGCGTCCTACACATAGCCAATGATTCACGCGGGGTCGAAGGTATACAGTCGGCTCGTTGCTGCGCTGGATGCCTGTGGGTTGCGCCAGAGCGTATTTACTGTTGCGCGGAGCGCATCGGCGATGAGGGCGTCAATCGGGTTAAATTTCAGAATCAGGGGTCAGTAATGCTACTCGAATGATTTCCGTGTATGAATATCATCGTTTGCTATTTAGAGAGAAGTCGGAAGTAACTACACGTCGCTGCGCGCCATGTAGATGCGCATTCCGTTGATTACGTCACAGCGCACACGCTGTTTAGACGGGCATGGTATTCTTGCTCTAAGGCCGAAGGAAGGAGTTCGGCATACCGTACATCGTTACGGTGAGAAATACGGACATAAAGCTGTACATGCGCTACATGCCGCACACTCCAGAGCTGTGGGGCACAGCGTCCTTCGGGAGGCGGATCGGGTGGATTTTTATTTTCGAGGCGCATATGCGTCGTCGTCTCCTCAATGGTGGCATGCCCACGGGAGGAGGTGGCAGAAAAGCGGTTAACATCCCCAGTGGGTCGACAGCTAGTTGACGACATTGAAGCTCAGGGCATACTAAGCCCACCGATTCTCCGTGGAAATTGATTTACGTTGGGAATTTTACGGCTACAATAAGAATGTTCTACCGTCTAATGTCTGCGGTACTCCGTCTCAGCACGGAAGGATCCGCCACGCTCGACATTGTGTGGAGCGCGGGGACGAGATACGAACAGGATAGTAAGGATTGCCCGTGCGCATCCAGAAATGTTTAATCTGCATGGAGAAATAATGATGAGGATAGACTCCGATGCGCTTTTCCGAGAGATGCATATTTTGCGCTGGTCTCTTTGAAGGAGACTTTTGGCTTGGTGTACGTGAGGCGCTCACGCAGGGCTGCTCATCCTCTATTCTGAAGGGGAGGGGGTTGACGGTTTTTTTGATGAACATTATGGCAGGTCGTGCAATCCTCGTAGCAAAGCGAGCATTACGGCTGCTCTTGCACAGATTACGCAAGTTTATTCGAGGCTATTCATTGATGCGGATTACCTTAGCGCGCAATTTGATTGGCGTAAGATCAGCTGAGACGTATCTTTCCCTTTACTCCAAACGTAGTTAAAAACGAATGCCTATGGTTACCACATCGCAGCTTCGTCCCTTTGTTTCGGTTGTGATTCCTGCGTATAATGAGCAACATTATATTCGGGAGTGCTTGGATTCCGTTTTTGCGCAGGATTATCCGTCGGACCGTAGAGAGGTGATTGTGGTGGATGGGCATTCCACGGATGGCACGGCGGGGTCGTACGGTCAGAGTATCCGCGTGTTATGCTGCTTGAGAATCGGGAACGGATAGTGCCGATTTCGATGAATATGGGGGTTCGAAAGCAGCTCGGGGCGAGTACATTGTGCGCTGTAGATGTTCGTGCGCGCTACCCATCGACCTACATTTCCTACTTGATAGCCAGCGCGAAGGAGCTGGGAGCGGATAATGTTGGCGTTTGCTGTAAGACCCTGCCTGCCAATGGAACGTCGAAGGCGAGGGCTATAGCCAGTGCGCTTAGTACGAGATTCGGGATGGGAGATTCCCAATTTAGGTTGGGGTGGATAAGTATAAAGAGGTGGATACAGTGCCGTTTGGGTGCTATCGAGCGCGAGTGTTGATGAGATTGGGCTGATACGATGAGGAGCTGATACGCAATCAGGATGATGAGCTAAATCGCGTCTCATCAAGCATGGAGGCAAGATATTTCTTTTGCCGATACTCGTGGTTGAATACTACGCTCGCGGATAAATGGTAGTAAGCTAGCTCGCATGTTTTACCAGTATGGGCTGTTTAAGCCTTTGGTACATAGGAAGGTGGGGGCAATCAAAACGTCTGGGCAACATGACCATTGCTTTTCGTAGCGTATCTGGTGGTGTTGTCGTCTCTGCTGCTATTTCCGACCCTCGTGGTTTTTCATTCCATCACTTCCTTTTGCTCCTGTACCTGCTGCTAGATTCTGTTTGTTCTGCCTGTGGCGCGGAAGAGGAACTATATTTTTAGTGGCTTATGTTGGTGTGCCCAGTGGTGCATGTGTCGTACGGTGTGGGGTATTGGCATGGGGTACTAAAACTTCTTACATTTGCCCTATGCTGTTACATCCAGTAGGTAGCGAGATAATGCTGATTAAGTGGAGTAGCGATCGAGTGTGCGATTGGTGAGGTTGATTATTCTTGCCCCATTACTGCTGGTTGTATGCATGTTAGCTCAATGTACGAATGCCCGGATGGACCTGTGATTTTTAGGCAGGAGCGGGTAGGGCGTAGGGGGAAGAGCTTTTACCCTCTATAGGTTTAGGACTATGGTGATGCATCATGCGGGGGCTGCGATATCGGTTGGAGGGCGGATAACGCCATTCGGTGCGAAAAGTACGAAGGTATAAGTTGGATGAGGGCTCCCTCAGCTATGGAATGTTTAATCGGAGACCTAAGGCCCTGGTTGGTACGCCCGGGTGATGCCTAGCGAGATAGAGCTCACGTTGGAACAGAAGGCAATTTTTGGATGTTAGGTAGGGCATCACATCCCCCGCTTCAGCTAAAGTATCGAAACGAGGCGTATACCTGCAGGGAAAGAGGATAGTTGCGTTACTACGATGGTGGTACTTCGATAAGATACGTATGAGCCTGGATTACGTTGATAACTGGTCGCTGTGGAAAGACGTTGTTTTGCATTGTTAGGACGGTGCTATAATTTGATGTTGCTGCATGAAAGTTGCATTTTCTCCTCCGTTCATCGATCGGAGCGTAATAGATGAGGTTGTTGATACGTTAGAGTCGGGTTGGATTACCACGGTAAAGAAGGCAGCTTTTAGAGAGCTATTGCCGATTTGGTTGGTCTCCGGCAGTCCTTACAGTCAATTCGTGGACATCTGGTGCGATTCTTATGCTTTCATGGTTGGGTCTCCGCATGGAGATGAGGTTGTTATCCCAGCCTACACCCTCGCGGCGACGGCGCTTCATGATGATACTGTCGCCGGAGGGGCGCTGGGTATAGCAGATGCGGATGATAAAAGCTCCAATGTGTCTCCAGAGGCGGTTCGAAGACGATTACTCCTCGAACAAGGCAATAATCCCGGTTGACATTGCGGGTTTTTCCATGTGATTACGGAGGCTCTACGCAGTATCGTGTCGAACCCAGGTGATTAAGCTTTTTGCAGCGACTTCCCAGTGCAAGAAAAATTGGGTCGTATTCTGATTCTGGGCGATGCTGCCCATTCATGGGTGCTTTCTACGCGCCGGGTAAGCGGATGAGGCACTATGCGGACCCTCTCTATTTTTCTTTGCACGTAAAGAATAACCACAGCCGAGGCGCGGTGCGTTCAATTTGCCAGCGTGGATTCGATAATACGCAGCTGTATGCCGAACTGCGGCGGTACTCAAGCAATTGCAAACTAAAGACGCTTTCACAAAGACGCAAGCGAGGTATGGCTACGATACTAGGTTGGGTTTTCGATGCAACATGCCGGACGTGAATGCGGCGATAACTTTTCGCGCAGCTGGGATGGTGAGACAGATTTCCCGCGGAGAAGGGTCTTTGATGAAGATACGTCAATCCTTTCCCACTATCAGCGGGCAATATTGCCGAAGAGTCGGCATAAAGATGGGCGGCAAACGTCCTACATGACCTTTCCCTCTTAGGGTGAAGGAATATCCGGAAGCGCAGCGCGATCGGATAAGAGTTGATATCAAAAGGGATGTGGCGATAAACGTCCACTTTTTGCCGCTGCCTCTTGCTACTTCGCGAGTTTAGGATATGACATTGGGATTATCCGAGAGGCTTACGAAATTATGCCCATGAGATATCGTTACTGTATGTCCCAGCGAGCGATGCCATGGTTGATGCCGTAGCAAGATGCGCAGTGGTTGAGAGGCGTATTCAAGTTAAGGATTGTGAGATGCAACAGGCAGAGCTGGGTGTCTTTCCATCTTTAAAGAAATATTGGCGCGCGGTTGCCATCGTTTATAAATGGAATTTAGTCCAGCGGTTGTTTTGCGCTGTGGTGGAAACTCCATACGTCGCAGTCTACGTTTTATGCAGCTTGCTAATTTTGGGAGTAGAGGTTCTCTTGGAAAAATAATCTTTACCTTCGTAAGTCGTTTTGGGTGGTGCGAGACAACCAAGAGCATGGAGATAGCGATAATGAGTACGGAGCTACGTGGGGCTTGTTGGCGGGTATGTTTCGCGAAGATCCGGGCAGAATTACACATTGCGTTGATACGGATTGCGAAGTAGCTAAGTTGCAGAGGAGAGATTTCGATTTACAGTAAGGGTTGGAATCGATGCTGCGTCGGAACGATGAGGCGAGGCGTCTCACTTTTGGGATTTCGCTGGCAGAGGGTGTTGGATGATGTTGAGTTGTATTCATTGCGGTTTGGAACTCCGCCCGATGAGGATGGAGGTGCGGATCTTGGGCGGAGTGCTGGAGGTGGCGCGGACGATGAGGGGAACACCTGCGGGGGATACACCTAGTGGTGACGAAAATTACTGCAGTGTATAGTGGGCTCGTCAGGATAGGCGGGTTGGGGCTACCGAGATTCAGCAGGTGAGCTTTCTGCGCGTGGCGATGGAGATGGAGTTTGACGTAGCATCCAGCCCTGAGTTCCTGAAGCGCGCTGCGATCAGTGATTTTGTGAAAGCCCGGATCGGTTGTGGTTGGAGTGGATAACGACTCGTGCCGGAAAGGAGTTAACGCGTCGCATAGTGGAAGTGCTCTTGAATCATTTTCCGTGTGCTTTTATGTGGACATCCTCGGCGTGAGACTGACCAAAGTGTGCTCTGAGCGCGATGCTGGCAACTCGGATTAGTTTTGATGAATGAGTGGCGGGCGCTCTGTGATGCCGTAGGGGCGGACGTGACAGAGCGATCCGCTTGGAGATGAGGTCGGATAGCCGTATAGAAATCGTTTCCTATCACGCGGGATGTGCGAGATACTGAGGGGTTCGTGTTTTCCCAAGGATGTGCCGGGCGTTAATCTGTATGCGAAGAGTGGGGCGTGCCTTTGTGACGAGTGCTGCGTGCGTTGACCGTGTCAATGATCGATCCAGCAGATTCTTTTGAGAAATTTTTGCAATACTACAGTAGGGAGACGTGCAGGGAAAAGAGCGAGTGTGGGGTACTCTCATTTTAAGCCGGAGACAGATGATGCGGCGTGAAGCCCCAGGCGGCCAGGTGCTGGTGAATGGGTGTGCTTGAGGTGCAGAAGTTGGCGTGCTCTGATCACAAGTGGCGATGGAGAGGGGCTAAGCGGCGGCTGAGGCGATATGGTAAAAGTGCGCCAGAGGCCTGCCAAAGCGGCGGAAGATGCTGAGGCAATCTTTCTCATGTAACGGAGTGGAAAAGAGTAGTCGTATGCCCGATTGGGAGCGCATCAGGCAGGCTAATGCGTAGAGACGAGTAGTTTTGATGGGCGCAACGACGTGTTTGATGCGGGAAGTAATGCATGGTGTAGAAGCTGGTGGGGATTGAGTAGGAAGATGTAGCGTCTGGCTGTTGTGGCGCAGTGCCTGCGAATCGTTTGCTCTATGTTGCGTGGGATGATGCTTGCGATGTGTTTAGCGCGGAAGGTAAGAGGGATGGATGGGAGAGCATTGATTGGCTTAGCTGAAGTAAAAAGATTGGGCACTGCTAAGTTTAAGCAATGGATATTTGATTCATTGCTTACCCGAGTAAAGCAATGGTGATTACAGTTGCTATCGCTATTTTAGGTTTTAATAGCAATCGGAAATAATGCCCTTACTACATGTATGCGGTTTTGACGCACGACGGTTTCGGAATGCGATATGGTTTCTAAGTGATTACCTTGTGCCTTTCATGTACGTGGCGTACGTTGAGACGGCAATTTCTGCATATGCATTACGGAGGTTTGGAACTATCCGCTCGAGTATACGTTGTTTTGATATCCGATCCTTTACAATGTGTATACTGAAATTGGGCCAGCTGCTGCCATGTTTAGATTCCAGACGTGTTTTTGCATCCGTTCTTTGATGCTGTCTGGCGGGCAAATCTGAGACGCTGCAATTTCTGCAAAGCTGTTGACAGTAGGAATAGTAGTAAGAGATTTTGTGTATAGAGGGTTTGTAGGATTCAATGCCATCGATGGTTCCTGGCTATCTGAGATTATCATAGGATTCGCGGCATTCCGTACTACACTACTTTTTGGCGTATTGGGGCTAGTGCTGAGGGATATATGGTTGGGGTGGTTTGCATTGTGTCATAGCTCTACACCATGTCCATCTTTGCACGTCCTTGGCTGCGTTTCGCCTATTTTTGCAATGAGGCGATACGTCCAGAGAAAGAGGAGTTCGTTCCTCCGACGCAGTTTGCGAGAAGATCGATGTGAAACTCGAGACGCTTTTCGGATCGGTAGGAGATGTTGTTGTTGTATTGCTAGGAGAGGTCAGGCGTCAAATATGCCATTCACAGCTTTACGGTGGGCTAGGCCGACTCCCCATAGTGAAGCGGCTGGGAAGAGCAAAGGGAGGCTGTGCATTTGATGATGCTGTGTCCGTTGCGAGATTACACATTCCGCGTGATGGAGACGTTTATTCACTCGATTCCATGTGTGCAGCTTTTGCTTCAACGCTTTTCCCGGCTGTATATAAAAGATTGCGGGTACAAGACAGTAACTCGTATGAAAATTCATACTACGTAGGAAGGGCAATGCGTTCCTGTCGGATGCGGAGCTGCTCCGAGTTGCTGTTGAAGCTATCGGAATGATCGCGTAGCCACTCGATGGGGTTTAATCAGCCACCGTGAAGTTGCGCCTCCAGGGCGCACTTTACATGAGTGCGTTGTATGCGTCATTTTCTTTACGAAAATACGTACCCGAAAGAGTTGGTAGTCTCGACCGGACCCGATGATAAAGAGGCGTTGGAATGAGAGGCGAGAGAACTCGCCGCGCGCCGGTATGATGATGCTGCTCAATACAACAGTGACCTACGTGTTGGGACGGATAATGGAAAAATTTGAGGGTACGGATTGCGTACCTGATGCATGACCACCTCGGACCATGGGCGTTTTTGTAATTACGAAATTTTAATGGGCGTGGGACGGCCGGCTCGATCGTCGGTTTAGGGTGTCAGATAAGGTACTATTCATATGGATGTCGCAGTGTCCGAGAAAATCATCCGGATATTATGAGGCGCGTTGAGAGAATCGCGGCATGCCGTATTACAGCCGATGATGTATCGCATACAATTCTTGGAAGCTTGGCGGGATGCGGACGGAGATATGGTGTAAAAGCGAAACCGGATTTCTTGCGGCCGTCGTACATAAAGACAATAGCGTCGCATTGTGTTGTCGATTGATTATGATGAGTATGTTAGTAAAGGCGGCTGTGTAGAAGGTGAGAGAAGGGTTTTAGGTGAGTGATTTGTGAGGGAGGATATGCGTTGAGTGATTTCCATGTTGATAGAATTGTGGGCATATGCAGGAGACTGTAAGGAGGTGTGCTTGGTCACGCGGTGGATTTGTTTACGCGGAGGGATTGCGACTAAAGCAGATGGTTCCTAGGTGACTCGCGGTGAGATTAAACTCTCTGGCAAAGAGGTAGTTTTGCGCTGGCAAGAAGAAAGGAGATGCAGTCGTTAGGCCTTTCCAGTAGCCTTTACGCCAACCCGTGAGAAGAATAGATAAATAAACTGAATACGATTTTGGTATGCGTGTGCACAGGGGTATATGGAAGCGTTGGTTGCAGTTTGTGAGAGGAGATGTCTGGACATTGCAGCGAGGCGATCTGCTACGGGTCATGGTGCAGGTGGTACGAGGCGTGCGCAGGATGAGTGCTGATTGCAGTGCGACGTAGCTTGGAAGAATAGCGTGCAGGTGCGTGCGTCGGCGCTGTCCCTCCACCACGTTGATGTCGATCAGTCTTTGCGTGGTAGCGTTGGCATTTGGGATGGCACGAGGTTCGGATAGAGGAGTCGTTTGCGGCGTCTGATAGAGGAACAGCTGGCGGAACAGCCGTTGCTAGTGGAAAAGATTACAGGCTTTGCGGATCGAAACTTTTGAGCGCGTCTGGCGGAGTGAGGGGTGGTGGCGGGTGTTGGCGTTTGCGCTGCTGTTTTTGGACGGTGGTGAAGGTGTTTTCACTGGCATCGAGCGGCGTTCTTTCCGCGCGCGATTTGGAGGTAAGAGCGAGACGCGAGGTGGCTGCGCGGTTAGCGATTACCTGTCGATGATAGTTATGATGCCGGTGGTGATTGTGGCTGCGAGCAGGCGCGAATGTGCTGCTAAAGGCCGCATTGCCAGAGCGCTATCAAGGGCCAGAGTGGGGCTGATGGGTACGCTATCGCCGATGCTGCTGTTCCTGCTACGCGCGCCGCTACCGAGTCTGTTGGTGGCGATTGTGTCTGCCTGCTATCACGCGGTGATGCCTGGCTTACGAAGGTGAAGGCGTTGCCAGTACTTGTCGTGGCTGGGGGTTGTGGCAGGGAGTGGTTTTTGTGGGCGGCTGCACGGTGGGGTTGCTTGCTTTTCAGGTGAGATTGTCGGGGCTACAGAGTGCTGATATACGGCCAAACGCCCGGCCGCAATACCGCTGCCTTACTGAGTGTGGATGCAGCTGAGCTGGCTAATAACCGTACCTCTGGGGCGCTCTCGTGATACGCAATTCAGAACGTGCGTTTGTGCAGGGGCTGGAGGGAAGGATGAGGATTTGCAGCCGCGCCGATGAAAGAGGCTCTCTTTACTGCTGCTGATGGGCATCACGGAGCGTTTCGTGCGCAGGGAGAAGAAAGTCAGTATCAGCGTATTGAACTTTCCAGCGCGCCGTCGCTACCTCCGACTGACGCATCGGCTGTTGAACTGGATGCAGGGAGCACGCTGGTGGTTTCAAGTGAGGGAGGAGGAGGCAGTGGAGTCGCATACTGATCGAAGTTTGGACTACTACACTGCGCGCAAAAGTGTTTTGATAGCTACGATGGTATGGCTATGAAAGCGAGCATGGTAGAAGATGACGTCTTCGGAGCGTATTATGAGTCCGCCACGATGCGGTATCAGGAGCATGGAGAGAGCGCAGAGTGCCGCTTCGGGGTTCACGTGGAAAGAGAAGAAGGCAAAAACAACGGTTGAATGGTCGCCACTGCTCGCGGAAGGTTCCGCCTCGACGTGACCTCCGATGCAGAGAGGAATGTTTATGGAAATTTCGACGTTTTCTTTTCCGCTGCCGACGCAAGCTGGATTTCAATTTTTATGCGCATGCCGTCTCCAGATGAATTGCCCGCGTGCAGGCTGGTTTTAGGAGTGGCGGGTGCGTGGTGGGAATAGCGACGTGATGCAAAACTTTAGTATTGCAATTTATTTTCTTTATAGTGAAGGGAAATGCGTCTTGTATTGCGAGTGCGGTAAGAGGTGGAAGGTGTCGAGTCTTTTGGAAGAGGAGCGGGTTCTGCATTGGGCGGATATGGGAGGCTGGGTGCGTGGTTGTAAGATTAGCTGGTTCTCCAAGCGCGAATGCAGCCCTCGCTTGCGAAGGCGTATGTAAGAGGGCAATGGATATGAGGCTCTATCGGTGGAGAAAGCGCTACGCCGACCATAAAAGATAGAAATGCTGCTGCAAGAGGTTTCAAAGGTGCTCACAGGAGGTCGTGGGTGCGTCGCACGCATAAAGCCGGGAGGATACCGCGGGTGCTAAACAATGGCAGTGTGTGTGTGCTTGGCGGAGGCAACTTATTTGACAGTGACCTACTGGCGCTGGCGCTGGCAGGCGCTGGCTTGAGCTTCTTGGGCGAGTGCGCATGGGAACTTTGGGATGGGAATGTGGGAAAACCATGTGGACTTTGGTAATCCCTTAGCCTTCATGTGTTGGAGTTTTGAGTATGGCCTGTTTGAGTCAGGCGGACATGGAGTGCATGCGGCTGGGACAATAGCAGGGGCAGGGTCTTCTAGCAATCCGAAGGCGCAGGGCGTTGCACCGGGTGAAAAAGATACTACTTCGGGTAAATAATTTTGCTGGCGACACGAGGCGAAAATTTCGTACGATGGAGGGAGAAGCTACGAGATATAGGTCAGGTAAAATCGTTTTACTCTGCGTTTCCTGGGAGTTTGCCGAGAAGGGTGCAGGAAGCAATGCGAGACGAAGATTCGCCACAGAGCTTGATGCCGAGATATGTGCTGAAAATTGAGCCATGGATCCATTTTACCATTGCGGGACAACCGCAGGATTGCAGTACACCGCTGATTACTGCGACTTGGAGCAGTTAGCGAAAACTCACGAGAGATGAGCTGCAGGCGCGCAGTGCAGCGGTGTTAAAAGCAGATATGAGTATGAGGGATGGACGAGGTGGCGGCGGTGCAGGCGTTGGAATATTTGAATTCCAAAGACCCAAATTGAGCAGGGCGCGGCGCAACATTGTGTTTCGCGGTGGCGGGTGCAGTGGAGAGCGAGGCACTGTAGCCTCGTTCGCTTCAGAGGTGTGATAGAGCTTGACCGACACCGATAGTAGTAAGGTTCGAAGGGATCTAGCCATGCTCAGGGTCATTTTATCACTCTCCACCTCTGTTGGGCGCGACGGTGCAGAGAGAGCAACTTAACCGTGTCATGCTCCGAGGTGCCCATGGGATGAAATCTATGGAGTTCGCGGATTGTGACGGTTCTCGTGTGTAGGAATCTTGAGTCGCTGCTAGAAGCTGTTCGGATCCGCTTGAATATTTTCAGCAAAGTGCGGGAGAAAGCCATGCCTTTTCTGTGAGCTGCATGAGACACCAAAGACGAGTAGAGATAGAGGATGGAAAAGAGCTGCGGTGGTGATGGAGATTCGATGGGTTACAGTTCAGAAAGAGGTTGAAGGCACATTCCGCTCCGATAACGTGCAGTGGTGTTAATGGCAGATGGTGAGACGGAGTGGAATCCGAATTGCAGGGATGAATTGACAGCAGTAGGCGAATATGATGTGCGAGTACTTGCATTACGCGGGGAGAATACGCTGATGATAATTGTATGGTGACTTTGGCGAGATGGGGAGACTCACGGGTGAAACCGTCGGTAGCAAATAAACGTGTTACGTTTGACGATGAGTTGATGCGAATGGAGGAGCGGCGTTGGCGGAGGCTAGCGTTGCGTGCGGATGCTGCGCTGAAGACCGATGTTGCAGGTAAGGTATGAGATATCGTGTTGCCGCCGAGGGATATGGCTACGATGGTGGGTAAGCGAGTGCGATGCCTACGAAGAGGCCGACAGTGTCGGATGAGAGGTCGAGGAGTTTACGGTGGTGCTGAAGAAATTAGAGTGACGGTGGTATATAAGACAGATGGGAATGGCGGCGTGGCATATGGGCGGCTGCGGTGCAGAGACTGCCGATGGGTGGTGATGAGAGGCAGGTGGTGGCAGTGCTTGAGGGTGCCGGATATCAATTCGTTTCGTGGGAGGATGGTATCGTCAGCTCGACTCAGGCGCGACGAGGATGTAAACGGCAGATGCGACCATACGGCAGGAGTTTTGCTCCTATTATCCCTCGAAGTATATTTTTATCGTACGGCGTGAGCTGAGGGAGGGTTTACGTAAATGCTACATGGAAAGATGACGTCGAGCGCTGGGAATTGCTGATGGGGGCGACGAGGACGCGAGGTGAGAAGTGAAATTGAAAGTATGGGGTACTTTCTTTGCGGGATGGTGCGACGGGTGACTACGCTCAAAGCGCAAAGAGACGGGTGAAGGTATGTCGGTGCAGGCACGCAGTTCTATAAGGCATTCCCCTCTGCGCTTGCAGTAGAAAATGAGAAGATGTGAGGTCCCCTTCCGTTTGCTTGGCGCGTAGAAATTCACGAGGAGCTATAAGAATGTCCGATTCTATGGGAAGTGGGGCAGCACGGAGAGTATGCAGACGGATGCGGGCGCTGCGCCACGCGGTGCAGCTGTGCACGGCGTGGTATATACGAGGCGGATGCTGGGCTTGATCCCAAGTGGTTGATGGTATTGTCACCCAACTGGGTGGTAGCGATGTTGAGGGTGTCGTTTTTCTCTTGTCCATAAAAAGATACAGGAATTGCTGAGGCGGCGTGTCAGCTGGAATTTCGCATGGAAGAGAATGGTGGGATCACGGACGAAAGTATTTGAGAGCAAGGATGCTGTTGAGGACGAGTGGATATCTTCGCTGTGTGAGGTCCCCGGCGGCCTCATTCAGAGAGGAGTAAATCACACGTACAGTTTGAGATGGATGCCACGAAAGCGGATTACGAGGAGAAAGGGCGGCGAGCGAATAGATGGCTGTTACCGTGGGTTTGGCGAGCAAGGCAGTGATGGTATACACTGCGGGAGTTAAAGTGGGGGTGACAACGGATCGCAGAACAAATCTGAGCGCTTCCACCAAAAGGAGTGTACAATAGAGACAGTCTTAAGGTACGTTAGGAAGCGAGGTGACGGCGGTGCGGTGAGGGGTATGGATTTGACAGGTGGGATGATGATGAGAGGCAGAGAAGCAGGTCAGAGATGATCGGAATGAAGTAGTTTCCGAGGCGTTTTTAAGAAGCTGTGGATGTACGTTATGAGTTTACCGTGGCGATGCGAGTCTGGAGATATTCAGGGGAGGGCTATCAACCAACGTGTTTGCAGGAGATGATGGGGATAAAGTGGAGCTGTGAAAAGAGGGATACCATTTCGAGAGATGGAGCGATGGTAGAAGATAGTCACGCGTTGATGCGCGGTGTGAGTGCGGCTATGAGATGTGGCGCGAACATGTACCATCAACAGGCCCAATGTGTTCGACGTATGGAGACGGCTGGGGATGGGCGTATAGTTGGTGATTCGAAGAACAGAAAGTTCGGCATGGTGGTGACGGTTCGGCGGTGACGGCGGAAGCGATGCGAGGTATCGCTTCGTGGTAGTGCTGGACGATGGGAGAGAGAATCCTCAATAAGGACAAGGATGTTAAAGGGGCGACGTGAAGGTGCGAACAGAATTTGAGAAAGAGAAGGTTATTGCGTGGAGCGATCTTTACTGTGAAAGGCAGCGAGGTGCGGTGCAGCTTTGGTGACCGATAAGAGGAAATGAGCTTGGGAGACCGTGCGGAGAAAGTCGAGGATAGGGGACTGAGCGGCGGGCGTACGGCTATGCGATAACGAAGAGGGTATGATGAAGCCAAAGGGTACGATTGATTTGACCGCAGGCGATAAGGAAAGAGACGGTGATGCTCGAGAGAGGCGCGCCACTCACGGCGAAAGTGGTAACTTCGTAGTGATGGATACCCGAGGGGCTGTTGTGGATACGGAAATGACGGTAGGGAGTAAACGGGCAGACTGGAGACGATGGGAGGCGGAGGCAAGGGTTGGAAAAGAGGTGTGTGACTACGCTGTGACGAGAAACGGGTATGAGCCGAAAGGGTGTGGTTCTGCGATGGCGATGGGGCGGTAAAAGGGATTGCGTATAGCGTTATTGACATCTGTGGAGTCAGTGAGAATTGAGCTTAGTGTCAATACATCCCAATCCGGCTAGCAGGGTGTACGTAGGAAGAGCGTCTGCAGTGCGTTCCCTTTCTGTGGTTTTTGCTCGATGGAGCAGTGCTACTTCACCACGAAAATGCGAGACAGAGGCGGAAGTTCGTATTGCACTCGGGGATCGATTGAGGGTATATACACGCTGGTGATCGAGGGAGGGCTGGCCGCGGGATACCCTTTGCTGATACGTCGTTAAATAGCAGAAGGCGGTTGGTATAGGTGCTGGCGTTCCTACTGTGGGATGCCTGCTGTATACTATTGACCGTTGAAAAGCGCATTTGACTCTAATTCTGGAGATGCAGGCGGCATTGGGGTATGGAATGGTAGAATCTTGCGTAGGGTACGAGACGAATGAAGATGCAAAGGAGTGGGGCGTGAGCCTTACTAGGTTAGGGACAGGTACCTGCTGAGGAAGGAGGTTCGTGGAGCGAGGGGCGTGGCGTAAAAATATTGAAATAAAAATTTTTGAGAGGATGTCGGTCGAGAAGGAGAAGTGGAGTTTGGGTGTGCCATCTCCAATTTGTAATAAAAGTTACAGATTATGGTGAGAAGGTTAGTGTTTATCATGGAAATGCAGCAAAACAGCAGAGGTGTCGTTAGCCTTGGCAGGAAGGGAGTATCGATGGGGCAGGGTAAATGAAAAAAGAGCAGAGGAGCTGGCGTGTGCACGGGCAGTAAGAGCGATGTAAGTAAAGGAGTTTTCGATCGATGAGATTGTAAAGCTTTTTAATCATATAGATGAGCGAGATATTGGAGCTTCACCGGTGTTCCTCAGATGATTTTTGGGCTGAATACCAAATTCAAGGGGTTTTTATAAAGTCAAAGGGGATATCGACGAGTGCTGGGGCTTTATTTTTGCTTTTTCGGAGGGTGCTAATCGGAAGTTGATAGCAGAGCTGGAAGACTTTTACGAGTCGTTAGTTCACAGCCAGCAGCAGCTTTTAAAATTGATGGATGGTAGCATGGGTGTGATGGCGACAATGCGCAAGAAGGTCACATCGCTGTATCTTCCGTTGCGAAAATCTATCGCAGAATGGGAGTACGTTGGGCTTGCTGCTAGCCAATTTGTCGTTGAGGGTACAAGGCTCGCTGGTGTCGGTTGGGGATGGATGAGGAGAAAAGTGAAGCGATGGTGGGCAGGGTTGATGATTTTGCGCACTTTTTCGCTTCGGTCAATAAAATTTTTACAACAGTTCTCAGAGCGTCCTCGATGCGGTGCAGACGGAGAGTTGCGCGGTTGCGTGATTTATCCTGCATGGAATGAGGGAAGGTCATGAGAGAATGTGCATTACGGTCTCATTCTTTTTGCAGAAAAAGCACGAAGAGGCGCAGATGCGAGCCACCGCAGATTACGAGTAAGACGGATGGTTGTTCGAAGTATAGCTGGTATTGTACGAGATCTTCGGTATCAAGGATATCATCCGTCAGAAGATGGAGCATATTCAATCCGCGCATCAGGTTTGATGAATGAGCTGGAGCAGCTCGGGTCGCGACAGAGACGGATTCGGAGTACTGGATAAAGATGCTGGTGCAAATTCGTGATATTTCGGCTCAATCGGCGCAACTGGTTGCGACCAACAGGGGTATCAGGCGGCGATAGAGACGATTGCAGAAAGCACTTCCGCGACATTACGAGCGATATGGAGCAGATTTCGGAGAAGTGCCATGATTCTTTGCGGGCGAGCGGGAAAATGGGGTGCGTCGGCGATAGCGGTTTGTTGGAGAATTGAAACAGGCAGTAAGACATTGGCAGATTTATCGGGTTGCGTTCCGTCTTTGCGTGGCGAGTTGCGTAGCCTGACGGAGGAGATGGGAGATGTTTACGCATGAGCGGAGATGCGTAGCGGGCGTTACCAAACGATGTGCGGGGCGGTGCGTGCGGTTCATGCGAAATTGCTGCAGCAGGTGAACTCGGAGGACAATCCCAGCGAGGTGCTGTCGCGAGATGGCCTCGGTGCTCGAAGACTTGGAATCTTTCTATGGGACAGTGGATGCGGAGGGCGTAGCGTTAAAGGCGCATTGCCAAGAGTTAGAAAGGTATCAAACGCAACTGAGGAGGAGATGCCCTTGTGGAAGGGCTTTAGCGATGGTGCGGAGCGTATGCATGCGATCGCGTTGAAACTTGAGCAGACAGGCGCGGAGCACGGAGTTACTGGGTCGAATACTGTCGATGAGCGACAAGGTGTCGCACGATCACGCATCAGGCGTTGGCGAGGCATCCGCTACTGCGATTTTTGAGGGGTGATTGATGATATCATATCAGGTTTGAACACGTTGAGCGTCGTATAAAGTCAGAGGTTTCTGGTGATGTTTCTTCGGACTTGGAGAAGCTACGGTCGTTCTACACGATGCAGAGTGAGCGCAGCGTGCATAATGCGTTTTCGGAGACGCAGGGGCGAGGGAGACGTGGATTTGTTTGGTAAGGGAATGATAGATAACGATGGGATCGAGGTCGAGCGGGGATGGGGATGGGTTGGAACTATTTTAAGACAGGTCGGAGGTGTCGAACATGGTGACTGGAAACATAAAGAAAGTGAAAATCAAGATGATGCCCGATCGGGAGAAAGGGCGAGGCAGAGTGGTAATACAAGACAACCTGACGCTGGATGGTGTTGATGAGTTCTACATGCCTTTCGTGAAGCGGCGCAGAAGTATACGAAGATTGTAGTGCTTGCGCATCGAGCTGGTGATGGGTATCGATTTGGGTTTTCTGCAGTTGCTTTTCGCATTGGAGACGGGCTGTGAGAAGGAAGGCGGAGGTTGACGTAAGGTTGGATTTAGAAAAGGAGTTTAGAAGTGCTAGCTTCGCAGCACAGGCTTTCAGCACTGGTTGGTTGACGCAGAGTCCCGCGAAGGAGTAGAAATAACGTAGAAAGGATATGTCGAAAAAGATATTGATAGTCGACGACTCGGAGAGCATACGTGAGGTGGTGAGCTTACACCTGGAGAATGAGGGATTTGACGTGCTGGTTGCGAGCGATGGGACAGATGCGTTGACAATGCTCGATGGGCAGCCGATAGATTTGATAATAACCGATCTTCATATGCCCGAGATGGATGGGATAACGTTGATAAAAGCATGTGCGTAAGATGGATGCGTACCACGGATTCCGATACTATTTTTAACGACAAGAGTCGCAAACGAGCAAGAAGTTAGAGGCAGAAGGAAGCTGGGTGCAGCGGGTTGGATTATAAAAGCCATCAGCCGGCAAAGCTCATAGCAGCTCTAAATAAAGTGCTGCGATAATGGATGCGATGGATAATTTTTGGGCGGAAATTCGTAGAAGGGCTTGACCCTAATAGAATAATTTGGAGGCTGCAGTACTAGAGCTGGAGGATAAACGTACCACCGATTCGGTATAGTTCAACGTGTGTTTCGCATCATGCATGCGCTGAGAGAACAGCAGCATGTTTGAGGTTTACAGATGAATCGTTTTACGCACCAGATGGAGACGATTTACGATAGGATCGCAGCAATGAACGAGAGGTGGATAGCACGGTGCTCGATTTGACGTTGCGTTCGGTGGATCAAATCTGCGTATCGTTGCTCACGGAATCAGGTAAAGGAGGCGCGGAGGTGATGGAGGAGCAGGAGGAATTGAGTGCTGTGTGAGTGTCAGACATCATCGAGGGGCGTGCGACGGTGCTAGAGGTCGACTGGATTCAAAGGTCTGATGGTGCTAGCGCAGAGCGATCCCAAGCCATGCGTGTCAGTTTCCACGGAGTAGGTTGCGGAGGCACGTACGCAACGTACTATGTACGCTATGCCTGTCAGCGATATTTTTGGTAATGGGACTAATCGCTATACCAGATTGGATGAACGCTGCGCCTTGGTCAGGTAGCCAGTACGCACATGTATGGATAAGGTCGTCAAGCTGGAGCAGATGGATCCCTCATTCTGCTACACGGCAGGAGGTTATCATTGCGACGCAGAAGAGGGCAGAATGCGATAGACGATGTTTTCATTTTTGTCGGGACTCAGTTTAGAGTGCAGCAGCTGTCGGCTGGCAATCTGCTCACGAATCAAAGATTTTGTGAGTTCAGTTCCGCTTGACTGTGGAGAGAGGTCGGAGAAGCCTGTGGGGAGTGAGGAGATTAGGAAAAAGGATTCTATGCAGCTGAGTGGAACAGAGGTGGCGAGTCAAAGCAGAGACGGCGTTCGGCGGCGAAAGACATGTCAATTTCATCGGGTGCGGGTGGCATCGGGAAAAGCGATGAGCTGATGAATTTGGTGTCGGGAGCTCGTGACGACGCAAGCGCTGACTAACGCTTTCGGAGGGTCAATATCTTAAAAGTACTGACGGTGATTGCGGAGAATGTGCAGAGTTAAGCCGCCAGCTTCGTGATATTGCTTTCAGCATCGTGCTGATTCAATAGAGACTCTTATCACGCGGTTTCATCGTTTGGTACGGCGATCTTTCGAGGTCTGAAAATAAGGATGTGCGTTTTGTTACAGGGTACGGATACGGAGATGGATAAGACCATTATCGAGGGTCTGTCGGATCCGTTGATGCATATTCTCGCAACAGTTTGGATAAATGGTATTGAGGATGCGGAGGCGCCGTATTCGTGCAGGGAAACCCGCGCAGGGGACGTCCTTTGCAGTCGTTCTATTCGAGGATAGTGTGATGATTCAGGTTTTCGGATGATGGGGCGAGGGATGGATCCTGGGTAATTCAGGCAAGCGGTGGAGCGAGTTGATCGGCAGATGGGAAGCTATCGAGCGAGGATTACACGGATTAGTGTTTTGCCGGGTTTCAGCACATCGAAGGTGGTGACAGAGGTGTCAGGTCGAGGCGTGGGAATGGATGTGGTGAGCAGCCAAGATTATGGAACTGCGCGGTGAAATTGGAGGTGGATTCTGAGATGAGCGTAGGGACGACGATTACAATAAAGTTACACGTTGACGCTATCTATTATTGATGGGTTACTTGTACGAGTCGCACGGGACGAACTACGTAATTCCCTTGTCGTCGGTCGACAAGATATATGCAGTTCAGCATGAGAAGGTGGTGGATCAGGTTTAACGATGTGGTTGTTCTTGATGGGCGTCAGGTTGTTCTTAATCTTAGGAAAGAGTTTAGCCTGCCGGAGTTTTCCAGATAAGATGGAACAGGTGATAGTCGTAAATTATGAGGAGCGAAAGGTGGGGTTTGTGGTGGATTTAGTGGTGAGGTGAGTATCAGGCGGTGCTGAAGCCTCTTGGGCGTCATTACAGAAATAAGGATATGATATCGGGTGCGACGATTTTTGGGTGATGGTACGGTGGCGCTGGTGATGGATACTAACAGAATAATCAGTGGATTCTCTAAGCAGGGGAGATTTGCTGCAGCCGGAGGGCGCAGCCTGAGTTGAGTAAAAATTAATAAGTTAAGGAGGCAAAAACAATGAGTAGCGGAAGAGGTGAAGATAAACTCGCATCTTACGTTCAAGCTGGGAGAGGAAGAGTTTGCGGCACATGTGGGTAAAGTGCTGAATATATTAGAGATGACTAGATTACGGAGGTTCAGAAGTCGCCGGATTACATGAAGGGGTGATTAATTTGCGTGGTCAATGCACTTCCTGTGATAGATACTCGAATTAAGTTTGGTATGACCCCGACTGAATACACGCCGAGACTCGTGCATCGTGGTGATGGATATTGACATGGATGGTGATTCGATTCATGTGGGAGGTGCTTTGTTGATTCTGTGCAGAGCTGTACTTGAAATCGAAGATACACAGATTTTGCCGCCTCCTCGATGAGTATAAATACCGTTCTGAATTCATTGAGGTGTAGCGAAACATTAACGATAGCTTTATCATGATTTTTGAACATGGATGAGGTGTTTAGTAGCGGGAAGTACATGATATGCACGATAAGGCGGCAGAGAATCAGAATTTGGTGCAGGAGCGAGGTTGATGGTTTGACAAACTAAGCGCGAGTTGGGTGAAAGCGGAGGAAGTCTAAGGCAAAGCCGGAATTTGTATGTCCTGACGGTCAGGGTGGGAGATTCGCTGTTCTCTTCATTGCATTCGAGCTATAGGGGAGCAGCTGAGCGAGGCAGGATTTTGACAGGTTGAGTAAGTTTATCTACTCGGTTTGCGGGAATAAAGCTTCCCGCCTGTGAAGCGCATCATGCTTCAAAGTCGTTTTACAGAAACGGTTGCGGGCTTTAGATATCCCGGATTTTAAAACTTATACTGATTATGTCACTAGCTGCTGGGACAGCAAGAGAGCTGGTCCATATGCTAGATGTGGTTAGTACGAATAAGACGGTTTCTTCAGGGAGTAGGTTCACTTTGACTATCTTCGCGGTGGTGCTACCCGGATTTTCGTGTCGGAGGGCAAACGGCGCATGCTAAAGATATGGAGTGCGGGATGTTCTAGCGGAGAAGAGCCGTACACCATTGCAATAGTGGTAAAGAATTTTTAGAGCAGCATCCAGGATACGACTTTTCGATGTTGGGGACGGATATTAGTACTCAGATACTATCGGTTGCAGTGAATGCTAGTGTACAAGGGAAGGCGTGTGCGAGATATTCCTCTCGAACTCAAGCGGAAATATACGGATGAGGATCGTGAAAAGGCGACAGTTAGGGTCGTGCCCGGAGTTGCGTCGGAAGTGTACGTTTATGCGAGTGGAACTTTATGGATGAGAACTACCGTGTGCCGGACGTATACGATGTTGTGTTTGTCGGAATGTGTTGATATATTTTGATCGTAAGACGCAGGAAGAGGTAATGAAAGCTTTGTGGACGACTTAAGGCGGGAGGGAAATTTCTTCTTGGGTCACTCGAGTCGGTGATGAACATGGATTTTACCACTTCTGACAGCTTAGACCTACGATATTTGTAAAGGAATGAGAAAAATGGGCGCGAAAAGAAGATAAGGGCGCAGGGTTGAGTGCGAGGCCGAGGCTGCGGTGAAGAGGTTGGAGAATGTATCGGATGTGATGCTGATGAGACGGGAGGTTGAGTCGTCGGGTGCATGTCAACTCCCAGCTGCTCGAGGAGGTCCGATGCGATGAATACGGAGCTTCTGGAGGTGAATAAGAAGCTAGAAGGTCGGAGGCTACTGAAAAGCCACTTTATTAGTAATATTACGAGATGAAATAATAAATCCTTCACGTCGATACTTGGGAGCTCTCGCGCGCGATTTTGACGGTTGATAAGGAGGCGTGGAAAAAGTTATTTCGATGGTAGCGTTGATACATACCGAGGCGTTCAGCTCGACTTTTCAATTTCGAAATATCTTTTTGCTGCACAGCTGAGGCGGGACAGTGCCACCGGAGACTTTGAGGGTGGATGATACAGACTGTGGTAGACACGGTGATAGACAGTTTTAAATTTGAATTGCAGAAGCGAAAGATTCATATAGATGTAAAGGATTCATTGCCTAATGCGGGTTCTGAGGTACCTCTTTTCCGAGCGATGCATCGTTCATTAAGCTGGTTCTTGCGAGATCTGCTTAATAATGCAGTGAACTTTACGCTGGAGGAGATAAAATAGAGGTGCGTTTGGGGCTGGACGCTGCGAAGCGTTTGGTGATAGAGTACAGGACTGGGGATAGGGATAGCGGATGAATGCAAGACTCATGTCTTCGTCGATTTCGCGTGAGGAATTCATCGATAAATTCCTCGAATAGGGGGCATGGGTTAGGATTATCCTGTGCAAGGCTCTGGTGGATATAGCTGGATGGAGAGTTGTCCTTTGAGAGTACGCTGGGTCTCTGGGTCGACATTTAGAATATGCAATTTTCGAGTCGGCGGAGCGTCCGAGGGAGGTGATGTTGAGTGCCAAACGGATATTTTTGATGACGGGAGCGGCGGAGACGTTCTAGCATAGCATGGAAGAGCAGGGGTGCATATTTTTCTTTATCCAGCTCTCTCTGTATGCAGATGAGGGTGTCGTGACGAGTGTCGACGATTTTGGGTTCGTGCGTGGCAGTGTGTCTATTCGATAAGCGTTTGCAGATGGGCCCGATATAAACCATTACATGCTGCCCCTGTGGAATGGACAGGGATCGGCGAGTCCTAGTATGGGAGCATTGCGATAGAGAAACTTATTGAGAAGTTGCAGACGCACGGTTCGCAGCCAGAGAATTTGGTTGCGAAGGTTTTTGGCGGTGGAGAGTGATAGAGACAGGAGCGCATTTCCAGCATAGGCGAGCGGAACATAGAGGTGGCGATGACGATGCTTCAAGGGCGGCATTACGGTGGTCGCAAGAGCGTAGGGGGGAAACTGGGACGAAGTGGGAGTTTGATGACGGATGCTGGAGTTGTTCGTCAGAGGTATATTCAAAGAGTCAATTACGCAGTGTATCTGCGCGGATGTGAGGTGTAAAAGATGAAAAGCAGATAGCGATGTGCGATGGGAGAAAGTATCGTGTGTTGATTGTAGATGATTTCCGCGGTAGTACGTCAAAGTCTGAGGTGAGATAGCATCGGACGCGGCTTGAGGGTGATGGCTACGGCTGCCGATCCAGTTCTTTGCGGCGCAGAAGATAGCTGGAGGAGGTGTGGACGTGGTCGCTCGATGTTGAGATGCGCGAATGGACGGATTGACGTTCTTGAAAAGATTATGCCAGCATCCGATTCCGGTGGTGATTATTTCGAGTTTGACGGAACGGTGTACGCAAACAGGGATACGTGCGTTGGGCTGGGCTGCTGGAATAATCACCAGGCCCAGATAGGATCGGCGGCGTTTATCGAAGATAAGCGGATTAAGATATGCGATGCGATAAAGGCTGCTGCAATAGTCGTGTGAGTCGGCATCGGCTGATGGAGCTGAAGCCGGTGGATCGAAGTACTGGCGGATGTGGTTATCCTGCGTCGACGAATTATAGCATGATAGAGACGACCGATATGGTGGTGGCGGTCGGTACGCGTCTACAGGTACGGAAGCAGTAACGACATTTTTGAAGTCCATGCCGATTGATTGCCCGGGCATTGTGATTGTGCAGCATATGCCAGAAAAATTTACCACCTCGTTCGCGAATAGATTGAATGATATTTGCGCAATAAGTGTAAGGGAGGCAGAAAAATAATGATTCTGTGCTCGCGCGGACATGCGTTGATAGCCCCAGTTCCATATGTTACTGAAACGTAGCGAGGGCGCGCTACTATGTGAGAGATACGTGAGGACAGTTGGTCAGTCAGACATCGCCCCTCAGTCGATGTGCTTTTCCGCAGCACCGCGCGCTACGCTGGGGCGAATGCGGTAGGGATTATTATGGCATGGGGGTGATGGGTCGGGTCTGTTGGAGATGAAGCAGGCTGGGGCAAAACGATAGCTCAGGATGAAAGTAGCTGCGTAGTGTTTGCGTATGCCGAAGAGGCGATAAGGCTGGGGCTGCCGGATTTCGTTGTACCGCTTGACCAAATAGCTGACGAAACGTCTAAGACTTGTGAAAGCGAAATGGGTAAGGTGAGCGTTGTGAGATAGAGGAGATTGGAAAGGCGTGGCGCGCTGAAAGATTTATTCTTTCAGGAGGGGTTGCCAGCGGCAGGAGTGATGCGAATGACTGGGTACGGTGATTGGGTGTAGCGGTGTGCCTATCGTGTGGTTTTATGTTTCTTGACTACTCTGTTACGCGTGTAAACCTTTCTGTTCGCAGTTGTATTTTTGATTGTATTTAGCTGGTTGCTCTTGTCGGAGAATGGAGTGTTTTGCGCGTTACGTGCGTTGGATAGTGCTACGTATGTTTGATACTTTGGCGTCTGCGTTAAATACCTTTTCCTACCTTGTAGCGGCAAGTTTGCGAGTAGTATTGTGGGTTACGTGGATAGATGGATAGTGAGAAATGTTTTTGTGCGGTTGTGGGAAGAGTGTAGGGAAGTGAGGAGTTAGAAGGGAAGTACGTAGAAGCGGGTTGAACGTTTGTGTTTTGCGGTCGAGAAAAAGGCGATAAGGGTGAAAAAGAATTTGATGTAATTGTAGTAGGAGGCGGAGCAGCGGAGGCTTAGGGTGGGCGTGATTGCGCTTACGTGGGATGCAGGTTGCGCTTGTGGAAAGGAGATTTGTAACGGGTACTCTGGTCGGAATCATGGGTTGTTGCATGAGCGGGGCAAGATGACGCAGTGACGGATCAGTGAGTCTGCTGAGGGTGTATTACGGAAAATATGATCGCCACGTCGTGTTGCGCGTCACTGCGTTGAGCCGACTGGTGGACTTTTTCGTAACGCTTCCCGAAGATGATTTGGATTACCAGAAGCGGTTTCATTGGCGGTGTCGTACTGCTGGGATCAGGCGGAAGAGCTCGATCCGAACAGAGGCGAGGAGAATGGAGTCTGCGATACCACCTGTAATAGGGGCAGTGCGTGTACCAGATGGGTCTATAGATCCAGTTCCGTCTTACGTTGGCGAATGCGTTTGGATGCTGAGCGACATGGTGCTCATCTATGCCGTTACCACGAAGTAACCTGCGGTTTGTTACGAGGTGCGAGGCATAGAGGGGTGGAGATGGAATCGAGCATGGTGCTGAGCGTGTGAGGCTGTATGCCTGCATTGACGATTAAATGCGTGCGAGGGATATGGGGAAGTGGATTTTTACAAAAAGGTGGGAATCGAGCTTCGCATGTTTGCGGCGAAGGGGCTTTTGCTGGTCTTTTGAACATAGGGTTAGCCAGATGGTGGTAAATCGGTGCAGGAAGCCAGCGGATGCAGATATTCTCGTTCGGGTGATACCGCTAGTATCTTGGGAACCACTTCCGTGAAGATTCCTCTTGAGTCTGTCGATGAGCCGAGGTGACCGCGGAAGAGGTGGATTTGCTTTTAAGCGAGGGAGGGGCGATGATACCGAGTCTTCTGACTCGCGAATTATGAGGGCTTACGCTGGGGTACGTCCGCTGGTTGCAGCGGATGGGGATCGTCAGGTCGCTCTTTAAGTGGAGGTGGTGCTATTGATCGTGCCCAGGCGCGATGGATTGGAGGGATTTGTACACGATTACTGGGGAAAGTTGATTACCCTATCGGTTGATGGCTGAAAAAGCGGCTGATTTTTGCAGCGCAGAAATTGGGCGTATCTAGGGCGTGCGAAACTTCCATTCGTCCCTCCCAGGGTCGGAGCAGCTGAGAAGATGGGAGATACTCGTACGGCTGGGCAGCGTAAGTTCCATTTCTTTCTCGAGGCTGCAGGTTCAGGATAGACTCGGAACGCTTGCGGAGGGTGTCTTGCTTGCGTCGAAAGCGAAGATCAGCTCTTTGGTGTGCGAGTGTGAGAAGTGACAGTGGGGAAGTTTAAAAATGCTTTTCAAACGTTGCATGTGGCGACTTTCGATGATTTACGGCGACGTACTCATATGGCGTGTGAGATCATGTCAGAGTATGCTTTGTAGCTGTCGCGTGTGGGGAGCTGGCGGTGCGCAATTTCGATGGAGATAGGGATGTTGTGTCGGGCTGCGCCGGTGGTTGTCCGAACGTTGGCGCGGCGTGCGGTATATTGCTTCGGAATGAAGGACGCTACGCGAAGTGGAACTGACGCAATGGCTGTATAAGGAGGTGTTAGGAATACAGAAAGGGGTGCATGATGAGGTTTGATACTGTTATCATTGGAGGCGGTCTGTCCGGGCAGTGTGCGGATTGCAGTTGCAACGGTCGGGTCAGCGTACAGCGGTGGTTTCGGAGGGGCTGCAGTGCGTTGGGCTTGATGTCAGGCGCATTCGGGCTGTTAGGGCGTATAGAGGGAAAGAGGTTAGCAATCCAATACAGGAGGTGGAGTTGCTATCTGAGGCGCCTACCGTCGCATTGGAGGAGCGATAGTGATTATGCTAATGCTGCAGAAAGAGCTTTTTGGAATCAATCGGCATTGGCATGTATAGATTGCACCAAAAATCATTATCGGCTTTTCACTTGGTGGGAACTCATGCCTGCATGGCTTTCGATGGAAGATTTGATTGCCAGTGGGAGGCTCGGATGATTTTAGAGAGAAGAGGGTAGGGATTATTAGCTTTGCGGGGTTTCTTGATTTTCCGGCAACGGTGCTAAGCCGTACGCTCCGCAAGTTAGGTGCAGAGGTTGGAGAAAATGTGCTGGAACTGCCGCGCTGATGCAGGCGCGTAGAAAGCGTTTCAGAATTTCGTTCGGTGCATGTGGCGCGTCGTTTGCTGATGAGTCGCCTTTTTGAGAGAACTCGTTCAGGCACTGGCACGAGTAGCATCGAATTCGATTTTTGCTGCTACCTGCAGTTTTTGACTCGATAAATCTGATGAGAGAACTCCGTTCGCTTTGTGAAAATCTCAATTGTAAGATAGGATGCGTAGCAACCTACCACCGAGGTGTAGCAACACGTCTTGCCTCCGCGCTTGGGCAGGCGTATGCCGAGGCAGGAGGGGTCTTTGCTTGCAAAACAATTCTGTTGAAGGAGCGAGAAATTTCCTCGAAAGAGGGTGGAGAGTGTGCGGGTGGATAACTTGGGTGCAGACTATTTGGAGGCAGGTGCTTTTGGCAGTGCTGGAGGAAAATTTACTAGGAAAGGGTTTGCAGTCCAGTAGAGAGGGATTAGTGAACGAATTTTGGGTGTGATGTGATTTGCGATAGGAGCAGGGGAAGAGTGGTTAGGCAATGACTTTTTGATGGGCATGCGTTTTTCTGCTACGGTTGCGAACCGGAGTCGACTTCGATGCGTTGGTGGCGGGTGAAGAGATGCAAAAACCTTTATGTTGTCGGCTCTCTTTTTAGGGAGGATGCGATTCGCTGGCAGAGGGAAGTGGTGGTGGAGTAGCGTTGTTAACAGCGTTGCAGTGGCGGATGCGATCGTGAAAGGGTGAGAAATGGAATCCGGACGTGAGTTTAATCGTGGAGTCGCATAAAGTGGGCTACAATGTGTACCGTTGTGTGTCCTGTCTCAGGAGTGTCAACGCTGTATCAGGGCCGAAGCAATCTGGACCAGACCAGTCGCGTTGGCGACGTAAGGGAAAAAGCCTTTATGAGGCATCGATTGAGCTGCGCCTTAATTGCAAGCGCTGCGAAGTGGCCTGCCCATCGGATGTACGGATTGGGGATATTATTCAGGCATGCTGCGTGGGGGCGTGGAATTAAAGGATTTTTCACCGCGCGGCATGCTGTTAGGAAATACAGATATCGTTGGAGCGATGGCATCGTCTGTTGCGCCGTTGACGAATGCGGTGCTGCGTTTGCGTTCTGTCCGTCGGGATCTTTGGATCGACGCTTGGGGTAGATAAAGATGAGAGTTTTCCTGAAGTATCTCGAAACGACCTTTACGTTAGTTCAACCGGGAGATGAAAGAAAAGCAGACGCAGTACGAACGATCTGTGGCATTCTTCCATGGTTGCTATGTGAATTGGAATTACCCCAAGCTGGGAGAAGACGTTGTGACGAGTGCTAAATGCGTTGGGTTTCGGAGTAAAGCTGTTAGAGGGTGAACGTTGCTGCGGCGTGGCGTTGATTTCTAACGGATTTAAGAAACAGGCGGAACGGCAAGGGATTTCTAATTTGCGTTCTATGCGAAGGCATTGGATGGCAGGGGTGGAAAAAGGTAGTCGGAGCGTCTACGACGTGTGTATTTACGTTGCGAGAAGAGTATCCCATTTGTTAGATTTGGAGAATGACGATATGCGGGATAGCGTGGATCTGATTTCGCGTTTTGTGGTGCAACTATGAATAGTGGGGAAAGCATTTGATTTTTAAATCGCAACCGCACCGTATGCGGATTGCATACCACGCTCCGTGCCATTTATTGCGCATGGATGGGAGACGTCATACGGTGTCTTTGCTGCGGATGATGCCAATTGAGTTGACGTTGTTGAAGTCTAACGCGGTATAGGCGAACGTATGGTTTTAAAAAGGAATTATCGCCATCTCGCAGCAAATAGGCGCGCCTCTTTTGCGCAGATTAAGGAGTTGGGATCCGAATTTGTAGCTACGGACTGTGCAGAGACTTGTAAGTGGCAGATTGAAATGTCGGTGAAGGTTAAGGTGCAGCATCCGATATCCTTACTTGCGCAGATGCTTGATATATCAGCATGAGCAGGCCAATAGAACGAGATAGGTTTAGTAAATAGCAGTTGGATATAACGTTAATAAAATAGGGAACATGATGAATTTTCTTAACCCTCCTGCGTTTAAACCCGGAGCGTCCGACTCAGGGTGGCTAAAGCGCATAGCGCCACTGCTGGCAGGTGTTTATCGGTATCTTTATTGATACGCGGGCACTATATTGTGCGCAAGAACTTTCGATACTCATTCCTCGCTTGCGCACTTGTGCCTTCGAGAAAGGAGATTTAGCATCGCATTGGCGATGAATGCGGTTACTTGCGCGCTATCGAAATTTTTTAATGGAGCGTCAACCGGAAAGCAATGCGAGAATCTTTTACTCATTAGGGTTGGTACTGCATCGTTGACGATGCTTTATGACTGCTCCCTCACATGGAGCGAGAAATCGTACGGCGGTCATGTTTCGTTTTCGTATTAAATTTTCTGGTGGGTTGGTTTAACGGTATGGGACATTGGGCTCGTGACGACGCATTGGTTTCCGTAAATGAACGGCAAGACGGTGATGTCGTACCCGGAACTGCGCGATAATGCGGGTGTTTTGTGGCGACTCGCGCCGCTATACGGCAGCGTGGTTTGGCAGTTGGTTTTACGGTACGCACACTGAGACCTATTTTCAGATAGGTACGTATGCCCCTGCCAGCTGTGGTGGGATTGCTCATTGCGTTGTAGCCCATTCATTTATAGCCGTGATACCCCGCAATCTGACTCCGCTCCATAGAGAAGTATCGGAATGGCTAATCGAGAACCACAGCGAATCGCAGGAGCTGGGTGCTATCTACTAAAGAGATTTTCTAAACTATGTATTTAACAACCGTGAGTGTTCGTACATCGCCATGCATGAATGCCTCAGTTTACATGGTGCGTTACGGTTGTCTCTGATTGTACACATGTACCTGAAGAGGCCTAGAGTAAGACATAAAGCAAAGCGCATTATGTATATTTATGTATAGACGCATTCCCGGTACAATCGTATGTGGTATTATTAGTGACAAGGGTGTTTATGACAGGAGCGATGACGACGATCATCTTTGATGGCATTGGTCGCGCTTGTTCATCCTACTATGACTGGCAGTTTTTCTGATCAATTGCGTGGATTGTTACCCTCTCATTAATAATGCCATTGGATTCTTTATATATGAGTCCGTGATGTTGATTGGCGTGCATGCGCTCGATCCGCGCCAAAAATGCGGCGAGACGGCGGCAGGGTCAACGGTCGATACTTTTTGGAACGGCGTTACTGCAACGTGTTGATTGGTTATGTGGCGGAAAATGCGGGGTGGATTGACATTCATTTTGCTGCCTCGGGCCGCGCATTGTCTATATTGCTTAGATGGCGTTGACTGTCTGAGCGAGCGAGTGGGATGTAAAAAGAAATCGGGTTGAGGTTAAAAATTAAATTTTTATCGTATGAAAAGAAATGTGTTGGTGTTCGCCCTTTTTGCTGTACTTGTTGTTATGGCATCATGTAAAGACGAAGGGTATCGCGATTTTGAAAGGCAGGCAAGACAGGTTGATGTGGCGAGGCTTTTCTGAAGACTATACGAGAAAGTACGTGATTACGTCCCGCCTTTTGCAGTGATGGCGCACCGTGGCTCAAACGTACTGACCCAGAAGAAACTGAAATCGCCTCATCGCCGCCTCGCAATATGGGTGCTGATTACCTGGAGGCAGACGGTGCGACGTAGGATGGCGTTATTCTCGCAAACCACGATGACAACCTCCGGCGCACCTCAAACATCGAGTTGCTGTATGGGGAGACGATACCAGCGAGCAGGCTTGCCTTTTATAAAGCGCATGGGCTGTCTGAGGACGAGGCTAAGAAACAGTTAGAAGAGGATCGAAAGACCTTTGAACCTCTACTATACGAAATCGTACTTACGATGAGCTCGCTGAAAGCTCGATGCGAGGTGCATGGTTTAGAGAGACAAAGGCGCAGCTTGTGGAGATCTACAGGTGCACTTTTAGTTTGCAGAACATATCTACGCCTCGATGATCTCAATCAAGATTGCGCAGGAAAGAAGTTGGAAACGCAACGCTGCACGAGAGAGAATACACACTCTGGAACCTCGGATCCGAGCGAAACCTATGGATCGCCTAACGTATCATTTTCGAATACGAGGATGATGATAAGGACGCAGGGCATATATTTGAGATTACATTGAGTTCAAAGAGTCGTGGGATTTGAACTTAGCGATTTTTGAGGAAAGGGTATACAACGAGTTAAAGCGTCTGGACTGGAATATTATAGAGAAGCCCAGCGGCAGGAGGAAACCCTTCTATAAGGGGTGGTAAGGTGAACGTGGAATACCAACGGAAGGGTAATCTCCAAACTTCTCGTTAGAAAAGTCGGTATGCCATGATAAATTCCAAGGGAAAGATTCCGATGTGTTTTCTGCTGTGGAAGTGTGATCGCGCAACGGATATAAAAGAAGGTTACTCCGAAGGGTACGCTTCTATTCGTGAATTTAGGTGTTGTGCAAAGTCATAGCATCATGCCTCAAGTATCTGCGGGCGCCCAATAACTATGACGATCGGATGAACCCTGATACTCTAATCATTACAAAAGGGCTGGAATGCTGAATCATCCCTACTCCTTTGATAGCTACGACCAGATAGGGCTAAAAGTATTTTGGTAAATATAATTTTGGCTATAAAACAGAGGACGATGACTGTTTACATGGGGTGCGCTGACGGCGTGTTCACTAACCGCACTGAGATCTCGCCCAGTATACGATCGACAATGGATTCCTGAGCTGCAGGGAGGCTGCGCAGACGGTGCTCGATCCGTATTGAGGTTCTCAAGGATCTTGGGAATTAGGCAGCAGCTCGAAAAATGATGTTGAAAGAAAACAAAGAGGAAAGAAAGTGAATACGATACGATTAAAAGGGGTGTTATTAGCAGCGGGGTCGTTGCTCCTCTCGTTAAATTCTTTTGCGCAGGAGGATACCGCGGGCGCGCTCCGTGTGAGCGTCCCGGTCGCCGAGCGTCAGCCAGAGGCGACTGTGGGTGCGCGGGCGATGTTTGATGCTGCGTACTACTACAATCCGGCTACACGGCGCTTTAAAACCTTTATTTCCGTATTGCCGATGCGCGAATTCACGCTTCGTTGAGCTATAGTGGATGGCAGCTTTACGCGGATTTCGATTTTTCTAAGGGAAACTTCTCGCAGAAGAATCTATTTTTGCAGTATACATTACCCGCCCGCATTGCGAGCCACATTGTTTGGGGTGGGTTATTACGCTAAATCCGGCTTCCATGGCGGCGAATGCCGCACGGCAGCTATTATTTCTTTCACGTCCTGCGCATGGTGCTGGCAAGAAATGCAAAGTGAGCTGGGAGCCTCGCATTACGCGTATAACGATTATTTCTTCGCCAATCAGGAGTATTCAAATGAATTTTTATGATAGCAAGATGGAGGGGTTTCAGAATCTCTGCGCTCGGAGGACGTTGGCTTTTCCGTTTGAAACCTTGACGGCGATTCATGGTTGCACGCGGGTGCTATGTTCCGGTATGAGAATTTTTGGGAGGAGAGGTCGCGACGGTCAGCTTAAGCCATCCTTGGCGCTGGCGGGGTCTCTTGAAACTTACGCTGACAAGGGAGCCAGTTCGTTAGTAGCCACACTACCATGGGTGAAGCATACGTCTGATGCGCTGATTTTCGTACGTAAGCCCAAAATGTCTTTGTGCAAGCGAGTATTTGTACAAATACGTAGCGAAAGCGAGGATGGGAAAAAGTTATTGGAGAGCCAATTGGGGTAAGTAGTCGTGGGCTACGGTTGAGTCTATTGAGAAGGGACTCCCATTGCGCGCAAATGCTTTCCACGGGATACCGAGCTAGGATATAAGATTTTTGGTTCAGATTACACCTATAGCAAATCGGCGGCGGTGCTGGTGAAACTGGTGTGGTGCTGCTTATATGAGCGCGCTATTCTACTTAGGTCTTAATGACCTCGCGCTCGGAGAAACCTTCTTAGTGGGCTCGTGGCAGTATTACCCGAAGACGGGTATTGGGATTATCCTGCGGAGTCAACGAGCGTGAGCGGAGGCAATTTGCACAACGCCACGTTGGGAGTTAACTATTCGGTCAATAGCTACGTCCAATTTATGGCGAGCTATACCTAGCTTCACTTAAGAATGATTTCTTTCCGCAGGATGTTTAATCCATGGTTTCCAGCTGCGGGCGCAGTTCCAGATCTGGTGCCGCTGAGATGAATGTAGGCTGCTGGTTAAACGCAGCCTATTTTTACTTGCGTAGGTCAAGAGAAACCACGGCATACCAATCTGTTCGTTGAAGCCTCAGATGGAGCATTCTGCTGCCGTTATACTGCTTTCAGTACCTCGCTTTTTGTAGAAAGGATTCGGACGGATACAGGCTTTAACTGTATACGTAGCGTAGTCGTAGCAAAGAAATTTTGCATACCTTTGCGAGGGAGGTAGGCGGTTTTACTGCGGATTACTAATTTAAATTGTAATTATGTCGTATCTATTCACATCGAAAGCGTTTCGGAAGGTCATCCCGATGGGCAATTGCGGATCAAATATCTGATGCCCCTGCTGGATGAATTTTACGCCGCGACCCCAAGTCGAAGGTTGCGTAGGGACGCAGTGACCACCGGGTTAGTGGTCCAAGCGGAGAGATAAGGACTGAGGGCTGCGCGGATGTGCAGCATGTTGCGAGGATGTGGTCAATAGGTTGGGCCACAGCAAGGCTGAGTATATGTTTGATGGTGGTAGCTGTGGGATTCTTTCTGCCATTGAGGAGCAATCGGATATCTTTCGCGGGGTTGCTAGAGAGACGCCTGCTGAGCAGGGGCTGGCGATCAGGGAATGATGTTTGGCTACGCGGCGCGGGAGACGCACGACTATATGCCGCTCGCTGATTGAATCACATCACGATGATGGAGCTATCGAAAATCCGCAAGGAGGGAAGGTTTATGCAGTACCTGTCCCGATGCGAAGAGCCAATTTTACGCTGAATACGAAGATCGTGGCGTAGCGCAAAAGGGTTCATACCATCGTTGTTTTCACGCAGCATGATGAATTTGCCAGCGACGATGAGCAAATGCAAAGAACGATTAAAGAGGACGGATTTTGCTCCCGCGCTCAAGTCGCGCCTAACGCCGGAAGAGGCGGAACTATTCATAAAGACTATAGCTTTTTGTAAACTTACGGGAAGTTCGTTATGATACCGCGGTGATTTTACGGGTTAATCTGTACGACGATCATTGCTGATACCTATGGAGCGCGCGCGGCGCATGGGGGAGGAGCGTCTCCCGGCAAGGATGCGTCGAGGTGGATAGGGTGCTTGCTACGCTGCGCGCCATACATCTCAAAAATCTTGTGGCGGCAGGGGTCCTGCTGATGAGGCAGAGGTCGAAGTACTACGCGATAGGGGTGGCTGAGCCGGTGAGTTTGAATGTCAGTACGCACGGTACGTGCGCGGTGGCTTTGACTGATGGGGAAATTGCTAGGCGCCGTTAGAACTTTTTCGATATGCGCCCGCGGCTGTTGATGAGCGTTTTGGGATGCTCTACCCAATTTATTTCCCGACTGCTGCGTACGGACATTTTCGGACGCGACTCTATAGAGACGTTGTTAAGCCGCTTTATGGTGGGAGGAGACGGAAAAAGAAGTCGATTTCTTCCGCTCAGAGAAGTTAGACTACGTGAGACGGGTGCAGCAGTATCTTTGTTTGTGGGGAGGGTCATCTAGCGTATCTTGGTGATTGAGAAGGAAAATTGGCGCCTGCGAGAGGAACGAGTGTTGGAGCGTCAGAAAATGATTTAGTATGAGTAGTAAAGTTAAGGTTTGCTACAATCGGAAATCGGCAAGCTGCGAGGGGTGACGGTGCACGGGGTTGAGGTGGAGTGGATGAATCCCACCAATGCGCACAGGCTGTAGCAGCGACATCCTGAGCAAGGAGATAGTGCAGCAGGATCACAGCTACAAGGGTACGATAGAAAAGGTAGCTAGGGTTTACGAGGTCGAGCAGCTTGCTGCAGGGCTTTTTAACCAAGGTAGAGGCAAGGAGTGCCGTGCTCAGACGCGCTTTTGCCCGCATCGTATCGGTCTGCATGAAGAGCTACTGGGGAGCAGCCCGCGCGCTTTCACGAAAACTGTTGATAGAGGAGTGCTGCCGCGCGCCACGCTTACTGACTACCTGGGAAGAGCGATACGCGATCCCACCGCTGTACAATCTATTTTTCACGCGGATGCGTCCATGTCAATTTTTCAGCCACGTCTCTGTTTAGCGATGGCAAGCCCAGTGCGCTTCGGGGAAATTGCAACAAGTCGATCTTCGAGCATTCTGATAGCGCAGGGGCTGGTGCCTGATCCGGGGCGGCCCGCTGGCGGGGCAACATGTATTGAGGCGATAGCGCGTGGTTCGCGGCGATGCGCCAGCGATAGGGCAGGGGGTGAAGTACCTGAGGGTCGATTTTCTATTGAAGAGCTGATCCGCTTGGGGTTAGACAGACCGTTGCACGTCCTGGCGGCAGGAGCGTTGCCATGGAGCCTCGAATCGTTCATCCATCTTGACATGGTATTTACGCTTCTCGACAAGGATGCGTGCATGGTATATGCCCCGGTCATTCTTGAGTCCCCGCAGTATCGTACCTTCCATATGGAAGTCCAGGTTGGCTAGGGCGACCCGTATATGGCAGGAGAGCGATCTGGTGCGTGCGTTAAACAACCTAGGTGTTTTAGTCGCCCCAATAATTTGTAGTTGCGAAGGACGATCGCTGGACGCAGGATCGGGGCAGTGGCATGGTGGGGGCGAATTTTGTGGCATTCGACATAGTAAAGTTTGATCGAGTACGCGCGCAATGAGCGTACCCATCGAAGGGTTGTCGAGGCATGGTGTCTCAGGGCGGAGGACGCATCCTCGGAAAGGTGGTTGTGCCCATGACGTTGCGTAGTGACGTTAGTGTAGTGGTTTCCTCGCGTGGCGGAGGAGGGCGCTGCATGACGATGCCTGTGCTTCGTGATGCGGGTTGATTGGTAGCTAGAGTCACATTACAGCAGTAGAGGGAGGGAGAATGGTGAAGCTATTGGTGTACTCCGCCTCCCTTCCGTATCTTGGCGGCTGTGATTTGCATCTACATATCGACCGGTCGTCTGCGTGGCGGTTGTTTCAGGGGTGGGGATTGCGCTGCCGCCCCTGATCCTCACTTAGACGCTACGCGAGGTCAAGGTGGGAGTGGCGGAGGTGAGTCCGTGCTGCTTTGATGCCTCTGGGGAGAAGGTATGGATGTGGAGGTTTCGCTGGGCGGCTGAGGCGCATCCGGTAGCACATTAGGTGCATTGCGAAGAGGTGCTGCTCAATCCACGCCCCTGCGTAGAAAGGGCAGAGACGACGTAGTTGTGCCCTACGGTATGGATACGCGCAAATTATATCTCAGCGAGGCGGTGCGTTTACTGAGAACTTCGGTTTGAGGTGTTTGGGGTTGCTACGTGCGTTCCTTCCGTCCCCTCTTTAGCCCGGTGGACGAGCATCTGATTTTTGTCGAGCTTCGATGTGTACACTACAAAAACGCGTACCTTTACAACTACAAAAGCAAAGAGAAAGTATGACGCTTATAGCTTTGTATCTGGAATATGCGTACAATTGGCGCGCTCCTGAGGAAGTCCGCCGTTTTCGATAGTGCGTTTTGCGACATACTTTACGCGCTCTGGCTGCGCGGGCGGTGCGGCGGGACCGATGCGAAGGTAATCACTGGGCGTGATGCTCGTATCTCCGGCACGATGGTGAGTCAGTACGTTCTCTCGGCATTGCAGGGGTGCGAAATTAGCGTTTTAGATATAGGCCAGCTACTACCCCAACCGTCGAGATGGCTGTAACGCATTGGCAGGCGCAGGGCGGTATTATCATCACTGCGAGCCACAATGGGCGAGAGGAATGCGTGAAGTTGCTCAACGAGGCAGAGAATTCTATCGGCTGCCGATGGGGAATCGATTAGAGCGAGCATCGATCGAGGACTATATTTCTTCACGCCGTGATGATTGGCACTTATGCGCAGGGTGGGGTGCGCTCGAACATCATATCGAGGCGATACTAGCGCGTTCTACGAGATTGTGAGGGCTATTCGCAACGCTGTCTGGAAAAGTGGGATTCGATGCGATAAAATTCAGTGGGGGCGTTGGCGTTGCCTCGCCTTCCGAACGGCTTGAGCGTAGAGGAGGTTGAGGGTATCAACACGGCGCTTATCGGGCGATTTTGCCCACGTTCCGGTTCTTTACCCGGAGAATCTCACCGCGCACAGCGAATTGGTGGGTACAAAAGGGCTTGATGTCGGTTTTCGCGGTTGATCCCGACGATCGCTTGCGCGATCGTGAGGACGGCAGGATGTTCGGTGAGTGGTACACGCTCGTTTCGGTTGCTGATTACGTGCTATCGCGCCAGTTAGGCAATACGGTGTCGAGATCTTTCGATACCCGCGCTAGGGGATGTTTCATGTGCGTGGCGTACATGCGCCTGCTGCGGTGGGCGAGTGTGAACGTTGTGGGCGCGAATGAAGAAAACAAAGGCTATCATAGGGGAGGGCAATGGGGTAATCTACCCCGCGCTGCATTGACGGTAGGGATGCGTTGGTCGGCATTGCGCTGTTCCTTTTCGCAGATGGCGCGGACAAGAAGTCTACCGCCCTGCGGGTGCAGTACCCATCGTATTTCATCGCTGAAGAAAATTTTACCCGGCGGTATCACTCCGGATGTGCTGCTTGACAGGGTGAAGCAACTTTTGCCAATGAGCGGCTGAACACAGAGGACGGTGTGCGCATTGATATGAAGGGCGGATGGGCTACCTGCGACGTTCTAACACGGAGCCTCTGGTGAGAGTGTACGCGAGTCGGCTTCTACGGCAGGCGGACGAGCTGGCGCAGAGCGTTATCGATCAGGTGGCGGAAATGCTTTTGGTGTTTATTCGACCTTCCGCCCAGGGGATAGGCACGGCGTGCCCATGCGTTGCGGTTGGCAGGGGGTGTTGCTGTGAGTGTGGTTTGGTTTACGGGTATCGCTGCGAGTACGGTTCGTTGGCTGGATGTCGCTTGCGGAGACGGTTTTATAGGCGGTATGATAGGTAGAAAGCGCGCCGCAGTTTCTCTGGGAGAAATCGCGCGCGCCTTCTTTCGTGGGTGAAGATTACCGTCTCACATCTTCGGAACACGTCGGGTGCAGAACCTCGAGGTTTTATTGTAGACTACCATACCTGCAGCTCATCCCTCTATATTGCGACCACCGTCGGGAAGAGGTTTGCATGGTCACCTTTGCGCTGCAGGTCGCTGAAGAGCGTAACGCAGTATCTGCGCAATCTCGGCGCCGCGCTGCTGAGGGTGACATGGCGTTGGCAAATCCATAAGCCCATCAAAGTATGCACGCCGCTTCGCTGGTCATGGTGGGCGATTGCGAATGGTGTTGACGCTGCACTTGCGGTGACATAAATGTACCCAAAGCTTCTAGCGATTGACTCGAGGAGGCGCTGGCTCGCAGCATGGTCGTTGTAGCTGCACAGCGTGCGCTGCGACGCCACGTACGTGAGTGCACGACACCATCCCCACTCTTTGATGGCATCCTGCTTCCAGAGTACGGGATCTAATTCTATGGAACGATACGGCTGAGATATCAGCGTCTTACCCAAAAATCGTAATCGAGGTCATCGTGAGGGTGCGTCCGCGCCGTACGTTGAGCGACATGCCGATGGCGTGCAGGCAAAAGTCGAATGCCCGCCGAAATGCTCATCGTACTGCTGATAAGCGCGTGTTAGGTCGTCTACGCTCGTGGCATCTGCCGACACTGATAAGACCACTCTCGCCCGGGGCGTTGACTTCCATACAGTATGGAGATGGGAGTATTCGTTAACACAACTCAGCTCCTCCTCATGGGCGCGCCCGCCACTTCCACGCTATAGACTGCGGGTTGAGCGCCCGAAAATCAGCCCCTCCTTTCAACAGGTTGTATGCCATTGTTTCTATCTTTTGTTTGCTTTTCTAGTTGTTTTTAATCGGATGATCGAGCTTTCAGTGGTTCATCGGCGTTGGAGCGCGGATGCGGTGATGGATGCCCCCTGAGCATTTTAGCGATCTCTTCCTCGCCTTTCCGAGTCGGTTGGTAGGGCAATGTGCGGTGGTGCGTTCGTCGCGTGCCTTTGTACACGCGGTAGTGGTGCTGACTGCAGGAGGCGATTTGTGGGAGATGCGTAATGTCGATCACCCGCATACGCAGCGACATCTCTTCCATAATATCGCCGAGTTGGCTGCAACCACCGGAAAACTCCCGCATCCCGATCGCGAATATGATTGTTGGGAGTTGATACTGACGTCCATAATGCGTTTCAAGGAGAGCATTATACGGACATCTCACCCCTGCTTACCACTTTGACTAACGGTTGCGGAGGCTATTCCTATTCGCAGTGAACTGGAATTCTACGGCATCGCCCCCGTGCCTTCCATTCTGCTGAGAGGCTGCATCACTTCGGAAGTGCGTGAGATTCCCAGCGTGCGTAGCGTCTCTGCCACTCACGCCCAAGCGATCTTTACGCGTAGGCGTGCGTCTCTGAGTGCGTCCCTCGCTCGAGGTAGGACGAGCGCTTTCGCGCATTCCTGCTCGAGATAGCTTTGAGCGTCCCGTCGCTATCATCGATGAGTTCATGCGAACCCATCGCAGCGTAATGAGTTCTTCCACGCTCTCCGCGCGATGCTTTTTCTCCAAACGTACAGCGTGTCGAGACGTTGCCACCCGCTCCGCCTCGGAGGCTACAGTCCATATCCTCATACTTCGCGCCAGTCCTTGGCAGTGTCCGGGCGTAGTTCTGGCATTGTGGATTCAATGCAGTCCCGCCGCGCTTTCGCATCGGCCTCGCTCGCGAGCCCGCTATACTTCAGCGGCAGCGCGGAGCTGCCGGAGTGATGTTAGTCCACCGCCATCTCCTTGCAGGGCTTCGTAGCTCCGCCGCGGGCTGCTGCTAGCTCCGAGCATGCTCCAATGTCCTTTGGCGTTGCTCCAGCTCTTCCTGCTCGTCGCCTGCAGGTTTGCCGCCTGAGTTCATGGAGCTGGGTGCGCTACGTATTCACGGTCTCAGCGGCCCGGGCATAGCTCTTTAGCAGAATCAAACGCTCGTTCGCGCCACGCGCTGCACGCTTCTCTGTACGCCAGTAGCATATCTCCGTCGGCGCGGGGTGTCTAGCACATGGAGCTGAAAATCGGAGTCTGAAGTAGGAGGTTCGCGTGTGCGAATGGATGTCGAGTACGTGGATGTGAAGTCGCGAGGGTTTTTAAAGATTGCAGGAACGTCGGTAGATGAAAAGCCCTCGATTTGCTGCTGTCGGTGAGCTGTCGCGCATGCGACTGTCGCGCGGCTGGAAATCGGAGACTTTCTTCTTCGAAGAATGTCTCCAGCCCATGGAGATTATGTGAGGTCGAATTCGGCTTCAACAATGCAGCCAGCCCCTGCGATGAGCAGTGGTGTCAGGCGCGCTGCGCTTTGGATGAGCGCCGGCGCGCGAGAGAAGGGATCGATTTCGCGCGCCGGTTTCGCCCGCGATTGTGCCGGTTTCGGGAAAAGTCCATATCAAGTCGGCCCCATGAGTCAGCGTGGTTGCGTGATTGATAGGCGCAGTTGGAACATGTCGCTCACGTCATGGTATCTGCCTGACCCGCTCTAAATCATCATCTGGCTGGTGGCGACCGCTATTTCGTGGGCGCCAATCTCTAAGGAGGAGCGTTTGCGACTTTCGATTTCTCCGCGGATTGCGCTTCGGAGAAGATGTATCTCGACCGCGCTTTAACTCAGGAAGAGTTGGAGTACGCGAGCATCTCCCGTCCGGGTGCTGCCTGCTCACAGCTCTTGAAGGACGAGCACCGCGTTGAGAACTCTGCGTACGCCCCTCGTGCAGTCCCGCCGCGATAGTCCAGTCGGCGGTGTGGAGTGTAGACTCGCCCTACGCAACGTTCGGTATGTTGTCGTTTACCATGTTGTCGGCATTTAGCCAGTAACGACTTCCTCCGTTTCCTTCGTAGGCGCGCCATCTCTCTCTTCCGGCGCAATTCTGCGCGCTCTGACGATTTGTTCTGCTTTGGGTCAAAGAAAGGAGTCCTGCTGAGCGCAGCACGAGGTGTCGTGCTCATACCCTATGATGATGCGCGCGTAGAGATGCGAGGGATGGAAGGTAGGGTTGCTTGGTGGTCGAGTTCGCTGAATTCTGGCTTTGACCTTCTATGTATTTGAACCGTAGGTTCTCAATCGAGAAAGCTTTAGGATGGAGTGTGCTGTAGGTGGTGCCAAACCGCGCGCGGGATTGCACCGTGAGTTGGGCTGCTATGCTCATCCGGTCCGAAGGCGCTCCGTGAGCGTTAGCATTACCGTGCACTCCGATCCGTTCGTCCGTTGCGAATGTGTGTGTCCACGCTGCATAGCTGTTCATGAATTCGTAGAGCTGCGCTGCATCTCTTCGAAGACGCTGCGGTTCGTCTCATGAATGGGGAGTTGACCCTATGGGAGGCAATTCAGCTCCTGTGCAGAAGCAGGAGGGCCGTAGTGCCAGAAAAATGCACAGGAAGAGCGCCACGTACGCTGCTGCCCACCCGAATATTTTGCGGGCTGCGCATGGCTGTCGGTCGCTTCGTATGGGTTGCCGTAAATCGCGATGTCGCGAGGGTGGCCAATATTCGCGATTTCTTTTCTCGTAGAGCCGTGGGACTGTTTTGGCGACGGGGGAATCGCATGTGTGAGGGTATGACCACGGACTTTTATCGTGAAGTGCCGCTATTTCGCCCCATGGCTTTACGGCATGGGTCGTAGACAGATCTGAGCATCAAGAGTCTGGATTTCCAGAGAAATCCAACTTTTGATCTGCGATACGCTCTTTGGGGGCACGTGAAGTACGCTGGAGGAGAAACGAACTTTTAAAAAGTCATTATATTTGGCGGGAAATTTGAATAAGGAGACGTTAGGTATGGCGAAGCGTGCTGTGGTCGCATTGGAGGCAATGCGCTGCGGATGACAGAAGGGACAGTTGAGGAGCAGCTAGCACTATTGAGGAAACGCTGAGAATGTATCCGCCAGGAAGGAGGGTACAATGGTTATAAGTCATGGCGATTACCGCAGGTGGGGAACGTTGATGCAGAATGCGGGCGGTGAGTATGCGAGCATCCCTCGCGCTCGATGTGCGCGTGGCCGAGACGGAAGGAGCATTGGTTACATGCCAGAGAGAGGGTGATGCGTAATCTACTCCCCGAGGCCACTGGGCTGAGGCGATGATGTTTGGTGCGGTTGACCCCGTGGTGGTGGAGCGGGACTGAGCTGCATGGGATCCCTACGAAGAGGGTGGGAGGTCGTATAGCGGCGCAGCTAAGGAGCTGGAGCAGGGCGAGCGGATGGGTGTTCAAGTCGGAGGAGCGGATGGAGGGTAGTCGGTGTTCCGCTGGTTGTCCCTTTCAGCGCCGAGCGAGGATTCATGCCGGTGATAAGCGTCTTGTCAGGTGAAGGGTTATCATACTGCTGTCGGTGGGGCGGGTGCCGTTGCAAGGCAAGGAGAGCGAGGAGTTAGAGGGTGTTGAGGCGGTGATTGATATGATTCACTTACATGCTTTAGCACGAGCATAGGGCGGATGAGGTTTTATACTCACGGACGTCCCGTACGTCTACTTAAATTTTAGGAAACCCAATGAGAAGAAGCCTGAACGGGTCTACGCTTGTGAGATTCTGCAGTACCTTGCCGAGGGGATGTTCAGAGGGAAGAGGGCGCCAAGATACGCGCCTGCAGCCTGTGGAGAAGGGCGGTAGAGTGAGCATAATCACGGAGGCCAATGGGCTAGTACTGATAAGAACATGAAAGCACGCACGTGACGTTGTGGGGCGGATTTGAGACAGTGTGAAAGTCACGAAAGAGTAGAAAACTAAATAAAACACAGAGGATATGATGCTTTTAATCTTCGCAACGTCATTTTTGAAGATTGCTGACTTTACGCCGGCGGAGCTATTTGCTGCGCTTGGCGGCGGACCTGAAGCTGCGCGAAGTGCAGCGTGGCACAGAGACGCAGACGCTCAAAGGAAAATATTGTGCTGATTTTTGAGAAGGATCTCGACGCGCACGCGCTGCTCCTTTGAAACTACGCAGCACTGATCGAGGCAGCGGGAGTGACCTATCCAGCCTTCGGTCGCGGCACGGCAAGAAGGAATCGATGGCAGACACGGCGCGCGCATAAAGCGAATATATGATGGCATTGAGTACGCGGGTTTGAGCAGACCAAGGTGGAGACGCTGGCGAAGTTCGCGGCGTGCCGGGTGTGAATGGCTTTGACCAACGAATCGCACTGCTCACGCAGATATGGTACCGATTTCCTGACCCATGCAGGAGCATAGCGACAAGCCTTCCGCGCGATGACGTTCATGCTGCTGAGCGATACGCGCCACACATGGGTAACCGCTGATGATGGGGTGCGCAAGATGGGGATCGACTCATCGTGGCTGCGCCGAAGCTTTCTACCGATCAAAAGTATTTTGGCGCTGGCGCAGGAGGCGTAAGGCAGAAACCAGCAGCGCAAAAATCACTCATCACCGAGGGATGTGAAGGCGGCGGTGAAGGGCGCGGACTTCCTGCGACACTGGATTGTGTGGTCCCGATGGGCGAGCCCGACAGCGCGTGGGCGGAGCGCATTAAGCAGATGTTGCCGTATCAGGTGAACGCCAATTGCCTTGAGATGACTGGAAATCCAAACGTGAAGTTCTTGCATTGCCTCCTTACTCCATAATCGTGAAACGACGGTGGGTGAGGACATCTACAAGCAGTTCGGCGTTGAGGCGATGGAGGTGACCGACGATGTGTTTGAATCTGCCGGCTTGCTGGTGTTCGATGAGGCGGAGTAAACCGCTTTGCACACGATGGTAGGCGGTGCTGAGTACCACGCTAGGTCGCTAGTTTTTGCCTTGAGGTGCTGGCCCGCGCGCAGCACTGGCGAGGATGGTGCGCACGGGGAAGGGATGTCATTGATGATGCGTGTAGGGTGTCCCCGGTCCGGGGACTCACGCGCCGTTTGATTAGTAGGTGTTACACTTGGATTACGATTGGACGATGCGCATGCGCCCAGGCTGGTGGTATTTCGCCATGATTTACTGATTACAACGCTTGCTGCGATTGCAGCTTTCGCTGCGCTTCGATTTTTCTGCCTGATGCGCTGTGATCTTCTGTGGTATTTCCTCGTGCCTACTGTTACGTTGCAGGATCGTAACGTTTTTGTTTTAAAACTTACCGCGGGTGGTGCGCTACACGACGGTGGGCGATGCGGAGCGAATTCTATCTCGCAACGTCTGTCTCATCGCCGCTTGCGTTTCGTGGTTTTTCAGCGGACGATGCGCGCAGTAGCAGTGCCGCGGAGCGTGGTGGTCATCGAGGACGTGATGGCGACCCTAGTACATGCCTCCTCGCATGGGGTGCAGAACTCACGGGCATGGTATGCTGCGCCGGGAGCGTGGGGTTGAGCGGTTGCTGTGGGCAATGAAGAGGCAGCGTTGCAGGGTGTGCAGAGCGTTAGAGCGGATCTCGAGCGGAAAGTGCGCGGGGATTATAATTCCGGGCTGGCGGCATGGGAGGCTCGATGATGGAAGATATTCCAGTGTATCCTCGAGCGGATCAACTCGGTGCTACGGCGCAGTGGCGTTATTAAGCTTTGTGATGACCGCGCCGGGCATTCGCAGTCCGACCGCGATCGTAATCATGGCGACCGTTTGCGGCGAAAGGTTCTGTCTCAAAAGCCCGGACATTGAGCGGATGGCTTAGCGGATCGTAAAGCAGTAGTTGAAACGTCTGGTATTATATGATTTGCTCATGCGCCCCCGATGCATCCCTGATCCCAACGCGAGACTGAAGTGCACCTGAGTGGCAAGCGCTGTGCTTATCCTGGGGCTGCTGGAGTATTGGGAGCGAGATTGCACGCCATAAGTGGCGAAGTTTAAGCCTTCGCAGCTTCTCCTTTTCGATCAGGCCTGAGACGCCGCTCTACCAGCTGGATCGAGATGCGGGAGCAAGAGGACTTTGTGGATTATAGGATTACTATCGGAAATGCGTTTGATGCGGTGCGCGGCGCCCTATTTTTGAGCAGCATTTACCGAACGTGGTATTCCATGCGGCGGCGTATAAGCATGTGCCGATGAGTGGAGGATAATCCCTTTGCGAGGCGCATACAACGTGAGGAGTACCATGCTCCTCGCGGACTTGTCGGTGGAGTTTGGAGTGAGTCGCTCTGTGATGGTTAGTACGGATAAGGCGGTGAACCTGAGCAATGTGATGGGGGCAAGGAGTAAGCGTATATGCGAGATTTATACCCAGATGTTCGCATCGATGCGGTGTCTCACCCGATTTGTTACGACGCGCTTTGGCAATGTATTGGGGTCGAATGGGTCTGTGGTGCAGCGTTTTCAGAGGCGGATCGAGGAGGTACCACTACCCTCGACGCATCCGGAGATTCGGCGTTTCTTCATGTCGATTCCCGAGGCGCCAGCTGGTGCTGCGTGCGGCACGATGGGGCAGGGAGGGAAATCTACGTGTTTGATATGGGCAAGCTCAGCAAGATCCGTGAGCTGGCGGAAAAGATGATATGACTCTCCAGGGCACGTACTGGGGAAGAGATTAAAATTAGTGGTGACGGGGTTTTACCGTGAAAGCTGTACGAAGAGTCTTTTACCAACGAGGAGGTACGGAGCTGACGAGCCATGAAAAAGATTCTTCAGAAAGCGCGTGCGGAGCTACGAGGAGGGAGAGGTGCAGTGTAAGGTCGCTGCGTTGATGGATAGCCTTTTCGACGTGCGACGATTTTGCAAATTGTTCGGCATGAAGGATTTGAGCCCGAGTTCGTGAGTCAGAATTCTAGGTTTGAGGTATTGATGGCGTGGGAAGCAATCAGGGTTGAGGATTTAGCACGCCTCGAGTTGAGTTCGTGAGCGATGCGCCCATACAGATGCGTGTGTCAACGATGTGATGCGCCCGGCATGTGAATAATTCGATGTACCAGCAGTATTTTCGACCTCGCGCGCGCTGATTACTTCTTGCGGATGGCGGCCGTACCACGTGGTGGGGCACTGCTGATGGCTGCCAGCCTCGAGCATTGACTTTTACCCTTTGCTCCCCACGGATGAGGCATCGGTCATCGAGGATTATCGGAATGTCGAATCGCAGCTTCTGCATGGAGCAGCCATTTGACAGGGCGCGACGCGCAGCAGACGGTGTGCGCCCGGTGCGAGTCGGTGATGTCGGGCTTTTGATGCGCAGCGTGATGCGCACTCTACTGCCCGAATCGTGGAAGAGGAAGATCGTGGAGTCAGGAAAATCTAAAGGGGTAGAATAGCCGTACGCTGCCTTTTTCGCTGTGCGGTTACCCGGCGAATTTGTCCCATTCTACCACCTCACCGCGAAACCGTAGTCTTCCACGAGTCGTGCGTAGAGTTCATCGTGCCGTGCCAAGGCGGCGTTGCCAACAACGATCATCTGTTCGCGCGCGGTAAGCGCTAGCATTTAATTTTTCGGTCGACGATTTCGGCTCTCGATGGAGGGTGCGGCTGTCGGTGAGGAAAGAGAGTTGAATAGGTGCTGCACGGTGAGCGCCGTAAATGATGATGTCGCGCTCGCCCCTTGGTATCGCTCTACGGTGTCAACAGCGATACCTCAAGCGTGTCGCTGGGGATGTTGCTCGAGGCGATGCCTCGGAGGGCGAGTCGCACCCGGGTGATTTCGGGTTGTGGTAAACCATGACCCTGAGTGCTGGGTTGGGGTAAAGGGTTTACGGCAGTGCTGGTAGATTTCAATCGCCGCTTTAATGATAGAGGCGATAGCCAAAGCTTCGGCGGGTTGCTCTTGCCGTTGCGCGTGTGGCTGTTGTCGCGGGTTGAGGGTACGTTGGAAAAAGAGCGTACGGTGGGTCAGAGGAGGGAGTGCAGCGAAGATGATGGCGAGGAGCAGCTGTAGGGGAGCTGTCTGGTGGGGGTTGGGGTATTGGTTTGAGCTGTTCCCCGTGAGAATAGCGTCGGTTGGCGAAGTCCGCCACGTTGGGGTGCATACGTCCTTGCCGCGAGTTAGCTGGCAGACGATTCATGGTCGCAGCGGTGCAGCCGGTAGAGGCGTTCGAAGAGCGATTCGCGGCAGTCGTTCAAACCCGATACCCGTAGGGGAGGGTTCGGTGACGGAGGAGTCGCCTTGGCTGCATCACGACTGCTGGGTAGCTGGCGGTGGTCACCGATGAGTACGAAGCGTTGGATGGAAGGGGTATTGCCAGCTGCGCGCAGAGTAGTCCCCAGTAGGTTGGGTTCTAGGATTTGCGATGCCTCGTCGATACATGGCGAGCGAGAAACTTTGAGCTGTAATAGCTCAGGAGCATTGAGGAGCGAGGCGGTGGTGCTGGTGAATACGCGGGTTTGGGTGATGAGGTTTGCGACGCCGTCGACGTTACGGCAACTTCTAGTTACTTCGCGCAGTAGGCGTTGGCGATAGCTTTCGCCGCAGCCTAAAAGGGAGCCTACGCGAGGTAGCTTACGCCATCCTTTCTAGCTTAGAGCAGATTTCATCCACGGCGCGGTTGGTGAGAGGAGAGAGTAGCACGTTGATTCCGGGCGTTGCTAGCTCTTCACGCAGAATGCACATCAGCCCGAATGAGGTTTTCCCTGCGCGGGAGGTCCTACCACAAGGAAGAAGTCGCGGGCGCTTTGGCGCGGAGGGCTAGCTCATTGAATTCTTTTATTGCCATTGGGGAGGTGTGGTCGAGGAGTAGCGTGTGGGCGGAATCGGTTCTGTGGGGGCGCGATCTGAAAGCAGGAGGTTGCGACGGCTCGGCGGTGGTGGATAGTAACGAGAAGAGGGATTGCAACTGGAGCTTTTTCCGATGAATCGTAGCGGTCGCGCTCGATGGCCTAGCGGTCGCGCCGGGGCTGTCCGTAAAGAGGGTCGTGCTGCGCTGCGGTGCGCGAGGGTCACCGTAATCTGCTGCGGGAAAGGTTTTCGATAGTTCCGCGGAAGGTCATGCCCGCTGTGGCGTTCGGAACGGCGTTCGCGCTGTATTCATGCAGCACCACGATGTCGCCTACGCGGAAGTTGGTATTGCTTTCGCAGAGACGCTGCGGGATTCGAATGCAACTTTTCGCCACGCTGTTGTCTTCCGCGGTGGACGAGAGCGAGCCTATTGAGAGGTCGTCAGGATGCACCCAGCCTCCTGCTTTTCGGTAGGGGAGGCGCACCAGCATCGAAGCGAACCCATCGATTTGTCTTTGCGGTACGCCAGGGTACGGGCGTAACCGCTCGCGGCCGATGAAGCGCTACGAAGCGGTAGAGTACGAGAGCGCGAGGGGCGATGCGGGAACGTAGGCGTGCTAACGAAGGCTTCAACCTCTGGGCGTGTATACTTTGTCCAGAGCGTAGAGGCGAGCCGTCCGGCTGAAGTTATCCGCGGTGATGCGGTTAAAGATGGATTCGACATCTTCGTTCGCAAGCGCGTAGTCACGGCGCGCGATGCGGTGTGCGGAATTGCGATGCACCGCCCAAGCAGCGTGGGGCCATGCCGGTGCGGATGAGACCGTTAGGGTATTTTGAGTAGAGCAGCGCCGTTTATCGTGTCGTTTGGGACGTGGCGTGCAGCGTAGATACTTTGGTAGAGCAGGAGCTGAGCGAAGTGGTCATCTTGTATTGCAGAGAGCCTTCGGGGTGTTGCTGCGAGCGCCATTCATCGCATTTCCCGCTTTTCTGTTCGATTAGCACTCCTGTAGTCGTTTTGCAGGAGGTCTGTGCGTCCTGGAGACCGAGCGCTGCAGAGGAGGGTGGGTCTGAGTACCACCTTTTCAAGATTATATCCCTGTAGGTTGGGAAGTTGATTCGAGACGATGGAATCGATGTTTGCGAGCTGCGTGCGTATTGCGTGTGAAGCCATCTCATCGCGTCGCTGCTGCCGCGCGATTTTCAACGCGTTATGTTGGAAAAAGCGTTGCACGCTTTGCCTGTAGTTAGTAGGTTCGCCATCCTTCCGGTGGAGCTCGAGCGTCTAGGAGCTGACCTGAAAGTTATTGAGGATGATGTACCGATGATGGGCTGGGGTGAGGATACGCAGGCACTACAGGTGGGAGGTGCGGGGGTGTATGCAGCGCGGATGTCGGTGATATTGATGAGAAGGTCCGGGAGGCAGATGATGAGATCCGCGGAGAGTAGTTCCGTCGTTTCTCTTGCCGGGCGCACCAGGAGAGCTGCATTCCCTTTTGAATAATAGTTGGCTGAGGTATCTCCAGGGCGCTGAACCGGTTCTGTGATGTTAGTAGCGGAGCGCGCGCGTTGCTGATGCTGCCGATTTCGCCGTAGGCGATGTCGTTGTCCCAGCGGTTACCACCATCCTTGCGGATTCGCCAAAGGCGTGGTGCTGCTCGAGGAATGTGTTGGTGGGGGAGCTTTTTCGCCAAGTTCGTGCGGAAGATGGATTTGGCAGAGGGCGGTGATGAATTCCGCGATGCATAGCGCGCTTTCGGCAATTGTTCTTTGCTGCTCTTCCGCCGTTAGCTCGTTGGCGCGCCGAAGTCGGTCGCGGGTGGCGTTGAGGTAGGCATGATTCGTTTGCGAGTAGTTGATTTCGCGGCAGAGGTAGTCCATGCGGGCAAAAGGGGAGTTGAAAAAGGATACTAGTACCTGCGTGTCACTCGGTGAGGGTGGAGCTGAGGATGAGGGAAAGGGCGCGTAACCTCCGCGTGATGGGTAGGGATAGCGCGTTGTCGACCGCATCCAGAAGCGGGTGCTTCCGCGCCTGCGGAAAGGTTGATAGGAATTGTCATTGGCAGTATGGAAAAGCGTTTCGCGAAGGTAGGGAAAAAGGAGCGGGAGGGGGGCGGAGGATGAGTCGCGAAAACATGTACTTTTTGAAACGAATTCCACACGCGCAGGGGCTGTGGAGGGTAAGGAGCGAGACTACCTTGGTTAGTTGTTGTCGCTGGTTTCATTACGATATAGTGGATGTTTACTTTTTGATGTATGTGTACGCGGAGTTGGGTAGCGTACGTTATATGGGGACGACGGGTTAAGAGCGCCCCGCAATCGTTTTGTAGGGATTATTTGCTGCGATGCAAAAATTTGCTTATCTTTGGAGTGTCTAGGCGGTTTACTTTATTTTTGACAGTATGCGGAGATGAGGGTGAATGGTGCTGCAAAGGTAACGTTGGTTACGTTGCTTTTTGTCGTATCGTCATTGTTCGTCTCTTGCGGCAAGGAAGAGGTGGCATTGCGGGGATGAGGGGTGCATTGAGCCGCGCCGGAGAGGTTGTAGGAGGCGCGTAAGGGGTGAGGCTTTTCATGGGAGACCCATGGAGGAGCGCGTAGGCACGTTACGCTGGCGTGGGGAGAAAAGCACGAGGCGAACGCGAGGGTTGATGAGCTTTCGGGCATCCATAGGGTGTTGCTGGGCGAATCGTTCGGGAGAGAGAGATGGGGTTTGGTTTGGCGTGGTGACGCGTTACGAATGGGCGGGAGCCTCCCCGGGTGTGCGCGACATAGCTCGAACCAGGGCAGCCGCTGATGCTGCAGGGTACGCCCCCATGCGGTCGTATCGGTTGGCGCATGGAACGCACAGCGAGTGAGACCCGCCTGTTCGCTATCAGCCTATTCCATATCCCTCCGCTATTCGCTCAGCGGAGTTTCGCTCCGGGCGCACCATCCCGGAGAATGTGGAGAGGATACAGGAGTTAGATGTGTATGCCACAGGAGAATGGAGGTGAGTATGAGGCGTTTACTGGTGGCGGTAGCGATGTTGATTTGCTTTGGCAGAGTTGGCACGAGCGCAGGTGCTGTGCGTGGATGGGGGTACGCCTATTCCAAACCAGTATGGTTCGCAGCTTAATCTACTGCCGGAGGGAAGGGTTCATTTGCTGGCGTGATATCCATAGAGTACTCTGCGAATGCCGGCATTTTGCCTGCGTAGCGGTTTGGGCTATAAAGCGGTTGGCGGAAAGGATACGCAGAATGCCCCTTTTCCTCGGCGAAAGGCGGGCGGCGAGCTGATGAAAGTTTTTCTACGTTGCAGCTCAATACGGTGTTGCGCACCGTATCGGGGTTGGAGGGCTGGAATTCTATTTAGATCGTACCAAAGTGGATTTCGTGCTGGAGACCTCGTGGTTTGAAAGAAAGTTTATTCATGGATTATACGGTTGCACTCGGGCATTGCTAGGATTGCGATACGAGGTGGGAGTGGATTTTTGGGTGGCGGGATATGGTGAAGCTCTGGTTTACTCTGCTGTTATGAGAACGATGTATCGAGCTTCGCGAAATCGGCGGTGAATAGGCTTTACAATCAGAGCCATAGCGTGCAGCCACGTTTGGGTTTCGTTTAGGCGGTGAGAGTTTCTGAGGGTGTCGTCTCGGGGAGGGAGCAGGGCGAAGAATAGGAATAGGCGGGGAGTTTCCGGAAAAAGGGAGAGTATTAACATGCCAAAGCTATCAGAGAGAGCGATCAAAATGCCGGCGCCACCGATACGTCGGTTGGGCGCCTACGCGGATGCGGCGAAAGCGCGCGATACAAGGTGTATCACCTAAACATTGGTCAACCTGATATAGAAACTGCCTGAGTGCGCCCGAGATACCGTGCGTGAGGCGGGAGCAAAAGTTGTATCGTGTAGCAATTCGGCGGAATTTGAGTTTCCAGCAGGGGCTGGTGAAAGCATTACGCCGGGGTGGAATTTCGCTTAAGGCGAGCGACATGATTGTCACTAATGGGGGTTCGGAAGCGATAACGATTGCCTTGGCAGCGTGTCTGAACCCAGGCGATGAGATTATAACCGGAGCCGTTCTACGCAAACTATAACGGTTTTGCTGAGCAGAATGGGTGAAGGTGGTGTCGACGCTCCGACATCCGTAGCGATTTTGCGCTGCCCTCTACGGAAGAGTTCAGAAGCGTATAACGCCCCGCACCAAGGCGATAATGGTGTGCAACCCTAACAATCCCACGGGGGTATCTGTACACGGAGGCGGAGGTGCGGCAGCTGGGGCGACGATTGCCAGAAGCATGATTTGTATCTTCTTGCCGATGAGGTGTATCGAGTTTGCCACGATGGGCAAAAGGCATCATTCCGTTATGTCGCCACGGATATGGAAGAGCATACGGTGCTTCTCGATTCCGTGTCGAAGCGTTACAGCCCATGCGAGGCGCGAATTGGGTGCTGTACCACCCGCAGCAAGACGTTGCTAGCGTACCATGATGAAGTTCGCGCAGGCGCGTTGTGCGCCCGCCCTACTACGGTCAGATAGCGGCGGAGGCGGCGCGAAGGCGCTCAACTCGCACTTAAGGCTGTTTACGATGAATACATCGGCGCTGCGCGACTCATATGGTGCATGCGCTTAACGCGATGCCTGGCGTATTCACCCCGATGCCCCACGGAGCATTCTACACGGTGGTGGAGCTGCTGCGGATGATGCTCGACAAGTTTGCCAAATGGCTGTTAAGAAGAGTATAGCCATGAGGGCTCGGACTGTGATGGCTGCCCTACTCTGGCTTTACTCGACGCCGATATGGATGCGCGGAGGCGCGCTGGCCCTACGTGCCAAACATTGACGATTTAAAGCGAGCTATGGAGGTGCTTCGTCACGCCCTCAAGAGTATCCCGGCAGGACGAAGCGTAGCGGTGCGAATGGGTGGGGTTCGGCTAGCGGCAGTAGCGCTACTGGTGGTGTTGCTGATGGGTAGAGGTTTCTCTTCGCCTTTGGGGAAGCATCGAGGGATTCCTTCGGAAGCGAGTATGCCAATGCGACGGCAAGGCTACAAGATTAGGTGGGTCGGAACGTACGGAGGCCTACGTTCCGCACCCTTTAGGTCGACGCGTGTTGGTGTGCAACCATACCTCGATGGTGCGGGGGAAGAGGTTAGTGATACCTGATGATGCTAGGGTTAACGTGGTGATTCTTTTCACACCGGGAAGACGGCATGTCGGGGCGTGCAGATGCGGAGAGGCAGTGAGGATGGGAGGATCAGAGTACGCGAGTCCCGACAGTTGGTTTGTACCTGGAAGAGCAAAAAGCCTACGGCAGCGCATCTGAAGTGGGTGGATGTGGTTGTTTTTGATATGCAGGATGTGGGGTCTCGCTGCACGTACGCTTCGACAATGCACTCACGTGATGGAGGCGATGCAAAGCGGAGTTCGGAGTTCCTTTCATGCTTTCTCGATCGCCCCTGACTCGAATGGATATTTCGTTGATACGCTGCTACAAAGAGGAGTATCAGGTCGTTTATCGGATGCATCCGCATTCCATGGGTGCATGGCATGACGCTGGGCGAGCTTGCGCAGATGATTAATGGGGAGGGATGGTTGAAGAGCGGTTGCGCTGCGCGTTGAGGCGGTGCAAATGCGAACATTATAGTCTGGGACCAACACTATGAGGTTGACGTTACCTTCGCCCAATTTACCAACGAGCCGGTCGATTCTGCTGTATCCTACGCTAGCTTTTACTGGAAGGGACAACCTGAGCGTGGGGCGCGTACGGATGTACTCGTTCGAGGTGGCGGGGAGTCCGTATTTGGAAGAGAGGTCGTTTAGTTTCATTCCGCGAGCGGTGCGCGGGCGAGCCATCCACCGTACGAGGGTAAAACGTGCTATGGTATTGGACCGATGGGCGCTGTCTGATTCGGTGATTTACGCTGAACGGGAATACTCTCTACGTTCTGCAAAGACTTTACGCCAGTGCGTGGAGGTGGGCATAAATTTTTACACCCTCTTCGATAGGGTTGGTTGGCACGCCGCTGCTACGTCGTCAGCTAGAGCAGGAGGTGAGCGCGGACTCCATCCGATTGGGCTGGCAAAAAGATATTGAGCGATTTAAAAAGAGGCGCACGTACCTTTTGTATGAATAAGATAATAACGAGAGTTGCATGGAGATGGAGGGCAAGCTGCTATTTCGCGAGAGCCAGAAACGTTACGTCGGTTGCGCAATCAGTACCCTTACATTCACGGCGAGGAACGAGGCATTGCGAGGAATAGAGCGAATGCTGATTGAGGGGAGCGGCAGCTTGTGGAGGCGGAGTGGCGGCGATCTCCATAAGTCACCGGCAGAGACATTTTTCGCGGAGATCGATCGACGTTGCGAGGTACGGTCGTCGTAGGTTAGATGCTGGGCGGTACCTAAACGTGCGGGTTTTTCGATAGCGCATTTCGGCACGAGAGGGCGTGTCGTGGCGGAGCCGTGTCGGTGGTGCTGGTTATGTCGCCTTGGAATTACCCTATAGGGCTTTCGTTGCAGCCCACGGTGGCGGCAATAGGTGCAGGCAATCGGGTTGTACTCTCAGTTTCCCGCGGGCGAAGGCAACGGCAGATGCACTGCACGCTGGTACTTCACGCTACGCATCATCGGATGTGCTAAGGGTAGTGCTCACCGACGCCTGATGCGAAGTATGTGCATACCTACCAGTACGACTACGTCTTTTACACCGGGAGCGTCCTTTGGTTTGGAGCGTAGCGCAGTACTGCGGCGGGTGGCTCTGCCCCTGCACGCTGGAGTTGGGAGGAAGTCACCGGCGATTGTGCACTGGCGCCATTTGGAGCGAGCGGCAAAGCGCATTGCGTGGGGAAGTGGCTGAATGCATACCAAAACCTGCGTAGCGCCAGATTATATATTGGCAGAACGCAGCGTAGCCTTGCGACTTACTGAGCTGCTTTGCGCGGCGCGCTAAAGAATGCTTTGGGAACGCGGAGTACTCGCGCCGACTACGCTACCGAATCATCGATGAGTCAAGCGCCGAGCGGTTGGGCAAGACCTGTTAGAAGGGGTTGAGTGCCTTTATGGAGGGCAAGTGATAGCCGAAAGGGAGGTACGTAGCACCAAACGATTATCTACGATCCGCCGTTAGCCCATCCGATAATGCAGGAAGAGATGGTCCATTGCTCCCTGATTCTCCCCATTGATTCGCTGCAAGAGGCGATTGACTACATCAACGTGGAGAGCGCCCACTCGCGGCATACTCTTTTTCTACCGAGATCGGACCTCCGCGCCGTGGTGGTTGGAACGAGGAGCGAGGTGTGCCGTGCGATAGCATAACGCACATCACCCACCTGGGCTTCCTTTGGAGGGATTGGGGCGAGCGGCTACGAACTACCATGGGCGGTGGGGTCGAGACGTTCACCCATCGTAAGTCAGTGCTAGATGTCGAGATCTCCAGAGATTGGGCTGAGATATCCTCCCTATAAAAGAGTTGCGCAGGGTGAAACGGTTCTGCGCCTAGTAAGGTAGTTGCGAGGGAGAGGCGCGAAGCGCGACGCACCCTTTGGCTCCGGAGACACTCTCTGCATGCGCGGCAAAAAGGGAGTCCCCTTTGCTGTCTGGCAGCGTATTAGGTTTTTTCTAAAGAGGTTGCGTGTTATTTTGTTGCAAATTAATAATTTTGCGTTTAGAATGTTTGAGCGCGAGTGCCAATGCGCTACTTTGCTGAATCCAGAGTACATGAGCCGCGAAGCTAAAAACTTTCTTTGCGTGGATTCTTGGGGTTTTTGCTGTGATGCTGCTCGTGGTGCAGGCTGCAGCTGTGGTCACCCGGTTGCTTTTTAGATGATTGAGCGCTGCGCGTGGCAAAGCATCAGGAACTCGCGCTCGCTCTCAAACGAGTTGCAGCAGTCGTCGGATGAGCTCACGGATGCAGTTCAGAGCTACGTGAGTACGTGCGATCTCGAAGTGGGTGGGGACGTGCGATAGGGTGTTGGCGGTTCGTACGGAGAAGAGCCGCGCCGCTGGATGGGCGGAAGATAGCGTTGCGGGCGCTTCTGAAGGAGGCGGGTTGCATAGAGATGGAGCTAAATGAGCTTTGCGCGTGCTGAAGACGAATCGAACCGGCTTGCGGAAATCGAACGGATGCGATGCGTTTGGTGCGTGCGCAACGCAGCGCGAAGAGGGAGATACGGTTAAAGCTGCAAAATTGCGAAGAGAGCGATGCGTTTAGTCTTTGGCAATGAGTATAGAGTTGTGAAGAAACAGGATTTCGCACCCATTCGTAAGTTTCAGCAGGACTTACCAGCGCTGACACGTGAGGAGATAGAGGTGAGTCCGCCTGTCGATCGAGAGATTGCGAGCGTCCTTATCACGTACTTGATGCTAGTATGTTTGGCTTTAGTGGTTTACGCTCTCCATTAGAATTGCGTAAGGTGCTTCTGCCGTTGGGCGCGGAGCCCAGCGCGATGCAGGCTTTGGCGCATGATATTGCCGAGGAAGACTCCGTTCGTACGATCTTCACGCTATGATAATAGCAATGTGGCGGTCGCTCGCGATAATGAGCGAAAAGCTGCACGGAGGATACAAGGTGCAGGCGTTAAATGAAAAAGCTTTGGACGCCGAGCGAACGTCTAGAAAACATAGCGTTGCGGCTGGCGGATGATGGCAATGCGCAAGTACCAGTTCGACGGAAGAGATAACCGCCACGATTGAGGAGATAACGCACTACGGTCCATACGGCGGCGGATAATGCGCGGAGGTTCGGCAGTTCACAGGGTCGTCAATGCATTCTGTGGAGAGCAACATGGAGGCAGTAGCTGCGGCGAAGTATCGGCTTCAGCGATTGAGCAGCACATTAGGGAGAATAGGCGCGACTGCGCAGCAGACGAATATTCCCGCGCCAATGCACTAGTTGAGGCTGCAAGAGCTGGAGAGCATGGGCGCGGATTTGCGTGTAGTGGCGGCGGAGGTACGTAAGCTTTGACTGATGCGAGCCGCGCGGATATCCGAGCAGATAGCAGGGCTTTCGCATACATGCGCGGAGGCGACAAATCAAACTCGGAGACATCAACGCGCGTGGCGCAGGAGATGCAGCATAGTATACTTTTGTTGATGAGATCTCCACCTCGCAAGATGAGTTGGCGAGGGGATGATGGGGTGAATCACGCGATGCAGCAATTGTCGAACGTCGCAGCAGTCGGCGTATGGGCAACGAGTTGGCAGTAATAGCCACGGAGGTAAAGCGTTACATTGAGCGGCTAAATGCTGCAGTACTGAAAAAGTAGGTGCTCGCATCGCTCAATGGGCTAGGGCTGATCTCTGTGGTGGCGAACGTTTCTGCGTGGAGGAGTGATGTTCCCGGGCAGAGACGTGAGCGGCTGGGGCTGGTAGAATCTTATCGCTGAAACGCGCTTTACTATGAGCGCGCTCAACCAACCCGGATTCGTTGTAGGGTTTCGCTGTTTTACGTCAGTGATAACCTCTCCATCCAATGTGATTGTACGGATAGGAAGGACGTTTGGGGAAGTTCCCAGAATCGCAGCCGCGTGAATGAGTGAAGCGTGTTGGATGTACACTCGCTGCCCGTAACGGTCAAAGAAAGCTTTGAGGCGACTTCCTTCACCTTCGCGAGGTAATGCCCGGTAGTATATCGTCCAGAGGAGGCGTTACGAGTTTATTTTTGCTGTATGAAGAAAGACGTTCGACGACTCCCTTCCGTATGTAGCACCCGCGTGGTTGCGAAGGAGCACTCGAAAAGGTGGGAGTTCTTTCAGCGTTCTGTCGGCTTCATCGCGCATTGCGTCGCGCGCGTTTGGCATGGGGGCAAGGGCGAGTGCCTTCGATTACACCGACTTCCACGCCAGCCCTAACCATTTCTGAGGGGTAGGAACTTTTGACTGAAATGCGCTTGAGTGTTCCATCCTCGCGAGCATTAGATGGATATTTTGATGCCGTGCTGCATCTTGCACAGGCTGAGCAGAGGTGCTATCCAAGAGCTTTTCATTGGGGAACGATAGTTTAGATAGGGAGGCGGAGTTGCGCATACGATTGATGCGCCATCGAGGAATATGATCACCGGCGTGAACTCTAAGCACCTCGTAGACCCTAGCATTGCGCTGAAGAGGAGTGGAGTCGGAATCCTCGATAGAGTTCCCATGCCTGAGAGAGTAGTCAACGCGGCATGGAGGAGCGGCGCGAGAAACGCTTCATCTCTGTCTTGTACCTTGATTAACTCTTCGATGATTGGTCCGACTTGCTCTGCGCCAATACGCTTAGCAAAGATGGTGAAGTCGGGTTTTAGGGATGAAGATGACTGTGCTGCATATGTCATGTAATTTTGTCGAAAGTTTCGACTTGCGGTAGGGAGTCCCACACGTGATGCCAACCGAGTTAACCTGATGCTCCTTGATGTATTTCTGCCCATTTCGATCTGTCGCCCCAGTCATAAAAGCCGATAATTTCACCCCTTGCCTTGGTAGGCTTTTAAATGTCGAGTCACTCCGTAATTGCCAC